>Ga0209491_10006455_pt1 | contig 16236 bp, 15 predicted proteins | sample BON02_FD_187213 | JGI IMG/M metagenome (GOLD analysis project Ga0209491, IMG submission 187213) | Freshwater microbial communities from Lake Bonney liftoff mats and glacier meltwater in Antarctica - BON-02 (SPAdes) (version 2) | ecosystem: Environmental > Aquatic > Freshwater > Ice > Glacier...
CTTAAAAGATCCGTTATTGGGACATATCACCATATTTCAGTAAAACATCTTCAAGAATATATTGACGAGTTATCTTTTAAATTTAACTATAGAAAATCTAGAAATGCCTTTAATTTATTGATTGACAGGTCTTTAAACTTACAAATCCCAACTGATGGGTAATTACCAATAATTCCCTCTAATAGAAAGTCCCACTCTACAAACTAGAGCGGGACTTTTATATTTCTTTTTTCGCCTTTAACTATTGTACTACGGCTAAGTTATTTGCTTGTACTCTCAAATCATTTTGATAATGCAAAACGTACTTCAAATCAGCGCCTTCATAAATATTCCAAACGCCATTTTTTAAACCTTTTGAAAAAGAAGCCTCAGTAGCTAAGGTACCATTATCATTAAATGATTGCCAAACCCCTTCTCTCTTTCCATTCACCAACAATCCTTTTTCAATTAGAACATCGCTTTGATAAACAAAAGCCATTTCGGAATTTTTATCTACTTTTTCTAGGACAATATCCTTGTCAACACTTGCAGATACACCTTGAGCATTCAATCCCACAAACATTAAAAATAGGGCCGCAAAAACAACTAAATTCTTCATAATCACATTAATTTAAGATAAAGCTAACAATTCCTTAACATTAAAACAAGTTTTTGGTAAAAAACATTAGAAAATACAAATCATTATTACCTTAGTGTTAAGAATTTTTAGTATGAGAAATAGCCTTTTATTCGTATTCATAATAAGTATGTATTTTGCCTATGGGCAGAACAATTGTAACTCTGGAAGATATTATTCTGAAGTCTTCACAAATACACAAACGACCAGTAATATTCAGTTTGGAGCCTCAGATCCTTACGGCATCATAAATAATCAAAACCTTTACCTGGACATCGTAGTACCTGCAGGTGACACCTTAACTAAAAGACCCCTCGTGCTTCACCAGTTTGGCGGAGGTTTTCTAATCGGATGGCGAACTGAACCTGTCATTCCTCAAATGGCAGAAATGTATGCTAAACGAGGTTTTGTCTTTGCCACTATTGATTATCGCCTTGGCTTCAATCCTTTGGATGGTCAGAGTGCGGAAAGAGCCGTTTATAGAGCAAGCCAAGACCTCAGGGCTGCGCTTCGATTTTTGTTAGACAATGCTGACCTTTATGGCATTGACACTTCTGCTATTTTCCTTACAGGAACAAGTGCAGGTTGCTTAGCCGCATTTGTTTCCACTTTTATGGATGAATCCGATAGATTAGATATCCCGTCTACTTATGGAACCTTTTTGGAGCCTACTGACCTAGGTTGCGCAAATTGTTCGGGTAATAACAATTTCAATAATCAAGTACCTCGTGTGCATGGTATCATTAATAATTGGGGAGCCATGTTAGATACAAGCTACATTAATCCGGCTACCGATCCTAGCGATAACGTACCTGTAATCTCCTTTCACGGCACCAATGACAACATTGTACCTTACGTAGAGGGGAATCCTTTCTCTTTGCCAATTTTCCCATATGTTCAAGGCAGTTTTTTAATTCACCAACGCTTAGATAATTTAGGTATAAAGAATAAACTCTTTCCTCTTCAAGGCTTGGGACACGAACCCCAGCTTTTACAATTACAAACTTGGGTTACCGACACCATCATTCGAGAGGGTAGTAAATTTCTCTATGAGATCATGTATGGAGATTCTATCCAAATTAGTGGAGATGCAAGTCTTTGCATCAATGACACCGCTACTTATACCCTTCCACTTCATCTAGGTAGTCAATATTGCTGGAATGTATTAGGGGGAAGCATCATTAATCAAAATCAAAACGTCATTACCATAGCTTGGAACAGTATAGGAGTGCACCAATTAACGGGCAATGAATTAGATAAAAGAGAAATTTCCAAAGAAGCTATTTTAGAAGTAGAAATTGCACTCCCTCCCTCTCCTATGCTTAGTTATACGAGTAATGACGGCTTATTTAATTTTAGTTCATCCACTCCAGGGAATACCTATACTTGGAATTTTGGAGATGGAGGTTCTGGCATTGGTATGCCAATCCAACATCAATATTTAGATACTGGATACTATTTATTAAGTCTTCAAGTAGCAAACGATTATTGCGCCAATTCAAAAGATAGTTTAATCTTCTCTAGCCTTTGTCCTAATGCTAGTTTTGACATCATTCAAAATGATAGTTCTTTTACGTTTATCAATACTTCGGAATTCGGATCTCAAAATTTATGGATTACTAATGATGGTTCTATAATCATAGGAGATAGTTTTACGGTCGATTTTAGTGCCGAAGGAAACTACAATCTGAGCTTAATTTCTACAAATTCAAATTGCAGTGATACCTTAAATCAAACTATTGCAATCAACTTTTGCAGTCAAGCAGCCTTCTCTCACAATGCCAATCAACTGGTTGTGCAGTTCAACGAGTTAACCTACAATACTTACTTTTACAATTGGAGCTTTGGAGATGGGACCTTTTCTGCGCTTCCCAATCCAAATCACATCTATGCTAGTCCAGGCACCTTCAATGTAAGCCTGATTACGAATTCAATACAAGCCTGTTCAGACACCGTAACAAAGCAAATCATTCTTGATCTTGGAAGTCCTATTCGCGAGCTGTCCTCCCTAGATTTATTCATTGTGCCAAATCCGTTCGAAGATTTTATCAGCATTGTTGGTTTGGACGCTTCGAGAAGCTATAGTTATGAAGTGAACAATCTTAATGGTCAGCGCATTTATTTTGGTGTAATAGAGCGTAATAAGATTAACTTGAGCAACTTAAATAAAGGAGTCTATTTCTTGAAAATTGAAGACTCCAACGAAAGCACGTTTAAGAAAATCATCTTAAAACAGTAGACTTTATTCTCCTTTTCAAGCACTTTTTTAATTACAAGACTTATCTTGCGATTGTACGATCAATTTCAGTAAAATCATATGACACATTTAGAAATAAAAAATAACAAAAGCTATTTAGGTGGCGTCCTCATTGAAGACCTTGCAGCGAAGTATGGAACACCTTTATATATTTATAATGCAGAAGTCATTGAAGAAAAATATAAGAAACTCAATAAGGCTTTCAAACATAAAATTAATGTGAAGTATGCCATGAAGGCATTAAGTAATATAAGTATACTTAAGTTTTTAAAAAAGCTAGGATCGGGTTTAGACACCGTTTCTATTCAAGAAGTTTTACTTGGCTTAGAAGCAGGCTTTGCGCCAGATCAAATCATCTATACGCCGAATTGTGTTTCCCTTGATGAAATTTCAGAAGCGGTAGATAAAGGAGTCATCATTAATATTGACAATATCCCGTTGTTAGAACAATTTGGACACAAATACGGCAATACAGTGCCCGTTTGTATTCGAGTGAATCCCCACATTATGGCAGGGGGCAATTATGAAATCAGTACCGGACATATTGATTCTAAGTTTGGCATTTCTTTTCACCAAATGCGTCACGTGCAACGCGTAATTCAACAGACCAAATTAAATGTAATTGGTTTACACATGCACACAGGAAGTGACATTCTTGATGTGGGTGTTTTCTTAAGAGGGTCTGAGATCTTGTTTGAACTTGCTGAAGACTTCCCAGATTTGCATTTTATCGATTTAGGTAGTGGATTTAAAGTGAGTTATTGGCCTGATGACAATACGACGAACATTGAAGATCTGGGCGAACAATTAAGCAATAGGTTTACTGCTTTTTGTAAAGCCTATGGTCGAGACTTGGAACTGTTTTTTGAGCCAGGCAAATACCTCGTAAGTGAGGCTGGACTATTTGTGGCGAAAGTCAACGTAGTGAAACAAACCACCGCTACTGTTTTTGTAGGCTTAGACACTGGAATGAATCATTTATTGCGACCGAAATTGTATAATGCACATCACGAAATTACGAATATCAGTTACCCTCAAGGAATCGAACGAATTTATTCCGTAGTCGGCTATATTTGCGAGAGTGACACCATGGGTCTAGATAGAAAACTAAACGAAGTAAATGAAGGCGATTTAATTGCTTTTCACAATGCGGGTGCCTATGGCATGAGTATGGCAAGCAACTACAATTCTCGTTTTCGCCCTGCGGAGGTAATGCTCTACAAAGGCAAAAACTATCTGATTCGAAAAAGAGAAACCATGAATGACATTACCCGAAACATGGTGGCTGTAGAATTATAATCATGGATAAAGAAGAATCATATAAAAAGAAACTGAGCGAAGGACAATACAAAGTCTTGCGTGAAAAAGCTACAGAAGCTGCCTATACGGGCAAATACAACTTGCATTTCGAAGATGGTAGTTATGTTTGCGGTGCCTGCGCGACCCCTCTATTTTCGTCTGAAAATAAATATGATGCCGGTTGCGGGTGGCCAAGTTTCCACGAACCCATAGCTAGTCATTTGATTGAGACTAAAAAAGATTCAAGTCAAGATAAAGAACGCACAGAAATCCTTTGCAAAAATTGTGGTAGTCATCTAGGACATGTATTTAACGATGGCCCAACGGGCAGCAGATATTGTGTTAATTCTTTGAGTTTAGATTTTAAAAAATAAAGAGAATTGCTTTTACAAAGCAATTCTTTGATTCCCAAGTTAATGCTAGTCAAGCGCTCATTTGTTTCAAAGTGTATACTATTTTAAGAGTAGTAAAATACCTCGTTTTACTTTCCTTCTGATTTCCCGCTCTAAGTCTCGATCTGCTTTGATTAAGGTATATTGAAACTTAAAAGCTACATGCGTGTGAAGTATTTCTTCAATGCGCAGGTATATGGAATTCTCATTAATGTAGGGTAAATATTCTTCTATACTTAATTTCAATTGCTTTTCGATTTTGTCTGCAGCACCAACTTTGTCTGCCTGAAGTTCAAAATCAATACTTGTTTTTCTTATTGTCCTCTTTGAATAATTGATGAAATCATTGGAAAAAAGAAGATTATTCGGGATATAAACTACATCGTCATCATCATTTAATAAGACCAATTTTGACAAGGTCAAAGACTTTACTTTTCCCTTGTGATGGTTTACCTGAATGTTATCATCAATCTCTACTTCCTTTGTAAAAACTGTAATCATGCCGCTGATAATATTGGAAAGGTAATCTTTTGATATGATAGCGATAGCAGCCGCAACGATACTTAAGGAAGTAATAACATCAAGAAATTTTAGATTTACAAAGCTTAATCCCGTGATAACTACAGCAAAGAAAATAAGAATGTAATGTAAATTATTAATTGCCTCAATAAAATTATCATTCGTGTTTAACTTAAATTTTTTACGCTTTCTATAGTAGTGCTGAAAAATATGCTTTGCCAATTCCGTAACAGAGATGAAGATTACAAACTCTAAGGTGTAATAAATAATTCTTTTAAACCAATCCGGCTTCACTAACTCCCAAGGCAGGAAAAGGAATAAAAACACAGAGCCAACAAAGGCTATTAATCGAAAAAATATTCTAACATTCATAATTAAACTATTTAAGTTCTTCTACAATAAAAAAACCATCACTTCCCTTTTTCTGATACAAAGGCATTAAAATCAAGCCATCAAAGGGTGAAAATATAGGTCCATTCTTATCCCGAGCCAAAAGTTCGCCTTTGGTTATCTCTTGAAAATTTGCATAACCTTCATTCATTACAAAAGCGTCCTCATCTTCCACAGGACATCTATATAGAACGTTCACATTACGAGGTAAGTGTGCAAAATCGCGTTCCATTTTGTCATAATCCGCTTGATAGGGCTCTAAAGCACTTGCATCGAGGCATGAGGTTTTAACAAATATCGAGACTAAGCCCGCCTTTATTCTATTCACCGCTTCGGGTTCTGTATGTTGTCCAGCTTCAAAAGCTATTGCCGGCAGACCCAATTGATCAAAATACTCTATGGTCGTGCCACTAATTTTACTGGTCATCCCGTTAATTACCGGCACCGGAACCTGCAAGGCCAATTCCGTACTTCTTGGATTCGTATTGGTAATGCAAAAGCAGCCCCCAGCAGCCGAAGTCGTGTGCAAATCAATCAACATCAGTTTGGTTCCCTTGTCATCCACGATGTCTTGAATGAGTTCTAAGATTTCTTTCTGCTCGACATCCTCAATCGTATTTAACAAACCAAAAGGCAATGCCCCCAATTTTTTAATCTTAGAGAGATACCATTGTCGATTTAAGTCTTTATGCAAAAATCTAGAGTTTTTTTCTAACGCTTTGATGTTGCCCGCTATACCTAGAATTGTTCCATCAAAGTCGAAATTTTGTTCTTCAAATTCACCAAACAATTCTTTGAGCGCAATAATCCCCGACTTCTCATTCCCATGGATACCCGCAAAAATTATGAAGGTTTTCGCAGCACCAAATTTCCCATATCTCCCTATAATTCTATCCATTGCTGCTGCAAAAATACGCTTTAATGTATAATTGATAATGTAAAATGTGGAATTAGTTTGTTAGCAGTCCAGCTGAACCGATTACTATAGGAAAGAAAAATAACGTATTGGTAAAATAGGAAAAGAAATTCATGAACTAGCGTTTCTCACTTCGTTCGAGATGAGTATACATGAAGAATGGAATTACAAAATTATGTTGTTTTACTCAATTCAACGATTCGGCAATTAATTAGTTGTCAGTCAGCAGTTTTCAGCCGTCAGCATTAAAACAAAACCAACAAAACTTCTTTAACACTTTAAACTTTAAAACCTTTCAACTCTTCAACAGCTTCTATTAGTATTGTTCACTATCATTCGGAAAATCTACCCGTCTAACATCATCGATATATTGTTCTACAGAACCTTTGATCACGTCATATAGATTAGCGTATCTTCTTAGGAACCGAGGACTGAATTCTGAAGTAATCCCTAGCATGTCATGCAAAACCAGAACTTGTCCATCTACTTCATGTCCAGCACCAATGCCGATTACTGGAATTGTGATTGCTTCGGCAACTTTCTTCGCTAATTTTGCAGGAATTTTTTCTAGGACCAAGGCGAAGCACCCAATTTCTTCAAGCAATTTGGCATCTTCAATCAACTTGGCCGCCTCTTCATCCTCTTTTGCTCGCACAGAGTAGGTCCCAAATTTGTAAATACTTTGAGGCGTTAAACCTAAATGCCCCATTACTGGGATGCCCGCAGTTAATATTCGGATGATTGATTCTTTCACTTCAGCTCCTCCTTCTAATTTAATGGCATGAGCACCCGTCTCCTTCATTACGCGGATACTCGAATCCAAGGCGGCTCTACTGTTCCCTTGATAGGAACCAAAAGGTAAATCAACCACCACTAAGCAGCGATTTGCAGCACGCACCACACTGGCACCGTGATAAATCATTTGATCTAAGGTAATAGGCAAAGTAGTTTCGTGTCCAGCCATCACATTACTCGCGCTATCTCCTACTAGAATAATATCAATTCCAGCATCATCTACAATTTTAGCCAAGGAGTAATCATATGAGGTTAACATAGAAATTTTATCGCCAGCTTCTTTCATGGCTTGCAAAGTATGTGTAGTGACTCTTTTTACGTTTTTATGAACTGACATAATTCCTTGTATTTAAGTTGATGTACAAAAGTAAAACAAATAAATAAGATTTCCTTTCTGACAAAGGATTATGCCTATTTGACATTTAAAAAAGCCATTTAACAACTTAAAGTGACAAAATTTCACCCAAAATCAGCCGAAAATGGCTTGGAACGAATATTGAAAAGGAGGAAGTGTAATCAATAATTAATCAAAATAAAAAAACATAAAAAAAATGGGTAAAATTATAGGAATTGACTTAGGCACCACCAACTCGTGTGTAGCGGTTATGGAAGGAAGCGACCCAGTAGTAATTCAAAACGATGAAGGAAGAAGAACTACGCCATCAGTAGTTGCTTTCATGGACAATGGTGAACGTAAAATTGGAGATCCTGCTAAAAGACAAGCAGTGACCAATCCAACAAGAACGGTAGCATCAGTAAAAAGATTTATGGGTAAGCGTTTTAGCGAAAGCCCTTCAACGGATAGAGTAGCTTACGAAGTTGCAAAAGGTGACAATGATACTGTACGTGTAAGAATTGACGGTAAATTGTACACCCCACAAGAAATTTCAGCAATGATTCTTCAAAAAATGAAGAAAACAGCTGAAGATTATTTAGGAACGGATATTATTGAAGCAGTAATTACGGTTCCAGCTTACTTTAATGATTCTGAACGTCAAGCAACGAAAGAAGCAGGCGAAATTGCAGGCTTAACTGTAAGAAGAATTATCAACGAGCCAACCGCTGCAGCTTTAGCTTACGGTTTGGATAAGAAAAATCAAGATTTGAAAATTGCGGTTTACGATTTAGGTGGAGGAACGTTTGACGTTTCAATTCTTGAATTGGGTGACGGTGTTTTCGAAGTAAAATCAACTAACGGAGATGTAAATCTTGGTGGTGATGATTTTGACAACATGATCATTGACTGGTTAGCCGCTGAATTCAAAAAAGACGAAAATGTGGATTTACAAAAAGATCCAATGGCTTTACAACGTTTGAAAGAAGCTGCTGAAAAAGCAAAAATTGAATTATCAAGCTCTTCTGAAACAGAAATCAACTTGCCTTATGTAACGGCTATTGATGGTGTTCCAAAGCACTTAGTTAAAAAATTAACTAGAGCGAAGTTTGAGCAATTGACTGACAAATTGGTATCTAGAACATTAGATCCAATGAAAAATGCATTGAAAGATGCAGGTTACACTATAAAAGATATTGATGAAGTTATCTTGGTTGGTGGTTCTACAAGAATCCCTAAAATTCAAGAAACAGTGGAGAAATTCTTTGGTAAAAAACCATCTAAAGGGGTCAACCCAGATGAGGTTGTTGCTTTAGGAGCTGCTATCCAAGGAGGAATCTTAAGTGGAGATGTAACAGATGATATCGTTTTAGTTGACGTAACTCCTTTATCTCTGGGTTTAGAGACCATGGGTGGTGTGTTTACTAAATTGATTGAATCAAATGCAACGATTCCAACTAAGAAATCTCAAATATTTACCACTGCGGTTGACAATCAGCCATCAGTAGAAATTCATGTATTGCAAGGCGAACGTTCTATGGCGAAAGACAACAGAACCATTGGAAGATTCCATTTAGGAGATATTCCACCATCAATGCGAGGGATTCCTCAAATTGAAGTGACGTTTGATATTGACAGTAATGGTATCTTAAGCGTTGGCGCGAAAGATAAAGGCACTGGAAAAGAACAAACGATTCGTATTGAAGCTTCAACTGGTTTGAGTCAAGAAGAAATTGACAAAATGAGAGCAGAAGCGAAAGCGAATGAAGATTCTGATAAGGTAGCGAAAGAAAGTGTAGAGAAAATGAACCAAGCGGACAGCTTAATTTTCCAAACGGAAAAGCAGTTGAAAGAATATGGCGAAAAAATCCCTGCGGATAAAAAAGCACCTATAGAAGAAGCTTTAGCTGAATTGAAAAAAGCACATGAAGCGCAAGATATCGCTGGTATAGATGCAGCAATGGAAAAACTAAACACGGTATTCCAAGCAGCTAGTCAAGATATTTACGCAGCACAGCAAGCTGACGGCGGCGCTCCCGATGGTTCGGAAGGAGAGCCTGGAGCTGGTGCTGAAGCTTCGAAAGAAAGTGGTGCTGAAGCTGAGGACGTTGAGTTCGAAGAAGTTGAAGAAGAAAAATAAGACAGCTGTCAAATTTTAGATTTTAGATTAAAAAAACCCGAGCTTTGCTCGGGTTTTTTGTTTTGTGCTAGGCTCTACGGTTCAGAATACCAAAAGGATTCGAAACCTTGATGCACGTATTCCTTAGCTAAAATAGTATATCTTGAGTCGGTATGAAGTCATATATTAAGTATATGGTCAGTCTACGCTGTAAAATGATGGTGGAAAAAGAACTTAAAAAGCTGGGCTTAAAACAAGTAAGAATTGAATTGGGCATCGTTGAGGTATTGGAGGATATCAACAAATTACAAAAAACCCGATTAAAAGAAAACTTATTAAAGTCGGGTTTAGAATTGATAGACGACAAAAAATCGATACTGATTGAAAAAATTAGAAATATCATTATAGAAATGGTTCACCATTCAGAGATCTTTCCAAAAGAAAATTTTTCAGCGTATATCAGTGGCAAATTGGGTTATAACTACACCTATCTTGCGAATACCTTTTCTGAAGTGCAAGGCCTAAGCATCCAGCAGTTCATTGTTATTCATAAGATTGAAAAAGTAAAGGAATTGCTTTTGTATGACGAGCTCAACCTTACAGAAATTTCTTACAAGTTAAACTATAGCAGTGTGGCCCATTTATCCAATCAATTTAAAAAAGTGACTGGAATCAGTCCATCTTTTTTTAAAAAATTAAAGAAAACCCGTCAAGAAAATCTTGAAAGCTTTTAATTTAGTTTTGCAAAATAAGCATTTTAACAAAATTGAGTTTACCTAAAGTATTGACCTAATTTATAGCTTCCATTTAGCGCCCCAATGGTCTTGTTTGGCCTATTTTGGCTCTTCAGGCTGTTCATTCAACTCCACGTTTTTTTTCAACTATGTTATGGTTAGGAAAAACCACTGAAACGATTATGTATCATCTACATGGAAAATTTTAGTTGAATTTTATCAACTGAAAAGAGCAATCAAAAACTAAAGCAATTTTAAAATATGAGAAATGTGTTCATTGAAAAATAAGTAACAAGGCAACAAAACTTATTCTAGAAAATTAATATCGAGCAAATAGTATTAAATTTAACGCATGTTGAAGAAAATCATTTTTTATTGTCTATTGCTTATTGGCCTTGGGAGATGTGCGGCAAAGATCCCGACCACTTCGCAACTTGAAGATGCTGAGCAATTGTCAATTAAGCGTTCAACAATCGTATCCTTAGCGGAGAGTGCAACCTGCACAAATGCCTCAGAATGGTCTTATTCTCCATTAGGAAGTAAACCTTGCGGAGGACCTTGGAGCTATATCGCTTATTCAGACAATATAAACACCCTCTACTTCACCAATTTAATAGAACAATATAAACTAGCAGAAACTGCCTATAATGAGAAATGGAGTGTGCTCAGCGATTGTTCCATGGTGGCAGAACCTAGTGGGCTTGAATGTCAGAATGGAATTGCTGTTTTGATTTATTAGAAAAGTTACTTTTCGCTTATTCCTGTTTTTCAAAAATATCCATCATTATTCAATCGCATCCTTACTTTTTGTCTTGACGCCACATAGCACAAGAATTTCAAGAAAACCTTTGAAAAGCAATATGCTGAATAATTGCAGAATCGCTTGAGATTATAAAATAAGCCTTCCAAGCTTTAAATATTAAATAATAATTTTATATATTTACAATAAAGTCTTTTATGCTAAATCATGTTCAATTAGAAAAGTTAATGTTCTTCGACATAGAAACCGTAAGTCAAAGTGCTGCTTTTGATACCCTAGAGGAACCTTTGCAGAAATTGTGGGGTAGAAAACATCTATTCCTAAGAAATGTTGAATTGGAAGATTTCCAAACTTCTTATACCCAAAATGCGGCCATTTATGCAGAATTTGGTAAGATTGTATGTATCTCTTGCGGTTTTTTTGTTGGCAATGAATTTCGCGTAAAGTCATTCTTTGGAGAAGACGAAAAAGAGGTGCTCCGCGAATTTTCCACCTTATTAGACAGCACAAAATACGTGCTTTGCGGACACAATATCAAGGAATTTGATGTCCCTTATATTTGTAGACGAATGCTCATTAATCAAATCCCTTTGCCTCGCGTTTTAGATGTAGCTGGCAAAAAACCATGGGAAGTGGATTTTGTAGACACATTGCAACTCTGGAAATTCGGTGATTATAAAGCCTACACAAGTCTTAATCTTTTAGCAAATATCTTTACCATTCCCACTCCTAAAGATGATATTGATGGCAGTATGGTCGGGCAAGTTTATTGGCAAGAGAAGGACTTGGAAAGGATTGTTACGTATTGCCAGAAAGACGTAGTGACCGTTGCCCGATTGATACAAAAGTGGAAGGGTGAGGATTTATTGAAAGATGAGGATGTTAGCATAATTGCTTAGCTTTGAAAGCCCAAGCCATTTACGAATTAAAAAATAGCTCATCCAAGTATGTCAGATAAAAAAGTTGTCATTGTTCAAAATAAACATATCGCCCTGGGAATTGAAAAGTATCAAGGAAAGGTAGATGAACATCTCCAAGCCTTGGTTACCAGCGCAGGTTATGAATACAAAACATATTTGTTTAATGACGGCAGAGTGCTCTTAGTCTTGCCTCATGAAATATCCGCATTACTTTATGCTTCAAAAGAGGTACTTTATGCTAAATTGCAACTGGATTAAACAAGCTACAAATAGACTTTAACAGCTATCCATTTCACCCTTAATTTATTATTATTTTTTTGTAAATAACTTGATTACTAGATTTCAATTCAATAAAGTAAACTCCTTCATACCTATTTGCAAGTGAAATATGAATGGCATTCTCGCCTTCGGAATAGCTTTTTTAAATTAAAAGTTTTCCAGAAAGACCCACCTACTTATTCGTATGCAATGATTTAGCTTATTTTTCATAATTATAAATTTAAAAATTTATTATATTCAATATAGTGCTTAAAAATACCTAAGTTCAAGTAGTAAGTGCAACAAAAAATAGGTAAGAAATCACAAAAAGATGTAATTTCCTACCGGTTACTAAAACGTTGCGTTAACAACATGGGTAAATATAAGCATTTAGATGAAAAAAATAGTACATTTGATATTAATGTAAAGCGAAACAAACCTTCGTGTATACAGCCATTTCGGGGTAGATTGGCGAAGGTTTGTTTCGCCTATATACAAGTTAGCAGCAAGCATTTGGAATACTATAAACTCGAATTTCAACTTTTATTTAGACTCCATGAAATACATTTTTTTTCTTCTCACTTTATTTTTGTTTTCCTGTAACATGCAGGACAGTAAAAGTTTGGATGTGTCTCAGGAAGCAAGTTCAGTTGAAAATAAAATAAAAAATATTGATACTAGCGCAGTCATGCAACAAGACATTACTGCTGTTGTCAAAAAAGACACTCTTACCAGTGCCCCTAAGACTAAGATGCTGTCAAATAAAAAAACCGAACAAAAAGATGTTGAAAGGAGTGCTCAAGGTATTAGCGGATATAGCACTTATGAAAAGCCAATATATGGAGAATATGAAATAAGCCAAATGACTTTAACAAAATCACCCGACACATTAGTTTCGATTGTTTCACAATTGTATAATAGTTGTGAGTATGCTTTCCCAAAATCTATTGCTTGCGACTTTGAACATGGAATTTCTACAGAATCAATTTCATATCAAACCATGTTTTTTTATTTTTCTATATTTGAAAACTCTAAAGCATTGAAACCATATTTAATAAAACGATTTACAGTATTAAAAGACCACGATGGAAAAATTATTGTTGAATAAAATTGTATTCTCTTATTTATTAAAACTTTGCCACGAATTTGAATAAATATAATCTAAAAAATATGCCAGCTGCTAACAGGCGTTTGGCAAAAGTGGCGGTTCAGTGCTCCGCAGACACATTTGTGGTTAATCAAAGTTTGGTTCTCCGCACCAACATTTGTTGTGAAAATCGCCACCTTCGCCAAGCGCCAAACCGTTATAGGGCATTTTAAAAAGACGACATAGACAAACAAATAATATGGAATATATCTCGACATCAGCACTTGCAAACGAACTCGACATCAAATCAAGCGACCTGTTTGACAAATTAAAAACACTTGGCTGGGTAGACAAAAAAAATGACAAATGGGTTTTGACCGACTTCGGTAAACAAAAAGGCGGACAAACCAGAACGAACCCGAAGTTTGGCGAATATGTAGTTTGGCCTGAAAATATTTCCATAGACAACGGACAACAAAAAGACAAAGCAAAACTTATCAATGCAACAGCAATTGGCAAACACTTTGACGTTTCATCACAACGACTAAATTTGATTTTTTCAGAACTCGGTTGGATTGAAAAAGATATTGCAGGCTGGGAAATAACAAAACTTGGAAAAAGTTTAGGTGGCAGACAATTTGAACACGAAACATCAGGTGGCACATATGTTTTGTGGCCTGACAATATCCTGCAAAACAAAAACCTGACTTCAATTTTTAAAGAAGTTGCAAATATTCCGGTTCAACCAAAACATCAGACAGACAAACCAACACCAGATGTAAAACCCGCCACCTCTGACAATTTTAGAGAAAAGTTTCCTGCAACATTAAGAACTAAAGACGGACACATGGTTCGTTCAAGAGCAGAAGTTATAATTGACAACGCATTGTATGATTATAAATTAGCCCATGCATACGAAAGAAAATTACCAATAGAAGAAGATTTATATTCGGACTTTTTCATTCCGACTGAAAATGTCTATATAGAATTTTGGGGAATGGAAGACGACCCAAAATATGCGGAAAGAAAAAAAGTAAAAATTGAAATCTATAAAAAATACGACTTCAAATTAATCGAACTTAACGACAGCGACATATCAAACCTTGACGACCACTTACCAAAGAAACTTTTAAAGTATGGTATCAAAGTATATTAACGAAAGAAAAACGCCCTATAACAGGCGTTTGGCAAAAAAGCGGGTTCAGTGCTTAAATGAAGCTTTGTGCTTTGTATCAAGTTTTGTGGTGGCAGACAGTTTAGTGCTTCTAAGTCCGCTTCTTCGCCAAGCGCCAAACCGTTAGCCACAATGCAAAAAAAAAGACATTACCTTTGACAGACAATTTTTCGGTGGACAATTCTTTTACAATTGACAACGACAATAAAAAACAAAATGAAAACTAAACTACTCATTGCCTCACTTGCAATTTTCGGAATTGCAAATGCTCAGGAAAACTGGATAAAATATCCAAACAATCCCGTATTGAAAAGGGACACGGTAATTGCAAACCTACCTAACGATCTAATTGCCATAAGCGACTGTTGGGTAATTAAAGAAGGTGCCACCTACAAAATGTGGTATACATGTGGAGGAATAAATTATCCCGCAGATACTTTACTTCGTTCTAGAATTTGTTATTGCGAATCTTTAGATGGCATTGCATGGACAAAATACATCGGCAATCCAGTTTTAGATGTTTCGTATACTGGCGGATGGGATTCATCGGGAGTAGAAACAGTATCAATACTAATTGACAGTTTAGCACCCCCAGCCGAACGCTACAAGATGTGGTATGCAGGTCAATATTTTAATGCCTACAGATATGATTTCGGATATGCGTATTCAGCAGACGGAATAAACTGGACCAAAAATCCTACTCAAGTTTTGCAGATAGGAAGTTCTACCTCATGGGAGGGTGCTTTTATTGAAGGACCTTCTGTACTGAAAGATGGAGGCATTTATAAAATGTGGTACGCAGGATATAGTTTAATGGATGGAAAGGTAAATATTGGTTATGCAACATCCTTAGATGGAATTGTCTGGATAAAGCATATTAGCAACCCTGTATTAACTACAAGCGCAGGAAGTTGGGACAGTATTTATGTTCAAGACCCGCATGTTATTAAAATTGGCAGCACTTATCATATGTGGTATGGCGGTGTGGATCAAGGTGCTAATTATGGACAACAGACTGGATACGCATATTCAAATGACGGTATTAATTGGGTGAAATCGATATCTAATCCTGTCCTTATAACTGGAGGCGTTGGTGATTGGGATGATAATACTGCTTCATTTGGCTCTGTGTTATTAGATGGAGGAACATTGAAAATGTGGTACACAGGAAAAGATGTTGACCCGCTACCACCAGCAGGTTCTTTAAATTATTACTGGGAAATTGGCTATGCAACAGATGCAGGATTTGCTGCCGGAATTATTTCGACAGATGCTAAAAAAGAATTTTTATTATACCCTAACCCATTTTCTTCCTCCACAACTTTGCGAACAGACATTTTTTTAAAGAATGCAACCCTGACAGTTTACAATTCTTACGGACAAACGGTAAAACAAATAAAAAATATTTCGGGGCAGACAGTTACTCTATTGTAAGCTTCCCCAAAAACAGAACTGTTTAAAAGTAGAATAATTTTATAACTTTAAACAGTAAATATGAGAAAGAGTAAATTTTCACCGACACAGATTGCAAAGATTTTAAAGGAATTTGAGCAAGGCAAGACAGCTGATGATATCAGTAGAGAGCATAAGTTAAGTAAAGCGACATTTTACAAATGGCGAGAGCGCTATGCTGGAATGAGCGGTAAGGAGTTAAAAAGGATAAAAG
>Ga0209491_10006457_pt1 | contig 16227 bp, 18 predicted proteins | sample BON02_FD_187213 | JGI IMG/M metagenome (GOLD analysis project Ga0209491, IMG submission 187213) | Freshwater microbial communities from Lake Bonney liftoff mats and glacier meltwater in Antarctica - BON-02 (SPAdes) (version 2) | ecosystem: Environmental > Aquatic > Freshwater > Ice > Glacier...
GACCCATATATGATTTATTTAAACTCTACTTTAATTACTTAGATACAGGCAGAAAAGGAACAGATTCCCGAGCAGAAATATTTGCGTATAACGGTGGGCTGTTTAAGTCAGACACTATTTTGGACAGTCTATTAATATCAAACGAATTACTATTTAAACATTGTGACATATTACAATCTTACGATTTTGATAGCCAAGTAGACGTAAACATCCTTGGACACATTTTTGAAAATTCTTTAAATGAAATTGAAAGTGTAAATACTGAAATAGAAGGTGGGGAATTTGACAAACAGACAACCAAAAGAAAAAAAGATGGTGTTTTTTATACCCCTAAATACATTACCAAATACATAGTAGATAACACTGTTGGAAAGCTTTGTGAGGAGAAAAAAGTAGCACTAAAAATTAATGATTTAGACTTAACTAACAATTACCGCATAAAGGGAGACAGAATCTATGAAAAACCTGAAAGTTTTCCAACAGAAAAAGGAGTAGTTAATGTACTTACCAAGAAAAAGACAAACTTATCTGTAGAAGGAGAAAAAATTATAAGTCAAATAGAGGCATATAGAGGGTGGTTGTTAAAGATTACTATTTGCGACCCAGCCTGTGGTAGCGGTGCATTTTTAAACCAAGCACTCAATTTTTTGATAGCAGAACATGGTTTTATAGATGAATTGCAAACAGCAGTTCAAGGCAAAGCAATGGTGTTTCCAAACATAGAAAACACCGTTTTAGAAAACAATATTTTTGGGGTAGACATAAATGAAGAGAGTGTAGAAATTGCCAAGCTATCATTATGGTTAAGAACAGCCCAGCCAAGGCGTAAATTAAATGATTTAAGTAGCAATATTAAATGTGGCAACTCTTTAATTGATGATAAAAAAGTTGCAGGAGATAAAGCTTTTAATTGGGAAGATGAGTTTCCTCATGTTTTTGAGAAGGGTGGTTTTGATGTAATTATTGGCAATCCGCCTTATGTAAATATAGCAAATATTTCATCTAAAGATGAACGGTCATATTTACAAAAGAATTTTAAAACTGTAAAAAACAAAAGTGATTTGTATTCAATTTTTGTAGAAAAAGGGAAAGACTTATTAAAGAAAAACGATGGGCGTTTAAGTTACATTATACCTAATTCATGGTTGGGCACTGATAGCTTTAGTAGGTTTAGAGAAATGTTAATTGATGAAACTAGAGTTACTGAATTAATAAAATTACCATCTGGCGTTTTTAAAGATGCAATAGTTACAACATTAATAATTACTTTGATAAAGGAAATTGTAAAGGACAATGATATTTCCTTAAAAGAATACACTTCTGAAGAATTTACTGACATAAGTCACAAATTATCTTACGATTCGATTAAAAGAATTAATTCGAAGACATTTTCTTTCGAACGAAACATAAGACTAAATGCAGCCGAAACATTAGGAAAAGTAGCTGAATTTTCTTTAGGGATAAAGTCAAGTGATGATAAACGGTTTATCAGCTCAGAAGGCTTTAAAGAAGATTCTTATCCAATTTTACGTGGGCGGAATATTTCTAAATATTATTATGATAAACCTACAGAATATATTTGGTACCGACCAGATTTAATGCATGACAAAAAAGGTGCGGGACCAAGGAATAAAGAAATATTTGAAGGGGATAAAATACTGATTCAAGATATTTCCAAGGATATTACAGCTTCATTTTGTAGTGAAAACATAATGGCAAATGATACGATTAATTTAATATATGGAATTAAGATGGGCTTGGGATTCAAATATTTGCTTGCTCTTCTTAATTCAAAATTAATTAATTTTTGGTTTTCAAGAACTTATTCGGAAGGACTACATATAAAAATTAATCAGTTGAAAAACATTCCCGTGATTATTATTGACGATTTAAATAAACAATTTATTGATGAATTAGTAACCAAAATGTTAAATCAAACAAAAGATTATCATAATAATACCAATAAGTTCAAAGTTTATCTCAAATCTGAATTTAAGTTAGAGAACTTACCAATGAAGCTTCAAAAATTCTATATATTGAGCTTTGGCGAATTTATCAAAGAAGTAAACAAAGCAATTAAAAAAACTGGTGGAGTACAATTAACTAAAATTCAGGAAATGGAATGGATGGAAGTTTTTGAAACTAAAAAAGCAGAAGCGCAAGCCCTAAAAACCCAAATAGAACAAACCGATAAGGAGATAGACCAAATGGTGTACAAGCTGTATGAATTAACAGATGAGGAAATAGCAATTGTAGAGGGAGCTTAAGTCAGTAGATAGATAATAATTATAATATGAAAACTATAAAAATAAATAAAAAGGATTCAATTCTAGACATTTTGCGTAAATTAAAAGAGTTCAAGAACAATATAACGCTGCATCCTAATTATATTTTTAGGGGTCAGGCTGATTCAAGTTGGCCATTGAATCCCTCTTTAACAAGAATCGCAGTGGAAAGGAAATTAACTCGTGCTCAAACAATTCAATTAGAGAGAGAATCAATAAACCTATTCATGCCAATTGCAAAAACTTTATTACCTGCGCAAAACACAATGCCCATTTCAAATGGAGTTAATTATGAATTCTATTCTTGGTTAATAACTATGCAACATTATTCTGCGCCAACTAGGCTGTTAGACTGGACTAGCTCCTTGTTGGTAGCCTTATATTTTAGTTGTAACAGTGAAAATAACTCAGATGGAGTCATTTGGATAGGTAACTTTGCAAAAATAAATGATTCTTTACAAAGCCCTAATAACTTTCATACCAATAGTCAGATTGACAATTTTGGTGACGAAATAATAACACTAACTGCTGGAGTAAGTAACGAAAGAATTATTGCTCAAAAAGGTCTTTTTACTTCTTGTACAAACCCACTCTCTGACCATATGGTTTTAATAAGTAAATTAGGTGCTTTGGTTAAAGTAATAATACCTAAAGAAATCAAAGTGTCTGTAATGCAAGAATTATTTAAAATGAACATAAATGCTACAACACTATTTCCTGGTCTTGATGGACTTGGAAAAACAATTAGGGATTATTGCTCATTATGGGATTCATCCAGTGTGATTAGATAGGTATTACAAATTATTCATTCGCTCCCATGTTTTCCAACATAAAGCCCAAAATGCTTAAAGTAACCCATACTACCGCAATTGTAGGGACTTGCGCTGTTTCTGAAACCAAAACCTCCCAAAATCCACAATCATCCGAAAGGATAATTCATCATTAAAAATTCCCGCCCTGTCATGTGTTATCACATGACAGCACTGATAACCTCCAGTTATCGCAAGTCTCTGGAATTGTACTAATTTAAAATGTGCTAGCCCCTGCACCACAAAAAATAAAATAATTTAAAGCATGAGTAACGAAAATAAAATAAAAATTGATATTGTATCAGATGTTGTTTGCCCTTGGTGCACCATTGGATACAAACGTTTGGCAAAAGCCATTTCAGAACTTGGTATTGAAGATCAAGTAGATATTGAATGGCAACCATTTGAGCTCAATCCTAATATGCCAGCGGAAGGTCAGAATGTAAATGAGCATCTTGCAGAAAAATACGGCTCCACTTTAGAACAGCAAAAAGCATCTATGCAACAAATGACCACTGTTGGGAAAGAGCTTGGTTTCATCTTTGATTATTTTGATGATATGAGGATGGTAAACACCTTGGATGCTCATATTTTGTTGGAATACGCCATGGAGTTTGGAAAACAAACGGAATTGAATATGCGTTTGACAACCGCTTTTTTTAGCGAACGAAAAGATGTGTCTAACAGGGATGTTTTAAAACAAGCCTTATTGGATGTTGGGTTAAATGCTGAAGAAGGATTGGCCAAATTAGACAATGACGAAGCCCGGTATGAAGTGAAAACTAAAGAAGGTTACTGGCAGAATTTAGGGGTTAGCTCTGTGCCAACTGTAGTTTTTAATGGAAAAAGCGCGGTAACCGGTGCGCAACCCGTTGAATTGTTTAAGGAAGTGCTTACGGAATTAATGGAGTAAATGTAGGGTTGGAAAAGCTAACAGCAAGTAATATAAAAAAACAAATCATAACTGGATTTTGTAAAAAGCCTTCACTCTAATAACCAAGTCAATTTAAATGTTTTTTGAATTAAAAAAATAATCGAAATATGAAATTATCGGGTTAATAGACATTTGTGGTGCTTAAGCCAATTGTAAAGCATGCTGTGTTTATCTTTGTACAAAAGGAAAGGTTCTTAATAAAAGAGTACCTTTTTAATCTAATACCATTAATCTGTCATATTTATATCTATATTTGTAAAACGAAGATGAAAAAAATAACCCTAACAATGTGTGCCTTTTGCTTTGCAATGCTTGTTAAAGCGGCTGATACCACATAAATAATGATTCGGTAACATACCACAATGAAATTCATTTGAATGCTACAGGTTTTGTATCCAACTATTTTAGTTTTGGAGGAAACACGTTTAGCAACAATCCTTATATATTGGGTTACAAAAGAATTATTAAGAACAGTGCTTTTAGGGTAGGTGTAAACTATAGTTTGTTTAATACCAATAGGCAGGTTAATCCACAGCAGCCAAGAAGTTATAATCAAGGTTCAAGATTTGATTTAAGAATTGGTTATGAAGGTAGAAAATTTTTGTCGCCAAAATGGTTCTGGTTTTATGGATTGGATGTAACTAGACTTGCGAGTCAAAGCTCAAGTAAAACCACTCAGAAATTTGGTGGTGGCATCACAGGCCCTGTAGATGTAACAAACATTAGCAGCTCAAGTAACATTTCAAGTGGTGGTGGCCCCATAACTGGTTTGCAATGGAATATTTCTAAAAGAATTGCTGTTTTGGCAGAAGCTCGTGCTTATTTATTATATTCTGAAAATAGATCTAATACAAAATGGGAAGATGTTCCAGAGAATATAAGAATAATGAATCCTACTATTTTTGAAGAGCGCAACAATGTTGATTATATTACTGATTTTAGAATATTTCTTCCTTTAGATGTATTTGTAGTTTTTAAATTTTAAACCTTATGCAAAGCAAAATTATTTACGCAGTATTTTCCTTATTTATTTCCTTAATAATCCTCTATTCCTGTAAAAAATCTACGGAAATAGAAATAAAAACGCCTACAGATTTAGGCTTCTATAATTATGATACAGATAAGGCTCCGGCTTTTGTAAAAAGTTCATTTGGAGAAGTTTTTACTCCTAGAGCTCAGCTTGGACGAGCCTTGTTTTATGATAAATCTCTTTCCATTAATGGCAACACTTCTTGTGGTTCATGCCATGTGCAGGCATTGGGCTTTGGCGATGGGAAAGCTAAGAGTTTAGGGTTTGCAAACCAACCTACAGCAATGCATGCCATGTCTTTGGTAAATATTGGAGGCAATGGTCAATTATTTTGGGATGGAAGAGAAAGGAATTTAAGAACACAAGCATTGTTGCCTATTTCCAATCATATAGAAATGGGATTGGACAATGAGGAACTTTTAATTGCCAAAATAGAGGGTAGCCCCATGTATGCTGATTTATTTAAAAAGGCTTTTATCCAAGGAAAAATAAACAGCGAAAATATAGGAGTGGCCCTTGCCAATTTTGTTGCTTCAATTGTTTCGTATAATTCTAAGTTTGACCAAGTGCAAAGAAATGAAGCTGTTTTTACCACGCAAGAAAGTTTGGGAAAGGAATTATTTGAGCAAAAATACCAATGTGCAAATTGTCATGGGGGCAACAATTTTAATTCACCTTGGGGAGGTTCTCATTTTGCCAATATTGGATTAGAAAGCACGGTGGATTTGAATACGCCTTCTAGTGGAATGTTTAAAGTGCCTAGTTTAAGAAACGTGGCAGTTTCTGCACCATATATGCACAATGGTTCTATCAAAACCTTAGAAGATGTTATCAATCATTACAACACAGGCATCAAGGAAAATGAAGCCTTGGCTTGGGAGTTGCGTAACTTTAAGCAGAATGGAGGGATGAAAATAACCATTGAAGAGAAAAAAGCAATGATTGCTTTTCTAAATACCTTGACAGATTTTCAAATGCTGCAAGATCCCAAGTGGAGCAATCCTTTTTAAGATTTAAAGTATAGCGTTAAAATTTTTTCATTGTGTTTTAATTTTATTGTATTGCTGAATTACTAAGGTGCCTAACCTAGGTATTGCAATAAATGACCAACCTAATAAACCACATAATAGCTCTAGCCATAATTGTTTTAATGTGCTTAAAACACTTGTCTGAAATGAAGTTTTAATGGCTTCAAAAGTGAGTAAAGAGTGGCGGACATCAATTATCTTTTCACCAAAATGAATAAAGGGAATGAACAGAAAAGAGTGTAAGGGGCTTATGACAAAAACAATGGCAACCCCCAAGTTTAATTTTAGCTTTATCGCTAAATAACTAACCAAAATCGTGGACAAACCAAAAATGGGCATAATGCCAATTACAATTCCAAGAATGGCGGCTTTGATCATATCCAAGGGTGAGAGACCTTGGCTGAAGACTTCCTTAATCTTTCTATAGATTTTTGATTTTTTTATAAATACCCAATTCATCAATACTATATTTTTATTGCGCTGTTTATTTTAGTAACAGAGACATTGATTATTTCTCCTATACTTAATTTTACATCAATTTTTAGGAGGTCTGTTTTCTGTCCTAGTCCAATAAATATGGTTCGTGTTTGGTCAGAAGCCAATCCCTCACCATTTATATTTTAGTAATATTGTTTGCTGCCACTTGCAAGGATTACATTTACCTTTGCTTGTGCGTATTTTCAGGTATTGGGGAATTGAAGGGTAATGAAATTATTTTTAACCATCTTTAATCATTCATTTATGGGTTTGCAGTAGTTATGCTTTGTGCTAATTCTATCAATTCGTTTGCATTGTGATAACCACTTTCACCTTTAACAGCATTGCCGTCTGCATCAATAAATAAAAGGGTAGGATAGGCCTCTATTTGGTATTTTTGGGCTAATACAACACCATCACCTTGCTCAGCATCCAAAGATACATTGATGAATGTTTTATTGAATAAATTACCGACTTCTTTATCTGAGAAGGTGGTTTTTTTTAGTTTTTTACAAGGTCCACACCAAGTGGCATAAACATCCAAGAAGATGAGCTTATTCTCCTTCTTTGCGAGGTGTAAAGCATCTTCCCACGTTCCTCTATGAAACTGAATGCCAGTAACACTGTCTTCTTTAAAATCTACGCCATAGTAGTTATATGCCCAATATGCGATGGCAATTCCAATGATAGCGAAGGTGATTATTCTATTCCAGGTCATATAATTATTTAGCTTTATTAATGATATAGACGAGCAAAGGGTATATTCCTGACAATTATACCATAAAAAAACCCAATTCAGTGAATTGGGTTTTTTGGTTTTTTTTGAGGTCAGGACCGTACCTCAAAAGTTTAACTCACTCGTACATCTGCGAATACTATTGATTCTTTAATCCCTTTATTTTAGGCACTTGTTATAAGTATTAGTAATGAGCAATAAAGTTAAAAGTTACCCTATAAGTTACCCTAATGTCAATAATAAGCATTAAATTTGCATTAGTAATTATTCAAAACATGACAAAAGTACCCAGCTTCTATTTGAAAAACCCAAAATCCGACAACTCACTTATTTATCTTGCTATTAGATTAAATAAAAATGAGCTATTTAAGTATTCAACTGGGCTCAAAATATACCCTGAACTCTTCGACACCGAAACTCAACGAACTATAACAGACAGCAAGATAATCAATGAGTACGCTAAAGTAAACCCTCAAATAAAATCTGAAATTAAGGTTATTAACGCTAAGCTTAGCAGAATGCAATTAGACTTTCAGTCCATTTATAACACACTTTCTAGTATAAGTGCAAGTGTAATACCCTCAGATATTCGATTAGAATTAGATAAGCTGTATAATGGTCATCGGCAGAAATCTAACAAATCCGTTACACTAAACAAATACTTAGAGTCCTTTATAACAAGATGTGAGAATGGGGAAGTCTTACATGGAGGTGGAAAAAAATATACGCATGGAACTTTAAAAACCTATAAAACTTTTTTGAATGTATTGAACTCCTTTAAAGCAAGAATTGAATTTAACGAAGTGACATTAAGTTTTTATAGTAGTTTCCTAACTTTCTTAAATAATAAGAACCATTCAATAAACTACGTTGGAAAAAACATTAAATTTCTAAAAGTCATCATGAAAGATGCTTTTCAAAATAACATTCATAATAATACGATTTATACACATAAAGATTTTAGAACCCCTAGCGAGCAGTCTGAGGCGGTTTACTTAACGTCAGAAGAATTGGGTAGGTTGTATAAAATTGATTTAGAACATAAGCCTAATTATGCCCTTGCGAGAGATGTATTCTTAATAGGTTGTTATACGGCATTAAGATACTCAGATTATAGCAGAATATCCGAAACAAATATTAAGGAAAGAAACGGTGTAAAATATCTTGAAATCTACACTCGAAAAACAAATGAATTAGTCAAAATACCACTGAAACCTTTAGTTTTTAATATCCTAAAAAAGTACAATTTTAATCTCCCCAAAACATATGAGCAAAAAGTTAATAAGTACATAAAGGAAGTTTGCAAAATGGTTGGGATAATTGAGAATGTAGAAATTAAGCAAACTACTGGAGGTATTGTAAAAACAAGGTTTAAGCCAAAGTATGAGTTAGTAAAAACACATACCGCACGAAGAACAGGAGCGACATTACTATTTTTAGCTGATGTAACGCCTATCGACATAATGAAAATTACTGGTCATAAAAAAAGTAGTAATCTTTTAAAGTATATTTGCGTATCAAAAGAGCAAACTGCTGAACGTCTATCCAGTAACTCGTTTTTTCAATAGAATAAAAATAAGAAACTCAAATGGAATATGTAAATGGATTAATCATTCCCAGTGAAAAAAAGATACAAGTGCCATCAAACTTGTGTTTAAAAGGTTTTAACATATTATTCCCCACTACTCAGGACGATTTACAAGAAGTTCGGTTAAATTATAATAAATGGGAATTTAGATATACGGGCATGAAAATAATATTACAAGAAGATTCGTTTTATGATTATCTAAAGGTAGAACATGATAAATATTACAAACTTTATACAAAAAAAAGGGATGGTTTATCAAATCCACAAATGAAATTATCATTAATACAAGAATATTGCAATTTACTGAATGATTGCATTATGCCATTTAAAAACAACCAAGTGCAAAATATGATGCATAGGTGTTACTATAAGTTGAGGTCTCGAATATTTAAAATGGAACATGGTATTTATGGAGATAAAGTATTTTCAAATATTCCTTCCCTTACCACATTAGATAACCATTTAATGGGGTTTAAATCGGTAAAAAAATTAATGGATTCTAATTCAAACAAGAGTCTAGATATATTTAAAAATCTATGTACTCGTTTGAAAAAAAATGATTTGATTGACCAATCAACTAAAGCAGCAACTTTAAATAATGCGCTTAAAGGAGAAAAAATAATTACCCAAATTAAATGGAAAAGTTCAGTTGGTGATTGTCAGCATTTTATAGATGAATTAATTAAGCAGGGCATTATTGATGTTAAGAAAGGGAAATATAAGACCGCTGAGAATATTTTTATTAAACCTGATAAACAACCTTTAAAAGTTTCACAGACTAAGCAGGTATCAGGTAAATCAGATGAGATTTCAAGAATTGTTTCTGATTTAAGGGATGAAGTAAATAAGTTGAGTTAATTAAAACAGTAAATGGGGTTTTGATGAAATAAATTGGATTTATGGATAATTAAAATAAGTTAATTTATATGATGTAATACCTAGATGAATATCAAAATACTTAAATAAAACCTTATATCTATTTCGCTGATTTTCTTGCTTTTTTGAAATAGAAAAAATTAGGTTATTTTGTATAATGGAATATTGTTTTCGCACAATTAACTTATTTATACTAATTACAAACCCTTACAGACTTCTACTAGATATATGTCATTTAGATAGACAATTCGCTATACAATCATTCTTGGTTTTAACAACTTATCCATTAACAAAAAGATATAGAAAAATAACTATTTTGTCTATTATACTGAAATTAAACTTATCATTGTACTATGAAAATACAAATAGTGACTATATTAATAGTTTTGGTTACAGTTTATACTTCCTGTAAAAAGAACGATGCGCCTAGTGTCAAGCAAAAACTTAATCCACCAAGTTGGATAATAGGAGAGTGGCTTGTGGATGGTTCTCATCTCGGTTATAGGTTTACCTCGGACGATATGGTTTCAATAACTGCTTTCCACGAAGTAAGTTTAAAAAAGAATTTTGAGAGCGCTACCGTAGTTGAGTCAATTACCGATAGTTCATATCGTGTTGATGCTACTATTGACCAGTCAACTTTTAAGTATTATTTTAAATATGTTTCTGCAACGGAAATTGAGGACAAAACACCTGCCTTTGTTAATTTTACTAGAATCTATATAAAACAGTAATTTAGTTTTCTAATTCTTGTTTCAAGTAATATCTTTACAATGCCCCGAATTAAATTATTTTATATTGTGGAAGATGCAAGAAGAAATGATATTAAGATAGAACATGCATAAAGGAGTTTGTGCTTTTACATTACCTTAATTTAATTGACACAAGCCGTAAATTTTGGGTAACGGAGGTCTTTTTTAGGTTTATTGAAAATTAATAGAGTTAGCATTTGTTATTTAACCTCGCTTTAATGAAGTCCGTTGTGGCTTGATTTATAGCTATTTATAAAAATATAGCAGGTTGTATTACAGTGGGTTACTGCTATTTTGAAATAAAAATTTTTTTTCTGAATTACTTTTGTGACATGCAAAAAGCAATAAATATATCCCCAAATTTTGAGCAGAACTTAATAAGCTTTGTTCAAAACATTGTTAAACATGAACTAGAAAATTTTAAGTTCAAGGAACAATCAGTACAAGAAACCAAATGGTTTACTATTAACGAAGCATGCGATTATATCCGTGTGACAAAACCAACCCTCTGGGCAATGTCCAAACGAGGGGTAATTAAGAAGTATTATATCGATGGGCAACCAAGGTATAAAAAAAGTGAAATTGATGCTTCATTCATGTCAGTTACTAGAGGAGGTAGTGTGAGTAATGATTAGAAATAACGAACTTAAATTTCCTTTGCGAGATGTTGCCTACTACCATTTAAGGAAAGAGTATCCGCTGAAATGGTCAAAAGCATTGATTAGTTTCATCCAATTAGTACAAGAAGAGCAGCAGAGCCCACATGATTTTATTACATTAACAAGTACTCAGGTAAATCAAAGATGTGGAAATCTAGGAACACGTGTTTTAGTGAAGTTTGCTGCCTATTTTGATTTTAATGATGCCGTCAGCAAAAATTCATTTAAAAATGCGTTTAAAATTAACACCAATTTATACTAAATTATTATGGCGGATTTAATTAAAGTAAGAGTAAATGAAAGAGAGCAATTATTGAGCGCAATGCGCAAGGATAAGGACTTTAAAAGTTTTGAATGGATAGATGAAATAACTGGTCAGAAAACAATTTCCTATCAATCTAACAAACACAATTTGTTATGTAAGGTTACACCGCAGAACGCAACAATTGAAAACTCGTTGCATAAGTATTTTAATATTGGACGGGGTGCTGGCAATCAAAACTATGATGATTTTAGTTTTTGCAATATCAACTATAGTCTTGCATGTTTAAAAGAGGAAGTCCAAATTCCTTTATCAGATATGGCTCTATTGAAACTTGAGTTTGGTTTCAATTTACAAATGGGTCAAAACCCATGTATTATATTACAAGACAGTATCTTAATGCATAATTATAAATACCCCTGTTATGACCCTAAGAACAATTCAGAAATGTGCATCAAGAAATTTCACTATAGCGAGTATGAGGTCAAGATATATTCAAAATCCTTGCATTTGGGTAATGAACACGAGTTCAGAGAAATATTAAAGGGGAAACATATAATTCGGTTTGAGATTAAATATACCTCACGAAAGATTCTTAATAGAATGGGGATATATACTTTACAAGATTTGACCAAGATTGATACTTACCATAGACTCATGGCAGATTTTATAAAAAAGTATGATGACTTAACGATTATTGATTCGTATGATGGAGATGATAAAATGACCAACGCAGAAAGAATGGAAATTACTAAAATGACTCATAACAACTATTGGATAGAATTACGTAAAATCAGGCACGCAAATACCATAGGGAATCACAAGAAAAAGTTTCTAGCTTTAATAGTAAAATACGGATTGAACAAACAAAAAAATGAAATTAGGGAAGCATTAGTTAAAAAGTTTCATGAGCTTTTTAGCCAAGATTGCTCAGAATTGCTTCCAATGGCAAAGGCATCATAAATTGTGAGTTTTCCGATAATGTAGTATAAGGAATATCAACAAACATTTACTATTCATTTTAAATTCAAAATGTTTGTTAGCAAGAGGCAAGGCATCCATGGAAGCACTTTTAACCAACAAAGCAAGTTTAGCAATAATTTTGATTTCATATCCTATAAGCCCTGAATCAGCCTCTCAAAGACTAAAAATAAGCTTTAGCCCTTTGTTTATAAGGGTTTAGTTAAAATATTTTACTTGAAAACCAATAATCAAATCATTTCATATCAAAAAATGCTGTTGGGCAGTGTTTAATAATAGTTTTAGACATTGCCCCAAAGAAAGGGATTAGTAGCTCTCAGTTCTCTTTAAATAAGGTCTGCAAGTCAATCTCAAGTGCGTGTGCTAAAATGATTACTGTTTTTAGCGTGATGTTAGTTCTCCCATTTTCAATCCTAGAAATTGTTGTCTTTTCAAAATTACACATTGCAGCCAAATCAAGTTGTGACAATTCCTTTTCTAGTCTAAGGCTTTTAAGGTTACTACCAAACTTTTTCTGATGTTCTAATAAAATTTTTAAAGAAATTGGCATAAATGTCAAAATTCCTAATTATTATTGCAGTTGAGGTAAACATAAATGTCAAGTATGAAAAAATTATTAAAAATCACAGTAATCGCATCGCTTTTCTTCTTTTCTTCTTTTAAAACAGTGGATGAATGTGATGTCACTAAAAGTGAAATAGAATTGGTATATAATAAAATAAAACCTACACTAGAGGTTTATAAGGATACTAAATACTCCAATAAAACAGCTATGATTAATTATTTAATATCTCAATCCACTAATGCAGATTTGAAACAATTGTGTATGAATGCTTGGTATGAGGAACTTCAAAGAGGCACAGATGTCCTTTACTCTGAATATATATCAAAATATGGTTTTATAGATAAAACATATTTTAAACAAACTTCTCAAAAAATTATGATTTTGGTACAACTAAGAAGAACTGTAGATAGTATATGACATGTTTACTTAAATTAAAATAAATATGAGAATTATAATTCCATTAATATTTCAAATCGCAACGTTGGCATTAATCTGTTCCTGCAATCAGTCAGATAATATTTCAATCGAAAGCGAAAAGCAATTGCCTCATGATGACAAGAGCTCGTCACATTCGCCAGATAATAATAATTATATGGATACAGCCTCTAATTATTTGAACACTAAAGATAATGAAAGTAAAAACCTCATAATATTAGATAAAGGGAATTCAGAAATTGAAGAGAAGCACTCAGAAAAAGTTGAATTATTAAATTCTAAAGATGCTGAACTTTTCTACAATAAAGCAAAATCCAATTTGGAGGATAATTATTTGAGTGAGGCAATGGTGAATATTAATAAATCAATTTCTAATAATCCGAGCAATTCAAACAGCTATTATATCAAAGGAATTATATTTGAACGCAAGTTAGATTATTCAAATGCATTGGGAAATTTTAAAAGGGCTATTTCTTTACAATCTACAAATGTTGAAGCCGTGATGAAATGTGGTATAGTCTACGGCAAACTAAATGATAAAAATAACGCTTGTTTATATTTTAAAAAAGCTTGTGATTTAGGTTATAATGAAGCCTGTGATGGCTATAATCAATTTTGTCAATAATCATTTAATATTGCTCTTAAACTAGTCATTGGGTATTAATTACAAAATTTACCAAATGATTATATACTTCAATTGTAAAGCACTTTTTCTGATGCCCTTGTAAATTTTTTAAGGAAATTGGCATAAATGTCAAAATTCTGTATTATTATTGCATAAGAGGTAAGCACAAATGTCAAGTATGAAAAAATAATATGAAAACAACAATAATAATAGCAATCTTATTAATAGGATTAATATCTTGCACAAAAGAAGTTACACAACCTACACCTACACAACCTACACCTACACAGCCTACGCCAACTGTTACTGCAACATTTGATAAATTCAGTCCCCCACAAGTAATGCAAGGTATTTGGGTAGGCAAATACTTAGACACCTTAGAAATGACAACCAACGACATAATATATAACAATCAATCTTTCAATGAAATTTATCATTACTATGCAGTGTCACAAAGAAAGGGCAAAAGAAGCTATGAAATACAGACAGAAAAAGACTTACTATCAACACTAATGATAGGAGATAAGGAGCAATTTACTATGACCCTTTACACCATTGATACACTAAGTCTAATTGGTAATGCAATAGTACGTAATAACAACTTTGTAAGACAATAAAAACATGAAAACAAATGGACAAATACAATCTTATTGACAAGCTCTTTTCAGACCAAGAGGATTATGTAAATTTTTTGGTTGGACTAAAACAAAAAGTACTAGCAAACAATGAGGCGACCTGCCTTGCCGAATTGACAAAAGAAGATGGATGTTTTCTTTACAAACTTACGTGGTTAGCAGACGGCAAATTCATTGGAGACTATGTAAAACCATTCAGAGCATCAATTGACAACATCAATACCTTTAATGAGGGTTGTAAGATTTTAGCCGACAGACTATCCATATATATTAAAACAGGAAATATTGACATGGTACCGAATAAACCTCCTGCATTTAAGGAACTAACAGAAATAAAATCGTAAGCGTTATAGGAAAGATATATTTCCTGATATTTATGCCAAAAACAAAAATATGAAAAGAGTCAAAATGTTACCCAAGAGCAAGCTTCCAAAGGAAGTACAACTAAAAGCGTTGAACAACCTAGCAAAAAGTTTGATGGAAGAGGCTTTACGCCAAAGCCTAAAGGAGAAATAAACCTTTTAAAATTGAACTAGCGGTTTACCAGTATGGACTGTTTAGCGACATTATTGTAGAGCTTTGTGATTACACTATACTTATGTTTTGCATATCAGGATTTGTGATTAAATTCGCATCCTTTCTATAGCACTTATACAATGCCACTATACCAAAAATCCGTACTCAATAAATACTTAAAACAGCAAGATAAAGCTGCGGTATCAAAGGCTTACAATAAGTTTACTAAATACTTTCACGACTCCAATATACAAGCCAATATTAGAGCAAGTAAAGAAGAGGAGTATCAAGGTATATTTTTAACAGAATTGTTTGTAAATATCTTAGGCTATACCATGAAGCCAAACGCCAACTACAATTTGGTTGCTGAATTTAAAAATGAAAAGAATAGCAAGAAGGCGGATGGTGCAATTCTTAAAAATGATAATGCCATTGGAGTAATTGAATTAAAAGGAACTAATACAAAGGATTTAGAACATATCAGACAACAGGCATTTGATTACAAAGCCAATCAAACAGGCTGTGTGTATGTTATTACTTCAAACTTTGAGAAGATTAGATTTTATATAAACAATGCAGTTGATTTTGAAGAGTTTGATTTATTTACTTTAAGCCTGGAAAGGTTTGAGCTCCTTAATCTATGCCTTTCCTTTGAAAATATTCATGGAAATATTCCATTAAAAATAAAAGAAGATTCCTTACAAGAGGAAGAAAAAATTACTAAAAAGTTCTATTCTGATTATTCCCTATTTAAGAGAGAATTGTTTAGAGACTTAGTAAAACTGAATCTAAAAAATGAGGTTTTTCGCAATGAGTTAAATAAAGAAGATGCCGACAGGGCTAACAAAAATATTAAGCAAGCATTATTTCAGAAGTCACAGAAATTGATAGACCGTTTCTTATTTATATTCTTTGCTGAGGATAGAGAATTATTACCGCCTAATTCTACCAAGCAAATTTTAAACAAATGGAAGTCTGATGTTGATTTTGGAGATAACAGACCCATATATGATTTATTTAAACTCTACTTTAAT
>Ga0209491_10006458_pt1 | contig 16227 bp, 13 predicted proteins | sample BON02_FD_187213 | JGI IMG/M metagenome (GOLD analysis project Ga0209491, IMG submission 187213) | Freshwater microbial communities from Lake Bonney liftoff mats and glacier meltwater in Antarctica - BON-02 (SPAdes) (version 2) | ecosystem: Environmental > Aquatic > Freshwater > Ice > Glacier...
CGGGTAGAGAGGAGTGTGTGGGTGTGAGCTTTGCGTGTCTTATGGCAGTGTGGTGTGGTGTGGCCTGGTCTTTCCTCCTTCTTGCTTCCTGCTAGTGTAGTGGCTGGGGCATGCATCGTGGTATTGCAATAGGGCGGGGAAGAGGAGGGGGGTGGCTACTCGAGTCTACATTTGTCCACCATTACTCACAACCAACCATGCCAACCCGCACAACAACACCACAGGGACGGCCTATAGACTGTCGTAAGGTGGCGTCCAGCGGGCCTGGCATAAGTGCTGTCGCAGTTTCTCAAGGCAGCAACGTCTCGAGTCGGTTGCCATCTCCCTCTCCTGCTGCCATGCCTAATCCAGCACCTACACCCCGACAATGACGACGAGGACAGCCACGACCAGCAGGGGCATGCTCCTTCCTTGCGTGCTTCTCCTTTTCCACGTCCTGGTCCCTGTCTCGGGTTTCTTCCGCCCGCCCATTCCCTTCTCAACGTCCTCCTTGACGCAGCAACAGCAGCAGCAGCAGCAGCAGCAGCAGCAGGGCTCGAGAAATGTGGGGGTTGCGGTGGCTGCCAAGAGACGACCAGCCAAGAAGGATGGTAGTAATGAGGATGGTGACGACAGTGTAGCAGGCCCTGTGGTGCTGATTCCGGTAACTGCAAAGAGGAAGCAAAAGGCCAAGATGACTGATGCCGAGGACGAGGAGAAGGAGGAAGAGGGCAACGCAATCAAAGCCGGCGTCCCCGTCTCCGAGGGCCAAGACACCGCCTGGGAGGATTTCATTGAAGTATTCGACCCCGAAGCAGAAGCAGCTCCTTCCCTCCCGTCCTCCTCCTCCTCCTCCTCCAATTCCTCCTCCTCCACCTCGTCCACGTCCCGCTACTACATGAACAAAGCCGTCCCCTACTACTTCCTCCGCGACGAGCTGGGGATCAACGAAAATAAAATGCTGCGCATTTCCTTGGATAACCCACAGGTCCTCGCCTTGAGCGTCGAACGGAGCCTCCGTCCTAAGGTCGCTTGGCTTCGCTCGGCCCTTCGGTTGACACAAGCCGAGGCCGCTACATTGGTAGGGGGGAGTCCTGGGGTGCTTTTACTTAGTATAGAAGATAATCTCGCGCCGAAACTCTCGTGGTTACAGGATGATTTAGGCCTTGGGATAGAAGAAAGACGCAAGCTGGTAATGCGTTGCCCGCGGGTACTTACCGCTTCCACGGGCTCCTTGCTAATGAAGCTCGCCTTCCTCAAAGACGACGTCGGCATGTCCCGCGCCGAGGTCCAAAGAGCCCTCCGCTCCATGCCCTCCCTCCTCGTCCTCTCCCTCGACACCCTAGTCGACAAAGCCGAATATCTCACCACTGAATTCGGGATCACCTTACAAGACGTCGGTTCCCTCCTCACCCGCGCCCCGGCCCTCTTCTTCCAATCCCTCGATACCGGTCTCAAACCCAAAGCCCGCTTCCTCCGTCGCGACCTCGGCCTGGACACCGACTCCATGACCTTCCTCCTTCGGCGCATGCCCCGCGCTCTCAACTACAACATCGTCTCCCGCGGCCGACCCCTCCTCCAATACCTCACCCGTGGGCCCCTCAATTTAACCCGTGAAGACGTCGCCCGCATCGTCCTCCGCGCGCCCTCCCTCCTCTCCACCGACATCACCTCCCCCCGGTTCCTCATCCTCCTTCAAACCCTCCAGCAAGCCACCAACCTCCCCCTCGGTCCCGCCCTCGCCTCCCTCCTGCAGCGTTTTCCCATGATTTTATCCTTCACTGCTCCTCGACTGGAAGCCAGCCTAGAGGTGCTCACACAAGACTTAAAATGCACACCAGCAGAAGTAGCATCCATCCTAAACAAACACCCGCAATTACTAGGGTATCGTCCAGTGGCTGTCCGTGAAAAATTAGAGGCATTAAAGGAAATATATCACTTGAGCAAGGTAGAGGAAGGGAGGGAGGCAGTGTTGAAATCCCCGGCGTTGTTATCGTATAGTTTAGAGACTCGGTTGAGACCGCGGTTGGTAAGAGCGGCAGAGGCAGGGGTGGGGTTAGAGAAGGCGGTGTCGTGGTTGCCTTTGACGGAGGAGAAGTTTGAGGGGAGAGTGGTGAGAAGTAGTACCGAGCCTATTTCTTTGGCTGACACGCCTTTGTTGCGGCAGCGGTCCAATGCCAAATTGCGCAAATTGTTGAGGACGAAGCCAATAACGACGGGCGTGGGGATCAGCACCAGCAGCAGCAGCAGCAGTAGTAGCAGTGGTAGTGATAGTAGTAGTAGTAGTAGTAGTAGTAGTAGTAGTAGTAGTAGTAGTAGTAGTAGTAGTAGTAGTAGCAGCAGCAGTAGTGGTATAGCGATAGCGAAGAGCAAGTAAATAAAAATGAAAGAAGAAAAGTGATGTTCACAGAAATAGAGAGAGTGAAGCATCCATACACACGCTGCTCTTTTTCTCTTCACGACATAGAAATAGAGAGAGTGAAGCATCCATACACACGCTGCTCTTTTCCTGTTAACGACATAGAAATAGAGAGAGTGAAGCATCCATACACACGCTGCTCTTTTCCTGTTAACGACATAGAAATAGAGAGAGTGAAGCATCCATACACACGCTGCTCTTTTCCTCTTAAGGACATAGAAATAGAGAGAGTGAAGCATCCATACACACGCTGCTCTTTTTCTCTTCACGACATAGAAATAGAGAGAGTGAAGCATCCATACACACGCTGCTCTTTTCCTGTTAAGGACATAGAAATAGAGAGAGTGAAGCATCCAAAGACACGCTGCTCTTTTCCTGTTAAGGACATAGAAATAGAGAGAGTGAAGCATCCATACACACGCTGCTCTTTTCCTGTTAACGACATAGAAATAGAGAGAGTGAAGCTTCCATACACATGCTGCTCTTTTCCTGTTAACGACACAGAAATAGAGAGAGTGAAGCATCCAAAGACACGCTGCTCTTTTCCTGTTAAGGACATAGAAATAGAGAGAGTGAAGCATCCATACAGACGCTGCTCTTCTCTTGTTAACGAAAGCAGATTATCTCTCATTTGCACCCCACCCTTTGCTCTTTTTATATTCAGGACATTTTGCGTATGTATTTATCTTTCTGCCAAAAATCCATTTAATGTTCAACTTGCCTATTCTACTCTCCTACTGCTACTGCTGCTGCTGCTGCTGCAATTCTACTCCCCCCTCCTCCTAAACTCCCACACCCGCACCACCTGATCATCCCCGGCCGACGCCAATAACCACGGCCTGACCGGGTTCCACCTCACACAATTCACATCCGCCTCGTGCGCCTTCTCCACACGCGCTTCACACACAAAAGTAGGACTATCCAACGCCCAACCCTGCGGCTGCTCGACATCCTCACAAAACACCCGAATTGAATCATCGGCCCCCCCCGCAGCAATAGCCCCACTCTCCCTCGACCAATCCACACTATACACAGTCGCCTTGTTACCCTGCCCCTCCAATTTAGACACGATCCTCCACTTCTCATAATTCCCCTCGCCATTCGCCGCTTTCCATATGATCAAACTCCCGTCATCACTACACGAGACCAACCCATCATCCCTACTCCCTATCGACAGACCCCACACCGTTGAAGTATGCCCCTTTAAAGTAGCAACACACGCCCAATCATCATCCTCCTCCTGCCACACCTTCAGCGTATCATCATAACCAGCCGAAAACAACACATCTTCCCTCGGGTGGAACTTCACAAATTTCACGTCCTGCTCATGGCCATGCAACACACTCAAGCACTCAAAATCATTATCCTGCAAACACTCCCAAATCCACACGCTCTTATCCCTCGAACAAGTAGCCAACAAAGTCCCGCCCCTATTCCACGCCACGCATTTCGCTTCATGCTCGTGCCCTTCCACGGACGCCGCCAACTCCCATTCCATCTCCCCTGCCGCCCGTCCCCCCGACGGTTGCAGCTCCCAAATCACGCACGTCGCATCAAAGCTCACAGCCGCCAATAGCTTTCCACACGGCGACCACTCACAACACCGGACAGTGCGTGTCTGCCCGTCCTCCAAAGTGGCCAGAAGCCGCCACTCGGCGTCTACAGCGGGGGGAGCGTTGGCGGCGTCATTGTCGTCCTGCTGCTGCTGCTGCTGCTGCTGCTGCGAGGGCGGAGCTCCCCACACGCGGATCGCCCTGTCCCCTCCGCAAGACGCCAAATACTTGCCGCACGGGCTCCAAGCGACGTGCCAGACCCGGTCCGTGTGTCCTGTCAGGACGGCTAGTTGCTTGAGAGACATTTGCTTGCTTGGGCGTGCTGTGGAAGGAGGGGAGGGAGGGAGGGGTGGGGAGGTCGGCTTCCAATGATGATGGATGGTAGTTTTGCAAAAACCAAAGGCCCGCGTTCTCTCCCGCGCGGCCACTGGCAGATTGACAAGACGGCCCTGTCTGTGTATGTGTGCGTTGTATGGAAATGCGTAAATGCGTGCGTGTTGCTGCAAAGGCGGAGCTCATCGCCAGAACCAAAGTCAGATCTCTTCTGATGATGCCCCCGGCGCCGGGCACGTGTGCCTTTTTGTTTTGTGTACACAACACCACCCTTCCTATTCTCATCATCACCCTTGGCCCCACATGCATGGTCTACAGGTGCTTCCCTTGGAGCTCGGTCCCGCCGTCACAAACGCCGCCGCTCTTTGCGCCGTCTCCCCACTCGCTCCTTCGATTGGAAGCAAGCGGACGACGACACGCACCCCCTTCTTCACGCCCCCGGCCCGACCTTTAGGCAGCAAAGATGTTTAGTGCCGCGCTCCGAATGAAGCCGCTGGCTTGCCGGACGATGGTCCTGGGCCAGCAGCACGTCCAGTGGGCGCCGCGGGCGTTCAAGGTATGTGCTTTGAGATTTGACCCTGATTTGACACCCACGCGCCATCATCCACGGCTGCAGCACAAGCCCGTGCGTGCACAAACCCTTCCCACCACTCCAGTCTCCTGCTGTCAATAGTTGCGTATCAACACAATTCCTCTCTCCTCTTCATTTCCTTCCCCCCCCCCCCACCACCCACCATCATCAAACGCACAGGCCTTCCACTCCAAGCCTCTCGCGCCAAGACAAGCCGTGCGCCGGCGCCTCTCCACCAACTCGAGGACCATCACCACCGTCCCTCCTTCCAAACGCCCGCCTACCACCACCGGCACCATTGCTGCCGCTGCCGGCAAACCAGACAAGTACATGGGCCTCAAAATGATGGGAGGGGTGCTGGGTGCTTCTGGTGCGTTAGGTGGCCTCTTTTACTACTACGCAATGCAAGAAGACGAGGCCCTGAAACGAGCCATGCAAGATCCCTCCGTCGCCCTCGAGCCTCCTCCTCCCGAGTTCGTCCATCCTTACATCGAAAAGCCCTGGTGGTGGCGCATGCTTTTTGCGATCCGCCGGGCGATTTACGTGGCTTATGTCTTCTTGCCCGTGGCGGGGGTAGGTGTACTCTCGGCGTATATTTTCCCTGAGTCTGAGGTTTGGCGGCAGCGGTTTTTGACGGCCTTGATTAGGGCGATGGAGAAGGCGGGGTGTTGTTTTATGAAGTTGGGGCAGTGGATTAGTATGCGTCCTGATATGTTTTCGAGGGATATTGTGAAGACGATGGCGAGTCTGAGGGATGGTGTGCCGGAGCACCCGTTTAAGTTTACTGAGGAATCGATCCGACAGAGTTTCAAGAAGGAGATAAGTGATATTTTTGAGTACTTTGAAGACACGCCTATTGCCTCGGGGACGGTTGCGCAAGTGTACCGTGCGCGGCTGAAGCCTGAGTATGCCATTCATGGGACTATTCAGGATGTGGCTGTCAAGGTCCGTCATCCGAACATTTTGAACGAGACCTTTCTAGATCTCGATTTGATTTTTGGGTTTGTCGATTCGTGTTTCCCCGAGAAGTACTCCATGCCCTGCTCCCAGGACGAGCTTACTCATATCTTGCGGCAGCAACTTGATTTGAAGTGGGAAGCGTACAATTTGTATAAGTTTTCGACTAATTTTAGGCATGAATTGCAGAGTGGCCTGGTTCATTTTCCGCAGGTGAGCAAGGAGTTGTGTTCTGATTCGGTGTTGGTGGAGAGTTGGGTGGAGGGGGCGACGATTGCGACTGTTTTTTCGGATATTGAGGGGGGGGAGGATCATACTTGGAGTAGTAGTAAGACGTTGTCTGATAATTTCTCTGAGGCGGTGATGGCGAAGAAGAAGCAGCTGGCCCGGGTTATTTTTGATATGAATGTCAAGATGTTTTTGAGGGATAATTACGTGCATGGGGATATGCATGCGGGGAACTTGATTGTTTCGATGGAGGATGGACGGGTGACTGTTATTGATGCTGGGCTGATTACTTCGTTGAAGCCTGATGTTGCTAATCCTTTCGGGGACTTTTTGAGGGCTTTGTGTAATTCGGATGTGGACACGATTGTGGATAAGATTTTGGAGTTTAACGTGGGGAAGGTAGCGGTGGATGAGGTGGCGTTTAGGAGGAAGATTGAGGAGATTACGGATCATTTTAAGACGAAGGAGGCGGCGGGGGGCGGGGATGGGGGGGAAAAGGAGACGGGGGTCGACGGGAGTGGGAAGAAGAATGAGGGGAGGTATGCGTTGGGTGATGTGGTGGGTGAGATCTTGTTGAATTTGCAGAAATTTAAGATTGTGTTGAGGGGGGATGTGGCGGCTTCGATTATGACGATTTCGGTGTCGGAAGGGTTGATTTTGCAATTGGACCCGGAATTCGATATGGTTCGGCAGGCGTTGCCTTTCTTTGTGAGGTATAAGGGATGGAGTACCGCGGAGGCGGTGATGCGTGGGGGAGGGTCGAAGACGAAGGCTCAATCTTCTTCTGCCTCGTCAGAGACAGCAGTGGCTGCAGCGACGCCCTCGGCGGTGCCGGCGTAGGAAGGCGGGGTGAAGCAAGAATAAAAGAAAGAGCAAGATTGAGAGCAAGGTCAAGGTGATATGCTGAGGAAAAAGTAAAAATAAGACGAAGCATGCCCCCGCCAACCAAACAATTAAAAAAAAGACACTTGAAATCGACCACTTTCCGCTTTTTGTCTGTGTGCGCGGCGCCGCTGATTGAGTGCGCGCGCGTGCCTGCGGAAACGTCGTCAATTTTAAACAAGATTTGAGCAAGAGAGGAGAGGAAAGGAAACCAAAACGATTTTAAAAGAGCGACCGAGCGTCGGCGTGCCCAAGCAAGCACCACTAGATGAATAGAAACAAGAAGAAAAAGTAGTATAGCCACATACATAAATAGAGACAAAGATGCGCAGACTTTTTGACTTTTGTGTATTTTTTTCCTCCTTCGTTTCCTTGCTTGCTTTCTTTCCTTCCTTCCATCCGCCTTTTTCTCTTCCATAAGCGACTGATACATACAAGGCAATTCCGCTGATTTCTCTCCTGTTGTTCCGCCCCTCCCTCCCTCCCTCCCTCTCTCCCCTCCACCACATTTGATTGATTCTCGTTTTTCTCCATCTCTTCCTCCTTTCTCCTCGCACTTTGTTGCTTTCTCTCTCTTGCTCCACTCCAGGCCACGTGCTCGGATAAAGGGGAAATCACACTCGTTTTCTCCTACCCCAACTGCTGCTGCTGCACACGCTCACTTACTGACTCTCTCTCACTCTCCCCATTACTTCTTCCTTCTTCGCTCTCTCCCCCAAAGTCCACACACATAATATATATCTATATGTTGAAAAGACGCTCCTTCTCCCTCTTTTTCTCTCTCCCACTCGCTTCTAAAATCCTTCGGCTTGTCTCTTTATGTATTTTTTTGTGGGTTTTAATTTTATAATTTGTAGTTCTCGAAAACTGAAACGCAAAATGATGATAACAAAGAAGGAAGGACCTGTCGGAAAAGCCTTTCCGCCCGCCCCTCAGCACTCCTCAATTCTCTCTCTTTCCTCTCTCCTCCACCGTACCAAAGCCGCGGGAAACCGCAAGGGCCCCGAAAAGCCTTTCCGCCCGCCCCTCAGCACTCCTCAATTCTCTCTCTCTCCTCTCTCCTCCACAGTACCAAAGCCGCGGGAAACCGCAAGGGCCCCCGTTTTCTTCCTAATCCATCCCCCCCTTCCTCCCTCCCACCCTTCCGCCGCCACACTTTTTTTGTTCATCATTCATGCTAGGCGCGTACCTTCCCCTCCCTCCCTCCAACCATCCCTCCTTCTCCTTCCGTCTTTTCTACAAACTATTTTTCCTTACAACTACTCAAAGTCAAATTTAGAAGATGAGCGTCGCGGCCACCGTCGCCAAGGAGGCCAACGCCAGCGTCATCGTCACGGAAGCACGCACCGACCACGCCCCAGACAAGTAGTAAGTATCAAGGCAAGCCCCCGGCTCAAGCACCGGCGCATTCGCACAGGGCGTCTTGAAGTCAATCTCCGGGCAGAACTGCTGCAAATCTGTCAGGGAAATAGACCCCACGCTGGTGGAAAGGGTGTCGTTGCTCGTCGCGCACTGGGTGACAAAGTTGAACACCGTCCCCGTGCAGCACCCAATAGGCTTCATCTTGCTACAGAAAGTAGAGGCATCCACAGCGTTGAGCACACCAAAGATATCAGCAAAGCAGTAGTCCTTGGTGATGGGGGACGTCGTGCACAGGTACTCCAAGGCAACCTTGTAGCCATTCACACCCATGTCATTGATAGTCACCTCCGAGTTCTTGGGAGGGATGCACGCCCCATTCTCGCAGGCATACGAGCAAGGGCAAGGCAGGGAGGGAGAGCAGACCGTGCGGCACTTGGTCCCCACGCACTTCTCGCCCGAAGCACACTCGCTGCAGGACTGCTTGAGGATGGAGGCGGAGCAGCCGGCGGCGGACATGGTGGAGAGGGTCTTGTGCAGCACGTCATGGCACTGGTTGGTGCAGATTCGGTGCATGTTGGCCTGAGAGAAATCGTAGCTCGTCTTACAGTTCTCCTGCTTCACCAAGTTCAACACCGTCTGGGCCATGTCGAAGCATTCCCACAGGTGGGGTGCCAAGGAGGCAGCCAAAAAAGCACCACACTCCTCGTCCGTGGCACCCAACCGCCGGCCGTGCCTCAAAATCCCACCGGGGTTGACAGTCTCCAACTCGAAATCGCTGCTCACCAAGCCTTGGTCCAAGGCGTTCTTGGCGCTGGACAGGCCCGAGGGGCTGGTAATGTACTCGGCCAGGCCACGGATGGAGTCGAAGTCGTCCTCGTGAATGTTCAGGGCGGGCTCGAAGGCGGCGCTCAGGCCGAGAAGTGCTAGGGAGAGGACCACCAGGGATGTTTTCCTGAAGATCTGCATGGTTGCTTGTGGGGTGTGTGTGGTGGTGGTGCGGAAGAGTAGGCGGGGACGATAGTCTGTCCGGGCGCTGTGGAGGCGAGCTGGTGAAGTGGCTTGCGGTGGTGCTGGACGGAGGGCGCGGAGCTGCCTATCCCTGTCAGAGTGTGCGGGTGGGTGGAGATGGGTACGGGTGTGTGAGTGTGTGTCTGTGTGTCTGTGCGTGTGGTCGCTAGGTACGACGTGTGTATGAGCGCGGCAGGCAGGCATGTGTCTCGATAGGCAAGCGACGACGCCATTCAGTGCAGCGCGCACCCCTCCGTGCACGCCATGCATGCCAGAGGCAGGCCCACCTGCGAGGCTGCAGTCGAAGGCAGGCCTCGTCCCCAGGTGATGACAGTGCCCGCTCCCCGTGTGCCGTGACCAGGGACACATGCGACAGAGAGGAATGCGTGTCGATGGTGCGCTGGCTCTCCCAGCCAGCCCCGCGGAGTAGATCTTGCAGTCGTCGTCACCCGCTGTGTGCGTCGTCTCTGGCTTCCCACTTGGACACCAACGCATCTGCCGTTGACATGCACGTGGTACAAGCATGCACCCGCGAACAAGAAGGGCACACGCGGGAAAGGAGTAAGAGAGTAAGACACACGAAGGAAGGAGAGGAGCCAAAGGTTACGGTAGTCGTCGTCCCACCGTACGTTGAGCTCTCCTTCTTCTCTCGAGGAACAAGCAAGCAAGGGGAGAAGAATGAGGAGACGCGTTGCACGTTGCCCCTTCTCCAAAGACCAGTGATCATTGGGCTTGGGGTTGGCAAAGGCCTGAACAATGAGGCATGGCAATGGACATGTGTGTGGTTGCTGCAGGTACAAGTGCGTCGTGTGTGTAGGAGTGGTTGGGTACCTACTTCCTGTGTGTGAGAGGCAGACGATCTTTCGTTGACCCAACGTCGCAGCCGTTAGGAATTTGAATGCGAGATTTCAAACGCGACCTCCTCCTCCCTCCTTGCATTCAGGCAAGAGCCCCTAAAGCATAGCAATTCCATGCCGATACGAGTGTATATGTGAGGTTTGCTTAGAACACATGTATTGGTCTTTGATTCTGTTCGTTCTTTGATTTGTTCACGCTCCCCACCCCACCCCAACCACGTGACCGCCCCATGGGTTGCTTATGCATTACGATCTGAATAAAATTGCTTGGGCGCGGGTGGGTTTGTTTCGACTGGGCTGAGAATTACATGCATTTCATTCTTCTGAATCCTCCTGCTGCTACCACTGTTGCTGCTGCTGCTACTGCTGCAACTACCAAAAAACACACACGCCTATGTACTCATTTTGTCATTTCAATCCTACCCAAACAACCCTCCATTCTTCCCTCCCTCATCATCATCATGGTCCTCCTCGTCCTCCTCGTCCAAAAACTTGGACAGAGCAATGATGGAGCCCGTGGACTGCAAGTAATCCACCAAGTCAATGCCACCACCACCACCACCTTTCTCTCCTTTATCCCCTCCTCCCCCCCCCTTGGCAGCAGCGGCACCAGCATCCTTCTTCTTCCCTGCACCTGCACCCTTACCACCAGCAGCAGCACCATCGACGGCCTTGCCACTTCCCGTAGCCTTAGAAGGAGGAGCAGCAGCAGCCGTCTCGCTCTTTACAGACACAGGGGCAACCACCACCTCTTCCCCCCCAGCACTTCCACGATTCCGGCCCCGACGCTTGCTCCCCCCTCCTGCTCCACCTCCACCACCATTCAAGAGCGCTGCCTCTTCTTGCGCGGCTGCTGGTGCTGATCCCGCCAAGGAAGAGGAGGAGGACGAGGAAGCGGGGGAGGGCTTGCTCTTGGCTCCACCATTAACAGCCCCAGGCGCCTTGCGCAACATGCCACCGCCACCGCTCGTCGTCGTCGTCGTCGTCGTCGTCAACCCGACCCCTCCCTCTTCCTCCCCCTCCTCCTCCTCCACTCCCAGTCTTCTGCCTCTACCGCGCTTCCCTCCCCCTCCCCCAATATCAGCACCCACCCCTCCCGCTGCTGCTGCTGCAGCCGCCGCGGTCGCCTTGAGCTTAGCTGCCTTCCCTCCTCCTCCTCCTCCTCCTCCTCCTCCTGCTTTTAGTGGCGCTGCTGCTGCTGTTGCTGCTGCTGCTGAGGGTGGTATTGGTGGTGGTTGTCGTGCTGGTGGTACTGCTGCTCTTCTTGGTGAGTCTTCCTCGCCTTCCGAAGAGGAGGACGAATCATCCTCATTCCTCGCAGAGGACCCCGACCCTTCCTCCCTCCCTCCCTTCTTCTCCCCTCCTTCCAAACCACCCCCCGTCGTCCCTCCCTCTCCTGCTGCTGCTGCTGCTGTTGCTCCTCCTCCTCCTCCTCCTTTATAAGCCTGCTTCTTCTCCTTCTCCTTCTGCTTCTTCCTCTGCTTCCGATTTCGCTTACTAGCCATCAAGGCCTCCTTCGCACTCGCCTCCTTCACACTCATCTCGTTCCACAACTCCTCCTGGTAGCTCAAATGGAACACCATACAATTACACCCCGCACACACGGAACACTTACACTCCCCACAAAAGCGTACCTCCGGGGCCTGCTTGCTATAAGTCCGACTACAAATAGCACAGGTCACAAAATGCTCCTTCCATATCCTCCCGGCCCTCTTACTAATCCCCGCCTGTCTATGCCCTTCCAACTCTTCAATCTTGCCCGGCGACAACATACAAGCATACGGGTTCGCCGTCCCCATCCTCACCCCTTCCTCCTCCCCCACCTGCAGAATCCTTTCCAACCCCTCCAGCGCCATCATCACCATATTCGCCTCTCCGAGCAAATCCCCCAAAACACCAATGCACCCTTCTCTAACCAAAAACTCAATCTGAGAATCAGAGCCACAACTCGTCGCGTTAAGCACCACCCAACACGCCTCACTCCGTACCTCCGCATCAGTCACCCCCGCAGGCTGCAGCGCCAAAGACACCAACAAAGGAATCGCACCACTATCTAACACAGTCTGAATCTGTTCACATGTCCCCGCCGCAATGTTCGACAGCGTCCAACACGCCTCTTTTTGTATCTCCCTATTACTATGCCCAATCAATATTTTCAAGTGCGGCACCGCCCCTGCCGCTAAAATGAACTGAGTGTAATCCACCTCGTCCTCCGCACAGACTATATTCCCGATTGTTCTCAAGGCAGGTTTGATCACCCTCCATGAGCGGTGCTGTAGCAATTCAACCAGCCTCCAGCATAAATTTGCTTCTACTACTACTTTTATATGTGCCGAGGGACCATCACACAGATGAGAGAGCGCCCAGCAGGTATGAGAAAGGACCTCCGAATCCTCCGACCGCAACAGCGCGTGCAGCACGGGCATGACGGTGTGGATGTCCAAGGCAGGCCTCGGTTGAGAATCACATAAATTGTTAAGTGCCCAGGAACCTATGCGCAGGATTTGCTGGCTTTGCTGGTGGGTCAAAATGCAGTGAACGAGGGGAGGGAGGGCGTGGTTGCTCAAGACGATATCTCTAGACGCGGCCCCTTCTCCTGCTATATTCCCCAAAACCCACACAGCTTGCTCGAGCACCTCCTCGTTGGGAGAGTCGAGGAGGGCGACGAGGGCAGGGACGGGGTTGTGTTGTAAAAGCATGTTGGTGTGTTCGGTGTTCCCGGCCGCGATGTTAGTTAACGCCCACAAAGCCTCTACTTGAATCGAAGGGCAATTAGAAAGCTTGAGCCAGTCCAAGAGGAAGGGAATCCAGTTCTTGTCGTGCACTTCGTGAATGAGCACTTCGCGGTGGGTCGATAGAAGGTGACGGAGGGATTTGGCGGCGTGGAGTTGTTCGTGCAGCTCTCCTTCTCCTTCTCCTCCTCCTCCTGCTGCTACTACTGTTGAGGTAGAGGAAGGGACCAAGGCGTTGTTGGGTTCAAGGCTTGCGTGGGCTAGGTCTGGGTTGCCGCTCATGGTGGTGCTGGTGGCGGAGGAGGAGGAGGAGGGAGGGAGGGAGGTCGAGGGCGGGAGGGAGGGCTGCAGGAGTTTGGGGGCCTTGCCAAGGACGCGGGCGATCTCGTCGAGTTCTTTTCGGAGCTCCTCCATTTCTAGGGCGCTGGCTGGTTGGCTGGCTTGGGGGTGGTGGTGATGCCCTGTGAGAGGAGGAGGAAAAGGAAAGGGGAAGGGAGGAATGTGTGATGAATGTGTGTAAGATGCGTGCGATGTGAGTGGGGGAGGAAGGATGCACGAGACACAAGAGAAAGACATACACAAAAACACACCAACATTTCTAATAATATACCGAGGCTAAAACGCTGCTTTACACAAGAAAACGTTCTAAAAACCTCAAATGTGCTCGGGAGAGGATGGCATGCCAAACCTGGAACCCACACACAAGCCGTGCTCATTCTGGCCTCCTCCCCCCCCCCCCAACCCAACCCCATTATCATCCTCCTACCTTCGGTTGTCGGCAATCGATAATTCCCTCCGCCGCCGCCTTCTCCTCCGTCATTTCCATACCCGCCTCTGCCTCCCACCCCTTCCCCTGGAGGCGCACTGCTGCTGCTGCTGCTGCTGCTGCTCCTCATGCTGCTGCTGCTGCTGCTGCTGCTGATGGTGTTGCTGCTACTGCTGCTGCTGCAAAATTTGCTACTGCCGTCTAGGTGTTCTGCTCATTATGGTATCCTCTCTATGTGTCGCCTGTGCGTGTGGTGGTGGTATGAAGGGAGGAGCAGGGCGTGAGAACTGAGGGGAAGGAAGGGGAGAGGCGCAAGAACGATGGCCTTGGGATGATGATGATTAGACGACCCCACGCGCGGCCCGTAGCACCAGGGTCATCCTGTCTGAATGTAGGGGTGCGTGTGGGTCGTGGTGGTGAGAAGCTCTGGTGAGCCCTACATACAAAGAGAACCTCTCTTGCCGAGCCCTCCTCCCTCCCCCTCCCCCTCAATCATCCAATGCATCGCCGACGACAGACTTCATTGGTGCCTCGCCCACGCCCACTCCAAGCAAGCAAAGCAACGCGGTTTCCACCTCTTAAGATACGGTTGTCTTGGGCTTGTATGACAGGTTGGGGTTCCAACCCAAGGTGCATGCTTGGCTTAGTCTTAGAGCTTGGGCACATGGATCAGGCTCTCATTTTGTCCTGCCTCCGGGTACCCTTCGTTTACAAAGTGAGGCAAGTTTGCCAGGCCAGCCTCCCCTCCCCTCCCGGGTGTAAGTGTCCTTTTGGATACGCTACCACACTGACCAACTTGTCCTGTAAGTACATCTATACAGGAACCAACGCCACCATGTCTTTTGAGGGAGAAACGAGCGTCTTTTTTGCGGCACCTCTCGTGGGGGAGGTCAATGCGCGCACACGGCGATTTGACACGTAGCAGAGCTTCGACGCAGCACCTGCGGCGCCAAAAGCTTATTACTAAATTGTTTTATAGCGAACGCCAGCTAGCATTCGTAGGCGCGCTAGCTTCATTTGCAAGGAGGCCCCGTCACAAAATCGGTCTTTGAAAGCAGCGGCTCCCAAAAGCCCTACGGGACGCCGGTGGGGGAACGCAAGGCGCTAGGATAATCACACACTTTTCTGCGTTCTGAAGCCCTGACGAGTGCTCGTCGTAAGGAGAAAGATGTCATCAAGGTCCAGGCCGTCTCGTGCGACAAGCTTGGAAGCATTGTGTACCCCTTCCTCCTCCTCTTTTCCTTCCACGCCACCCTTGCTCTCAATGCCAAGACCAGGAGAACCACGCGGAGGAGATGGGCAGCTTTGCAGCGACGAGGTAATCAAAATGCATGCATTGCCGCGCAAGTAATGCGAGTCAATGGATATTTCAAGAAATGGGGTGGGTGCATGAGCGAGTAAAATTGAAGAAACAATTGGGGTTTCTTGCGTCGCCGCGCTTTACTTCTTTTTACTTCTCGAGGACTTCTAGTGCATGTCCCCCTTCTTTATGTTCAAAGTTTAACAACCATCTTTATCCTTATCTGTTTCTTTATATTGGTGTCCTGCTCGTCTTACTCACTCCTTGAGTCTACGTGCTGCTCCTCCGCCCGAGAAAAATGAGGCCTAAAACACAATGCAAATGATGCCAGCTCTCCTAATCAAGATAAGCATCTCCTCACTTCATCCAATACTCGCGCTTAAAATGCTTGTCCTTCCACGCAAACAGCTTCTGCATCACATCCTCTGGGATGGACTGCCCCAGAATGTCGCACAATTCCTGCTTCGCCGCGTCTTGCGTCCTTTCCTTCTCGGCCACCTTCTCCGCAAATTGCTCCATGGTCTTCTTGTTTTTGTTGTACATGAACTGCTTCTCCAACGCCTCTTCCTTGTCTTCGAACGACGAGCGGTCGCCAAAGGCACGGCCCGTAGTCGTAGGGAGGGCACGCAGGAGGGAGGGCAGGACCATCTGCCGGCCTGGTGTCAGCAGCAGCTTGCGCAGCGCCATGCTTGGTTTTGGTGAGGGTTTGTCTGTCGAGGAAGAGGTGGAAAAATGATGAATGTGAGAGCTTCTTCGAGTTGATTTTGTGTACTTCAATCGTTGTCTCTTGACAGGCAAGGGTGAAAGTGTCAAGGCAAAAGCGAGATGCCGCCTCGAAAGAGAGGGGGGAGGTTGGAGCTGAGGCAACTTGCCAAGGCAAAGCAACAACAAGAGGACACCAAGCTCCTTGCAAACAAACTAAGGCTTCTCAGCGCTCGTCTACGCTTTTAAATAGTGCACATACTACCAAACAAGACAAGACAAGTATGAAGCACAACAGAACACCGCCACGGCGCCTGCTGCTTGAGGTTTCCCCTTCGCCGAAGGCGCCGCGCCCGTTACTTTTTTCGCATTTCTCTCGATCTCCCCACCTCTTTTCAAAACCCAAAAAGCATTGACGCCACACGCACGCAGTATCCAAAAGGTTCGCCATGGCCTGCGGGGACGTATTCGCCATTCTTTGCTTGCCCTTGGTGCACGTGGCTTCTCCTAATTCTGCCCAGGCAAAATCGTGCCCGCTTCCTCTCTTCTCACACCGCCAAAACACACACACAAGGCAC
>Ga0209491_10006461_pt1 | contig 16218 bp, 6 predicted proteins | sample BON02_FD_187213 | JGI IMG/M metagenome (GOLD analysis project Ga0209491, IMG submission 187213) | Freshwater microbial communities from Lake Bonney liftoff mats and glacier meltwater in Antarctica - BON-02 (SPAdes) (version 2) | ecosystem: Environmental > Aquatic > Freshwater > Ice > Glacier...
CATATATGTATATATCCATATTTATGCACACGGACCGCTTACGTTCAACGATATTCCGCCCAAGAATGGACAAATCGTTGTCCACGAACGGTCTGATGTGTAGTAAATATGTTTCACAAAAACGGAATGAGGCCATTGATAATCACCAATCTCACAAGATGTTACTCAATTTTATACTGTGAATCTCCAGTACTCTACCTAAACTAAGATATGCGTTCTGATTAATCTCAGCAAAGCTCAAAGTCTATTCTTCTCGGAATAGTTCGGGTCAATGTGCCAAAAAAGTCTCTGAGGACAAAGTTTGGTTTAGGTTTGGGTTTAGATTGCCTGACTAGAATCTGTGAGCGATGCAAATTCGACAAGAACTTCCAGGAGTTCGAGGAGTGATCGCACTTGCGGAAGAGTAGACGTGGTGGCTGGGAAGGGCTTCGTGCCGTGCCCTGGCTGGGGAGCAGTCTTTTTGTGCTCGTGTCGCAGAGCTGGATAGCCAAAACTGCCGGTCAACGGGAGGTTTGAACCCCAGCAATGGCTGGGGTTTCATCTCGCTGGGAGGCACTTCAGCGTCTGAACGTGCCCGACATCAACATCTTGCGGGAGCATTTGCACGAGAACCATGGCTGGGAGAGCGCCATCAGCGAGCTTGTGAGCCCCTGTCTGCTTGCGCATGCGCCGCTGCACGCAGCGCTCTGCTTGTGAGATCGCGAGAAGGTGAGGAGGGAAGCACCGTGGGGTACAGACCCGCGGCATGTCTGCAAAGGCGAGGCCCCTTGCAATTGTTTTTGTTTGGCGCACAGCATGACAGCAAGGACAAAACAGTTTCTTTTAAAGCAGAGAACCCAGCTGTGCCGTCTGCAGACACAAACCTGCCTGAAAGTTGTCGTCATGTGGTGTGGTGGGGCGCAGACTAACACACGCATGGCATGTGCAGCAAGCGGAGCCAGAGCTAAATTTGTGTGGAGAATATGTGGACACTTTCGAGAATTTGAGCATTGCGTTTGAAGTAGAAGATGCCCGTCAGTTCGAAGCCGAAGCAGCGCGAGAAAAGCTTGGGCTGCACAAAAACGACGAAAACGGCAAGGCCCCTGCCGGCGCCTCAAAATACTATCACCATCAGCCGCTTGTGATTCAACAGACGTGTGCTTCAGCGTACACTCTACTGCTACAGCGGAGGTGTGCCAGCCTGCGCGAGGCAAGTCGTGTGCAGTGTGTTGTGTTTGCAGTTGCAGAGTCTCTCTCCCCTCCCCTCGATCTGAGAGACGTCCGATGTAAGAAAAGACGTCCAATTGGAACCTCCCCTCCCCTCCCCGGGCGCGCGGCGGCAAGGGGCTCCCCGCCGCGCGCCACCCGAAGTTTTCCGGAATCCATGAGGATTTTTGCACTTTATTGTATTATTGGGGAACCACGACACGCTTTTGGCCTTGTTTCCAGGTCCTTGTCCTGTTCTAGATCTTGTCCTGTTCTAGATCTTGTCCCTTTGCATCCCAAAAAACACGTTTTTTTTGAAAAATCGAACGATCAACGCATAAATAAATGCGTTGTTCGGAATTGCTTAGTGAGGGGAGGGAATGTTCGGGGTGTTTGCCCGTGTTTCGGGCGCATGTACTGGAACGCATGCGTCGATCAGCCGATTTTTCAAAAATTTGTGTTTCTATCCATAGGTCAACCCCTAAATAGGGTAGATAAACACCTGAAGTGGGTAGATAAACACCCAAAAAGTGGAGTACATAAACACCTAAAAAGTGGAGTAGATAAACACCCAAAAAGTGGAGTAGATAAACACCTCGCGGTCGGAACAGGCCAGTCTAGGAATTCTGGAAAGTCACTGAGTAGGGGGTTGTTGAGGATTTGCCAAGACTGTGGGGGAAAATTTTTGGGGACCCTTTTGGGGACCCAAAAAAAAATAATTAACTGGGATTACACTGCAGTGGACTCTGGCTGACTGCGAGTAGCGCGCGGCGGCTCCGGGGCTACGGCCCCTCTGCTTGCCGCGTGCCCGAACACCCCACAAAAATTCCCTCCCTGATTGGGAGGCACGCGGCAGCTGCGGGGCTAAAGTCCCTCCGCCGCCGCGCGCCCAAGCGCTCCTCTGCCCCCCTGATGACGCGCGGCCGCTTCGGCGCGGTGCGCCTCATCGCCGCGCGCCCAAGCGTGTGTGTTGCGACTGATCTGTGAACTGTGATGGGTGCAGGTTCTGACGGCGGCATCGCGCCATATGGACGAGGGTTCCAGTGCATTTGCCGATGCTGAGGACGATTCCATGGACACAGAGCAGCAGGGGGCTGCCGGGGGCGGAGATGGAGGCGGACGGGTCCTGGAAGACCCGTATCTCCTTGTGCAGCAGCTGCTGTGCCCTTTCATCGAGCTAGCCACGAGCACGCAAGGCCAGCCAGCAGTGCAAGCGTTGCGCACTGTCGGGAAGCTTCTTGCCGAGCAAAAGCCGCTCGTACTTGTCAACAAGCACGCTACATGGATGCCGCAACTGTTGGATTGGCTTCAAAAATTCCTTTTGCCAGAAGATTGTGGAAGCGAGAGCTTGGCGTCAAGTGATGCTTCGGTGCGAGGCGTGGCGGCTGCAGCTATGCTCGACTTGGGGGTTTGCTCGGGCTCGCTTCGCTGCGTGCTGCTGACAGTTTCGTCTTTGCTGGCCAACAGTTCTGTGGGAGCGCTATCGCAATCGATAGATTGCGAGCATGTTGCTGCAAGCGTGCAACGGTTGCGGGAGTCATCGACGATTTCGCCTTCGAGTCCGTGTGGTGGAGCTACAGTCTTCGTCCCAGTTGCTCATCTCGAAGCCCCGCGCCCACGCCAGGCCCAAAACGCGAACATGCACGCCTCAGCGCTGGGAGCTCCACGGGATTTGTCTGTGCTTGGAATCTCACGAGGCTCGACAATGCTGTATGACTTTTCCACGGCAGCGTTATCAAAGGCAGGCAAGTTTATCTCAGTCGCTTGCGATGGCAAATATCTTTACGTCCACAGCCCAGCTGGCCTCACGAAATATGGCACTGGCTACATGGCCACCACCCTGGGACATGTCTACATTCACAAAGCATTTCTGCAGACACAGCGCCCGTGGCTGGCATGCATTGAGGACAAGCTCTATTTGCGTTCGCCAACAATGGCTCCTACCTGCCTCATTGTCGTCGACACGCTCACGCTGGAGCAGGTTGGTCTGGTGAACCCATGTACTCCTGCTGAGAGTGTATCTCTGCATACGGATGGATCAGCAAAGGCAATGTTTCCCGAGAAAGGCTCGAGAACAGGGGAGGCAGGCAGTGCTGGAGGTGGCGGGCCTGGGGGTGGGGGTGCTCCTGGCGGACGTCCTGATCGACCGTCATGGACTGTGGGTTCGCGGCCCAGTGCAGGAATGGGGGACAGCCTGGGCATAGCTAGCTCTGAGATGGAGCTTGACGCATCAGAGGATGGCGAAGAGGCTTTCCACGAACTGGTTGAGAGCGAAAGACCATCGACTGCCCATCACGACTTTCTACAACAATACAGGCGAGCAGCTCTGAGCGAACCGTCTAGACGGCAGTCGGCAGGCCCTGTTCTCTCTTCCTCGTTAGATCACATCGCTGCCAGCCGCGGTGCTGGCCGAACAGCATCACTCTACCCAGGAGGGTCGCGCGGCGCGCATGGTCTAGATCCACATGCTCCACACGGCGGTCTTGACCCAGACGGGCTCACCCACGCCGAGCTTGCGGCGGGATCATCGAGCGTACAAAGATCACCTGTCATTTCGGATGGCCGCTATCTCCACATAATTGCGAAAAGTGACAAGGCCCGGCAGACTCCACCGCCGCCATCGCGCATACATCCGACGGAAGTTCGCGATGAAGATGATGAGTCTTCGGAGGGTGGTGGCCAAATCGGCTCGACGTGGGATAAGATGAACTTTTGTATTGAGACTTTTGATCCACAGGATGGTATGCGCCATGTGCGATCTGTTTCAATCCAGGGCCCAGTGAGTGACTATGGGCTCCAGGAGGGCGAGGGAATGATCTCGTGCTGTGTGTGTGGCTTGGTCATGCGTAGCAACACACCTGCGTACCGCTGCCAAGTGTGTAATCCCGAGTACGATCTGTGCAACCACTGCTATATGCGCGGTGCCTGCTCGCAAGGTCATAGGGAACATCATCAAATGCGGCCTATGGATCACCTGGGCCCTCACGACCATGAGGCGCCTGGTGCCGACCATGTGTACCTGGCGGCATTTCCTGCCAAGTGCCTCGACTATCAGTCCTTCTACACCGACGGCAAGGTTCTGATGGTGCTCGTTCCTCCCGAGCTGTCCCAAGGCTGCAAGATCCCAGGATTTCTGTGCCGTGTCTTTGACATTGTTGAGGGTAACCATCTCTATGATATCTCTCTGGGTGACTGCCAAGAAGATCCGCGCAAGGATCTGGGCAAACTGCCCTCAGGCGGATCATGCTACGACCCCATTAACGACCTTGTCTGGAATCTTGATATTGATGGTTTCAAGGTGCGCCGCTGGCGCCACCCGTGGACGTCGCCTCTGTTGAATGCAAGCGCGGCTGATGCTCAGGTTTTGATGTCTGATGCTGAGCTGTCTGGCGCTCACCTGCAGGCGTCTGGTCTATTGACGAGCAAGAGACCAGTGCAAGATGCCATGCGCGCCATTTTGGCTTGCCTCTATAATGCTGCAGAGAAGCATGCTAGGTGTGTGATGGAGCCAGGTGTCATGGAGCCGTGCCACGAAACCTACCACACGTGGGTTCCATTTTGCATCGAGTCACTGCCATCCACTTTCACGTGTATTTCATCCATCGTGGATGAGTGCATCAAGCAAGACGCAATGTGGACGGCAGCCAAGATTGCACGTGCAAGTGAATCTCCAGCGCTGGAGAATCGACCACTCAATCTTGAGCTGCTGCGCACGTGCATGCGGCTTGTGGTGGTGAATATCGGGCGATACGGTGCCCTAAAAGAAGAGGATAAAAACGTGCAACTTTCTGCATCGCTAACCAACCTAAAGCAAAATATCCTGCTCATCGCTGAGAGCAAGCATGATGCACAGGCCATGTCAGACGAGCTCCTATTATCCACCATAGCTGAGGCCACTAATGCTTTGACATGTGGTCTCGACATTTTTTTCCCGAGTGCTCATGAACAGGCTTCGCTGCTCATTCAGCTGCTCAAAAATGCCCAAGGTAAGGAGGGTGAACAGCAGCAGCTGGAAACCCTCGCAAGTAAAGTGTTTGTAAACAAGAATGCCGAGGGCAAGGAGCAGCCGCCGCTGAAGCAGCAAGTGCTATCAGCGCTTGCAATTCACCTGTCAAAGCCATCGGCCTCCAATTTGGTTTTTTCCATCTTTGACGGGCGGTGGCTTGCGCATAGCCAGGAGCGTGTGGCCCTCGCTCAAGAATTGCTGCTGCTGCTGCTCGATCGTGCTCGCTCATCTGGGCAGTCGCAAGCGGCAGAAGAAGATGCACAAGATGCGCAGATACGCAGTCATGGCCATTCGGACACCGGACTTGGCACGCAGTGCCACTTGCTGAATCTTATGGCGGCTTTCCAACGCCATTTGCTGAGTATTCCCTTGAGCTCAAATCGCTCCAACTCGCAGTCGGAGGCGCTGCTCCTCTTGTTTGCCCGTCATCTCTTCGACTATTCTCTTGCGACGTTTAAGGACCTCGTCAACAAGGAAGGTGTCCAGGATCTGGCCGCTCCCTTTATCCGTGTGCTTGTACCTCCCTTGGCCACCGCCTTGGCTGACAATAGCTGGAGCCAGAATGTGAGCACCAACCTGGAGGCCGATATTCTCCCGCGGCTGCATCCACTCATGGCCATGCTCGACCAGCTCAACAGTAAGCTCCAGAGTGTGCAAATGGAGGATGCTGTCTTTTCGAACAAAGGAACAGAGGCGCGCTTCATCGGAGGCCGTATCGTCTCTATTGCGAGGGGCAAGGCCAGTAAAGCCTTGACCAGAGTGCATATTCCCGGTGCTTCCCACATGCTTGTCAGAATCACTGAGGATGTAACACTGACGAAGAAGGAGCAGCTGAAAGTATCGTGGGAACCCCGCGAGATTCTGGGCGGGCGCGACAAGTCGGAGTTGATCATCAAGGGAAGCCAGCGTGGCAAGCGCATCTGGCGCTCCTTTCGCTGCCCAGCTGACACCATCACTCTACACTACTCTATTACCGAGAGAGGGAGAGGGGGGGCGGGGGCGGAGGACCTCAAGGGCTTCCGAAACATCCGCTTTGCTGTCTATGGCTGTGCGCGCAACAATCCGCTCCAGATGCCTCTCAACTGGCTGTTGGACGTGGAACTCACCCTTGCAAGTCTGACAGCTAAATTCATGTGGACGTCGTTGCATCGTGTTCCCGCCCCACCTAGTCTTGAAGCCGCGCCGTGGGTCACGGGTTGCCCCCTCTTTTCTGGTGGCTTCGACCACGAGTGGCTGGCTGCACATTGCCCCCAGCTTGTGCCCGCTCTATCACAACGAGAGCAGCAAACTCTTTCAACTCACGACCAGGCTAATAGTGCACCCACACCCGAAGTATCAGCAGAGGTGTTGCATGCAGTCTCGTGGTCCTCGGAGGCCTTCACGGCATTCATCAGTGATCACCTGAAGCGTCATGTGAGGACACCAGATTGGCTGAGCCACTCTTTCTTTTGCACTCGGGCGCAGCAGGTGGTATCTGTCCTAATCAAGGCAGCGGGTCTGGTGCGGGTCGCAGATGAGTTTGGCCTCACTTGGAAAACTGAGGCGCAAATGCCTCATCACCTTCAGATTGCGTTAGCTAGCACGATGCGCATCATACAGGGTCTCATCATGGACATGCGCAAAAAGATGCAGGAGTGTGTATCGCTCTCCTGTGCGCAGGACCCTTCACCTCCTGATGCCATGGAATTGGTAGAGGACGGTGATGGTGGTGCCGCTCAAAGACCAGCCCCAGAAGTGGAAGCATCCAGCGAATCGGTGGACTCTGTGAAACGTGCTATGTCCCAGCTTGCAGAAGAAAAGGGAAGGCAAATGATGTTGCGCTGCTCGCTTCTCATGGCCACCTTCTTTGACAATGATGAGGGTATGGGATGCTGTGTGGTGGCAGCCAAACACCTCAAAAGTGGCGAGCAAGGGCGCTTTGGTGTATGCAGCCATCCCACTCTCGACCAGGCAGCGCTGGTGCAGTGTGGTATTGATTTGGCGTCTCGGTTTCTCACAGCAGATGTGCCTGCTAGTGAGATTTTGGGGGTGGCTGCGCAAAGTTTGCGCTTGATTGAGGAGCGCAAGAGCATTCTCCAAGATATGACACGCCTGCTGCAAACTATCTCTTTATCGTCAGTACGCCAGCTTCTGATCTCAACCTTCATTGCAGGTCCTTCGCCTGTTGAGTCGCAGCGCACGCTTGTGCGCTTCAGTGTACTCAGCAACCTCTTTATCTGCACCCAGCAGTCCATTCAGAGCGTGCAAGAGGACGTGGCAAGATTCTTCACGTTTCTTGCATCCACCATCGACAATTGGGTGGGCAATAAACTCACTAATCGCTCGCACGTCGCCATGACGCACCTTATTCTGAGCGCCTACCATTCGCTGCACCTGCACCCTGGCGATGGCGAATGGCTGCTCAATGCTGGCATCCTGCCAAAACTCAGCAATCTCATGGTAGACTCGAGTGGTCACATGATGGGCGCCTCCCCCGAGCAGCTGCTGGATGCAGTGGAACATGATTCGTTGGCGGCTGTTCGTGACGCTGCCTTTGCTGTCTTCTCGTCAATGACCTCGACTCTTGCGCGCATGGCAGCAGCACAGGGCGCAGCACAAGACGGGCATCTTACCACGCTCCTCGAGCGTGCTGTGCAAATTGCAGCAGTGGTGGTCAAAGGTATTGCTTTGCATCCCGCCAACGAGACTCGTGATCTACTACAACTACAAGTCTTGACGTGGCTGCATGGTCTGGCCTCTCTCCACCATCCCGTTTCAAGGCTGATAGTGCACACACAGCAAGTGCGTCTAGCCATCATGGACTGGGCGCTCGAGGCTCACAGCCCTCAAGTGCAAAGGGTCGCTATCAGACTCTTGGCATCTGTCTTGTGTAACGATGATGTGAATTCCTCCTGTCAAACCTCCATTTCTGAGAAAATGAGGGATGAGTGGCTGCAGACATCAAATGGCGAGCATCTCGTGCAGCGCATGCTTGCCAGCATGGGTGCAGTTTTCGGAGCGCAAGGTGCCGAGCATAGTAACGCCGAGCATACAACCGTCCCCAAAGAGGGCGATGTCAAGATGCGTGATAGAGTGCCACGTGCTGATGCGCCGCCTCCATATAGTGGCGGCAAAGAACACCAGTGGATGGTCATGGTCTGGCCCTCGGCGCCTGATACAAAGCTCGACTCAAAAGCTCAAGCACAAGTTGAGGAAACGTGTAAGGCGAGCTTGCAAGAGGTCAGGCGCTACCAGGACACTTGCGGAACTGTCACTGCATCAAGGGATGCCGATACAAAGGCCAAGCAGGTCGCTGCGTCTGTGGCCAAGCGTGACAAGGCCTGCGCATTCGTTGGAACATACCAGGACTGCCAGCTGATTTCGTGGCAATGGGACTCGTCCCACTCAATTGCCCTCGTCTTGAAGTCTGGTCTCTCACGTCAGGACGACATGCCTCGTTGGCGAAGTGGCCATGTGGCATATAGTGTTGCGCTGCAGCAACTTAATTTGCTGGCTGCGCTGCACAGAAGTTGCAGCCTGGGTAGGTCAGTTGCTGTACAATTAGTGCGGGCACTCACTTTGGCAGCGACGCATTGGGAACAGCTAGCCTGCAGCCCCGCGCTGCACCTCACGCCGGAGCTGCAACTCGATATTTGCAAAGGGCTTGCTGTTGTTGAAACGATTTGCGGCAAGTCGCACGTGTTTGCGCGTGTTGGCTCCCACGTAACGCTCAAGCAACCGGGCTCTTCTGGCAGGAATTCAAGTCGTGGTGGCGTGATTGTTGGGTGCGACCATCTCATGGGCTCTATGTCTGTCTTGCCACACATGGTGCTGAGTTCCAAATCACTCCAGTCTATCGTGCCCACTGTAGTGCCCTTGACAGGTGGGCAGGGTCTGGTGTCAGTAGATACACAGGTGGACACGGCGTTTGTGCTTTCAAAGGAGGATGCGCCTGCAGTTATGAGCTGCTTGGTCAAGATGTCCCAGCATTTGCAGGATGTGTTGCATTTACAAAGCTCTGGCGTGTCGGGACTGTCGCGATGGTGCCGTGTGATGCAGTCTCGTGCCTTGTGCGCTTTGTCGCATATGCTCCAGCACTCAATGATAGATGTGAGGGAAATGATTGGGTCTGGCATGCTAACAGCGTTGGTAGATCACGCCATTGAGAACCCTACGTGCCATGACGTGGATGCTCTGGAAATGCGTCGTGCCATTGTGGCGTCGGCGCTGTGCGAGTCGAGCTACAAAGCTCCCACTGCCTTGCTAGGCGCGGCACGTGCACCAGGGTCTGGCGGCGGGGGAGGTGGTGCAGGCAGTGGAGGTCCTGATGCTCCTCCCGGCGGCGCAGGAGGCGGTGCAGGAGGCAGAGCTCACCGGATGATGCCGTCGGTGGAATCTTTCATTCGGACATCTCGAGCAACCCAGCGACAGGACCAGCGCCGTCAGCGCGAAATTCTTGCTGCTGAACTGGCTGAGATCACCCGCCATCCTGTACGCCTCTGTATTCTCGCGCTCGAGCGCGAAAATGGCAACCAGGACCGTGCTGGCAATTGGCTCTTTGACCAGGGCGAGACTTTCCTTGCCGAGCATCCTGAATTTGCGGAGGTGCCCGAAAGTGCAAGGGAGGGTGGTGCTGGTGCAGGCGCTGGCGAAGCCCCGGCGACTGAAACTCCCCTCTTTCTGCTCTACGACGCCTTTAGCTATTATGAAGATATGCAAGCTCGGGTGTTTGGTGGTGAAGATGATGCTGGCGCATCGATGGGTGCTGTAAGTGCTCTTGCTGCTGGTGTGGGGGAGCTGCCAGCTGGTATGATTGATGAGCTTCGCGCTCACGGCCAACTCCCTTCAGATGATATGAGTATGCGTACCTATGCATATGATGAGAGGATGCTGGGCGGGCAGCCGACGTTGGTCTTTGGCCGCACCCGAGGTCCTCTTGCGCATCTAACTGGTCTCCCTGTGCGCACTGATGAGACTGTGAGGGCTGGGCACTTTGCGACCTTGAATGAGATGGATGTCTTGTCGGATGTCTCCTTTCCGCATGGCAAGCAGATGGTGGGCAAAACAGTGTATGTTGAATCCATTGATCGAACGTCCGAGGGGCAGCAAGCTAAAATCACTTTGTACGACTGTGCCACAGCCACCGTCAAGACCATCACAGTGCCTGCGTCGCACCTTGAAAAGGCGGTCTATCTGGGGGGCGTCGCGGATTGCGACTTAGGGTCTGAGGACGCGCAGATCAAGGCGTCAGTCGAAGTGGATGGCAAGTTGACGAGTGTGTATGCCCGCGCTTGTTTGTGTGCCATGCTCGAGGCATGGCCTCAAGACGTCGTCTTCGATGAGACGTCTTTGGGTGGCAGGCATCGCTTGATCCCTTTAGCACAAGCTGCTGCCCTGGGATCTTGCTGTAACCTGACTGATATCCCCAAGCCTGTGTGGGCTGTGGCAAAGCTTCAAGCCTCGTCACAAGAAGCCTCGTCACCGTGTCACCAGGCGCCATCCTTGAGTACCCTACTCATGCGCCGGCTGTCGACTTTGCTGTCGCAGCAGTTGACAGGTGATGAGCTTCTTCGTGATGAGCTTCTACAAGATCCTATCCATCAGGATCCTGTCATGCAATCTCCCGCTGCCAAACACAAACGTGATCGTGAGATGGCTATCGCTCAGAAGAGCAGTGCTGATGAGGCGGAAGCAGCGAATGGCACACGCGACAATGGCGCTCGCGACAAGCGCCGCCGCTTTGGCAAGGATGCATCTGAAGACGTGTCTTCAATGCCATCGCAAGACACCGAGTTCCTCAAGTCTCGTGTCGTCGAGCAGCCTGCCATTCCACTGATACACTTTCTAGCCGACGAATGTTTGCTGTCCGTGCGCGCTGCACTCACATGTCAAACTACAGTGGAGCACGCCTCAGACCATCCATATGTGCGCACAGGCAGCAACACTGGCGCCAACAGCCGCCGCTGCCTTCAGCTCGATGCATGCTGGGCACTGATGGTGGTGTTTGACTCGCGCTGCACGCTGCTGCCAGGCGAGAGCTTACGCTTCTTCAGCGACGCGGCCTGCACGCAAATGGTTGCTTCGGCTGCTATGGATGATCGACGCAAGGGGTTGCTGCCGCTTGTCTTACCCTCTCCAGTCTGGATGCAGATTGCCTCCACTGGCCAACATGGCAATGACGATGGTGAGCATAACTGGGGGTTCCGTCTTGAGGCGTTTCCGCTGGGTGAGCCAACGCTTGCACTTGCCTTTTGGCTGGCGCAACTTGTGGTGCCGCTCCGCCATAAGTCTACCTTGAGCATTCTGGAGGCAGTGCTGGATGTTGTGGACAAGTCGGACAAGCTTGCTGCGCCGCACTCCATCCAGGCACATCGTCTTGCCATGGACATGATGCAGCAGCTAGTACCTGGCGTGGAGAGTACGACGCTCTTGCGACACCATGCGTGCTTCGCCAAAATGACGCACGAGGCTACGTTGCGTCAGCAGTGGGAGAGCAAGCAGGCTTCTTCTGCTACGCGGCAACCTGGAGAGAGCACGCGGTGCCCTCATTCTACTTATCTTTGCTCCATGGCCGAGATGCTCGCCTCGCGCGCCTTGGCCATTCGGAAATTGGCGTGCGATGAGGATGCCTTGTGCATAGAGATTGACAGTGCGTCGACGCCGGCATGGCTCAAAGCCTTGGACAAGGCTATGAGCATTCTTGGCTGTATGTACCGCGGCAAACAGCGGCAACTCGAGACCTTCATTGACGAGGCCTGCACACTCTTCAAATCCGATTCGCTTACTTCTGCCCAGACGGTGAAGCAGGTGGCGTCGATGCTGCAAGGAGGGCAGCTGTCAGGCGCGGCGCGAGATGCGCTGTCGGAGCTCTTCCGCCTTGAGCCGGATGCAGTGACACAAGTGGCGCGCCTTGTGCGCCCGGTTCAGCAGGCTGCGCACAACAAGCGCGACTTCTTGCTGCAAGCGCAGGCGTTGCTGATGCAGGACGAGACGCACGATGAGTGCAACATGAGCGACTTGATGCAATCCTTTGGCCTTGATCGCCTGCTTGTTCGGTGGGGACCGGACCGCGACGGCGACTTGGTGATGCTCGTCAACATGCTCACTGAGACGGAGCAGGGGCTCATCTCGCCCTTGGATCAGTCAATGGTAGGCAAGATGAAACTCAAAGAGTATCACCAGCGCAAGGTGCCACGGTTGGGCGCCGTGCCCGAACTAGCGCTCAAACGACGCCTGATGCTCCTCAAATTGCTCAACCAAAACCTCGATAAGTGTCTTGTGACGATCGATTTTTCCCGCCGCACTTGCTCCTCCTCGTTTGCTGCGAGTGTGTGTGAGCTGCAGCACCTTCTGTTCCACCAGACAAAGGCCACATTACACAATGCAGTCATCGAGTGGACCACCTGCCCGCAGCCGCGCGCCGGTTCGTCGGCCACGATGCTGACACGCGAAGTCTTGATCCACCGCCCTGCACGTCGCGCTCGCGATAATCAGGAAAAGGCTGAGCACCATGAACGATGGCGTCTTGTTATCTCGCTCCCACCCGGCGGCGGGGACTCGTTGGATCAGCGCAATGGGTCTAAGCTGGAAGAGTTTCTGGTTGCGCCCGCCGACTTTGGAGGCGCCCGGGAAATGGCGGCTGATGCTGCTGTGTCGGCGAGTCTCGTGCTCGCTGATCCGCCTAATGGATCTCTGCCGCTCCGCAATACCAAGGAGGTGCGCGGCAACATAGCCCTGATTGAGCGGGGCGGCGGGCAGTTTGTGAATGTCGTGCGGCGCGCGCAGCAAGCTGGAGCTATTGGTGTTGTCATGGCTGACTCTAAGGAAGGCCCTCTCTTCCTGATGAGTACGGAGCTTGGAAACAGTGGCGATGAGGTCACCATCCCTGCCGTCCTCCTCTCGCTCTCCGACTCGATGCTGCTGCTGATGCGTCAGCACCCTGTGAGGGCGACGATCTCGGGCGATGGCGTCCTTATGCAAACTTACCGACAGCTCCGCTATGTGGCAAGTGTACGTCTGCGGCAGCGAGATGAAATGGGATGGCGTGTCAAGTTCCAAGGCGAAGGGCACCACGGCTACCAGGGCCCATATAGGGAGGCTATGTCGGTGCTCTGTGCCGAGCTCCAGTCTCCTCAACTTCAGCTTTTCGTACCCTGCGCCAACGCCGTGGGCTTGGTCGGGGACAATCGAGACAAGTTTGTGCCGCGCCCTTCCGCCTGTTCCGATGAGCTGCTCGACACCTTTTATTTTGTTGGGCAGCTGATGGGAGTGGCTATGCGCACCCGCAATCTCCTCAATCTTGACCTACCCTCGATGGTCTGGAAGTCGCTCATCGGCATGGAGCTGGATGAGGAAGATCTCAAGGCTACCGACTTTTCATGCTGGAACGCTCTGCAGTTTCGCGATCACGATGGCCAGGCCATCACGGCCACGACGTTTGAAGAGCTGCTGCACGATGTCCGCTTCACTTGTTGCCTCACCGACGGCTGCGAGGTGGCGTTGTTGCCCGATGGCAGCTCCATCCCCGTGACATACCAGCGGCGAGACGAGTACGCGCGGCTGGTGATAAAGGCACGGCTGTGTGAGAGCGAGTCGCAACTTTCTAAAATGCGCTGTGGTCTGTGCTCTGTGATACCAGAGCAGCTACTGGGGTTTATGACATGGGAGGAGCTCGAGCGCCGTGTCTGCGGCAGTCCCGAGGTCGACATCTCGTCGCTGAAGCGCCACACACAGTATCGCCAGGGTGTCGACAAGAACTCGCCGCACATTAAGATGTTCTGGGAGGTGCTGGAATCCTTCTGCCAAGCTGACCGGCGACTTTTCCTCCGTTTCGCGTACGATCCCTGTCCCCTCACCTTTCGTCTTTTTCTCGTCCTTCATTTCTGTCATGTTTCGTCCTTGTCCCCTCACTCCTGTCCCTGGACGATTGTAATTGTGTGTCTCTTGCTCTCTTGGCCCCTCGATTCAGAGCGGTCTCCTCTTGAGTTTCGTGCTCTCGAGTTGTCTCGTAACAAACGAGGCGCCTCCTCTCCCGTTGCCTCCTAAAGGCACGAACCTCAGAGCTCCCTTGGTCTCGGATAGTATCCTGTGAAATGTTGGCCTTTATCACATGTTGGCTCCTATCAAATGTTGGCTCCTCTCACATGTTGGCTCCTATCACATGTTGGCTAGTATCCAAACCTTTCGTGGCCACGCTAACGTGTATCGATCGACCCATCGACGCTGCACGTGCGCATGCTGGGGTTGGGGTTAGACCTCTTCTAGCTACCATCTTGGCACTGTGTGTGTGTATGTGTGTGTGTGGCGTGTCGTTATTGGGTATTTGGTTGACACTTGACAAGTCAGGCAACCAAACCTGACTTGTCAAGTGTCGGGTGAAGTTGCTCGCATATCCCCTGTGTAAATATATGTATATGGTGTATATCTATATATACATATATATATATATAAATGTACATATATATATTAATTATGTATATATATGTATATATATATATGTGTATATTGCATATCTTCTGTCTCGTGTCTCCTGGGCCGTGTGTCTCCTCTATCGTGTGTCGTGTGTATACTCGTCTCTTATCCTTGTCTCCATCGAGCAGATGGAGGGTGGAGTGGGGGGCTGACTACAGAGATCTTTATCCTTTGAACCCTAACGGAAATGTATGCAGGTGGGGCCGAGAGCGTCTGCCGCTTGAGTCGGAATACACGATGGACCACGATATGAAAGTCTTTCCGAGTGATCGCGGCGAAGGCGATAATGTGCTGCCAGAAGCTGAAACCTGCTTCTTCATCATCAAACTCCCCAGGTTGCGCCCCGTTTGAGGATGTGTACATGCATAGCATATGAATGTGTGTGTGTGTCTGAGAGAGTGAGAGAGAGTGTGTGTGAGAGAGAGAGTGTGTGTGAGAGAGAGAGAGTGTGTGTGCGTGTCAGTTTGTGTCTATACATGTCCTTCATGCGGGCCGCTCGCACAAGCTTCTCTGCAATCTCCCATTGTTAGTAGTGCTGCCCCTGTTGAATCTTGACTTCCTGACTGAGCCAACCACTGTGCATGCGGCCTCGGCAATGTGTTGAATAGCATCCACTGGATGCGGATTAGACATGTTAGATGCACATGATATGCATCTTAGATGCACATGATATGCCTTTTAAATGCACATGACATGCATTTTAGATGCAGATGATATGTCTTGCATCCAAGTGTCGGGAGTGCTTGGGATCCTGTATGTCACTGCCGCGATGCATTCCGTTTAGTTGCGGTCGCGGTCGCGGTCGTTTAGTTGCGGTTGTTGCCGCAAGGGCTCATTCTACATGTACACACCTCATGGTACAGTAGACACCTCGTCACACGGGAATACTCCTCAGCACACGGATATACGCATCATCGCACATGTACACACTGCATCACACAGGTCCACACCCCACCACACAGGTACTCACCTCATCGCACATGTACACACCTGATAACCTCATACGAGACTGCATCTACACACCTCATAACCTCATAAGAGGTGGTATACCATTCTGAAAGACGCAGAATCTTGCACCATTCTGAGAGAAAGAGGATACAGCATTCTCAGAGCGAAGGAGCTCGTGCTCATGAGCTGCGAGTGTGGGGCGGAAAGAGAGGGCAGGTGTGTTTTGTGTTGACAGCGTGGGCGTCTGAGCAGATACCGCACCAAGGAGCTCATGCATGATAATCTTTACGCTGCCATAACGGCGTGCCGCGAGATTAACTACTAGCCCCAACCGTTGTGTCTGCATTCAAGGGCCTCATCACCTCTGATAAAGCCTCACACCGCGCATAACGATTCTTCGTTCGCCCGTACGCGATGATTGAGCAACCATGTATTTTTCGCAAGTAAAGCAAGTAACGCATCACTCAAGTTCTTAGAGAGGTGGCTTGTCAAAGACGATGATGCAACGTGCAAAAGTGGTTGGTGTGTTCTGTTTGACAACATGATCAATCGAACCTCTCGACTCGGAACGCCACTTACAAAGAAACTGATGTGGACCCATGGGCGGTTTGTGAGAGGCGATGATTCCC
>Ga0209491_10006462_pt1 | contig 16217 bp, 4 predicted proteins | sample BON02_FD_187213 | JGI IMG/M metagenome (GOLD analysis project Ga0209491, IMG submission 187213) | Freshwater microbial communities from Lake Bonney liftoff mats and glacier meltwater in Antarctica - BON-02 (SPAdes) (version 2) | ecosystem: Environmental > Aquatic > Freshwater > Ice > Glacier...
AGGTAACGAGTAATACAGGAATATGAAATGAGTGAGTGGTAACGAGGGATAGGAAGGTAGGAAATGGAATGGACAGAGGACATGGATTAGAAGTCACTATTAATCCATTTATCTGTAGCTTACTTCCTTCCGGTATTTCATACCTCTTTTCAATTTCATAAGTTATCAACAGAAAATAATATATAATAGAAGATGCCATTGGCAGCATTAGAGCATCACCTGAATTAACCGATGGAACAGAGGAAAGGAATTACTAATATATAACATTTAATACATCACTTATAATCCTTTCTTTATATGGAGTGGTTTCCTTTGTTAGTAGTATCCATTGTTTCTCCGGTTACTATTATCTTTTATGAGTTTTCAGAGAGGAAGAAGTAATGGAATAAATGATAAGTAAGCTATAGAGGACATACTTGATTTCCTACCGCTCATACGAGTCTTCTAATATATATGTTACATGTTCTCTATTGTTCACTATTCCTTGAATCTGATGTACTGGTCTCTTTTATTTATTTCCTACTATTATACAGAATTTGTACCTGAAGGAAGTTAATTATCAAAAAAGGGTTTTGAGTTCATGGAAATGAACAAGAAATAGATGAAAGTAACTTCTAGTAGCTTATATTTATTCAGTTTTTACCTTTTTGAATCTACAGATCTCTTAGTTTTTATTCATGAAAGTAAGTTACACTAGTAAGACCTTTATTTGTATTTCCTAGATCTTACTGTCACTTACTATCACTATCACTATTACTTACTCTTCTGGATATTGGATATAGAGGTTTCTAGGGATCACTCATAAAGTAAGATCTATAAAGTGAAATGGAAACAAGGGATTTATAGTATCCTAGGAATAAAAGGAATTAGAGAAGATCTGAGTTTCAAACATGACAGCTATAAACTTATTACTTCCAGAGAGAAGTACATAATAATAATAAGTTACAGAGAAGTACAAGATATAAATGATTAATAATGGATCCATAGATTCTAGCTCAAATAATTATTATCTTACATACTTCTTCACTTTTATTTTACTTTCTTAGGAACTCATTTCTAGTACTTAATATCTGTTCTGGTTGAGTGAAACATATAAATTTAATATTGGATACTGAACAGTTATAGAAAGAGGAATGGAGATCAGAGCAGCATGGACAGTTTATTTTCCTAGTACTCAAAAGGAATTATAACAATCACGAGGTCCATGAGAGCTTCTTTCATTTAGTAATTCCTATCATCTTTCTTCAGGATCCATCAGATCTACAAAGAAGTAACAGATAATAATCCATGTTCTATAGAATAAAAGGAAAGGAATTTAGAATTAACAGTGAATCGGTGGACAAAACAATATTATAAGTAATACATAATGTATAATAAATGTTTGATGTATCTGAAACTCAAGTAATAGTAATAAAGACAAGAAAGAGTGATGAAGTCACTAAGAAGAGATCTGTATAATATGGTAGTAATAGTAACATTGATTTATATCTCTTTATTTCTTCTTCTGTTCATTCCTCTGTGATATCTTATATTAATTTATTTGGTTAATAGTGAAGTACAGTGAAGACAGAGAGGATGCCATAGGCATAAGAGAATCATACATGTTACATAAAAGAATTAATTACTTTTTTCTATGGATTACTAATTATCTCTAACTCTTTCTCTTTTCCTGTTGTTTAATATTTAATCGGAGAGAGAATCCTAAAGGTAACAAAGAAATCTGGGAATCGAGGGAGATGTCGTAAGTTGTCTTTATGAAAGCGTGAATTAAAATTACACCTTCGATACCAACATTTCTTAGAAGCGGTTGACAAGTTCCCAAATAATGTCTATCACTTACTTTTCTCTTTCATTATCAGTTAACCATAGAAAATTAATTAAGTACTAGATCATAAAAGTAACAAAAGATAGTGAATCATTACTTCTCTCATATTCTTAGTATTACTTGTCCTACCCAAGATATAAGAACTTAGTATCCAAACAATCTATAACTAATGAAAAGGTAGGAATCGTAAATCATATGATAGAGAATATGGTAGTAATAGTTATTAAGAAATAAAGATACTAGAATGTAAGTGAGAGATAGATGAAAAGAGAGCAAGAGATCACTTCCTTTGTTCTTTGCCACTATTATAACATGTTCTATAAAAGCAAAGTGAATACTAGAAATAGTTACTGTTCCCCAGCTACGCTGTGTCCTTCTTTGATATTTACTGTTAGAACCGTTGATTATTCTTTATAGCACCTAAATAAAAGATATATAATAGAAAAGGATTAGAGTGAGAAGTGGATGGATCATGTTACTGTCTTTGGCTATGTTCAATAATCTTTACTTCACTTTTCTATTTCTTTCATTTTAGTATTATCTTAGTAAACACCAGTGATGTACCTTGGATATTAGGATAGAAGGAACCTTATACATCTTATCTTATAAGTTTTCATGTTACTAATAATATCACTCACTCATTTCTTTGATACTTTCTTTCCTTTTTTCTCCGTTTCACTTTTGTTATTCAGTATTATAGATCTTATCTCGTTTCCATTTCATGCTAGATCCATGTTACTATAAATTAACAAGAGAAATACAAAGGTGAAGACAGCCTAGCTGGAAGAGAATGAAAGAAGGAAAAGAGAGCTTTGTTTAGATCTTTGGAACAAGAAATGAATTTTCTTTGGGGAAGAGATCACTTATAATCTTATTTTACTTTAGTGAATACTACGTCATTTCCAGAAATTAATGACAGGAAATACAGAATTACTTTTGGTTACTACTCATATATAATTCCTCTTTAAACTATACATCTTAGACAGAGCATGGAATAGATTCACTTTACAGACCGTAAGAGATCAATTCTTGTAGTTCTTAGTATCATTATATTCATTAACTTTCTATCTCTCTTTCTTGAATGGACCTACAGGACATGAACTATTATATAACTTATCTTACATTCTATTTATTTCTTAGTCACTTATTTTACATTTGATCCTAGAAGCACCAGGTACCACTTATAACCCGTAACATAAAATAAGTAAGAACATATAATAGTGATATTTCTATAATCTACAATAAATAAATCAATTATTAAGAACCATGGAACATGAAAAGATAAGTAACATAATTATAAAATAAAGATGTAGCATTCAAGCTACTAAGAACATCTTTCTTTCATCCTTCTCTCTCTTTTCTCTGGATTTGTTTTGTGATAAATATGAATAATAGAAGAAGTAAGAGTTGTACATAGTCCTAGTAATCACTATCCCTTGTTCATTCTTCACTTTTCTTAGTGTGATATGTTAGGTATGTTAGTTTGATTACCTGTGTCATATTCCTATATTATATTATATCTCCAGCTCTGCTGTTCATTCCTAGATCTAGTTACTATTATATCTTCAGTACTAGGAAAGGAAGAGAGGAAGTAGGTTACTAGGAAAGGTATTATTAGTAACTTATTCTTATTAACAGTGTGGTACCTCTATCTAGATCACTGTATTTCACCTACATCATACTCATATGTATATCCTTTCCTCTGTGATGCTAAAAGCATCAAATATAAGTGACACTAAGAAAAGTCCTTATCTTCTTCTTCTTTGCTGTCTCTTGTATATTAAGTACAGTAAGATGAATGATAAGTGAGAGGAAGTGATATGAGCTACAGCTATTATGAGTTATTTATATCTTACATTCTATAGAATCCTATGACTTCTTCACTCTCTTTTCTCTTTTCTTAGAGATAGTGATACAGCAGAGGTACCGAAGGATGGAATGGAAGTAACCTTTTCTATAATGTTAGGTATTATTTCACTATTTCTTGTATCTTGGAAGTTAGTTGTCACTTGTTTGTCATTCTCTCGTTTCCTCGTTCCATTCTCTTTGTTCATTCTAGTACATCTCCCATTCCTGCTCTTACTTCCTTTCTTGAGAAAGGCTCTTCCCATTGCTGGGAAGGAAGGGTACCTGAGTGATACTAAGATAGAGCTGGCCATAGACTAAAACCATCCTTCCAATACTCAAGAAAAATAAGCCAGCTCACGCATAAAAGAGATATTTATAAACGAAAGAAAGAGCCTGGCAGAGAAAAGAAAGCCAGGCATAGAAACAAATAAAGTATTTATAGCAGCGCCAGATTCACTGTACTCCACTACTAGAAATAAACCCTTGTTTGCGCTGCTGTACTTAAGTTAAATAAGATAAAGAAATGAAAGAGTGAAACTCACATAACATTATCCATAGTCTCAAAGAAGTACCTGAGGGACTCATATGTAACTGATAAATGAGGGATACAAAGAATATAAAATAAGGGCTCTTCTGGATATTCCTTTAAGTATCACTCTCTTTTTAGTAACTTATAGTTCTCTTAGTTTTGTGTACCTTTTATGTATGTTACTAGTATCTGATGAATGGAATCTATGATGAAGAGAAGACAGTGAATTCCTACCTCTTACTTCTTTCTTAATGATGTATCCATAGTTTATCAAAGGTTAACAGTGACACCTCTGTCCTACGTTTCTCAAATGGAAAATAAAGGCTTTCTTTGGAAAGGAAGTCTATTATCTATTTTGGACCATGGAGAGTGAAATATCAATAATCTGTAGAAATTAAAGTAACAACAAATATATAAGTAAGAGCTCCCTTAGAATAAAAGTGAATAAGGGATCACGCTGTACACAAAATAATAATCATAGAAAGGTTCTATCAGGAATTCATCTTTTTTGGACTACCGGTGTTTATAAATAATAAGAAATAAAAGTAATTAAGGATGATGAAAGAGTGATAGATAATAAATACTTACGAGAAGACAGCGTAGCTGGAGAATATGCCATTGGCATAAGATAGAGAAGTGATCAGACCATGGGTAAAGCATATAATGCATAAAATAAGTACATGATCTAGGGAGAAAGGATGAATAACAATCAAATAACTCTTCCTCTAAGAAACCATGTTTATCCTACTAATAACGGCTCAAAAGGAAAAAATGATCAAGAGCCGGATATTACATAATAAATAAATGAAAGTGACATAAAGTATATTTGGAATTATTAGTGAACATTAAAGAAGTGGAAAAGAGAGCTATAGAGCCTACAGGACGAGATCTTACGAGTTATAGAATTTATTTCGCAAACGAGAGATCTATGCTTGATTGGTTTAGATCACACTATTATACAACTTATTTAACTTATGTCTTATCTTTGTTTTGGAAGAGATCATTAATGGTCTTACACTTTTGAGTATCTTAGGTATCAAGAATGGAAAGACAAAGAATAATGAAGTAGTAATATTCCTTTATTTGTTTATTTGTACTCCAGCTATGCTGTAGAATTACTTTCTAGGTAGATCATTTGAGTAGGTTAGGATGATAGAGGATTGGGATCTAACATATGATATAGAATGGTTATAATCGCCAAAGGAAGGCTCTTCTTTTATTCATATTACTTATAATCTTGTTTCTTCACAGTTTACTACCACTAAGAAATCAGAAGTAAGAGAGTAACCTTCCATGAAATCCAATTTGTATCATTTCTATCTTCCTATCTGAGAAAAGCCATGGATCATATATCACTATTAGTTAGTTTTATCCATGGTACAGCAGAGCTAAGAAAGTAATCAAATAACTAGAATCCTTCCTTTTGATGTATGTTAGATAGAGATTTAGAAGTAATTAATAGTGATCCCCCAGCTGTGCTGTAGAACTTCCTTTCCTTATTTCTGGCTCTTTTCATCAAACCATGTACAACGGTCTCTACGAATATAAATGATTTATGAATCGTTCAGGAAGAAAGACAGAGAACCAATAAAAGAGTGAAGTATGGATCCTTCTTGGAAGTCACTAATAATGATGTAACTTATTCTATATCTCATATTCCTATATTTTATATATCTCTTAGTTTAATTTTATATCAGTAGCGCTACATTGGATCTAGAAAATCGGCGCTACATTATTCTTCTTTGAGTTCAGGAATTATTTATCAAATTAGAGACATAGAACTATTGATCACTAATAACAACAAACTAAATGATATTATTGGCATCAGCTGCTCCTAGAAATAAATAAAGTTAATAATATTATTAGTGAAAAGAACATGTCCTGTAGAGAAGTGCTAACTCATTCCTTATTAGATAATTCTATTTTCATACATCTTCTGTATATTAGTTAGCTTTGTTTACATTCTTTTTAACTTTCAGCATGGAATCAACACTAAGAAGATAATGGTTCATTCTTTCACTCTATTATGTTACTTTTTGTATTTCATGGAATCCTAAATTGTCCATGGGATCCCTTGTTTCCATTTCACTTTATAGATATTACTTGTATATAAGTGATGTACCTGGAATAGAGAAATAGTTAACTTCTGTAACAAAAGAAAGAGTTCTTGGAATGGAAGTATCTTTAACTTTAAGGATAGATATAACCTACAGCTCTGTCTAACTTTATGTCTTTTGTATATCTTATTAGTAGCATGATCTACAGGACGGGATATCATTAGGATTGGCAAAGAATCTCTTATTTTATTCGTTTTATTACCTACATTAAATACAAGTGAACCCATGGTACCTATCACTAGTAACATTATTAAGTACCTGTAGCTCTGTCTCTATTTGTTTGTTATCCTGTCCCATCAAACTAAGATACAAGTTACTAATAACAAGATAATTCTTAATTCTTGATACCTAAGTGAAGTATGGTTTGAGCAGGTATCCATTAATAATATAACTTTCTTATCCCTAAATAATTATCTGTCTCTTCTCTTCTTGAACTTTAGATTATTGTATCAGTTAAGAAATCGTTTTTAGTAGGATAGTGCTCTTCCTTTAATTCTCTTATTCACTTAGTTCATTCTTCTATCTTTGTAAGACTCACTTTATCTTTTTTGGATGAAAGAGAGTTACTAATAAAGAAAGCAAAAGAACTCACTTCCTATTCGTAGAATATTATTTGTAATCCTACAACACTTTTCTCTGTAGCATGCATCAAACTTATATTTCACCATGGTACCTAGAGATAAAGACAAGAGACATGAAATAAGGATCCCAAAGTATTTACTTCGCTACTAATAATAAGAAACTAAGATACAGCGCAGAATAAAGTTTATATGATTAATAGAAGACAGCAGAGCTGGATGAGTGGTAGTAATAAGGGATCTTCCAAAGACATGAAACTAAATAATACTTTGTTCTTAACTCTTTATCCCTTTTCTTATTCATTCATTCATTAATTCTGTATGTAAGTGAGTTATTGTCCATTCTAGTATCTTGGATGTACTTACAATGTTGTTTATAGATAATATCAAATAATGGAAATAAAGTACCTAAGAAATAGAAATAAATGATAAGTAACTAAGAAAGATCATGTCCTGTTCGCCAGCTGTGCTGTCTCCTATCTCCTATCTCTCCTTTCTTTGTTTACTGTATGATACTAAAAAGGAATTACTTGTTTCTGGCCAGCATAGCTGTCTTCTCATACATATGTTTAGTATTACAATTCATTTATTTGGAGGGATGGACTTTACAGTTATTATTATAAGTGATTTATTTCCAAAAGAGGAAGTCCAATAGGAATACAAGATGTATTATGAGTGGTGTGATAAAGGAAAGAGTTACTTCCGGTACTTCAAATTAGTATCCCTTATTTCATGGATATTACATCCTAGGTATCACTATTAATTACTTTTATGCCCATTTCCACTTAGAAGTTCTTAAACCATGTTTATTCTCAATTTCATGAATTATATCCTTCCTGTAACTTAAGTAAATGGATTCTATGGACGGTGCCATGTCTTAGCTGTAGATACTGTAGATATAGAAAGAAATGTAGGTTAGATAAAAGTTGTCTCTTGCTGGCTCTGCCATCTTCTCTTGTTCACTTAGTTCACTTATTACTCAGATACTTCTTGTTCTAGTACTTTATTGATTCTTGAGAGATCATGTATAAGTTTAATCCACTTCCTCTTAAATTCCTGTATCATTTCCTTACTTACAATATAGGATCACTTAGAGAAAGATTTGAATTTAGTTGTAGCCAGAAAAGGATTTAAACTACTTAGAAATATAAATAAACGAAGTGACAGAAAATACATAAGATTGGTAACTGGCTACAATATCCTTGGTAGTAATAGAAAAGGTATGTTTGAATAAGTAATAGCATCTTCCTAAGAAGTAAAATAGTGAAAATAGAATATATAATACTTGTTTCTTAGAGACCTTCACTGTCTTTGGCTTCAAGTACTCAAAAGGCCAAGATACTAACAAAGAAGATGTAGAGGATAGAGTGAGTTGTAGATCCGCAGGGTCCAAAAGACAATAAAGAGTGAAACTCACAGAACGGACCATGCTCTTTCTATAAGTACCATGGATGGAGAGAGAACCTTTTCTCTAAGCGTATGAGTTACTTTCTTCAATAGTTAGATTCTTACTTCTGTCACTTATTTATATCTCTTGTGTATCTTTCTTTGTATGGTTTAGTGTGATATCTTTCTCTTACTTTTCTCTAGGTAGAAAAAGAATGGAAGTTAGAAAAGTGAGAAACGAATCCATTGTTAACTTTCCTAAAAGATAGAGACAGCTATGGACGGTGGTACCTCTCTTTCTTTTTATTTCTGTACAACTATTAAGAAAGTAATTATATGTATCACTATCTCTAAGATATTTGCAGTCCTACATCCTAATCCAAAACATAATAATCTTTAACTCTATGTCTTCTCCTTTCCATAACATAATGTATCTGAATGAAAGAGCTAAGTTCTATCTTTTTTGTTTACTTGTATCTCACTTATCAAAACCATGCTATACATTTATTAGTGGGTTGTAATCACTATCATACAGAGAATGAGATCTCGTTGGACCGTTTCTAGATTCCTATTTCAATATTTGTTCCATGCTCTTTCTTATATTCCACTAATAATGCATTACCCAAAGACTGATACAACAAATGAGTTACTAATAACAAAGATAAATAAAGATATATAATGGATAGAAACTAATATAGGAATATGAAATAGTGAGTGAAACTCACGGGTTATGAAATAGCATGGTCACCGGTAATGAAAAGTGATACTAAGATAGAGAATCAGACCATGTTCACCTTCATTTATTCTTGTACTTCTTTTGTCCTACCTCATGGATTTCATGTACCCAATAACAATATTTGAGGACCAAGCACTTTCGATTCATCCAGGAAGATTATAAGTACTTGAAGTGAGAAGATCTTTGGGATTATACAATATTATATCTTACGGATCGTAGCAGTGCTCTATTAATTGGTTTTATATCTTTAATGGATTCATTCTTATAATTGGATTATTCCTTCTATCTCTTTCTTTTCCTTTCTAGTACTTAAGTGATCTATAGATGGAGGAAATTCCTTTTATCACTCAGGTACTTCTTTTCTCTTTCTTAATGTTCAAAAGAGATATAATTCATGAAACTAGATGAGTGATACTTTCTTTCTCACTGTAAGATTATAAGTAAGTGATAGGAAAAAGGGATTCATAGAAGCCAAAAGTAAGATCCATGAAAGAAGATTTCTGTAACTTTTATCTAATTCTTCTTTCTTAATAATTGATATCTGAAGCATGCAGTAGCCAACAAAACTAAGTGAACTCTAGAAACAAGAAATAAGAGAATATGATGAATGTAACTTCCAAAAGGATCTTATGACTTTCATGAAATAAACAAGATAAGTAAGAGACAGTGATACTAGAAAAGAGAATAAATGAATAAAGTGAATCATTTGATAGATTATCAGACCATGTTCTAACTGTTAATAATCCTAAGAAATAGTGAATAAATCATGGTCTGATCCTCTCTCACGTTATGTCTCTTTTATTATTTATCTTTCTTTGTAGTTAATCAAATGCCTTTCTTGTCTTTTTCTCAAGATTTAAGAACTTATACAACTTATTCATATTCTAGAAACCTTTGTAATTCTTACCTTCATTTCCTATCTCTACAGTGAAGTGCCAGTGAGAGATAATAATCCATTTCTTAGGTACTGCAAATAATATTCTTAAGATCCATACTCACTACTAGAAATAGAAACGTTATTTAGTTGTAGTATCCACTTATAACAAGATAGAACTTCTGTCCATACTCCAGCTAGGCTGTCTCTTGTCCCTCCTTTCCATCATTTCCTTCAAGACCTCTAATATATGTTAAGTACTAGAACAAACCAATTATAAGACAGAGGTTCACCCAAGAAAGATAAATTCCTTGCCCTTTGGCTCTCACTATTCCTTTTCTATAATATAAGTGGATTGAGAAGTTGTTCAGGAATCACATCATTTTCTCTTCTTACTATCTTTGTTTGATGTATTCTCCGTGAAACGGACAAGAAAGTAATAAGTTATCAGACCATGATAGATTCAGCTAAATATATAAAAGAGAAGACAGCACAGCTGGTAGAACTTACTATTACTATTAATTACTTATCATTCATAGAGAAATTAAAGAGACAGCAAAGCTTGTTGATTATGAGTGATCCTACATCTGAACTCTCTGTCATTATCTTTAAGTAATAAGTCCTAAGAGATAGAAGATAGCATACAATGGATGGAAGTGGAATTACCCCAATAATCCGGAATTTAGTTATTTTACATCCGGACACTAAAGTAACTCTTTTCTTATGAGATAGGAATAATTCATCCTTTATCTCTCTTACTTTAATAGTGACTAAAAAGAAATACAAAGAATAATATCTACAGAAAAAAGGAAAAGATACACAAAATAAAACTATCCTTAACCCATCCTCCATCCATTGATTTTCACTCGTTTACACTCTTTCTTTGTTATAAGTGATTCACTATCCTATGAAAAGATATTAATGAACTAGTCCTGTACAACAAAGTAACATCAAATAAAGATATAGGTATCATGAAAGTGATTAAGAGGTATTCATGGATTAGCAAAGGAGGGATATAGAAAGATTGATACACTTTATGTTACTTCTGTACCTAAATCATTTATAATTACTTTATTTCCTCCGTGAAACTTATAACATTTCTTAGAGACCTCCAGTACTACCTCTAATAAGAATCTATTCATTCACTTATAGTTAACTCTCTTTCTATTTGGACCAGAACCTTTCCTCTAAGAACAAAGAAGTAATGTTGTAGTCACTCTAATAAGTAAGGAAATGGAATAGTTTAATAGAGGTAGTACAGTAAGATATAAGTTATTCCTAGTAAATAAAAGAATCAAAGAAGCGTAAGACAGTAAACATATCACTAGAGGTAGGAAAAGGATACAGGACAGGAACTTCTCTTTAGAATTATTGTTACTTCTGTCAACTCTTTATACAACTTATCTTACATTCTTGGTACAGGAGGGATATAGAAGTGATTACTAGGAAAAGAATTCTAAAGATAAGTAACATAGTCTTCTCTTGGTTTCCTAGGAACCTCTAGAGATCATTTATCTGTCACCTACTACATCTCACTTCTTTCTTAGATAATTCATTTCATCGTTTAGGGATCAAACATATGTTCTAGTATCTGGTATGGAAGTGAATAAGTAGCTACTTATAAACGAATAAAAGAAAGAGAATAATAGAAGATGATACAAAGAATTCTAAGAAGTGATTATGAGAAGATGGCAGCGCCAGCAAGAGACAACTATTATACATCCTTTCTTAACATGAAAGTAACTGTGGATTCTATTCATTCGTTTTAACTCATTCATCTTTTATTCTTAGAGGAAGTAAATAAAGTAAAGAGAGAGTGAAGGATAATCCATGGAGCAGTAACTAATAAATAAAAGTATGATTCTATGGTCCTTTTCCTATTATACATTAAGTACTGTCCTAGGTGAAGAGGTAGCGATGGTCTGTAAGATATAACTGATAGAAGATTTCAAAGATCTGTCACTTTCTCTATCTTACATTCTATTTCACTCATTTACTTGTTCCCTAAGAAATGGAAAAGAGGAACTAAGAAAATCTACAAACAAGTATTATGTCTTTTCTTTCTTATCTTTGCTTAGTTACTACCCTTTCATTAGTTACTATTACTACCACTCAAATTCCTATGTTCACTTAGTTCACTTTATTTATTTCTCTTTGTCCTAGTTTGATGTTAGTTAATTCTCAGATATTAAGAAAGTTACAAGAGGAAATATCATACATCAAGTACTACAGGAAAGTAAGAGATATTAATAGTGATAGATCAAAAGATATAAAAGAGTTACTAACAAAGATATAATGCATTCTTGTTTCACTCACTAAGAAATAAGTTATTACTTTGGCTCTACAGGTAACTCATAAAGTAAGAGTTAAGAATCATTTAATTCATGGAACTTATTCTAGTTTTCTGTATGATAGTGATATCTTTTCTAAAATATGAAATAGAATCCTCTCTTGTTTACATCCTACCCTCCTTTATTTACAACATATTCTTTCCTCTTCATTCACTAATAGATAAAATATATAAGTACCTTCTCTATAAATAAATATTGTATAATCCGTGAGTTTCACTCACTATTTCATTTCTTATCATTCTCTTAGGACAAACTATTTACTGTAGATCATTTGATTAACTATAATTACTTTATTGGTTTATTAGGAGTTATTGATTCTATAAGGTTGGCAAAGATGAAGAGCTTAAGTAATTTTCTTCATATTCTTGGAATAGTTAATAGTAACTTCTTATAACTTATTTACACTTCTTTTATATCTAAGCCTAGGGTGCTCCCCAAAAGTAATAAGTCCTATAACATCACTAATAGTTCATGTCCTGTAGACAATTCTCTTATGCCCATGGCATCTTCTCTTACTCAAATATAAGTTATTTCTAGTATTCTTAACTTCATTTCATTCGTTTTCTATCTCTTTGTTAGTTTTGAGTTATTGGTACCTGAAGTATTCAAGATTGACAAAGGAACAGTACATTATCAAACTAATTTTCATGAAAGATAACAGATCTCTCTCTCTTTCAAACTTATTCACTTATTCAAACCATAGTTATTTTACTTCTTCATAATTTAGTTAGTATTGTTTGTATCACTTTTTCATATTTCTTCTCCTGTTAACTTACACTTCCTTTAATTTCATTACATACATAAAGTGATATTCCATATTCCAGCAAAGATAGTCCTTCATTACCATAGTTCAGAGAATGAGTACTTCTTACTTATTACTTTATTTATTTCTATCCATCTCACTATTACTATCCTGAAAGTTATGTACAGTGATGAAGTGAAATTAGATAAACTATAGATATCTTAGGATCCTTTACTTATTACTATTCCTACCATTATACATCAGTACCTTTCTTTACTAGATCTACAAATAATCTAAGAACTGTAAAGATATAGACAGAGAGAAAAGTTATGAACTTATGAATTAAATGACATCAAGCTTGTACAAAGGTTCTCCATGGTCTGATCACTTTTCTGTCTTATCCGTTTCACGGATCCTCCTTACTTCATATTCCTATATTCCCAGCTATGCTGTATCATACTATTTCACTATTAAACTAATGGATCATGTTAGGTGTATGGTCATTAATAGGATATTCCTTTAAGTACTTTAATAATAGGTTCTATACATTTTACATACTTCTTCTCTCTGATGTATCACTTTTATTAGTATTATATTCATTGTTTCACTTATAATATTAGAGATTTTTACCGGCCAGAAACCCAATGACAAGCTGTGACAAGAGACAAGTAACTAAAAACCATGGTCTAGGTACGGGCACTAAAGAGAGTTTTATTCTTCTATTCAAATAATTACAAAGGAATAGAGCATGAAGTGCTATGGATGGAGTTAAAGAATGTACTTATCTTTGTTTATATCATTTGTCCCAAAGAGATTATTTATTGTTCTTTCCTAACTCCATCCTTTGTTTACTTCTTAGTGGTAGTGACTGTCTGTAAATAGACCATAAGATAGGAAAGGAGTTATCCAGTTAGCGCAGCGGTTAATTCTATAATAATCTTGTACATAAAACTAAGAAAAGGGCTCTTCTGAATATTGGATAGGTCCCTAAGAAAAGGAAAGAATACAAGTGAGATATAAGATCTAAAGGGAATGATTCCATTCTTACCATGGTCCTAAAGGATGTACAGGATAGGTTTCTCTTAGTTTTATTTCTCCTATTATACATTTTATATATCTTAGTATTCTTGGGGTCAGATATAATGAGTAACTGACATAATATAAGATTAAGAGTTCATGATAGGAATAGGTTTCACACATGCTCCAAGGGATCTATTATTTCTTATAACAGTGGGAAAGTCCAGCAAAGATCTCTTGGTTTAACTTTCCTATTCACTAATAACAATCATTTCCTTTTCACTTCATCAATGAGTTGTAGATGAAATATATAAAGTTTAGAAGGGATCCTACGGTTGATAGATTCTTTATTTTCCTCTATCATACATAATACTTATTTCCTCAGTGATACAAAGGATCTTCTATTCTCAACAAAGTGTATAAGTTGTACCAGGTTCATTCCTCTCTTATGTTTGAATGTTCTAGGAATAGGAATAAGACATAACTCAAAGTGATATTTATTAGGAGCAATACTCAAATAACTCATTTTATTTCTATAATGCTCCGATACCATATTCACTATTTTCTACTCATAAACTAATTATTAAGTCCTAGAACCTTCTTTTATGTCCCTTTAATTATCCTACAGTAATATATAAGAACTAGAAAATGAAATATAGAATTTATTCTAGCTACAGTAAATACAAAAGATATCACTAATAAAAGGAATCCTTTCTTAGTAATTAATAGTGACTTCTCTTTGTCTCTTACGAGCCTTCTTCTATTCTTTTAGTAATAAGTTGTTATTCTAGTTTCTCTTTGTTTGTAGTTCTTATTTTAAGTGATAGGTACAACTCCTTCTTTTGTACAATATATGATAATTAATGAATAGTAACTTCTATAATACCTTTCTTTGGCTACCGCATGGTTTAAATTTAGCTAGACACAGAGAACAAAGGACCTACACAAAAGAGTTTCTGACATATGAGTCTTCTTTTATTCTACGGGTGATCTATCAGAAAAAGACACAAGAGCAGTACCTAAGATATAATTACTTTCTCCGTTTCATGGATCTAACATAACATAGATAAAATGAAGTAAATCAAAGAACACAAAAAAGATAGACAAAGATAGAGATAGGATCGATTATTAGTGCACTTCCTGTCACTACTAGAAACTATTTAACTTCTTATTCCTATCATTATCACTATTTCTAACTCCATCCATATCTCTTGTTATAATCGTTTGATTCTATGTATCCTTTCCTACCATGTTCTTAGTATTCTTGTTTGTAGGTTCAGCTTTCTTTCTATTTGATGTCCTAAGAAATGGATAAGTAACAAGTAATAATGAATCCTTGGGTAATAACTTGTATAATAGTGGATAGAACATACAAAGAAAGGATTATAAGTGATCTCTTCTCCGTTTCACGGATCTTCTATTAATCTCTTAGTTTATTGATTATGTCTAGTATGTTCTAGGTACTTGTCTATTTTGAATTATTTATATAACTTTATATTACTACCTTTTCATGAACTCACTTCTAACAATAATAACTATAATAGAAGTGGAAAGGATGGACAAGAGAATGGGTCACTATCTCACTATCTTACTAACATAATTACTTCTTTCTAGATCACTCTTGTACATTACTTCTTATTTATCCTACAGTAAACCTATAAATGACACTAGATCTACAAAATAAGAGAAGTAATGAACTAGAGAATGGAGATAGAGGAAACCAAACATATTATAAGTGAGCTAAAAAAGGGATTCTATGGGTACTTATTAATTACTTTTCTCTTGTGATCACTTACTCTTAACTGTTTCTAAGAAGTTATTAATTTAGTATCTCCTTTTATTTCTTTGCCTAAGCTACAAGACATGCACTATTCGTTCTCTATCTCTTGTTTGTTCACTTAGTTCACTCACTGGTACTAAAAAGTACTATCTAAGAAACAAATAACTTTTGTATCAATGAAAATAAATAAAGATATAGAATGATGGATTGAGAAAACTAAAATAAACAAGATCTATATCTTAGGATCACTCCTATTAATTAATTAATTAGTTTCTATTACTACCTATAATGTACTGTCCAAATATCCTCTTCCATTAAACTTACTTTCTAGCTGCCGGTTACCTTCATTTGCTTTTCTTTCATGGCAGCTATATTCCTGATCAAATGTAATTTGAGAAGAGCCCAGCTCCGATGGGACCAAAGATAAAGATAAT
>Ga0209491_10006471_pt1 | contig 16195 bp, 16 predicted proteins | sample BON02_FD_187213 | JGI IMG/M metagenome (GOLD analysis project Ga0209491, IMG submission 187213) | Freshwater microbial communities from Lake Bonney liftoff mats and glacier meltwater in Antarctica - BON-02 (SPAdes) (version 2) | ecosystem: Environmental > Aquatic > Freshwater > Ice > Glacier...
GCTTGCGCCCGCCTTCGCTCATCACGTAAGACGGCGCACTGCCAGCGCGACAATAGTCGCTGTCATCGCTGCGCCCGTAACGTTCGCCGCACAACGCACTGAGTTCCTGCTCAAATACCTCAGCCAGGGCTCGGCGGGTCTGGCTGCGGATGTAGTCTCGAAACGCTTCAGCGTTGTCCAGAAATTGCGCTTGTTCTTCGGTTCGTTCGTTTCTATTTTTCTTCATTGGTGGTTTCCTTGGTTTTGTTTTTCTCTACCGCTAAGCATTCAGGCTTAGCGGCAGGGAAACCACCTCAAAATTTTAACAACTCACGGGTTCATATATTACACAGGGTATTTAAGGTTCCAAAATAATGAGGGTTTTGAGGACGCGCGACCTTTTAACAATTAACGTATGCCGATCCGACCTCTTGAAATCTACCAGCTAAATTCACATCATATAAACCAATAGAAACACCATGAAAAAATACATTCTACTCGTCCTGACAGTCATGCTCGGCAACGCTGCTTTCGCACATTCGGAGAGCTTTAAACCAGCTTTTGTCGACACGCTCGTTGCGCCGTATCTTCAAATCCAAGCAGGCCTCGCTAGCGACGATCTCGCCGCAAGTGTCTCCGCCGCCGATCAATTGGCCAAGGCCTTGGAAGCCGCACCAGACAAGGCGGACGCTCAAGCAACCGTCACCGCATTGCGGGCCTCCACGACTGGTATTCGTTCCGCTAAGGATCTCAAAGCGGCTCGCAAACAGTTTCCTGCGCTTTCGAGTGAATTGCAGTTATTGGTGGAGCATGTCGGCACTACAGGGAAGACGCCGCTGTTTCGGGCCTATTGCCCGATGGCTTCAGATGGCAAAGGTGGCCACGCGAATTGGTTACAAGCGGATGAAACTATCATGAATCCCTACTACGGCGCACAAATGCTCCACTGTGGCGTGATCGATAAGCAGATCGCGGAATAGATGATCCTAGAAAGAGTAGTCAGAGGGCAGAGACCAGAGGTCAGGGGGCAGAGGGCAGGAGGACTTTCTTGGTCCAAAACCCCATCGTGGTATTGCTCTCACCAGTTTATCTGGCAGGGGTCATTCCCTTTAACCGCAAAACCGCTACTTGGTGGCAGGATAAGAAGCGAAAACACCGGAAAGGATGATTTGCCAATCCGTCGAACTGCACTTAACTTTAAAACCAAGGGAGGGGGGCGGCCAGGGAAAAGCGCCAGTCATCCGAGTTCACTCAATTTCCGGTATAACGTGGATGGATTAATGCCCATACATTTGGCCGCGTCTTCCCGGTTTCCGTCGCACTTGCGGATTATATTTTCTATAAATGTTTTCTGGAAACCCAGCGTCGCCTCTCGAAGATCATTGGTATTAAAGAGTCCGCCGACTCCCGAGGCGCCCGATTCCCCGCAGATTTCCGGAGGGAAGTCGCACAGCTTCAGTGTATCACTTTGGCCGAGGATCAGCGCACGCTCGATCACATTTTTTAACTGACGCACGTTGCCGGGCCATTGGTATCTCATGAATGCGTCCAAGACTTCACGGTCCACCCGATAAGCACTTCGCCTGAGTTCGCTGCTCATTCGCTGCAAGAGGAAATCGACTAAAAGCGGGATGTCTTCCAACCGCTCACGAAGTGGAACCACGGTAATTTCGATTATATTTATGCGATACAATAGATCTTCGCGGAATATATTTTGCTCGATCAATTGTGCTAAGTTTCGATTCGTCGAGGACAGAATTCGCGCGCACAGCGGAAGCGCAACCGAGCTGCCGACTGGAAAAAACTCTTTCTGTTCTAGTGCCCGTAAAAGTTTGGCCTGTAGGTTTGAGGGCATGTCGCCGATTTCATCGAGTAGAAGGGTGCCCTCGCCTGCCAATTCGAAAAACCCTTTACGGGAGTCGGTGGCACCGGTAAACGCGCCACGGGTATGGCCGAACAACTCGCTTTCCAGTAGTTGGTCGGGGATCGCTCCGCAATTTAAAGCCAAAAACGGTGCGTCGCTCCGCTGGCTTTGTCGATGCACCTCGCGCGCTACGATCTCTTTGCCGGTACCGGACTCTCCAGTGATTAAAACTGGAGAATCCACCGGCGCGACGCGGCGGATATATTCTTTGACGGACTTCATCGAACGGCTTTCGCCGATCAACGGATCCATTTTCTCACGTTGGTTGATTATCTGCCGGAGTCTGGAAACTTCTTCCTGAAGCTTCATATGTTGGTCAATGCCGTTGATCTTTCGCATCAGTTCATCGCGTGAAACCGGTTTGAGCAGATAATCCACCGCGCCAAAGCGAAACGCGCTCAGCGCTGAATCCATATCGCCAAAGGCAGTTATCATAATGACCGCAGTATCAGGCCCCACCGTGCGTAACTCCCCGATAATTTCCAAACCCGAACGATCGGGCAGTGACAGGTCGCACAATACTATATCAGGGCGAAGCCGTCGCGACTCCTCCACGCCGCTACCAGCATCGCATGCGGTAAAAACGTCATAACCCGCACGCCGAAGCAGGATCGCCAAGTCCTCCCTGAAAAGAGCCTCGTCGTCTATAATGAGTATGGAGCGTTTCATGCTACTAATGTATTCACCGTCTCTGTCGCCTCAGGCAGGGTAACTGTAAAATTACTGCCGTTACCGACCCCGCTTTCGACGGAAATCTCACCGCCGTGCGCTGTGATAATTTGATACACAATATGCATCCCGATTCCGAGTCCATTTGTTTTCGTTGTGAAAAAGAGATCAAAGACGCGACCGCAATGTTCTCGGCTCATCCCGACTCCCGTATCGATAAACTGTAGGGTCCACTGGCCCTTTGCATACGAGCAAGTGATTTGTAATTTTCCACCGCTCGGCATCGCCTCTATGGCATTTAAACAAAGGTTCAGAAACACCTGCTCTATCTGGTCTTCCACTCCGCTGACTCGCATCGGCTTTTCAGAGGGGTGGTAGACGATTTCAATTTTTTTAGCCAGTCGGTGCAGGCGAACCACATTTAGCGTATCGTGAATGGCTTTGCGCAGGTCAAACACGGTCCACCTGCCCTGCTTCGGTCGTGCGATTTGTGAGACGGCCCGCACGATGCGGTTAATCCGTGAAACTTGCTCCTCCAGTGGTTGCAAGCCCTGCTTGAGTTCGTCCAGATCATTGCAATCCGTCAGCAGGGCCAGACGGGTTGTAATCGATGCGAGCGGGTTCCCGACCTCATGGGCGATCCCAGCGGAGACTTTCCCCAGGATGGAGATGCGATCGGCATGCCTGATCTCGGCTTCGATTCGTTTGCGCTCGGTGATATCGGAAATGAGGACTGTGACAAAGCCTTCGCAGTCCTCCGGTGGCGAGAGCGTGACCTGATAGTATCGACTCTCTCCGGTGGGGGGAGATAAATATTTTTGAGCTTCCAGCACCTCTGGCGGGTTGCGCATCTCTCGCAGCCATTTGCGCCAGACAGCACCGTCGGCCGAGCCACCGATGGATTCCCAAATCGTATCGCCCAGATTGGCGATCTCCGGTTCGCCTCCGCTGGGAATGGTCGCTAGGCCCATACCGGATGACTGGATGAGATGCCGCAGTTTTTGGCGTTCCCCGGATAGATCCGCCATGGCGAGGCGAAGGCGGGACATCAAGGCGGAGACAAAGACGGCGCTCAGCGCCATGAACAGGAAATGCAGCGACACACGCATATTGACATACGATAGATCGTAAGATGCATGCTCGATTTGATCAAAACTTTCGGCTATTCGTAAAATCTTGTGAAGAAAGCGGCTAAGATGTTCAAGAGAGCCATGACATCTAAAGAAGAGCACTATGAGCAATTGTTGGGTTTAAGCGGCGCCTGGAAAGTATTTGCAGTTCCACTGGACTTAGAGGCTAAGAAGGTTGAGGTCGAGATTGGTTACGATCTGTCTCAGCCTATGGAGTGTCCAGAGTGCGGGGATCAGTGCGCTCATTACGACCACCGCGAGATGCGTGAGTGGCGGCATTTGGATACGATGCAGTTTGAGACTGTCCTGCGCTGCGAGGTGCCACGCTGTAAATGTCCTGAACACGGGGTGAAGACTTTGCGTGTGCCATGGGCAGGTAAGGGTTCTAGGTTCACACTGCTGTTTGAGTCATTTGCCATAGATGTGCTAAAGGCCTGTTCGAGTGTCAAAGCTGCCGCTGAGCTGATGCGGGTGAACTGGCATCAAGTCAATGAGATCAAGCGGCGGGCGGTGGCCAGAGGCTTGGAGCGACGGGAGTCCGAACCGATTAAATACCTGGGCATAGATGAGAAGAGTTTTCGTAAAGGCCACAACTACGTGAGCCTGCTGACTGACCTTCAAGGTAGCCGAGTGTTAGATGTGGTCGAAGGCCGCGACGGGGCAGCATGCGACAAGCTGTTTGGAACATTGAGCGAGGAGCAGTTAAAGAATGTTGAGGCAATCGCGATGGATATGTGGCGCGCCTACATCAAAGCGGCAGGGCTCTACCTGCCCAACGCGGACATAGTGCACGACCGTTTTCATATCAGTGCGCATTTGAATCAGGCAATCGATAAAGTCCGCAGGCAGGAACACAAGGCTCTGTCTGAACAGAACGATGATACTCTTAAGAAAAGCAAATACCTCTGGTTGACGGGCTTTGAAAACCTAAGCGAAGAGATGCAAATTCGTTTCAACGAGTTGCAGTCTCTTGGCCTGAAGGTGGGGCGAGCTTATGCGATCAAGGAGACCTTTGACCACTTCTGGGATTACAAATATGCTGGTTGGGCTAAGAAGTTTTTCAACCAGTGGTATGGCTGGGCACGACGCAGTAAACTTGAACCGGTCAAACGAGTTGCGAAGATGATAAAAGACCACTTTGAAAACATTATCACCTATTTGAAGCACCGTATTTCCAACGCGACTACAGAAGGATTCAACGGCGTGATCCAGGCCATCAAAGCTAATGCGAGAGGGTTCCGCAGCTTTGAGAACTACCGTGTGGCCATCCTGTTTCAATGTGGCAAACTCGACCTCAAACCGTGATCTTTCACAAGAATCTACGAAGAACCAAACTTTCAAAATGCGGAAAGATTTCAATGGTGTAATGGTGCAGTAGTCCCCACGCCTCACCATAGGCCAGAGTGCCAAACAGTATGGTTGAAAACACCGCTGCACCGAGCGCAACACGCCTGTTGAAAAGTATCGCACAGATGATGATCTGCAGCACATAGACGAAGGCCATCGGATTCTCGATGCCTCCGGAATAGTGCAGCAGTGCCGTGAGGAAAACCATATCCATGGCGATCTGGAGGAGCAGCGAGTCGGATAGCGTCAGAATAGAACGACTATCCGCATACAAATAGACTAGATTCGAAAGCAGTAAGAAACCGAGAACACCAAGCACCCCGATCATTGCCTGCGGTTCCACATAGTGCAGCTGGAGTTCGTTCAGTAACGATAGAACTGTTAGGATGCCTAGGGCGATCCACCGGAGGCTAATCAAGGCGTTCACGTGATACAAAGGTATGTTTAGATGGTCGGATGCGTGTCGTGTTCCACCATGTGGCCATGGAAAAAGAAGGTCGTTCAAGCTGCCAAAAACAAACGTCTTAGAAAAGTATTTCCGCTCACGCATTTTCATCTCTACGGCAGAATGAGGTAAGACAGTGAGGCCGCCGAGGATAAACCACCGGCTACTCCGTGGTTTCGGCACTGAGGCTGGCAATGTGAGCGACGATATTTTTCATGGCAGCTCCATCTGTAATAGTCATTGCCATGGAACGCATTTGAGTGCCTTCGGTGTCCTCGGGGGCGTAGCCGCGGGCACCTGCTTTGAATTTCCAGAGCGAACGCAGGAGATACCAATCTTGGAGTCCGACTAAGGCCGGTGCCTTCAAATTCGGATTGCCTTCCGCGTTTTGACCGTGGCAGGACGCGCACAACGCATAACTGGCTTTCCCCGCATCGGGATCTCCCTCGATCGTGAGGGGGGGGAGGGGTGCCTCCATGCTTTCGACGTAGGCCGAGACGGCCTTAACCGATGCTTCGTCCGGCAAAGTCATCGCCATGGCTCGCATCCGCGCCCCTTCGGGATCTTCCGCATGCGTGCCCCGTCGTCCCTCCTTGAAGTTGACGAGTTGGCGTTGAATGTAATCGGTATCAAGACGATTCAATGCAGGTGCGGCCAGTCCTGCATTGCCCTCGCCATGCTCGCCGTGGCATAAGACGCAAGAGGTGTAATATTTTTCACCTGCCGCTAAAAGCAAGCGAGCCTCACGGGCGGTAGGACTCTCGACATCTATAGCTATTTTCGAAGAAATTGCCGTGGCGTGAGCCGCTGACTCATTAGAAAATAGATTTCTAGTGCCCTGATAAAGTGCGAAGCCCCAGAGTGCAGCGGCCAGCAGGCCAAATATAGCCATGTAGAGCACCATGAAGAATATGCCAAAGTTAATCTCATTACTCTTCGGTTTGTCTGACATATATGATTTTAAAACTGAGCCGCTGCGATGGCTGGCCTACTTTTGCTTCTTTTTCTCCAGAAAATGCGCTTTCATGTAGGCGATCACGTTCTTCAGGTCTGGCTCGGTGAGCTTCGGATTGCCTCCTTTGGGCGGCATCGCCATCATGGAGCCCTTGCTTTGATAGCCCTCGGTGGCGTGTTTCAGCAGTAAGGCGTCATCTTGTTTCAGACGACTCTTCTTACTTGTCATGTCGGGCACTCCGGGAATTGCCCCCTTGCCGTCCTTGCCGTGGCAGACGAAACAAGTCGTCTCATATACTTTTTTGCCCGCTTGCAAATCGTGCGAAGAAGCCGAGGTACCTCTGGTACCAGCCGAGCCGATCGATGCGCCAGCAATCATTAGAGATAACACGCATGCGCAGGTGTAGACAGGGTGTCTATATTTGAATGTAGATGTTTTCATGGTATTGTCTCCGTTCAATTGCTTTTCTGCAGGAATTCCAGAATGTCACGAGTGTCCTGGCCTGTGAGCCCGGCCCTTACCCGCATGTGCGAGATGGTGATTCCCCATTCTTCGTCAGTTAGATCCTTCGGGTCACGCATGTTGTGGCAGCGCACGCAGGTGTTTGCCCAGAGTTTCGCGCCACGAATGAAATCGCCTTTGATGCTTTGGGCTACATCCGCGCCTGAAGTGTCGCTGCTTTCCGCATTCAATGAGAGCGCAGCACTTGAGGCCAGAAAAAGCAGTGCAAAGGAAGCGTATAAGGTGTGTTTTTTTAGATGAATTTTCATATTATTTCTTTCCGTTTTGTAGTGTCGATGGTTGAATTAAAATCCGTAAGCAAGCTGTAGAGTGAAGCGGTCAGAGACATCATCTTCATCACCATTCGTGTCGTTGAATTCGTAGCCAACTTTGGCAATGATGTTGCTGGAAAAACGATAATTCAGACCAGGAGCCCACTGAGTTTTAGTCTCACCATGGGCATCCTCGTATTCGCCGTAACGCAGCACTGGCTCCAACTTGTATTGATCCATGAAGTAGGAGGCTTGCAGATACCATGCTTCCCATGTCTTTTTGGCGTCTTCTTCCGACGCGCTGCCTGCTCCGAGCTCAGTTTTCACATATTCACCACGTAAGGTGAGATTGTCGATATAACCGGGCGCATAGTAGAAGTCCATGCCATAGACGTCATAGTCGCGGTCACTGATGTCCTCGGTGCCAGCTGCGGACGCGGTGAGCGCGGACGCGCCGATTTCCAAATTTGGAAGCGGCAAAAATCCGAGTCGACCGCCAACGGATTTGTTTCCGTTCAAGTCGCTGGCAGTTCCAGAAGTATCGAGTCCTTCGATTTCGACATCTCCCATATGCTCTTCCGCTATGATTCTCGGTCCGTTGCCGACGAACACAGCGTAGTTGATACGCATGTCCTTTACTGGAATGCCGCCGCGCAGTTGCGCGCCCACGTCGCCGATCGGAGTGGCCTGCGAGGCGCCACCATGACCGGCACCGAATCCGATCGGCATCGACGCCAGTTTATTAATCCACGACGGGTGGAGGTTCTGCTGGAATTGGCCGATCGGGCTGAGGAACTTACCCGCGACCAAGGTCATGTAATCATTAATGAAAAGATCCAATGTCATGTATTCGACCTCCGTTTCAGTTTCGGTCTCACCTTCTTCATTGGTTTCCGATCCAAAGGCGAGTTCAGCTTCCAGCATCAGGATGTCCTTGTATTTATAGTGAAAGATCGGAGCGAAGTGACCCGTGTTGAAACTGCTGGCACCATCGTCCGCATCCGTGTATCCGACGTCGGCGTATCCGGCTATATGATAAGACGAATTGGCTGACGCGCCGCTTAGCAAGCTGCCACCACTTCCCGCTTGAGTGGCCTCCAGACGCTCCACGCGTTCCACGTAGACAGCCTCTTGTGCGGCTAGCTTACTCTCGATCTTACTATCCAGAGAGCTTTCCTGTTTTTTAATCTGCGATTGCAGCTTGGCCATATCGCCGGAGAGTTGCTCAAACTGAGACTGCAATTTCTCATAGTTTTGTTGCAGAGCAGTATAATCTTCCTCGGCCGTTGCGGGTAAGGTCGCCAGCGAGACGAGGAGACCGGTGGATATACATTTTAGCGTATTTCGGAGTATTGGATGTATCATGATGATGGCTGTTAGTGTTGTTCGTGTCGCCGGGAATTGACGACACGCTACTATCAGCACTTCAGATGCCACTTTCTATATTAACTCTTCGTATCGACGTTATGTCATTATTTCAAAGGCATTTAAAATATTTCAAATATTTAAAGTATAATGACACTGACATTGCCCCCCTGGATTGCTCGCATTTATGCGAGTCAACCGCGCGCGTGACTTGCAAATTTGCGAGTCCACGAGGAGTAAATATTTTGAGGGTTTACTGCGGAGACTACGTATAAATCCAACGTAACCTAAAACATGTATCCTTGAAGACTATGACACACGAAACAAACCTTCACGACGCCATGCCATTTCTAAATTTGCTCTCGGTTCTTCGCAACCACCACGACGACGAAGAAGAAGAGCTGTCTGGTATGGCCGCGTCAGCCTACGAGTCCATAACTAGGGAGTGGGATCGTAAAGTCGCGCGGACCGCGCTGGATCAGTTACTGGAAGACGCTTCGGCGCGCATCCCCAAAGGAGCCCGAATCCTCAACGCGGGCTGCGGATTCCTGAAATCCGTGCCGCATTCCAGCCGGACAGCATAACGGGACTCGACAAATCCACGGCGATGTTGGACCGGGCGCGTGAGAACAAGTTCGGAGCCTTTCTCACTACCGGAGACCTTTTCAACCTGCCCTTTGAAAACGAGACTTTCGACGCGGTGGTGGTGACCTGGGCGATGGAGACGCTGGCAGATTCAAAACGAGCGGTTGAAGAATGCCTGCGGGTTCTTAAGTCCGGTGGCATTCTGGCCTACTGTTTCGTCAATCTGCCAGTTCAATTCAAACTTGGAGACCCATTACAGCCTTCGGTTCTACGTGCCCTGGAGAAGGTTACACGGGAGCAGGAATTATTGGGATCCAAGAGGATTGCGTTTGATGACAGCCAATTCGCGCTCATCAAGCGCCATAACCAAGGTCTGATCTCCACTATTATCATTGGGAAATGCTGTAAGGTCGAATTCTATATGCTCCCTGTGCGGGACTTATATGCCGATGAATCCCTCCGCCAATGACCCTGCTTTATCTATTCAAACAATAACGAAAAAGCTGACTATTATGGGAACCACTAAGTGCCGCCGTGATCGAATTAGCCAAAGATCAAGGCCAGTATGTAGTCATGGTTTGCCCGATGGTGTCGGACGGACGCTGGCTGCAGAGCGCAACCACAACCGCCAATCCTTACATGGGGCAAGCCATGCCGAACTGTGGCAAACCCGAGACCTCGATTCGGACGGACGGCTCTAAAGTTGCCGGTTCCGACGGCTGTTGTGGTTCGTAGATGATTTCTGACAGCATCCTCCATTGTCACCCTTAAACTCAATAGCTAAAGCTAATGAAGCACAGCATTCTCCACATTTTTGGTTGTCTGATTCCAATCGGACTAATTTTCATCCTGCCCGCTCTTGGAGTAAGCTCAGGACTCACATTCACGATCTTTCTGGTTTTGATGTTCGCCTGTCATTTATATAATCTATCAGCTCGTTTGGACGGAAAAGTCGAATGAGACGCTTTTTTTCAACCTCTTGGGTCCCCAGCGCAACTCTAGGGGCATTCATCACTGTCGGGCTGGGGCATCCGATTCTGGAGTGGATTCATTTGTGGCGTTCGGGAAATGTAACTGATTCGTCGGTGATCCAAATGCTTATTTCGTCTATCGGAAAATCGCTGAGTGTGGACATGCTGCCCATGACCGCCGCGCTCGCAGGGTTCGGCGCAATCGTGGGTTGCGCCTCCGCGTGGATGTATGCGCGTATGAGATCGAACTCGGAAAAGCCATCGCCTTCAGAGCGGGAGTTTGACGACTTCCGTTCTTTGATTTCAGAGGGGGAGCATGAATCGCTGGAGTTCAAATCCTCGCTTCGATGGGATCGGAAGCTTGGAAAGGTCAAAGAAAAGACATTGGCGCATATGAAGGAATGGGGCAAAACTTGAGCAGTGCTCACTCCTCAGTTTCAGTCAAAGTGCATCCCGCTCTGCGCATTGGCTTGCTCGCATACATCGTGGTGACCGCTTCTGCTTGCTACGTCTTGATTTTGAAGGGGCTGGAATCCTCGCCACCACTGGCATTCGCCGGATACCGGACGATTCTGGGCGGTCTGTCGCTAATCCTGTTTTCTGCTCTGTCCGGTCAACGAGTGCTACCGGAAAGGCGTTTATGGGCATGGCTCCCGTTGGTGGCATTGACCGCAACGACTCTGACATTCGGATCCATGTTTCTCAGTCCGAGTTTCGCGGGTGCGGGGTTGGCTTCAATTCTCGGAAATGCACAACCTCTGTTTATCGTTATCATCGGATTCTTTGCGTTGGGTGAGCGACTCTCGCGTTGGCAGACGCTTGCTCTGCTAGTCGGACTGATCGGAGTCGTCATCATCATTTCACCCACCTTGGCTGGCGGAAGTAGTGGCTTGTTAGTTGGCGCGATGATTGCACTGACGACCTCTTTAGCCGCAGCGATTGGCACGGTGATTGTTAGATACCTTAAGCTCGCCGATTCGCTTTTACAGTTCACCGGGTGTCAGCTCTTTACCGGTGGCGTCCTGCTCATCTTGCTATCCATAGTCTGGAATGAACCAGCGATTGCTTGGAATTTGAGTTTTGTCGGTATTTTAGTGATACTCGGTATTTTCAACTCGGCCATCGTCACGTGGGCATGGTTTTACCTGCTGCAAAGGGAGAACGCGGGGCAGTTAAGCATCTACCTGTTTCTGACGCCAGTGCTGGGCGTTATTTGGGCGATGGTATTTGTAAACGAACGACCGCATCCTGCCTCTTGGGCTGGGGGTGCCATCGTTCTAATCGCAGTTTTCCTAAAAGAATTTGAGGGTTTTCGACATCGCCTGCGTTTAAATCAGTTCAGGCACGCTGGTCATCGTGATTAGCAAGCTATCCAAGAATCTATCGCACGTTCACGACTCGCCGGACAGAGAACGAAAAGAAATATATGGAAGAACACATTGCACATTCCGGCGCTTGGGGCATCGCCCTGATCGTGATCGTCATCGCCTCATGGCTGCTCTACCGCTACCTCGCGCCCAAAACTTGGAAGGAATGGGCGAGTGCCGGCGTGATCCAGGCCTTCATCATCGCTCTCTATGCCGAGATGTATGGCTTTCCGCTCACCATCTATCTGCTCGTCCGGTTCTTCGGGCTCGATGCGACTGGCCTCAACGCCAACCTTTGGTCCACGCTGCTGGGCTACGGCGAAACAGGCATGATGATCTCGATGATCCTCGGCTACGTGCTTCTATTCGCCGGCTTTGGAATCTTTATGGAAGGTTGGCGGGAACTTCACCGCGCCCGAAAGGAAGGCCGACTCGTCACGGATCGCCTCTATGGTTTGGTGCGGCACCCGCAATACACCGGACTTTTCATTGCGCTATTCGGCGAGGGTATCGTGCATTGGCCCACAGTTTTCTCCGTCGCGCTATTCCCCGTCATCGTGCTTGCCTATTCCCTATTGGCGCGAAGTGAGGAGCGAAAAGTCGAGGAACAATTCGGCGAAGAGTACCGCGCCTACCGGAAACGGGTGCCAATGTTCATCCCTCGCTGGGGGCAATGGGGTGCCATGACTAGCACGCGAGACAATACGTCTAATTGAATCTCTCCAGCCCTCGGGCAACCGAAATCGTAAGCACCATTAAAACAAACCAGAAACAACGAACATGAACCAATCCAATACCAAAACCGAAGCCATCGACCCGATCTGCGGCATGACCATCGACACCACCACCGCTCTCCACGCCGAACGCGATGGCAAGACGTTCTACTTTTGTGGCGAGCGCTGCCGGGAGAAATTCCTGTCCACTCCCGACGAAAAATCCGGTGGCTGCTGTGGATAAACGTCCATGCGAACGCGCCCAGCAGCCGTAGCGAGAAATAAATTTGCGAACGCAGCGTTCGATGAAGCAACAAAATAAACCAAAAGGAAAACACAGTTGTGAAAATGAAAAACAAATGGATGATACTGTTGAGTTTTGTGGCCGGCATTCTGGTCACCCTCGTCGTGCCGATAATCCTCCTGGCCATGGGCGCAATCAACATGGGGGCTGACGTAAAGCCAGGCCTCATCGAACGGACCATCGCGCCGTGGGCGCTGGACCGGTCGGTGGAAAAGCGTGCCCCGACGGAAACCAATCCATACGCCGGTAATTCGGCAGCCATCGCCACGGGTCTGGACCATTATCGCGAGAATTGCGTCATGTGCCATGGAGCGCCCGGCGTGGAAGCCGCCGACTTATCCAAGGGAATCTATCCGTCCGCACCTTCGTTAGACAAAGAAAACGACACGTCGGACGGAGAGTTTTTCTGGGTTGTCAAACATGGCATCCGGATGACAGCCATGCCCGCCTTCGGCCCCACGCACACGGATGACGATATCTGGAAAATCGTCGCCTTCATCCGCCAACTGCCTGATCTAACCCCGCAGGAACGCAACTCACTGCGGGCGGAAACCGACGAAGAAACAGATCATCATTGAGTGGAAATCAATACCCCGCAGTGAAGTAAACACATATAACCACAAAAGGAAAATCATGTCTGAAAATGTCGCCGATGTTCTAGTCTCCATACTCGTGAAAGTGGGAGTGAAACGGGTTTACGCGGTCACCGGAGACAGCCTCAATCCCATCAACGACGCCGTCCGTCGCGATGGACGGCTGCAATGGATTCACGTCCGCCACGAAGAAGCGGGTGCCTATGCCGCCTCGATGGAAGCCGAGCTGGAAGGCATCGGCTGCTGCATGGGAAGTAGCGGTCCCGGTCATGTCCACCTCGTCAACGGCCTTTACGATGCCAACCGCGCCGGGAACCCGGTCATCGCCATCGCCACAACCGTGAACACCGACAAGCTCGGTTTGGGAAGTTTCCAAGAGACCAACGTCACCAAGCTCTTCGACGATTGCTCGAAATACTGCTTCATGGCCAACACGCCCACCCAGGCAATCCACGCCCTGCAAACGGGCATCCAGCATGCGATCAGCCAGCGAGGCGTCGCGGTGATCGGCCTGCCGGGAGATGTTTCCGAAGCGGACGCCCCCGAACTCGCGACTGGGGAAAAGAATTTCTTCCCGCGCTCCTTGACTGTCCCATCAAAAGAGGAAAACAGTGAGTTCGCAGAGGTGATCAACTCGAACAAAAAAATCATGATCTACTGCGGCTACGGCTGCCGACACGCACAAAGCCAGGTCATGGCTCTCGCCGAAAAACTGCGCGCACCGATGGGCTACAGCTATCGCGGAAAAATCTTTTTCGACAAGGAGGACAACCCGTATGCGGTCGGCATGAACGGCCTGCTGGGCATGAAATCCGGCTTCACCGCCATGCAGGAAGCGGATGTCCTGCTGATGCTGGGCACCGATTTCCCCTATACCGAATTTCTCCCAGAAAAGAACATTATCATCCAAGTCGATATCAAGCCGGAGCGCATCGGACGTCGTGCTAAAGTGGACTACGGCTACTGTGGAGACATAGCTCCGACTCTGGAAAACCTTCTCCCGCTGCTCGATGAGAAACACGACAACGATTTCCTCAACGACATGCGCGAGCTGCACGCATCGGTAGAGAAAAAATACCAGAGCTATGTCGATGAGCATTCGAAAAAGGACATGATCCATCCGGAATACGTCGCCGCCGTGATCGACACGCTCGCCACCGACGATGCGATTTTCACTGTCGATACGGGCATGTCGGCGGTGTGGGCAGCCCGCTATCTCCGTGGGAAGCGCGACCGCTACATGACCGGTTCTTTCAATCACGGCTCGATGGCAAACGCGATGCCCATGGCTCTCGGCGCGGCGTTGCAGCAGCCCAACCGGCAAGTCATCGCCATGTGCGGCGATGGCGGGCTCACCATGTTGCTGGGCGATCTGATGACGATCAGCCAATACAGGGCTCCCGTGAAAATCATCGTTTTCAACAACCGCGCGCTGGCCATGGTGGAGCTGGAAATGCGGGTAGCTGGTTATCCTGATTGGGAGACGGGCATGGAGAATCCTGATTTCGCGATGCTCGCCCGGGCGATGGGTATCCGTGGCTGGACCGCGGAAAAATCCAGTGAGGTGGAGCCAGCGCTCCGGGAAGCCTTCGCTCACGACGGCCCCGCGCTGATCAATATTTTTACCGATAAAAACGCTCTCGCGATGCCGCCGCATGTCACCTTCGATCAGATGAAAGGTTGCTCCACCTCCATGGCCAAGCTCATGTTCACCGGCCACGTCCCGGAGGTAATCGAATTCGGCTCATCCAGCATCAAATATCTCAAGGAATTGAAATAATGCTCAGAAAACTCACGAAAACTATTACATGAGACATCTCTTTCTTCTAATCAGCCTGGTTCTTGTCGTCGGTGTGGTGGCGGTCGCCTGGTTTTTCCCGGCCGCCTGGTGGCTGTTCCTAATCGTCGGTCCGCTGGTGCTACTAGGGTTCTACGACATGCTTCAGAAACCACACACGATCCTGCGAAATTTCCCTGTGCTCGGTCATTTCCGACATTTTAGTTTAATGATCTCGCCGGAGATCCAACAGTATTTCATCGAGCGCAACACAGATGGCACTCCGTTCTCCCGCAACCACCGCGCCCTCGTCTATCAAAGGGGCAAAGACCTCTCGCCCACCCATCCCTATGGCACCGAGCGGGACATTTACAAACCGGAATACGAAGGTCTGACGCATTCAATTTTCCCCGTCGATCCTCCGGACGATCCACCACGTGTCAGGTTCGGTGGTGCCGATTGCAAATATCCCTATGAGGCATCGATTCTCAATATTTCCGCGATGAGCTTCGGCGCGATCAGTAAAAACGCCATCCTCGCCATGAACCACGGTGCGAAGATGGGCGGGTTCTATCAGAACACCGGTGAAGGTGGACTGAGCAAATGCCACCTCGAAGGCGGTGGCGATGTTGTCTGGCAGATAGGCACGGGATACTTCGGTTGCCGGACCGAAGACGGCAATTTTGATCCGGAATCATTTCAGGAAAAAGCCACGCATGGTCACGTAAAAATGATCGAGCTGAAAATCTCACAAGGTGCCAAACCCGGTCACGGAGGTGTCCTTCCTGCGGAGAAAAACAACAATGAGATTGCCAAGGTTCGCCAGATCGAGCCCAACACCACCGTCCTTTCACCACCGGGGCACAAGGAATTCTCCGATCCCGTCGGCTTGCTGAATTTCATTAAACAGCTACGCGATCTCTCCGGCGGCAAACCCGTCGGTTTCAAGCTGTGCATCGGAAAGAAATCCGAGTTCACAGCCATTTGCGAAGCGATGAAATCCACCGGCATACTCCCGGATTTCATCACCGTCGATGGAGCGGAAGGCGGCACCGGCGCGGCGCCTCTGGAATACTCGGACTCGGTCGGCTTTCCGTTGGAGCCGGCTTTGAAATTCGTCGATAGCGAGCTGCGGAAACACGGCCTGCGCGATCAGATTCGGGTGATCGCCAGCGGGAAAGTCCTCACGGCGTTCTCCATCGTCAAGCTCATCGCCTACGGAGCGGACACCTGCAACTCCGCCCGCGCCTTCATGCTCGCCGTCGGCTGCATCCAGGCCCTGCGCTGCGATACCAACA
>Ga0209491_10006480_pt1 | contig 16184 bp, 14 predicted proteins | sample BON02_FD_187213 | JGI IMG/M metagenome (GOLD analysis project Ga0209491, IMG submission 187213) | Freshwater microbial communities from Lake Bonney liftoff mats and glacier meltwater in Antarctica - BON-02 (SPAdes) (version 2) | ecosystem: Environmental > Aquatic > Freshwater > Ice > Glacier...
AACCTGCGCCTGCTCACCGAGCTGGCCACGGATGAGTGGACGCCCGCCAAAAACGAGCGACTCGCCGCTCATCCAGACCAGGCCTTCAACCTTGTCCGCTCCAAATGATCCCTCAAAACAAAAAGCCTTGGGGGGCTCCGCGATGCCGCGCATCACTCCGTCTCGAACGCGGTGATCAATCTGCTCAAGGTTCCAGAACCGCCATTGGAGCGATGGTGCGCCGTCGGCCGAAGGAAAATGATACACTCGTTGCCATGTCTTGATTCCATGCCGGAACCAGTTCATTGAACCGGAACCACCAGCCGTGCGTAATCTGTCGCTACTGAGCAAAAAATGGAGGCGGGGGGAGTTGAACCCCCGTCCTGAACAAACCAACCAAAGACCTCTACATGCTTAGTCGGAGAAGATTTGTCTGCTGAATGATAACGCCCCGACGCGAGTCATTCTGCATAGTCAGCATGGAAAAGTTTCGGTCAATCACGCGCTGTCTCCGCTTTCGACCTAACCGACTGTAGCGTTCATCCACCTCAGCCGGTGTCGGGCGGTGAACGTCACGGCCATATTAGGCCGCGAGAGCTAATTCAGTGTTAGCAGTTATTTTTGGTCCGATGTTTTACGAGGCCAACGGGCCATCCTCGGCATGCAATCAAAGGCGTATCCATTCAGTCGAAACCAGTACGCCCCCATCAATTACGGCGCTAACTTTGTCGGTGCCGGTCGTTTGGTCAAGGGATTCGTTTGCGCATCTGGTTTTTTTTGTCAATCGCCGCTGGACGTTTCCGGTGTCGCGCCCGGCCGCGTGCTTTGAAAGATCGAGGACGGCGAGGGGACCCCGACGTTTCCGCAGGATAAAATGGCTGGTCCCGGCGAAATGAAACCGCTATGGAACTGGCCCATGCAATCCTCCCCCAAACAAGAAGCCTGGAGTTCCCGGCTTGGTGTGATCCTCGCCGTCGCCGGCAGCGCGGTGGGGTTGGGCAACTTCCTCCGTTTCCCGGGGCTGGCCGCGCAATACGGCAGCGGCTCCTTCATGATCGCCTATTTCATATCGCTGCTGTTGATCGGAATTCCGATCTGCTGGGCGGAATGGACGATGGGCCGTTACGCCGGCCAGTCCGGGTTTCGGTCCAGTCCTGGAATTTTCTCGGTCTTGTACAAACATCCGGGCGGGAAGTACCTGGGTGCACTCGGGGTGATCATTCCGGTGTGCATCTACATGTACTACGTTTACATCGAGGCGTGGTGCGCGGGGTACGCCTGGTATTTTTTAACCGGCCAGTTGTCGTTTGATGAACCGGCCCAGTACGCAAAGTTTTTCAGCGACTTTGTCGGAATGAACCAGAATGGAATGGTGGTTCAAAATGGCACCAACGAGGTGGTCATTTTCCTGGTGCTGGTCTTCGCGCTCAACTTCGTCATCATCTATCGCGGGCTCTCGAAAGGAATCGAGTTCTTCTGCAAATGGGCGATGCCCGCACTGATTTTCATGGCGATCATCATCCTGTTCCGCGTGCTGACTCTGGGAACTCCAGACCTGGCAAAACCGGACCAGAACACGGTCTCGGGGCTGGGCTACATGTGGAATCCGGAAAAAGTGTTCGTCCAGGAACGGGTGGCGGTCGACGGCCGGCCCGGCAAGTTTGTGTGGGTGGACAAGCAGGAGGTGTTCGGGGCGGCCGAGATCGCGGCACAGAGGTCCGTGATCGAAGGCAACCCTTCGCTCCGAATTCACAACAAGGCCGTGCTCGAGCAACTGAGAAACCCGCAACTGTGGATGGCGGCGGCGGGACAGATCTTCTTTTCGCTGTCGGTCGGATTTGGCGTGATCATCACTTACGCAAGTTACCTGTCGAAGAAGGACGACGTTGTCCTCAGCGGACTCACGGCGTCCAGTGCGAACGAGTTCTGCGAAGTGGCTTTGGGCGGAATGATCACCGTGCCGGCCGCCTTCATGTTTCTGGGCACCGCCGGGGTGGCCGGTCAGGGCACTTTTGCGCTGGGTTTCAACGTCCTGCCGATCGTGTTTTCGCACATGCCTTTCCCGGCGTTCTTCGGAACGATCTTTTTCACGCTGCTCTTCCTTGCGGCGATAACGAGTTCGCTGTCGATGCTGCAGCCGGGAATCGCGTTTCTGGAGGAGGCGCTCGGCGTCGGTCGCAAAGTATCCGTCACCTTGTTGGGAATGCTCACGGCGGGCGGCTGCCTTTTTGTGGTCAATTTTAGCAAAGGGTTGAAGGCGCTGGACACGATCGACTTCTGGGTGGGCACCTTCCTAATCTTTGTGCTGGCGACGATTCTCATCATCACGTTTGGCTGGGTGGTCGGCATCGACAAGGGGTTTGAAGAAGCACACAAAGGCGCGCACATTCGCATCCCGAGGTTTTTCAAATTCCTGATCAAGTACGTGTCGCCGGCGTATCTGCTGATCATTTTCGGATTGTGGGTGTTGTTCAACGTGTTTGGCTGGAACCCAGAGGCCGGCGGATTCAAGCCCACCGGGTATGTCGCGGATCTGATCGGCACCAGTGACCCGGAGTCCACCCACGTCGCGAGGCTGTGCTTCATCCTGATCGGCATCGTGGTGGTGTTCACGATGCTGCTGATCAGCGCGGCCTCATCCCGTTGGAAAAAGAAGCTCACAAAAGTAAAAATTCACTGAGAGAAAGCACAACTATGGAAACTGGCGGTTGGTTCATGATGATTTTATCGGTTGGCACCGTGGTAAGCCTGTTCGGGTGGTGCCTTTATCGCGTGATGACACTGGAGCCGGCGGACGAGGTGGAACACCTGCACGGCGAACTCGACATCGAGACGCACGAGAAAGATTGATGGCCCGGTCCGGCGATTGATCTGCTCGTCAGTGCACGGGTTCGTTGATCGTGACGCGTCGTTGTCCCGTTTCATCACCCCGGATTGGGCGGATTCACACGGTGAGGACCGGCTTACCATCCGTTGAAGTTCAGGGGGTTTGGGCAATAACCTTGTCGATTTGTCCGGAGGTCTGCCATTATCTTCCCCGTCACCCGTGGAGAAGTTAAGTTAACAACAGAAGGAAACAATAATGAAGAAAGTATTCAAACTATTCACCGCCCTGTTCATCGCCACCGCCATCACCAGCTCCGGGTTTGCGCCCAGCGCAATGGCCGATCCACAGGAAAAGGAAAAACCGGCCAAGACCGAGGAAACGAAAAAGCCGCGCGCCTATCCGTTCCACGGAAAGCTTGGCGCGGTCGATAAAAAGGCCAGCTCAATCACGCTTCACGGGAAGGAAAAATCCCGCACCTTTTACATCACAGCGAAAACCAAGATTGAGAAGAATGGCAAACCGGCAACGCTCGAAGATGCGGTCGTCGGCGAGCCGGTCGCCGGGAGCGTGCTGCCCGATGAAAATGGAAAACTGATGCTGAGCAGCCTTCGTCTTGGGCCCAAACCCGAGTCCGACAAGAAACCGGCCAAACCAAAAAAGGAAAAGGATAAGGATAAGGAATCCTGAGCGCCGAAATCCAATAATTCCTCCTCCGTTCGAATAGAGCTGGTGCGCGGCTAACGGCGCCACCAGCTTTTTCCTTTACCGTCCGGGTCGGTGACATCTTCACGTTCCTCGGTTGATGACATGTAACGCGCAACGAAAAGCTGGCTTCGGGCGGCCTCCAAAGCCATTCGGAATTCGTCGTAGCTCAGAAACCGGTCTGCGGGATTCTTCGCCAGAGTCGTCAGAATCGCGTCACTCGTGGCCTCCGTCACCTCGGGCAACACTTGGTTCGGAGCCGTGGGTTCAGTGTGGACATGCGCGGCCACCACATCGTTTGCCGTCGGTGCCTCGAAGGGAACATGTCCGGTCAACGCATGATAAAGCGTGGCCCCCAGACTGTAGAGATCTGAGGACCAGGTGACCGGTTCGCGGCGAATTCGTTCCGGCGCGACATAATAGGGAGTCCCCATGAGTTCGTCCTCTTCTTCCGCCGCAGCCTCCGCACTGCGGGCAAGACCAAAGTCGATCAGCTTGGGTTCATTCTCGCGGTTGTAGAGGATGTTGCCGGGCTTGATGTCCTGATGTGTCAGGTTGTGTTTCAAGGCGGTGTCGAGCGCGCCGGCCATGGCGATGCCCGCATCGAGAACCCTCAATTCCTCCATCCGTCCGTTCGCCTCGATCCGGCTGTCCATGCTGCCGTTGTCGGCAAGCTCCATCACCAGAAACATCCGTCCTTCGTACTCCCCGAAATGGTACACGTGAATAATGTTTGTGTGGTTCAACGAGGCGCACGCCCGGGCTTCGCGGTAGAATCCTTCGAGCTCCTTCGGTGATTCTGACAGCTCGGGTTTCATCAGCTTGATGGCCACGATCCGTTCGAGCGCTAGATCGTAGGAATGATAGACTGTGCCCATCCCGCCGGAAGCCACGACGCCGCGCAGCTCGAAATGCTGCATCCGCACGGGCAGCATCATCGGATGCCCGCACTTGGAACACTCGACCGTTTCAAACGGCTTGAGATCGTTGGCGATGAAGCTCTTGGCTCCGCACCCCTCACAGGGGACCATTTTCAGGCGGCTGGTTGATTCGTTTGCTGCGACTGTCACGCTGGCAATTTAGCACCCGGCGTTCCGTCGACAAGTTTTGAAATGTTCGGAAATGCTTTATCCGCAAAAAAATGCAAATTCGACCGTGCTTCATCAAAACGCCTTGCGCTTTTTCGGGACACCCGCTTTTCTGTTGCGCACGTGAGGGAGCCTGCCAGCTTCCATTTTCCCGAGGTCGGACCGGTCCGTGTGCGGCTGCGGGATTTTCACTATTCGTATGAGGTTACTCTACAATATTCTGGTCAATCTGGCGGTGCTCCTGTTCGCACCGTTCTATATGATCAAGTTGTGGCGGCGTGGCAACTGGGTGCAGGGCTTCCGCCAGCGCTTCGGGCGTTACAACGCCAAGGTCAAACAGTCGATCACCAACAGCCACGTCATGTGGATCCATGCCGTCAGTGTGGGCGAGGTCAATATCGTGATCCGGCTGATCGACGAGATTGAAAAGCGCCTGCCCAACCTGAAGATCGTCGTTTCAACCACCACCACCACCGGAATGGCCGAGATCCGGAGGCGTTTGCCCGGCCACATTCAGAAGATTTACTACCCGATCGACCGCCGGAAGTGGGTGCAACGTTCGCTGCGAACGATGCACCCGGAGGTGCTGATCCTGGTGGAAGCCGAGATCTGGCCCAATTTTCTATGGCGTGCACAAGAGATGAAAGTTCCAACGTTTCTCGTGAACGCCCGCATCTCCGAGAGTTCGTATCGCGGTTACCGACGGTTCAGCGGCATTTTTCGGGGGCTGTTCAAGGGTGTCAGCCGTGTCTGCTGCCCCTCCCAGACCGATGCCGAGCGACTTTACAAACTGGGTTGTCGCAAGGACGCCGTCCACGTGGTCGGCAACATGAAGTTCGACACCGCCGCTCCCGCTCACGGGAAGAAACTCAACGTCCGCGAAATGCTCGATCGGATCGGCGTCGCGCGCGACGCGCTCATTCTGGTGGCGGGCAGCACGCACGACGGCGAGGAGGCGCTGCTGGCCGAGGCGTTTCTCAAGCTGAAACAACGGTTCCCGAAACTGTTTCTGATCATCGTGCCGCGCCATCACGAACGGGGGCGCGAAGCGGGCCGCGCCGTGAAAAGCAGGGGGGTGAGTCTCATCTATCGCCGGGATCTGCGCAGTCGCGAGCAGCATGCGGTCGACGGAGTGGACTGTCTCCTCGTGAACACCACCGGTGAACTGCGTTTTTTCTATGAGATCGCAGACGTCGTGTTTGTCGGAAAAAGCATCACGTCAAAAGGCGGCCAGAATCCCATCGAACCCGCCGCGCTTGGCAAGGCCATCGTGTTCGGGCCGAACATGCAGAACTTTCGCGCGATCGTTCCAGAGTTTCTCGAGGCAAAAGCGGTTCGTCAGGTGGCTTCTGCGGCTGAACTTGAACCCGCCATCGCCGAACTTCTGGCCGATCCCAGGCAACGGGCCGAAATGGGCCGACGTGCCCAATCCGTCGTGGAGAAAAACTACGGGGCCATCAAGCGGACGGTCGATGTCATTGCGGAACGAATGCGGCAGGAAGAGGAGATTTACGTTGAGGACAAATCGCACATGCGATGAGTGTCAGCTGACGGGGTGATCAAGCGCAGGCAGAAAACTTTTTACACGAATTACGCTAATTCTCACGAATTGAATACTGTGATCCGAAGCAGTTAAAGTGCTTCCGAGATTACCGGATTACCGGCCTCCTCCTTTGGTCTCTCAATTCGCGCTCATTCGCGAAATTCGCGTAAAATCTGCGCTGAACGCGCGGCAGAAAATTATCCCGCCTTCTTCGCGCAAAGGTTCCAGATATAAACGAACGCCGGGGCGAACTCCTCCGGTTTTTCTTCGACCCAGGCCGTCACTTTTTCCGGAGTAAACCAGCCCCCGCCATCGATTTCTTCAGGATGCAGCACAAACGGCCCCTCGGCGTTGCAGCGGTACCCCCAGACGAATTCCTGGCCGGTCTCCTCGCACGCGTCGATCTTGAACAGTTTCTCGGGAACGCTCACCAGCTTCAGACCGATCTCCTCGCCCGCTTCACGAATGGAACAGTCATCGTAAGTTTCACCGGTGTCGAGATGCCCCGAGACGGAGGAATCCCAAACGCCGGGGTGGTTGTCCTTGATCATCGAACGCTTCTGCAAAAACAGTTCGCCCGCCGCGTTGAACACCAGCAAATGAATCGCCCGATGTTTCAATCCGCGTCGATGCACTTCGCTTCGTGGCAAGTGGTCAATCACTTCGTCCTGATCGTTGACGACATCAAAAATTTCTTCGGCCATGCAGCGGCAGAATGATTCGCCGGATCGATTTTGAAAAGATTCAACCACACTTGTCTTCAATCGGTGTCCGTTTCATGATCGGCGAATGTCCATCGCCGCAAATCTAACCGAGATCACATCGCGTATTTCTGACGCCTGCGCTCGCGCAGTCCGGGATCCGCAGGACGTAATGCTGCTCGCTGTGAGTAAGGGGCATCCGGTCGAAGCCATCGAGGAGGCTGCCGCCGCCGGTCTGACCGTGTTCGGCGAGAGCAAGATCCAGGAGGCAAAGGCGAAGATTCCCCGGTGCCCTGGGTCCTTGCGCTACCATTTGATCGGTCATTTGCAGACCAACAAATGCCGCGACGCCGTCCAGCTGTTCGACATGATTCAGAGCGTCGACTCGCTTCACCTCGCGGCCGAGATCAGCAAACGCTGCGAACAGGCGGCGAAGACGATGCCGATTTTTCTGGAAGTGAATGTCGCCGGGGAATCCAGCAAGTTCGGTTATTCGCCGGAAAAACTGTTGGCGGACCTCGCGGAGCTGAACGCCCTGCCGCGCATTGAGATTCACGGCCTGATGACCATCGCTCCGTACGTCGCCGAGGCGGAGAAAGTGCGTCCGTTTTTCAAGCAGCTCCGCGAACTGAAGGAGACATGCGAGGACCGGCTTGGCGCGCCGCTGCCGCACTTGAGCATGGGAATGAGTGGGGACTATGAGATCGCGATTGAAGAGGGCTCGACGATCGTGCGCGTCGGGACCTCGCTGTTCGGCGACCGCGATTATGCAGCGAAACCGTAACGGCGGGAACCACCCCGTCTGGTAGCAACTGTGAGGTGCCGGACCTCGGCCTCCAACGCGCGCTTCGGTTTCAGTTCGCCCATGCGTTTCTGTTTCCTTGAAGATCGCCGACGGATCAACGATTCTTTCCAGCATGTCCGACTCACCGAACCTCAGCGATCCCTTCCGTGACGCACGCCGGAACGACGGCGTTCTCAAGTGCCCGTTTCAGGGTGAGGAGGTGCCGATGATCCTGCGCCACGCGGCCGTCCGTCAGGCTGCGAAGGACTGGCGGACCTACAGCTCGGACGCGCCGTTTCGCGTGCCGATCCCGTCCGAGGAGGAGGTCCGCTCGATGCGTCAGCTGCCCATCGAGACGAACCCGCCGGAGCACACCGAGTATCGCGCGATTGTCGACCCCTTCTTCCAACGTGCGAAACAGGCGGACGTGATCGCGAAGGTGGAGGGGTTGATCGCGGGAAAACTTTCCGCCGCGCTGGCCCGCGATTCCGTCGAAGTCGTGAATGACTTTGCGCTGCCCGTTCAATCGCACGCGCTCACCTATCTGCTCGATGTCCCGGAGTCGGAGGCGGTCACCTACATCAGCTGGGGAATCCACGTCTTCAAGGTCGACGGGGGCACGTTTAAGAAGGGAAATGTGCTGGAAGATTATCTCCACGCACAGTTCGACCGGGCGGAAGCGGATCCCGGTGACGACCTGTTCAGCGCGCTGAACAAGGCAGAGTTTCGCGGCCGCAATCTGACTCGCGACGAAATGATGGGCTTTGCGAATCTCGTCTTCGCCGGCGGTCGTGACACGATCATCCACAGCATCTCCTCGATCATCGCGTATTTCGGACGGAATCCCGACGCACTCGAATACCTGCGCGAAGACCCGAAACGCATCGTACACGCGGGCGAGGAATTCTTTCGCGTGTTCATGCCGTTGACCCATATCGGCCGCGTGTGCCCGGTGGAGACGGACGTCCTCGGCGTGCCCGTGAAGGCGGACGGTCGCGTGTCGCTCGGTTGGGCGTCGGCGAACTTCGACGAAACGGTGTTCGATCAACCGGAGGAGATCCGGCTCGACCGCAAGCCCAATCCTCACATCTCCTTCGGCTTCGGCGCCCACCTCTGTCTCGGCGCGCCCCACGCTCGCCTGATCGTGCGCAGTCTGCTGCAGGCGTTGATTGCCCGCGTCGCAAAAATCACGGTGCTCGAGGCGCGCGAGCACGTGGAAAAAGAGGTGAGGTACCGGCGCGCCAACGGCTACGAATTCCTGAACGTCAAATTCACCGAACATTCCTGACATCCGCCATGCGCAATAACATCCACCTCCTGCTTCTGATTCTTCTGTCGGTGATTGTCCGTGTTCATGCTGAGGACCGGCCGAACTTCGTCATCTTCATCGCGGACGACGTCAGCTGGAACGACCTCGGTTGTTACGGGAATCCGGCGGCGAGAACCCCAAACATCGACCGGCTCGCGGGCGACGGATTGATTTCCAATAACGCGTATCTGACGGCGAGCAGCTGCAGTCCCAGCCGCGCCAGCATCATGACCGGGCGTTATCCCCACAACAACGGCGAGGCAAGCGAACTGCATCGTCCGTGGGCCGCGCATCTGCCGACGTTTCCCGAACTGCTCCGCGCGAATGGCTACCACACCGCCCAGGCCGGCAAGTTTCACATGGACCAGATCCGGCAGGACGACGGCACCAGAAAACTGGATGCCGCTTTCGATCGCGCCGAGAAACAGACGAAGGTTCCCGGCAACTCCGGTGGTCATGGCAACTGGGTCACGGTCACGAAGGAACGCCCGCGGGACAAACCGTTCTTCTTCTGGTTCGCTGCCATCGACGCCCATCGCGGCTGGGACGCGGACGACGAATGGGACGCGCCGGCGTACGGCCCGAAGCACCGGCCGGAGAACGTGATCGTTCCGCCGTTCATGGCGGACACTCCGGAGACGCGCGCGGACCTCGCCTCCTACTATAACGAAGTGACACGCTTTGATCATTTCGTCGGCCGCGTGATCGCCGAACTCAGGCAGCAGGACGCGTTGGAGAACACGGTGGTGATCGTCATGGCCGACAATGGGCGTCCGTTTCCGCGCGCTAAAACCCGACTGCACGATTCCGGGATGAAGACCCCGTTCATCGTTCACTGGCCGGCGCGGATCACGACCGCGGGAGCCGTCCGCGACGCGCTGGTTTCGGTCATCGATATCGCGCCGACCATTCTGGAACTGGCCGGGGTCGCCGTCGCCGAGACGATGCAGGGAGTCGACATGCTGCCGGTGATCACCTCCGATTCACCCGTCCGAAAATATGCGTTCAGTGAACACAACTGGCACGACTACGAGGCGCTCGGCCGCTCAGTCCGGAATGCCAGCGGATGGATCTACATCCGCAACGCACGTCCGGAAAAAGCGTGGCTCGGGCCGGCGGATTCCGTGAGCTCGCCCTCGCATCAAGCGCTTCAGAAACTGCCGGCGGACGGCACGCTCAGCCCGGCCCAGGCCGATGTGCTGCTTGAACCGCGACCCGCCGAGGAGCTCTACTTCACCCCCGACGATCCGAACCAGCTCGACAACCGCGTTGACGATTCATCGAACGCTGATGTGCTGTCGGAGCTTCGCCACGTGATGGATCGCTGGCAGACGGAAACTGGCGACAGTTCGCCGGAGAAATACACGCCGGACTTCTACGATCGCGTGACGGGCTACACCGACAGCGCGACCGGCAAACCCGTTTCGCAGGTTCGCCAGCGTCAGTACCGCGACGTCCCCGGCGCGGACCACGATGCCGACAAGATCAATTTGCCTGGGCCCCGATAAAACGCGCCTTCTTCCGGCCGCCGAGCTCCGAGGCGGAATCCCGTCGCGATTCGTCCGCGAGCGTCTCGTCCGGCATCATCGCGAACAATCGGATCACCGACACGGATCAGCTCTCCGGTGACGATCTGAGCGCGCAGCCCGCCTTTGTGGGCCAGCCCATCCAGGACCTCCGGGAATGTGATCTTGGCGAGATGGTTGCAAGGTTCGCACAACCGAATTCCACGGAGCACGACTTCGCCAATCGAAAACTCGCATCCTACCAACGCGTTCAAATCAACACCCTCGGTCACGATGTTTCGGCGCGCGTCCTTGGCCGTGAAGGTGCGCCCACAATTCTGTGCGAACGAATCAATCTGCTCCTTTTCGATGAGGGTCACTTCGAAGTCGGGCTTGTGAGGCGCTGGCGAGAAAGTGCCAGTCCCACAAAAGTAGCGGTCACCTTCCAGCCCACGTCCTGACACCGCCATTACGCTCTCCCGTGAAACCATCGGCGCGGAGGGTGAATCGGAGATTAGAATTTCAACAATGTGTGGCATGGGAGTTCGGCCGATCCGGCCTGCGCTTGGCGGCTTTGGTAGCGGATATAATTTTTTTGAGACCCTCCGGGTTATTTGTCGATTCGAATGACATTGCGCCCCTGCTTCACAGTTTGCTGGATGCCAACGGTTTTTTGCGGCCACTTCACAGACAGCGTTGCCGACGATTTTTCGAGAGGGAGCATCACGGCCGGGTCCGAATACGAAAGATATCCCCGCGTGCCGATCACGCTTCGTTCAAGCGAATTTTGATAACGCAGGGTCGCACCAAGAGCCAGTTTGTTTCCCGGCGATCCGATCAGTTCAACGCGACACCAACTCTTCGGATCCGCGTTGTTTCGGAACAGCTTGGCGGAGCCTCCGACCTGCGTGACAACCACGTCCAGATCACCATCCATGTCCACATCAGCGAATGCGGAACCGCGACCGACAATGGGTTGATATAGATCTCCCCCGACGCTGTTGCTCGAAACCAATACAAACCCGCGTCCGGCCCCCAGCTTCTCAGCATTCCAAAACAGCTGCGGCGATTGCAGGTAGCTCTGGCCTTTCACCTTGGCTTCGATCCGGTTCTCAATGTGACCGTTGATGGTCAGCAAATCCTGATACCCGTCGAGATCGAAGTCGAAAAAGAACACACCGAATGTCAGTGCCATGCGGGTCGCGTCGCCAATGCCCTTGGCGATGGCTTCGTCCGAGAAGAGAAGTGGATCGGTTTGAGCCAGGTAGAGCGCAGTATTCTCGTTCGCAAAATTACCGATCGCGATGGCGAGTTGATCGGGAGCGCCGGCATGCGCAGCATCAATTCCCATGGCTCCACGCGTCGCGCCCGATGCATCGAATGCGATACCGGACCGCGCGCCGATCTCCGCGAACGTGCCGTTGCGTTGATTGAGGAACACGAAGTTTTGCACAGTATCGTTCGCGATCACGAGATCGACCCAGCCGTCGCCGTCAATATCCACGGGCGAAACGCCGAGCGACTTAGCGAGCGGGCTGCCGTCGGAAGGATTCTTGACGTGCAGCCCGGCGGCCTTCGAGACGTCCGTGAACCGGCCCTTGCCATCGTTCTTGAACAGATTGGGAAACGATCCCTTGAAATTGTGTGGAGGCCCATACGCGCGGCCAATTCCGGGCAGTTCAAAGTTCAACTCAAGATCCAGCTCGCGCGACCACTGGACGTAGTTGCACACAAACAGATCCAGATCACCGTCGCCGTCGTAATCCAGAAACGTCGTGCTCGTTCCCCAATCCTTGTTGCCACCCGCCGTGCCGGATTCTGTGGTCACATCCTTAAACCGGCCAGCGCCGAGGTTCTTGAAAAGATAATTTGGTCCGACTGCGGTCAGGTAAACATCCAGCAATCCGTCTGCATCAACATCCCCGATGGCGACCCCCATGCTGTAGATCGGAACATTGAGCCCCGAGCCTGCGGTGACATCCACAAAACGAATCTCGCCGCCGGGCGTGGTGTCATTGCGATAGAGAGCGGCGGTGCCCGGCGGTTCATTGTTCGTGGCCTTATCCCAGGGCCAGCGCGTGCTGTTCACGAAAAGCAAATCCTGGTCGCCGTCGTTGTCGAAATCAAAGAACGCGACGCCGCTTCCCATCGTTTCCGGCAAGAGCTTTTCCCCTGCGGCACCGTTCTTGTGAACAAACTCAATTCCCGCATCTTCCGTCACATCGGAGAAAGTGACGTTTGGAATGCGATCATCGACGGAGCTCAGCACGCCGTTCGTTCCATCCGACGCGGACGTTTGCCGGCTGCCCTGCCAATAAAACACGCCGAGCACGATCCCCATGAAGAGGACCATGATGATCCCCAGCCGCCACACGGAATTGTTGGCGGTGGATGCAGTTGTTGAATCGTGGCGCTGGCTCATGCCGCCCTCAATGTGCCGGGCGATGACTGCTTTGAAAAGAGGGAACCGTCGGTGGATTAATCGAAAGCGTGGGGCGGGGAAATGCCCAATCGCACGAAGGTGGGGCGAGCCTCTCCGAGCGAGCCTTCGATGTTCTGTTGGATGGCCCGAACCACGCCGATGTCGAACGACAGAAAGGCTGAGGCATCTGGACGTTTTGTTTACGCATCCGATCGGGAATGAACAAGCCGCCACCGTGTGCGCCAAAAAGTTCGCCCGGGTGTTGCTGGTGTATGACAAGGCGGGCATCGACTTGAAGTTTTGGAACCGGTGCCGGCAGGAGTGCGCGCTCTATTTCCTCAGTCGGCTCAAGGAGAACATGGTGATGGAGTGGGTGGAGGATGGCCCGCTGGACCGGAAGGACCCCCGCAATCATGGCGTGCTGCACGACTGGAAGGTCCGGTCGCGGGACGGCCAGTTGCTGCGCGTGGTCACCTACCAGGAACCGGTCAGCGGGGAAGTGTTCGAGTTTTTGACCAACCAGCTCGATCTTCCCGCCGGCGTGATCGTCGAACTCTATCGCCGCCGCTGGGAGGTGGAGAAGGTGTTTGACCAGCTCAAGAACAAGCTGGGGCACGAGCCTCGTGGCGCGGGAAATGCAGGCACAGATGATCGCCCTCACGCACAACCTGATGTTGGGCTACGAAGAGGAACTCGAAGAACGGCACCAGGTCAGCAACGAGCCGGAGGACCGGCGGCGAGCCCAACGGCAGGAATCGATGCGGCACCAATGCTCCCGGGAGCGGACGCCGCTTTCGCCGTTGCTATTGCTGGCGCGGAGAGCCCGCAGCGCAGCGTGAAATTCATCCGCTGGCTCCGGCAATCCCTCCGCGACGGGCTCGCGGAAGGCATCGCCGTGGTCCGCCTCAAGGCCCTCTACACCCGATTATAACTGGTTCGCATTAACACCGTTCCCAGCGACTTGATTTGGTTCCATTCTTCATCCGTCAGATTCATTGGATAACAAGTAGAAGGCGTTTGCATCTTTCTCAACTACACTAACTCAAATACTTATACGATAACGATAAAGTAAAAGTTCCGGCATTTTTAAAACACGCTCTAAGACGCTATCAATTTCGGAGAACGTCTACATCGATTCAACAACGGTTAAGCAGTGCCTTGGCGATCCCCTCGCCTCGTAGCCGTCCGCCGTGCTTCAACAGTTCGATCAGCATGACAGGTTGATAGATGTGCGACATGCGCATTCCTCTGTCCACGAATTCGGCAAGTTGCTGATAGGTCATTTTGGCTTGGTTCAGGTAACAGAGAAAAGGGGCTGCCTGTCGAACAGGAAGTCCAGGCGACTCTGAGACATCCTCAGGATGCTCCGCATCGCGATACTGAAAACAACAGGGGATGGAGCAGGATAAGTATGAAAGCCCCCCCCAGTCGCCGCGCTCGGTTTCGTCACTGGGCACTTTTTTTTGCGAATCGAATTCAATAAAGGAGTTGCCACTCTGGGATTCTCATTTCCTTCGTTCTGCTGCAAGATTTGCTCACATATGCGATCCATTATCTTTAGAAAGTTGGCGATAGTGATGTTCGCCGGGACATCAGTAGTGCCTCTTGCAGCGCAGAACGTTCAAAAGGTTGAGTCGAACTGCATGGCAGAAATCGCATTCGTGTCCGGGAAGACCTACAAAAATCCGTTCATCGAAGTGGAGCTTGACGCGCTCATTGCGGGGCCGGATGGAGTGCAAGTTCGGGTGCCTGCGTTCTGGGCCGGTGGCAACCGTTGGGTTTTTCGCTATGCATCAGGCGTGCCCGGGGTCCACTCATGGAAACTTGACTGTTCGGACACAAGCAATTCGAAACTTCACGGCATAACCGGGAAGATCGAAGTGGTTCCGTATCGGGGAGAGAATCTTCTTTATCGGCACGGCCCGATTCGAGTGGCCGAAGACCGTCGGCACTTTGAGCATGTCGATGGCACGCCGTTCTTCTGGCTGGCTGATACCTGGTGGAAGGGTTTGTGCAAACGCATGACGTGGGAAGGATTTCAGGAGTTGACCGCCGACCGCCAGGCCAAGGGATTCAACGCGGTGCAGATCGTCTGCGGTCCTTATCCTGATGAAGCCATGATGGAAGCACGCTGGGAGAACGAAGGCGGCATGCCTTATGAGAAGAAAGATTTCAGCGTCGTAAATCCCAAATACTTCGACTATGCGGATCGTCGTATCAAGCACCTTGTCGATGCCGGAATCGTGCCCGTGATTGTCGGCGGATGGGGGCGTCCGCAAGGCGGCGGCGAGAGCACCCTGATGCAAGTGGGGCTTGACGGGTTCAAGCGACATTGGCGCAACTTGGTGGCGCGCTATGGTGCCTACCCCACGGTGTGGATGGTCGGCGGCGAAGCCAAGGATGCCTACGGTCCATGGTCGGACCTGGCGCGCTTCGTGAAGGATATTGATCCCTATGAACACCTGAGTTGCTACCATGCCCCGGGGCATCCGCGCACGGCCTTGAACGATAACTCCATGTTTGACTTCGACATGATCGCGATTGGTCACGACGGCATGGACACCGTGAACAAGACCTTTGATTTAATGAAATCCAGCTTTGCGGCCTCTCCAAAGAGACCGGCCCTCTGCGGGGAGGCATGTTACGAAGGCCATATGCAAACGAACTTTCAAGACATTCAGCGCCACATGTTTTGGAGTTTCATCCTCAGCGGGGCAGCAGGCCACACCTATGGTGCCGCCGGAATCTGGCAGGCCAGTGTCGAGGGCGACCCCGGTATCACGCCGATCTACGACTGGACGACTTGGAGAGAAGGAATGAGCTACCCCGGTTCAACCCAGATAGGGCTGGGCAAGAAACTATTGGAGAAATATCGCTGGTCACGTTTCGAGACGCATCCTGAATGGGTTGAAGAAGGGTGCTTTGCTGCCGGGATTCCGGGCGAAGTAAGAATCATCTACATGCCGCGACGAAATATCTATAATTGGAGTGGTCAGACGGTGAAGGAGCTTGATCCGACTGTTGACTGGCACGGGTACTATTTTGATCCGGCTACAGGAAGAAAATTTGATCAGGGCACAATCAAAGCCAGCGCCAAAGTGGGCGACAAGACGGCAGAACCCGTTGAGTTCAAGAAGAGTGTTCCCTCACCGCAGGACTGGGTGCTGGTCTTGGAGCGGGTCGAATAATGAATTCTGGGTATGCACTTTACGCCCCTAGCTACCAGATGTTGTGGTTTCTCTGTTTTTCATGGAGCGGCCTCCGACCAGTTCCTTGCCTCGCACAGGATTCAAGGCGACCGCTTGCTCTAACAAGCGGTAGAAG
>Ga0209491_10006487_pt1 | contig 16176 bp, 20 predicted proteins | sample BON02_FD_187213 | JGI IMG/M metagenome (GOLD analysis project Ga0209491, IMG submission 187213) | Freshwater microbial communities from Lake Bonney liftoff mats and glacier meltwater in Antarctica - BON-02 (SPAdes) (version 2) | ecosystem: Environmental > Aquatic > Freshwater > Ice > Glacier...
ATTGGAAATTTTTTCTTTGAGCAAGTAGTATTAAATTCTTTTGTTTTGTTTCTGTTATAAGTTCTTGTTTAGCATCTTCTTTTAACGACAATATTTCTTCTTCTGAAAATTCATCAAAAACAGAAAATTTATTCAAGAATTTGAAATGTATATTACCGAAATCATTAAAATAATAAATACCATCTTCATTAAATGAATTTATTATACTACAAATAGTGTCAACTTTTTCTAAATCCAACTTTTTGTAATCTACTTTTTCTTCTTCTATTTGAACAGGTGGTAAATGTTTTTTTACCTCACCCATTGTTTCGGGAATAATTTCTTCTTTGTATTTTTTTAACCAATTATAAAACGTAACAACATTCATTCCGTAATATTCGCCAAGATTACCTCTTACGCCAAGCGAGAAGCACAATTGTACATCTTGAAGGGTAAGTGTAGGGAAATCTTTTAAAACATCCTCTGTAACGTTCTTTTTAAGGTAATCCATATCTTCTAATTCCATAGAAATACCTTTATCGGCTAAAGAACGATTAATTGATTGGTGAATTGACTTTACAACTATGTTCATATCAGAAATTTTTTTAATCATATCGCAGTTGTGCGCTGAATAAACACTTCGACTTAAACTACTAATTTGTAAAGGCAAATTTATAGGTGTGCGCTTAACTAAATTATTCATATTTTGATTCTTTATAAATTTCATTCCAATCTATATTCTCTGATAGTTCGTGCGATTGTTGAATGACTTCTAACTTCGATTTTTTAACGGTTTGAATTTTATTTCTATCGTAATAATTTATCATCCAATTAGCAACGGCACTTTTCCAAATTTTCATTGGATTTTTACCAACTTTCCAACCTTTCGATTCAAAAAAGTTTACGAATTTTTGTGCTTCTATTTTAGAAAACTCAAATTCTTTTTCAACCATAAAATTATAAACTTCTTCTTTGCTAGGTTTTATAAATTTAGTTTGTTTCACTTTCGGTATTTCATCTCCTGTTGGTTCATCTACAATTTCTTTTTTTCTTCGTGTCGGTTTAACATTTTGTAAATCTGTTGGCAATAAACCTTTTAAAATAGCATTGCCTTTAAATTTAGTTTCGTCAGAAAGATTTTCTTGAATCAATAAGATAACTTGTTTGTGCATATTGTTGGCAGAATTAAGTGGCATTTTCTTCTGATATTTCAAGAAGTTCTTAAACCATAATTTTGTTCCATCACCACTCTTTACATAAGATTTTTTCAATTCATTTCCTGCATCATACAATTGCTTCTCATCTAAACCTGTATAAAATATCATAAACTTTTTATTTACTTCAAAAAAACCTGCATTATCGCAATTTTCCACAAAATAAAAGAACAATAATTTTGCATTTGGAGAAAGATTGGAAAACCATAAATCTTTCCATTTTTCAATGTTGGTCATTCTGTAACTCATATCATAGAAATATTAATGTTGTATAACGCTTCAACTAATTTTTTTTTAAGAGCAAATACGCCTGTTTTAATAAATTTATTAGTTTTCAAATCTTTGCCCTTAATATCTATATAGTCAATACTATCATCAAGGTTAATAATCAAAAAATCTAAAAAATAATTTGCAATATGAATTTTGTTAACAATAATGTCATACTTAACTTGCATCTGATAATCTTTAATTAGACCTGCTTTTTTCTTTAGCTTTAAAGAACCATAAAATTCAGCTTCTTTTTTAGAATCAAAAACATATCCATCAATTATGACTTTTACATTATTGAATTTTGATGATTTTTTTTTATTAATTACTTTACCATCTTTAAGAGCAAATTTTTTTTTGAAATCTTCTAAATTCATTAGAACAAACTGCTTGGTATTTCATCTTCATCGTCATCGTCATCGTCATCATTATCGGGAAAATTAAATGAAATATCATCATCATCATCCTCATCAATAACTTCCGCAATTTTATCTTTAACGGGTTCTTTTACAAGATGCCCATTATAGTCAATTGGATTTTCAACTATAACAGGAATTTTTTCCTCTTTAATTTCTTCAACAAAATCAAATGCCGTATCTAGTGTATTTCCTAAAGTCTGACCATCTACGAATTTTGGCTCAACAATTTCATTTGGACTAGCAGGTAATTCTACAACAACTCTAGCACCACCCTCAAATTTAGAATCATATTCAACGGCTTTAGCCATTTCAACATTATTAGAAGTTGGAATAAGTTTTGACAATGCTTTTACACCTGCTTTAATTTCCATCCAATTATGAACATCTGTCCCATTATTGTAAGGAGAAAATTTACTTTCAATTGTTTGAGAAATATTACGGATTGCATCCAATTCCGCTTTTTCGACAACTACGAACACAGGTTCATTATCAACTAGACAAGTAGCGTAAACACATTCTAATTGCCCTTTGTCTTTTCTTGCAGGTTTATGATTAAGGTATGGAACTAAACCATAACCATAATCAAAAACATCATTTTCAAATACTGCCCTTGCCGTAATTTGTTTTACTCGTGAGTTACGATACATAATTTCAATTAGACCTTTATATCCAATTTGAAATTTTGCTTGACCTTTGTATGGAATTATAAAAGAATGTTGCAGAGATGTATTGGGTTTCAAACCAACTTCTGCACTTAACAGAACTGCACCAAAAAGAGATTTAGGGTCGCATTGTAATAATTTAGGATTTTCTTTAACTGCTCGTATGCAAGTTTCAATAAAATCTTCGGGAGTTATTCCGTATCTTGGATTTAGGAATTTACCTATTGTACTTTTGTAATTAACAATTGTAGATGAAAAACCACTAACAGTTTTTAAATCATATTTTTTCTGTTCCATTTTATTTGGATTAAAAATGTAAAAAGGGGCAAACAATCGATACCGATAACCGCTTTGTTCAATCTAATTATTTTCAATTAATTTGCCCCTAATAATAATTATTATTTGTTCAAAATATATGTTATAGCAGATGTGCTTTTTGACATATTGAATGAATAAGTTTCTGATGTACAAAAACTTTCATTTACACGAATTTTCAAAATACTACACTTTTTGAATGATTCAACCATTTCTTCATTTATTAAATCACCTGTGAAAAAAATGACATTGTTATTATCACTTTTTACACCTTCTCTGCTATATCTAACATTTTCTCCGTTGACTACAAAAACTAAATCAATAGAAGGGTTATCATCGCAATAGTAATCGCCTTTAATATAGAAGAAAATAGCACCATCGACATTTTCTAATTTTAAAATAGCACTATTATTTTGACTAGTGTAAGCTATTCTGTAAGGGTCATCAAAACCATTTTTAACAGTTTCATAACTCCATTGAGAATAAGCAGGACTAATAGAAAATAATAAGACTATTAACAGGATTAAATTTTTCATAATTTTTTATTTATTTTTGATTTTTGATTTGACAAACACCTTGTTTGTCTTGTTATTAAATTTACCAAGAAGTAGTATTTGTGATACAATAATGACTTCCGACATAAGCGTTCATCCAATCCAATTCGGATAGTGTCCAATTTTTAACATTTCCCGAACAGTCATTTTCAATATCGACTGAATAATTAGAAACGTTATCAGAAATAATTGTTCCACAATTACAAGGTTTAGTTTCTTTCTTACAAGAACTAAAAAGAGCAGTAAACACCGCTAAAGAAAAGATTACTTTTTTCATTTTGTTTTATTTTATTTGTTTTTATTACTTAATTAATATAAAAGATAGCCTAATTCAATCACAGAAAAAGCCATATCATAATTGCCAAAAATTATCATTTATTCCTATTTCTTAATAATACACCGATTCTATTTCTAACTTCCGATATAATTAATTCTTTGTGTTCAGAGAAATCTAAATTGACCAATGATTCAGATTCTTTTAAAATCATTTCTGTATTTTCATTAATTGAAGAAATAATCTTGTCAATAATACTAGAAGAAATAAAACTCAACATTTCAATAACATCATCATCAGATGCTTTTTCTAACTGAATTTTTTTCGGAGGATTTGAATTAATTTCCTTTTCAACAGGAAAAGTTATTTCTTCAAAAATACCCTCGTTAGTTTTCATTAAAACTTCTTCTTGTTCTTTTGCTTCATCTTGAATTACAACCTTTTTAATTGGTTCTAAGGACATTTCTTTTAATTCATTAATGAAATCGTCTGTTATGGGCGTAGAATTAATTTTAGGTGCTTGAATAGGCTCTAATTCTTCATCCTTCATTAATCGTGAAGCCATAGAACAAGTCATTTTCAATTGATTCAAAATGAAACCTGCTTCGTTTGATTTTTTACCGAAATCAGAAATTACAATGCTATCAAGATAAATTTCAATTTCTTTTAATTCGGCTTTAGTTTTAGCTAAATTAATTTTCTCAAGTTGTGAATTAAGATTCTTTAAACGATTATCTAATCGAATTTCTTCCTGTTCATTTTCTTCTTCTTGAATTTTTTTATCTTGCTTTACTAATTCAAGTCTAGCTTCGTAACTCTCCATTTTTTTCTTGACAATTTTTTCCGCTTGTACCAATGGATTATAAATTTCTTCTACCCATCTATCCAAACGCTTTCCATAGTCAATTAATGGTTGCTTTAATTCTTTTCTTTTTTTCTCAATTGCAACGTGGGTAGCTTTTACTACACGTTTTAATTCAACTGCTATTTCATAACTCTCCTTATCATCTTCTGATACTTCAATTATATTACAATCATTAATCAATTTCTGCATATTATCGTGAACGGCTAAAATATCGGATTTATGGCTTTGTTCAATAATAGAAATTTCACTATTTAATTGGTCTACTTTTTTTAATTCATTGCTCATTTTAAAATATTTTTAAATTATTTAATGGATTTTCTTGATTTTTCAATTTCATATTTATTCGGGTTTAATTGTAATTACTGATGGAACTGTTTTTTTAAAAGTACACCAACCTGCATATTGACATTTTATACAATTTTCATATTTAGGTTTTGGTTCAAATCCAATTTCTAATTGATGTTCAAAATATTTTTTTGCTTTTTCTAAAAATACTTCGTGTTGTTGTAATTCCCAATCGTCAATATCAACATTAATTATTTTTACTTTCCCAACTTCTTTTGCATCAAAAACGAAAAATAAAAATGGGGGATTAAATCCGTATTTTTTCCAAAATAAAAATTTGTAATGTTTGGCTTGTAACATAGTTCCTTGTTTTTTGGCAAGAGTATCGGTATGCCAACCAAATTCACTCCATTTATCATCAAGTAAACCGCTATATTTCAAATCAATAATCACTAACTTTTTAGGGTTATCCTCACCAAATTCAAAATCAATATAATTGGAAATAGATTCCCATTCCGCTAATATATCAAGTGTGCCAATCCATTTATCATCAGCTATTACTTTATCGCCTGCTGAAACTAATTTGATTCCAAATTTTGTATTTAATTCGTTGAAGAAAACAGACTGCTTTTTTGCTAATTCAAAATCAGATGCTAATTCACCGTTTTTATTATAATCGGTTTTAGGTGCTTCACTTTCTCCTTTTGCTAAAGCACCTGTGCATAAATACTCAAAATAATGACCTAAATTATTTGATTTAGTACCACTACCATATTGATTTAAAATCCATTTGTTATAAAAAACCAAACCACATAAATCGTCCTTTTGATATTTGACTAAATCTTTGACTAAACTTTGATTGATATAAATTTTACTCATTGTCATTTATTTGATTAATTGAATATTCTTCTGCCCACTTAATAAAATCATCATAATCCCAATCTACCAAGTACATTTCTTTTTTAAACCATTCTAACATATAGATACTGTTTTCCTTATCTTCTTTTTCATTGACATATATTTCCATCCTGCCAATTATGTTATTGAATTTCATCAAATTAATAACACGATTTCGGTCTATAAAAATTATATTTCTAGTAGTATCAATGTCCGAATATTTTAAAAGAACATAGTCATTGATTAAATGAAATAACCGAAGCATTTTTTTTAAATTCATTTTAAGTGAATTGAAAGACACCCCTTTGTTAAGGGATGCCTTAAAGTGAATAAATAAATTAATTCATATTGATAATTGAAGGAACAACACGCTTAATATCAGCTTTATCAAATTCTTCTATTGAATCCAATATCAAAACAGATTCTAATTCTAATTCGTATCGTTCTTCGGGAGAAGCATTGTGTTGAGCATAATATGTTAATGCCTGTGTTACTCCAAACGCATTTGTATCACCCGACTTGATAAAATAATTAAGAATGGATGATTCTTTTTCCTCGCTAATCGAAAGGTGTTTAGATACATTTTTAATCGTTTCAATAGGATGATTTAATTCCTTATTTCCTTTCTCCGTTAATTCGTGAATTTTTGCACCTAAAAATTCCTCTGATGCGTAGAATTTAATTGCATCTTTTACTTGAGAACAAACTAGTTCATAATTTTTTTGTCTAGTTTCTTCCGACCAATCAATGCTTGTAAATTCTTCCATTTTAGAACCCAAGTGTGTTTTCTGAAAAGCATCGTTTTTGAAAATCATTCCATTACGACAACCTAACACAATGGCTCTAGGTGAAATAGAAAATTTACCATTTCCTGTTTCTGAATTGGAAATCACAAATCCCGAAATAATTCCGTTACCACCTTTTGAACCATCGGGCAATCTGTAATTCTTTAAAATTTCGGGTGCTTCCATCTCAATATCGGGACAAATAAATCGCATATAAAATTTAGTGTCAGTAATATCTCCACTTTCAATTTGTACATTAATACCACTTTCACGAATTGCTTCAAGTGTAGCGAGCATTACATCGTAATTATCTAGTACATTATATCTGTCAGATAAAATGGCTCTAGCAATACCCGTTTTCTGTTCTTTGTCGATGAATGTTCGCAAGAAAAAATTGTTCTGATTTTTTTCAGAAAACCAATTCGTTACATTGTAATCTAGAATGTGATGATACCTATTATTACACAACATTTTGTCGTAGTATTTTTTAGGAATATCCAATCTAGTTCCAATTTGATAATGACAACAATCTAGAACCGCTAATTCGATTTTTTCTAAATCATTTTCATTAACTGCAATACCTGTATCGAGTAATAATTTTGATAAACTATCAAGTTTACTTTCGTTAAGAACTATCAAGTTTGCATCGTTCATTTTCAAGTATTTACTTGGAACAACAAAATCTTGCTTTAATAAATTTTGATTCTGTAATTGTTGAACGATTTCTTGCAATGATAAATTTTTCAAATCTTCTGTTTTCATTTTTCTATCTTCTTAAATAACGTGCGTTTTGGATGCGCACCCCCCATTATTGATTAATTCAAATTGAATTGAGAGTTCAAATATAAAAATAATTATTCAATCAAAAAAATAAATAAAATATTTTTTATTGTATTTATTATTCCTCAAATAATTCTTCTTCTTCTACTTCTTCAAAATATTCAGAAATAATTCCGCATAAATGCACCAATTTATTTCTGTATAATTGTTCTGTTTCTGATAACTCATCAAAATCAGTTTCACTCATATCTTTGAAACAATCGAGTAAATCTTTGTATGTGTTTTCAAATCGGCAATAAGACATATTTCCCATAATTCTAACTATTTTAATTTATTTGTTACAAATCTGAATAATTAATTCCTGCGTATTTCTCTGCTTCTGATGGATAAAAACTTAAATAAAGTGGAATCCAATAAGCGGAATAAAAAGAGTGTCCGCATGAAGTCATAAATACAAGATTATTGAAATCATCTAGTCCTTCAATTACACCCAATCCAACCGATAAGCATTTTACAATTTCTTCTTCCGAATTATAAAATGAATCACGAAATTCAAAACAAGTATTCCAAACGGGATAATTTTCTTTTTCAGAAACATATTCATAAATATCATCTTCATATTTTATCAAACACCATTCTTTAAATTCCTCAAAAAATTCTTCACCTAAAACTGAAATAAATGATTCCTTAATTGTAACATCGGCTTGCTCATATAGTGTTTGAAAATCACCAAAATCATCATAACCTTTTTCAGAGAAAAATTCTGCGATTTTTTCCATTTCATCATAATCGCTCAACCAATCTTCAAAAACCTCACTAGGACTTTGATGGCATATATATTCGTGAAGTGTGCTATCACAATATTTTTCCAATGCTTGTACTTTAATATAATTAAATGTTCGCTCTACCCATAAACCAACACTAGATTCTAATTCTCTTTTTAATTCTTCTTTAGAAATTGAAATTTGATTTTCCATTTTATTTAATTGATTAAAAATTATTTAATTGTTTCTTTTTTATTTGAGTTGTTAAAAACTCAATGATTTCTTTTGCTTCATCAATAGAAAACAAATAACCCGATTAACCATCTTCTATTTCGATTAGATTCTCATCATTAATTTTGTGAAATGTAACGTCATTTATTTTTAAATAATCCATATTATTCTGATTTAATTTTATAATTCTGTTATTTTCCAATAAATACTTCTTAAAACAATTTTATCTTCTTCCGATGCTAATGACAGACCTAATGCAGTAACATCATCAAGAACATCTTTTATTTTTTCTTTTCTTGTGGCTTTTTTTTCTAAAGGAATTGGCATTTTATCTATACAACACCATTTCATTACACTACGTTTAGAGAACTGACATTCAACCGTACCTAATTCAGCTAATACGCCCATTTGAACTAATTCAGTAATACGATTTCTGATAGTTTCTGAATGTTGCGATGTTGGATTATTGTTGCGATAAATTTCGCTTACTTCTGCGCCTGTTAATCCTTGTGGGTTTTGATAAAATATATCAAATACCTTCAACCGCTTTTCGGAAATTAATCCCGAATTTTTAATTGCGTGATATGTTTCAATGCTCGTTTTTTGTATCATATTCTGATTTATTAAAATTTAACATACATTTCTTAAAAATAATATCTGCTTCTTGAAAATTGTTTGGTAATTCACAAGTAACTATGTGTTTGTGTTTTACGCCAATTTTATTATTTAAAGCAATCATTAATCCATTATTTAATACGGATAAAGATTTATTTCCTTTTTTCCATATTCGGTTATTTATTTTCCAACCCTCATCGATTAAATAATTATCGATGCAAAAATTTAAATTATTGCTCATTTGAAAAAATTAAAATGGGGCAAGTAATTTACTCCCCCCTATTGTTACCAATTTAAAGAGTATTTATCTACAATATTTTTGGGATATAAATAAGAGTTATTGTTATATCCAACAACATCTTCCCACCATCTTATTCCTGCTTCTAAGCGTGCTAATGCGAATTTCGGAACATCTTCATCGTGAACATAAAAAAACACATCATTTCTACCGCCTGTATCGGGAATAGGATTTCTTAAATTATCTAAATCGGGTAAAGTTTTAACTTCATTTACAAACTTAATTCTTGCTTCAAATCTTTCTAGCATCCAATTTTCAAATTCTTGAATTGTAAATCCATCTAATACGACACCTTGCCATACGCATAACTGATTGAAATTATTATTTTCCATTTTAAATATTATTTATTATTTAAATATAAAATGGGTGCAACACCCTGCACCCTTGGGTTATCTACTAATGTTAGAAATTACATTCGTTTTAATTCCTCTAAATTCTTTGTGCGCTTTTATTGTCGCATTAAATTCTACAATTGAACCTTCTTCAACTTCTGCGTGATTACTAATTAAAAAGCGTTGAGGAATTTCACCGAATTTTGAAAATAAATTACCATTATCATCAATCATTTCAAATAGCGTTGTATCTCCCCAAGCACTATTAATTTCTTTCATTAAAACGATTTTTAATTTGGCTTTATATTTTTGTCCAATAATACCGACAAATCCGCCCTCTTTAATTACGATGTCATTCTCTTTACTTTCGTGGTCTGAAAAAGCATCAAAATCTGTAACAAATCCAAGAACTGATTTTGCTCTAGTGTAAGCAACATACATTAGGTTCTTTTCTTGTAATTTTTCCCAATCTTTTTTAGCGTGTTTAGAAGGCATCAATTCGGAATGAATAATAAACACTCTGTCTGCTTCTAAACCTTTGCTCTTATGAATTGTCGATAAACAAATACCATCTGAATCATCGGAGAAAATAATTTTTAATTTTGCAATTAAATCATCACCCGTTAAGCAACCATTTGAAAGTGCTTCTAGGGTAGAAATTTTATCCTTGAAAGAAATCAATAAACTATTTTCTTCTGCTTCTTGCTCCGTGCATTTTTCTTTATTCATAATATTTTTCACCAATTTATTTTTCTCTTTATAAATTCGTGCAAAAATATTTTCACAAGAAAATTCTTCTGTTTTTCTTCGGCAGGATTCAATCATTGTAATTAATGATGCGGAAATATCAGTACCCATCACATAGGCTTTAATTCCTTGTGATAAATACTTCATACATAATGATACTAAAGGCATTGTATTTCTGCATAAAACCATATCTCCTTTTACAATATTCTTGTAAGAAAAGTTTTGGTCAATTAATCCCTTTTTGCAGTAGGACTTGGCTTCGATAGTTGGCATCAACTTCTTAGCATAGTCAATAATATCCGTACCACATCTGTAACATACAGAAAGAGGTAAAGTAATCGTATTTGGTATTTCAATTAATTTCTTAAAACTATCAGAATCCGAACCTGCAAATCCGTAAATCGCTTGTGAAGAATCACCTACGGCAATAAACCTACCTGTATTTGGTTTAATTGCTTTCTTCATCAATTCTCTCTGACAAGCATTAAGGTCTTGACATTCATCAATGAACACAATATCATACTGTACTGTCTGCAAGTTCAAATGATTAGGTAAAAACACCATATCTGTAAAGTCTGCCGTAGCTAAACAAAATGAACCGATATTTATTAATAACCAAGCACGATAACATTCGCCATTGATAGTTTCTACATTGTGTTTAATCGCTAACTCATTCAGTCTATTAACACCATTGTCTTGATTTTTCAAGTCAATTAGATTCATTCTGCCTAAATCAGATAATTTTTGAACTCGACTGAAATATGCAATCTTATCATCGATTAATTCTTTTTCAGAATCTTCAAAAATAAAATTATCGACTAAATTAATTTGTTCTAAATTAAAGTTATATTGTTTCAAATAAGTCAATTCACAATTTTCAGAATAGGATAAAATATCCTTCAACAATTTCTTGTATTTATTATTATCAATTTCTGATTTGTGTGATTTGGTTAAAGAAAAATAACCGTAGGCGTGTAATGTACGCACTTCTATATTTGTAGCACCTTTCGGCACTCTTTCAGACAACTCTTGTGCGATACTTTTATTGAAAGCAAGGAATAGCACACTCAATTCCGATGGAATTAAATTAAGGGCATTTATTAAGGTAGTTGTTTTACCACTTCCTGCTACCGCAGAAACTACTGCATTGCCATTGCCTGTCGTAATAAAATCATAAATACCTTGTTGGTAAATACTAGGTTTAAATTTGCTCATAATAATTTAATTTAAAGTAAAAGGTAAAACCTACCTTATTTGGTAATTTAATTTTTTAGCAAATAACCTTAATTAAGTCATTGTACCGATTAATTTTTTCTTGGAGAACCCTAACATAAAGTTCATAATTAAAGTTTCCATTTCTTTCCCACCATTCAATAGCATATTTTTTATTTACCCATTCAAGGTCATAAAAAAGTTCGCTAACTAAATTTTGTTTTAAAACCATATTCTGATTTACAGGAATAGCTGAATAATTAAGAATACTTGTGATAGCCATTTTGAGTATATTAATTTTAATAAAAAATTAGACAATTCACCCTGTCTATTTAGGTTGCTATATGTAAGGAATCGAACCTTAATTAACCATTCATATATTTTTAAAAAAAAGGGGGCAATAAATTACCCCCTAAATCTCTTTTTATTTCTCAATTTTTTGCAATCGGAAAACGACCACTATTTGTATTTATTAAAATAGTTACCGATTGCTTTTAATCGTTCTGCTATCCTGCAACAGAATAAGTCAAGGTTTGGCGTGATTTTTAGTCCTACACCTCTCCACAAGGATAATTGCTACACGCATCGTTCTTAATAATGTTTTTATTATCTTTCATTAACTTATCTGTTTTACAACATTCAATATCTGAAATCAATTTACTCACCATTCTATACAACCTGCGATATGTCAAAGACCGTTTAAGCATTTCTGCCGAGCGTATAAGATTAGCATTTGAATTTTCTGTTACCCCCTTTCGACTTTCAAATCGTTAGGCATAATAGGTGTGCGTTACTCTCGTAGGTTATACTACCCTCACGCTATCCGTGTAATTACTCTGTTCATCTGCCAATTAGGGCAAGTGTACGCACTTGTTTCTCCCTACATCAGTTCATTCAAAGAACGCTTTCGTTATTGAACTGATAGGACAAATGTAAGGGAATATTTGTAACCACCAAAATTATCTTTGAGAATAATGTTGAAATAATTGTTAATAACTATTCTAAACCCAATGTTTGCAAAGGATGTATATGTTGATAACTTATATAAAATATTTTGATTTTGCTAATCTTCCATACCTCGCTTGCGTAAGGTATCAGCATCGGAATAGGTTCGTATCTTGAAAGATTCTTGTGGCTTCAAACTAGCCAATTTGCCCTTAGATAAGTTCCTAACTTCATCTATGAAAGTACGCAAAATAGATGTTGATTTAAGTTGTTTCATTAACGGCAATGTGATTAAATAATCGTTTAATTTTGCGCTATCTAATGCTTGAATTAGAAGGTTCATTTGTACCTTATTCAAGGTGCTATTTTCTGCACTCAAATTATCACGTAATAACGCTAAATTATTTTTCAAATTAAGTGAAATAGCAGTTTTGTTTTCATAGTTAGAAATGGCAAAAAGTAGAAAGTTTATTTTGTTTTCTGCATCATCTTTTAACAATAAATTAATCGGAAAACTATCTTCTGAAATACCTGCTTCCGAAATTAATTTTGCCATTTCTATTTTATCATCTTCAATTTTATTCAATTCTTCTTGCCTGTCATTGTCTTGTATTTCTACTTGATTTAGTCTAAATTCAACAAGTAAATCAACATTATTTAAAATTTGCTCACGTTGTCTTACAGGAACATATTTAGTTTGTATGAATTTTGAATAATTTACTAAAACTCCATCAAGTATTCTTACAAAATCGTGTTTGTGAATATCCGTTTTCCCGTATTTCTGAACTTTATTTCTTCCGTAATCTAGTAAATGAGAAAATTCGTGTAATACCAATTCTGCTGAATAAACATTTTTATATCCAAATCGCCAATCACCTAATCTTGGTAAAACAATTTCTTTAGACATTGATTTTGCGTGTCCTCGAATATTGGTAGAAAAAACTAAATTAACTTTTTCTACTTGATTTGCCTTTAATTCTTTTTTGTATTTCAATGTTAAATCATCGATTAAATTAGCCACTTCCTGTTTGGTTAAAGGAATCGACATTGCTTTATTCATTAATACAGGTTGTGATGTAATTTGCTGAACTAAAGAGTATTCTCCCCATACTCGTTGAGATTCTTTACCTGCCAAAATACATAGTAATCCAATCTTTTTCAAATATAAGACTTCATCAACCGAACCATTTAATTCTTGATTCTCAATATCCAATACTTCTGACAACAAAATATCCATAGACATAATAAAAATGTTTTTTGTAAAATTTTTAGCTAAATTATTGATTAAAAACAATATATTTGCTTTTCAAATAAGATAAAAAATAAATTTAATATAATTATTATGAATAAAAATGTTAAAATTATACTCGGTATTGGAATCGGTGTAGGTTTAATCTATTTAGGTTATACATACTTTTTTAAACAGGAAAAAGGTGCTACTGATTCATCAAAAGAACCAATTGTTTACGACAAAAAAAGTCGTGAAGTTGTTTTAGTAGAAACTAATTAAAAAATAAAAAAAAATGGCACAAGTACAACTTAAATACCCTGCCGAGGGATTGACTTCTCCAACTTCTTGGGGTTCACAAGAAAGTATCAAAAATATGATGGCTAAAATCTATAAAAATTATGGTAGTTTCATCAGTTTTGTTGCTCAAGAATCAAATTTGCCCGAAAAAATGATTGCATCTTTTATTGCGGTTGAATCGGGTGGTAATGAAAAAGCAGGTGCAAGTGGACACATTACTCAAGGTCTTATGCAATGGAATCGAACATACGCAAAAGCTATGTTGGAAAAAGAAAAAAAGGAAGGTAGAATGACAAAAGCCGAGCAAGATAAATTAGCTTCTTACGGAATTAAATTCGATGCGAATGGTAAAACACGAGCAATTACAAATGCAGACCAATTAAAACCCGAATTAAATATCCTTATTGGTACGATGACTTTAGGTCAATTAGTAGATACTGATTGGGGTACAGAAGATGGTGAAATTAAATTAGACCGAGTTATTTCAGTATATAACGCAGGTGCTTATGGTGATACAGGTAAAAAAGCAAGGTCAAAGCAATACAAAACACCAAAAGCCTTGGCACAAGCAGTAAATCCTATAAGTAGGTCATATATTAGTAAAATTTTAGGACTTAATGGAGCATTAGATTTGAATCGTCAAATTAAAACCGCCTAAATTCATTTGTTTCACAATTCATCCATTGGCGATGCTTTGTTTTAAAACATTTGACAATTGTAAATTGCAATTTATTTCTAGATAGTGTTGCTTTAACTTTTGCAACATCATCTGATAAAACCATAATGCCATCGGTGTAATATCCGATGGTATTTTTTTGCCCTATTTTTTCAAAACACAACGAACCGAATAAATTCCACGCTTTATATCTGATATTCTCATAAATGGTGTGGTAAATACCTGTATCTTCTTCTATTACATTCAATAATTTGCCATTTTCGTAGTATTCCACCGATTTGGGTGCAATAATGCAGGAGAGAGCCATATTTCGATATATTTTTAAATCGGGATTAAGTAAAATCTTTTTATAATAGTTTTCACTAATATATCCATTCAAATAAGCAATTCTCCAATAACAATGTTTCACATCCAAATAATAAAAAGAAGTACCATTTGGAAGGGAATCAAATAATAATCTATTCGTAAAACTACTATCGTATTTTTTTTCAGTTTTATCTATTTCAAAACCCTTTAAAACTAAATGCTTATTGATTGATTTTTTAACATTCGCAAATAAACTTAATATTAGTCTAGTTTCATCTTTTTTGGTATGGGATAGTGTATTTTTTGATTCGGCTTTAGCAATTTTTTTTCCATTAATAATAAAAATTACTTCGTTCCTTTTTCTTTCAATAGTGAATGGAACTTTTCGTATAAGCAAGTTTTTTTTAAATTGCTTTAAATTTTCAAAATTTAATTCTAACATTTTAAATTGGAAGTTGTATTTTATTTAAAAGATTCACAGAAACGTGCGTATATATTTCAGTTGTTTTTGAACTACTATGTCCTGCTATTTTTTGTATAATTCGTAAATCTGTTCCATTTTCAAGAAGCGATGTAAAACAAGAATGTCTAAGACAATGAATCGAAGATGAGGAATCAATATATTTTTTATAAATTTTCTGACAACTTCCAATAGAGTAAAAATTGTTATTTTGACCATTAAAAAGATATTCTATTGGTTTGTATTTTTTGAAATATTCACGAAGAACAATTAAAACTTTTAATGATAATGGTACGACTCTATCTTTTTTGCCTTTACCATTTTTTATGTTAATTATCATTCTTTTTGAATCAATATCTTCAATCTTTAAATTAACTATTTCAGAAACTCTTAATCCAACTGAATAAGTCAAAGTTAATATAGCTTTATGTTTTAAATTACATATTATAGATAGTTGGCTCAAAATATATTCATTATCAATTACTTTTGGTAATTTCTTTTCGGAACTAGGTCTTTTAAAACTAACCTTATCGTATTTTTTTTCTAATCCATATTTATAAAGAAACCTAATTGCATTTATCACTTGATTTTGTTGGCTAATAGAAGTAAACTTATAATTATCCAAATAATTTTGAAAATCTTTAGAAGAAAGGTGAATAACTTGTCTATCTCCAATACTTTCTAAAAATCTTTTAATATGAACTAAGTAGTTTTCAGATGTTCTCGGTGAGTATTTTAAGTATATAAACTTTTGTTCGCAAATCTT
>Ga0209491_10006493_pt1 | contig 16165 bp, 7 predicted proteins | sample BON02_FD_187213 | JGI IMG/M metagenome (GOLD analysis project Ga0209491, IMG submission 187213) | Freshwater microbial communities from Lake Bonney liftoff mats and glacier meltwater in Antarctica - BON-02 (SPAdes) (version 2) | ecosystem: Environmental > Aquatic > Freshwater > Ice > Glacier...
CGCTTGCCTTCCTTCCACGCGACGATTTTCCCGGTAGATTCCGAAATCGTTGAGGTATGCTCATCAAACCGCAGCCACTCAAATGGGCCGAACTTCATCCAGCCCTCGCAGCGGAGCCAGAGATAGATGCCCTGCGATGGAGGTCTGCGAAGGTCGCTTTTTTCATTACGTTCACCTCGAACGCCAGTTCCGCGGACACCCTCCAGCTTTCCACGCTTCTTACCGATTTCGCCACCTACCCGGCCAGCCAGCCCCGGTTCATCCTGAAATAACGAAGGTTGATCGTTCGGCCCCACACCTACCCAGCAGGCAAGGCAAAACCTGTGCAAGCCTTTCCCGTAACTCACGGGGTAATCTAGGTAGATTTCGGATACATCTTCGACTACGTAGGCCTGTCCGCAGGATTCACAGGTCGGTGGTTTGCGCTCTTGGCTCATAGCTAAACTTCAGTGTGTTACAAAATTGCCCGAAGCACCTGCAATGCCTCGAAAGGCTTAAACCGAAAATTCGCGTCGTAATCCCGAATCTCCGAGGTTAGCAGTCTCCTCGTCGCTTCCCGCTTTTTCCATTCATCTATCACATCTCCATCGACAGTCAGGAGATCGATTGCCGCATTGATCCAGTCATTCGGCATTTTCGAGAGTTCTTCAACGTGACCTGAACCTCCGGCGAGGGAATCGTAAATTACCAAGGCATATCCCCTAGTCACGATCCCTACGATGATGGGCGCGAGAGCCCTAAGCTCTCTTGGATCCAGGTGCAAAAGGTCCGCCCCAGCGAGGCGCAACGCTTGCGAAACGGTGATCGCAGTATTCTCTGCGTCAAATCGGTTGACTGTCTGCACTGGGATAAGGGTAGAAAAATCAAGCATGAGGAGGTTGGTGATCTGCTTTGCGGCGATCATCTGATTCCTTAATACCGGGGGAACCTGATTGGGATCCCAGCACTTGCCCCCTTGTTTGAAAATGGAGGTGTGATTTTTGAATTTCTTTGGAAGATTCGCGGGGCCATTTTCAGATTCATTTTCGACCTTCGTGTATCCGCATCTCGTGCAGATTGCAAAACCGTTGCGTTCTTTTCCTTCGTTGATGACGAATATCTCACCACCCTCAACGAGCTGCCCCTTAATCTTCGCAGCCAGTGCAATCTGCTTGTCTGGCTTCAGAACATTGAAAGCATTCGTCCCGATGATCGTTTGCCCGACCTTCTCCAGTTTGCTGCCACGCTCCGGTTGTTCGGATGTGGCTGTGGTGAAACCGTGCTTTGGGAAAATGGCCTGCATGTAGCTTTGTCCGTCCTCGTATTTAAGATAGCCTTCGTAGAAATTGAAACTTCCACCGCCGGACTGGTAGTGGCCACGTGACAGCATCGCGTTCCCGTCGCCGTTTACGTCCTCGCCTGACCAGTGTTTGAGGATGCCCCGTGAAGTGATGCGCTTGCCGCTCACAAGAATCTGCGAACCCGGGGCATATTCCCGCATTGCCATCACCGAATCACGCTCCAGCTTGTAGCGCCCGTCGTCCTTGCTCTTCTGACCTTTATCTTTATTTGGAAGAACCTTGAGGCTCTTGACGCCGATGGGGAACCCATAGCGGGGGATGAACAGGCCATTGCCCATTTCCTCGATCACAGCGGTGTCCATGCTGTTCCCCTCGCGGCGGAGCATGGCGCAGAGTCTGACGTCCTGCTCAACATTCTCGGCAGCATTCCACACTCGCCCCAGCGCGTCGAAGGATTCGCACCAGTCAGAAATTACCGTATTGAAATCATCAATCGCGTCACCAATTATTTCCTTCCACCGCTTTGCGAAGTTGGCGATCTCCCGGCAGATTTCCTGATGAGCCTCAATAGGTGAATGATTATGAATTCCACCAAGATATTCTTCAAATTTCGAAGAAAGTGAATCAAGAGGTAAGCCAATCGGAATAAGCCATCCATCCCTCGCCACCTGCATATTTCCCCATTTTTGGGGAAGTTTTCGTCCCGTGAACGCCGCCATGTTGTTGAAAGCATTCATCGCCCCTGCGTTGTGGTCATCAGGGAGATTCTTGTTCATGAACTCCCCGAGAAGATACATGTGCAAGTGCCGCCGAACGATCTTTTCACGCTCTAGGAAAACGGTCGGGGGAGGGAGTGGTTTGTCGAGGTAATCACCGAATCCGAGAAACGCTTTCCGCTCGTAGGGTGTGGAACGGGCGAACCCGGCGACGAGAGATGATCCGTCGGCGCGCCGCCCCGCACGTCCGGCGCGCTGAAGGTAGCTGGCCTTGCCCGGTGGCATGTTTCCCATCACCACTCCGGAGAGGCCTCCGATGTCGATGCCAAGTTCAAGGGTGGTTGTGGAGCTGAGGACATTTCGAATCCCTGCCTTGAAGAGGTTCTGTATCCTCTCATTCTCCGTCACTTGGAGTTGCGCACTGTGTTCTTCCGCCCAAAGAGCCAAGCCGAAAACTCGGTCCTCCCGCCATTCCTTGCGTCGCCTTCCGACGAACGGATCGGCGTTCAATGCATCCACGGCCACAGGCTCCATGTTAACGTCTGTAGTGCCTGGAACGACGCTCGCGAAGGCACGCGTCCAAATTTGCCCCGTCCGTTTACAACGGAACAAGGTGAGAGGCTCACGGAAACGCAGGTGTAGGAAGTCGATGCGGAAAGAATCCCTAGGCGTTTCGTTGGTTCCGGATCTTGTCAACCAAGGATAGGCTACGTCCCCGGCGACGCTAAGCAACTGATCAAAGGCTACTCTCAGGATCTGCTCCGCCGTTCCCCAATCGTTTCCGATACCGGTTGTTTTCAAAACCCCCATCATGAACTTCCCAACACGGGTTTTAAGCGTGACTGTGTCGTCGGTCTTTTTCTTTAATTCAGCTGGGCAAAGATTAGCATCTCCATATCCGGCTCCAGTATATTTCACCCACTTTCCGCAGAAGATTTCCTGGTCTAGCTGGTCATCACCGCTGGTAATGCAGCCCTTGTTGCGGATCTCATCGCAGAGAAGGCCGAGAAGGATTGTCCATCGGTTTACAAGTTCTGTGCGACCCTGTTCAGTCCCAATACCGCCGATGGCGTCCGGGGCTGTCAGATTCCCGATCCCCGGATACACCACATCGACAAGACCCGTGGTTTCGGTCGTCAGACTCGGCCAACTGGGGCGGCGGCACAACTCACGAGCTAGGAGATTTTTGATGGATGGATCGCTTTTGATTGCATCCTTGTTGGCATTCCACTGCTCCGGCCAATCTTCCGGCTCGTGTTTATCGCGTGCATCGTTCGCGTCATTGATGAGTTGGGGAATCTCATCGCTTACCTTCAACCTCGCTGCAAAGTAAGTCACGGAAATGCCTTGAGCTAATCCAGTCAATTCATCTTCTAGTTCTTGAATGTCTTCATCCAGATCGGCTTGATCCTCTGGGTCAGCTTCCTCCAGTCGCTTATTTCTTTTTCTCTCCAGCTTCTTGGATTTTTCGACAAACTCGCTGCTTGCGTTATCGCCCAAAGCTCTCGCGATCGCGGCTCTGACGATCTGGGTTTCGTGCTGTTCCTGAAGTTTCGGACCGAGCCTGGATGCCTCGCTTCGGCTGTCGCTGAAGGCGATCAAGCGCCGCCCTCCGGCTGGTAGATTTATGGCTGAATTGCCGGGAAACGGAGGCATCTCCGCCAAGAGGGATTCGACGATGATCGAGAGTGTCAGGCGTGAGGGGGAGCTGAAAAACCGTGCCCTAGTAGCGAGACTCACTCCAGAAACGGGGCAAGTGGCATGCTCTGCCATCTCGATGTCTCCATCCTGTGCCTGGCCGCCGAGAGTGCCGTCGTCTGGTTTGATCGAAAACTCACCATTACTGAGCTTGAAGTATCTGATTATTCTTCCGAAGTCTGCCCCGCCCGCATTATCGTCAGAGCCAGCTTCCGCCTTGCCTTGCCTGTCCTCGCCATCCTGCTTCCACATCATGTGCTGGGGCACCTCGCAAAGGTGTCCTTTGTTATCGTCCACTCCTGCGAGGAACCATTCGCCGGAGTCTTCGCAGCGTGCCACCGACAAGGTCGTGGCGGCGAACTGATCATTCGGCATCGGTTTGCGGCTGGGTGAGAAAAAGAAGCCCACGCCGGGTATTCGCGTTTTATCACAGCCGCCCTGCGGATCGAAGCAGAATGAGAGCCCGTCCGGTGCGCGGAAGAGAGCGTGGATACGGTTGGGGATCAACGGCATCGCATCCGGTGCATCACGGGCAAGTGCGCCGAGTTCCAGCAGCCTGCGGCATGTCTCGCAGGCCGTGGAAAGGTCGGCATCGGGGAAAAGATCTCTCGCTAGGGTTTCAAGTTGGATTCTCGAAGTGCTGCCGTCGTTGAACAACTTGGCGTAGAGCGTTCGGAACGCTGCCGATCTGGGAAGGAGCGAATAGAGGAGCTTCGCAATCGAAGTGTTTCCTACATCATTCACTCCGGCGGCGAGTATCGATCCTCCGAAAATGGTCGTGAGATATGCCTCCCACTCGTGCCATTTCAGCGTAACGGAAAATTCAGGATTTTCCCCCGCGGTCAGCGTTTCTTCCTGCGGAATGTTTGCCTTCTCAACGTCTGCGGCATTCAGGTGGAATGTGTCCGGTTCTCGCTCGAAATCCTCGTTCTTCTCCACCTGCCCCTTGATCAACGTAATCTGATGCAGATCTTTCGTGAAGAGCTTTGCCGCAAACTCCTTGAGCTGTTGGTCTCCTTCGACGCCTCCTTGCCCGATGGTGGCGGAGGTCGCAAACTGGAGCACATCCTCCGGCCTGATCCTACACTTGAGATACAACCGACGGAGCAGAAGCGCGATCTCGGCAGCAAGGTTGCCTCGATAAAGGTGAGCCTCATCAAGAACGATTGTCCGGAGGTTCGTTCCGAAAAACACTTGATCTTGGGGGCGTGCCAACATGTATTCCAGCATGGAATAGTTCGTGACGAGGATCTCCGGAGGCCGGTAGCCTGGAACCCGCGCCCCGCCTTGCTCGCGTAAAAAGTTTCCGTTGTTGTCGATCATTCCCTTACCTCTAGCTTCTTCACGGGAGGAAAAGCGGCTACCGTCGTTGAAATGCGCATGCATTGGGCAACTGTCTTCCGGTGTCGCACCTGTGAAGCTGAACAGTCTGACCTGATCTTGCCCACTCAGCCATCCGTGGAGTCTGTCCACCTGATCCTTCACCAGCGCGTTCATTGGGTAGAGCATGATCGCGGACACACCTTGGCCGGATTCCGCGTTGTTTGTGAAAAGCTCGTTGAGCATAGGCAGCAAGAAAGCCTCAGTCTTGCCCGCACCTGTGCCAGCGGTTACCACAATGGAGGATTTGACCTGCGACTTATAGCCCTCCAGAGCAGCATCCATGCTTTCCGATTGGATAGATCGTGGGATCCAGTCTTTCCCGAAGCCGTGATTCCGGCCGATCAGGTTGCAAAGCGTTTCAGAGAACTGGCCATCTGCCACCCGTTTAGCCAAGCTGGAACCGCCGGTTTTATTCGGAAATGTCCCCTCGACCCAAAGATCGCTGACAAGCCCACCTTCTTCCGGGCTGCCACCCCAGATCGCTTGGCAGGCATCACGGAGGGTGGGTTCTTTTACGAAATGATCTTCAAGGACAAAATCGATCAGACGTTTTTTGACGTTTTCGACAGCGTTGAGTGCGTTGAGAGTGGGCATGTTTTTATGGAATTAGGGTCCAGGAATCGTTAGCGTGGGGGAAAGGATTTTCCGCGCCAAAAGCCGGGAAAAGGCCGGGAAGCCCATCAGATAGTTCAGTTGCCGGAGAGCGTGCCCATCCAGAGGTTTTCCCTGCGTCTGGTGGACGCCGTTATCCAAGGCGGTGTTCACAGTGGCATAAGGATTCAGCCAGAGATCGATGAGCGGTAATTTCGATCCCTTCTTTTCCTGGTGGGTCGCATACTGGTGACGGAGCTCTGACCAGTCCGGGTCACAGTTGGCCTCAAGTTCTCCAGTCAAAGTTTTAAGCATCGCATCTTGGTTCCCGTATTGGAGGATAAACTCTCGCCGACAGGACTCTGGATCATTCCGATACTTCCAATACCATTCCCTACATATAGGCTTGGTTCTATCCTTGATTGCTGGGGAAAACCTGGCGTCGAATTTGGAGATTCCAGAATGATCATCTCCTACGATTCCCGCGAACCATCCAGTCACTTTGTTTTGCTCGGCAATCGTGTTCAATTCAATGACGCATCCAGGTGCTATTGAGAGCATTCTGTGTATCATCTTAACTCTGTCTTCAGATTGATTTACCTTCGTAGTGATGAGTTTCGCCAGCCCCGCATAGTTGATCGGGTCTTTCAAAAAATGATTAGTTTCCTTCACCAAGGCTAACACCACGCGATCCCACCCCGGCTCGGAAATCGCCTGAGAAACGGAATACCCTCCCCAATTCAGTTCATTTCCAGTCTCCCAACGGAAGAGGACGGACGCTGCGTGATTGGCGAGGTACCTGCAGACTGAACCCCTAAGATTTGCATCGAAGAATGGGAGATGGAACCAGCGGAGGTAATCCGCAAGGAGGTTGACTTCATTTTCGTTAAGATCATTAGCTTCGAGGATATTCTGACATGCACCAGATCCACCTTGCGTCCAACAGCCAAGAAGAGTATCGCCGTAACATACCACTACGCCGAGAATATTGCCGATGCTAGTGCCGACGGTGACTCGCCATTTTGTCCAATCTCCTCCATCACTACCAATCGCTGCTGCCCCCTCCAACACAGTCGTTAGTATCCGGCATCCGACATCCTGGCCTTGATGGCTCATGATGAGAATCCTGTGATTTTTGCCATTCGGCTGAACAACAAGTGAAGGTTCTAGTTGATGAGTTAGCTCAATCTCAAACGCTGATCCATCATTTTTAAAACCACCCACCTTTTCAATGATTCCGCGTTCCACAACGCCCCCCATCAGGAATCCATGCGTGATAAGATCTCCCTTTTCATCGAACGTTTCGGAATAGAATGGGATTTTCCTTCCGAGGCACTTGGGCACGTTGGTTCCATTCTTATGCTGCTTCGTGGCTTTTACGATATTTCCCATCGAAAATCCATTCTGAAGGAGTGTCGCCCCGCTGACGGGGGAGTTAGCGAACATCTTGATCTTCATTGCCCGGAACTGCCGCATCGTCTCGACTGGTGAGGGGCCGGCCATATTGCTCTTCAGAATGACCACCGTCCCATCGAGATTTCTGCCGAGAAACAATGGAGTGCTCTCCTGTATATTACGCATAGTGACCATCCACGTTTTACTAACCCAATGACTGCGCCCATCTGGAGCTTGGATTTTCACACGAACCTTCGAGTCACTCCATAGTTCGGCAAGAGGTCGTCGATTCGTCCCGAAATGGAGTGCTCCAGATCCTTGTAATGCACTGAAAGGCCTATGGTCTGCGGAGATACGGACATCATTCGGATTTACACCGCTGATCTGTAAGCGGCCTTTGGCATCGGTGTTGTTGATTTCATCTAGGACAAGATAAGCGCTAAACTCACGCTGATCTGGGGGGAGTTGTTTGGAAGGCGCAATGAGATTTGAGGAATCCCAGACAATTTCATCCTCATGGGACACTTGAATAGATCCGCCCCATCCTTGTTGGAAGTAAAGCATCTCCATGCCCATGGCTTGCAACTCAGTTCTAGTGGGAGACGCGCCAGTAATGCCTGCACCAAATGGCACGCAAAGTGAAAACTCCTCGCCTTGCGGAAGTTGTTTACTCCATGCGCTGGAGTGCCGTTGACCATCACGTCCGAAGCGCGTGACAAGGTCACCCTCTTGCAAGAGACGAGAAGTGGTCGAGAACTGGAACCCGATGTTGGGATTGCTTAAATCGAAGCCAATCTCGCTTTCCTCTAATCCGGTCGCAGGAATCTGGAAGCTCAAATCATTGTTTAATAATAGCCCTGTAATTCGCAACCATCCGAGTTCGTTCTGTTTGCGCCCGATTCGACCAATCCAGCCACATGGACCAGTCACTTCGAGTTGTTTGCACTCCACGGGGCATATCGAATCCAAGGTGCCTTCATTGATCGACCATTGGTAGCATGGGGATCCGTTGACCCAGACCAATGTGGCTTCTCCGAGGATATTTGGTTCCTCGACCTCATCGTCGTCGCTCTCTTGTTGACCGGGTATCCTCCGAGTCTGCCCGGCCTCGAGAAGCTCCGGTATCCACTCGTCCCTGATCCATGGACTATCCTCCATGACCCGCTCCGCATCGGTGCGGGAGATGCGGCCTGGCCGATAATCTCGCAGACCATCCCATGTCCGGGCAAAAGATAAAGAATTACGGCCTTGAGGGTCACCCGGATTACACAGAATTCCGGCTGCGACGCCCGTCGGCATGGGCGGCATGTAGGATCCTAGGGCCTCCTTCCACTGTGCCTTGCTCAGGCCGAACTGAAGCAGGATGGTTCGAAGAAAAAACTGCCCATCTCCTTGAGGCGCTTTGCGCATACCGTAGGCTTCCGCGCTATTCTCAACCAAAGTTCGATGCCTCGCTTGAGCAGTTGCGTCTGCAAACCAGTTGTTTCTGGCAGTTTGGCTCCATTGCATGCCAATGATCGTTTGCCAGACCTGCCCACCGTTATCGGTTTCACTAACATGCTGAGACTGTGCGAGCAGGGCGACAGCACCAATCACATTCCCGTTTCCGAGTGCTCTTGCATTGACGTGCATTGGGAAGCACCTGATGTATTCGCTCTCCTCGGCAGAAAGCTCCAGTTCGGCGGCGGACCAAAGCCTATCCGGACTAAAGCCATGCCGACTTAGGATACCATCAAGGAAATTCGCCGCCCCTAGGGGACTGTAGCTTATGACCCTAAAGTTTCCTGTCCCCCCAAGCAGCAGATTTCCGACGGTCTCAAGACGAGTTTCCCAAGTTCCCTGCCCGTTTGTGAGGATGTCCGGTATCCGTATTTTATCCATCCGACTTAGACTCGGATCTGCCTGTATTGAGTCGATGATTTCGGCTTTTTTAGCCTGAAATTCAACGGCAGTGTGAATAGCTTGAAGGCGTTGAATAAGCGGATTCATTTCGTGGTTTTTCTGGATTTCGGGAATTTCATCGATGTCAGTGTTATTCTTCCTTTCGGGAGTCTGAATTGGATTCCCGAGGATGGTCTTTAGCAATACGGCAATTTTTTCTAGAGCAGAGATCGATTTTCTCCGGCTTCTAAATGGCTGAAAAAGTATGCCTCTCAGAGCTGCTTTATCTAAATCCTTCAATCGTGCGTCATCTCCGATTGCCTCCCTGAGACGCTCTTTACCCTCTTTATAAGCGCCTTCAAGATCTTCCGTCTTCTTCCCTTCATCCAGGATCGACTGCAGAATTTCTTCAATTTTCATTTAGTTTGGTTTAAAGATGGGATTGAACGGGAAAGATGACCAGACCAGATTGTGATGTGGAACTCGTGGCGTTTTGTTGTTGGTTTAGTCAGGTGTGGCTAGGGCAATAGCAGATCGAGGGTCTTTTGGTCAGGATTGCCGTGGAAATATTGGTCGATGATACGGGAGAAGACTGAGTCCGGTTTGGAGACGGCTGAGAAGAGGGGGGAGAGGTAAAAGCTGAAATGCTGAAAACTGAAACGCTGAAATGTATGGTGAACGGCTTTTCCTTGGATGGGGAGCAGCGCTTCGGCGCATTTGATGAGGCGTGAGCCGAGCACGGGGTTGAGCAGATAGGCTTTGGCTTCGTCTGCGCTTTTGATCGCGTAGAAGCGGGCGGTCGGGCTGCTTCCGAGGCCGTCCAACTGGGGGAATACATACCAGATCCAATGGGTGCGTTTCTTCTCCCTTCTGAGCTCGGCGAGGGCCTGTTCGTAGATCCCTTCCTGGGCGACGAGGAAGCGTTCGAGTTGATGGGGATCTTCTGGCATGGGTGCGGTCGTAGTTGGATCTCAGGCAGACACTTCGATGGGTGATGCGCCCGCCTGTTCCTTGAGATCCCGGGCATGTTCCGGATGGCAGGTGAAGAGGATGACCTGACGGTCTTTTGCGAATGTGCCAATGGCCTGGGCAGCGGCTTGGCGGCGGGAGTTGTCCATGTCGGTGAACGGGTCATCGAGCACGAGGAACCCTTCCATGCCTTCGAGGTAAAGTTCCGAAAGCGCCAGTCGCGTGGCGAGAGCCAGAGAGCCAAGCGTTCCCTGCGAGAGCAGGCCCGTATCGAGGCTGACTGTTCCGTGGACGGAACCGGGTGCCGTTCCTTCCATTTCCACGGATTGATAGCGCCCGCAGGTCAGTGTTTCAAAATGACGGGACACGATCTCCGATAGACGGCTCATTGGCGAATCCGCGCCGGTGCTTTCGGCGATTTCCTGTAGCTTCGATTGGATGCGGAGCAGGGCTTGGCCGATCGATTGCTGACGGCTGAACTCCCGTTCCAGGATCTCGAATTCCGCGAGGAGGTCTTCGGCCGTATGGGACAGGGCTGCGCCGGAAAGCTCGGCTTGTTTGAGCTTCCGGTTGTTGAGTTCGACATTCAGCCCGTCATAGCCGGCTTCCTTTGTACGAAGTTCATTGAGGTAGCGCTCGACGGAATCAAACCCGTCCGGCAGGGCGGGGAGCCCGGCGAGATCGGTCTGGGCTTTTTTGAATTCCACGGTCTTTTCGAGGATTTTATCGGTGAGGGAATCCGGTGAGACATGATCCCGCGTCCATTGGGCGACCTTTTCCTGCTCGGTGCGGATTTGCTGCTCAAGTTCGACCTGCCGTTTCAATAAACGCCCTTTCTCCCCATCGATGACTTCGACCGAACGGGTGTCCGGAAGCGCGGCGAGTTCGGCCATGTCCGCAGTCCATTGTTCCTCGGTGCGGCCCTGTAGCGCTGCCTGATGGAGGTCTTTCTTCGAGCGTTCCACAGCAAGGAGTTTTTGATGATCCCTGTCGGATTGCTCGGCCTGGGCCAGGCTTTCGACATTCATGGCTTTTAGGATTTCGGCGCGGCGCAGTTGCTGTGCTTCCAGCTTTTCAAAGAGCGCGTTCACGTCGCCGGTGCCGCTCTCGACACTGAGGGTCAAGCCATCGAGTTCGAGGGAGAACTTCCCTTCCGCCTGTCCTTCCCATTGCTCCGCAGCGTTGAGGTTCAGGGTTTCCGGTTCTTCGGTCCCGCGCTGGATACCAAGGCTGAGGGCACCCTTGCTCAGCAGGCGGGCGGTGAGCTTTTGTGCGGCGATCTGGATGCGGATGCCTTCAATCTCCGGCTCAATCCGCTTGAGCTCCGCCAGCAGTGTGGCGTCCACCATCTTGGACTGGCCAAGTTGATCGGCGGCCTGCTTCCAGGCGTTGCCTGCCTCTTTGAGGCGCTGATGGCCATTTCGTAATTGATCGGCCGCTGTGCGTTTCTTTGCGATTGTGAGTTCCCCTTCGAGTGAACTCAGGTCGGCTTGGACCTGTTTGAGTTCCGATTTCCTGCCTTCGATCAACTGATCGGCTCCAGGCCATGCGATCATGACCTGTTTGAGAACCAGTAATTCGCTGGAAAGTCGGCGTTCTTTTTCTTCTAGTCCACCGCGCTGGTTGAGGCCATCGCGCAAGCTCCTGCCGGTTGCGACAAAAGCCTGGTCTCTGTCGATTTCACCCATCAGGCGGGTGATGTCAGTATTGATCCGGTCAACGTCTTCCTCGTGTTGGCGGACTGTGGCCAAATCCCGGCGGGTGACCTCCATTTTGTAGAATGCGGACAGGACAGGGCCGATGCGATTTACCCAAGGATTGTTGATCCCACGTCCACCTTCGGGGCCATGGGTTTGGCTATCCCAGCGGCTGAAATGGCTATCGAGACGTTCGGTGAGCAGCGTCAACAGGCGTTCGGCGGGAATGTCGCCTGGGATTGCCGCCGCACCCGCAAGAAGCGATTGGATGTCATCGAGGTCGTCCGCGTTGGCGCGGAGTTGCTCCACGGTTTTCGCGAGCTGGGCTTGCCCGGTGAACAGGATATTGCGCCAGGTCGCTTCGTTGCGGCACAGCAGTTGATCGAGCTGAATTTGGACGCTGCCGGGATCGGCGAGCCCGGCGGTTCCCTCCTCCTTGAGAAGTGCTGAGGCTCCCGCTCCCCAGGTTTTCTGGAGTTCCCAGCGACGACCGCCAGCTTCGAAGGCAAGGCTGACTTTTACGTGATCCCCCGCCGGCTTGGGATACCAGCGGCCCATGGTGTTGCGCAATGTTGCCGGGGTCAGGTTGGTCTTGGTGAAGAGCGCATGCCAGAGCGCGCTGCATAGCGTGCTCTTGCCGAATTCATTGGGGCCTTCGAGCACGTTGATGCCGTCCTGCAGGGAACAGGTGCGGTCAGATGTGCCACCGAACGGATGGAGACGGATGCTGAGAAGTTTCATGAATTCTGGAGGGTTTCGATGAGTTCGAGGGCTAGGTGGGCGTCGCCTGGATTTGATTCATCAGCGAGCAGTGCTTGCAACAGGGCATTGGGAAGCGTCCCTTCCGGGAAACGTTTGGCGATGCCCGCCTTGTCGAGCAGCGGAGCGATGTCGAGTTCGTGGGAGAGGTCGAGGAAAGCGGTTTTCAGATCCGCGAGAAGCAACTGAAGCGCGGCCATCCCTTCCTCCGACAAGCGTCCGCTTAGCTGAAGGTTCAGGATGGTGGTGGGCGCGGACAGGGATCCGCATGTTTGCCGGAGTGCTTCGACGTCTTCGGGTTTGTCCATCACCCGATTCAGGCGAACGAAACGGATCGCGCCGGAAGTCAGTTGCTCATGGCGGCAGGTGCCGTCCGGTTCGAGTTCAATCCACCAGGCATGACCCGGGTGGGTGCATTTCACGGAATCCGGGGTGTGGATGCCGGGCATGAAGTAAAGCGGGCGACCGGTGGTGCCGGGTGCGGGAGCCGGGACGTGGATGTGCCCTAGGAGCCAGGTATGAAGGCCGGCGGCTTTAAGGTCGGGCTCGGTCATGTTGAAGTAGCGCTGATCGGCATCGAGTCCGAGGCCTTCCACATTTCCGTGAGCCAACCCGATGCAGAGGCAGTCCCCGGATTTGTCCTCATCAGCGATCCAGGCTATCATGTGATCCTTTCCATGCTTGCTCGGGCAGGGGCAGTAGTAGAAGCGGACGTGGTAGTCGTCGCTTTTGAATTCCTGCACTCCTTGACCGGTCAGGGCGAGCACGCGGGTGCCCTCGGCGGCTGAGCGGAACCATTTCCATAGTTTGTTGTCCGGGCCCTCGTGGAAATCGTGGTTCCCGGCGAGGACAAGCACGTTCTCGCCCTCGAACTCCGCGAGGATTTTCACCGTCCGGTCGATCTGGGTCTTGGTGACGTTCTGCTTGTCGAACAGGTCGCCGGCGACCACGAAAAAGTGCGCCTGCCGGGTATTTGCCGTGGCAACCAGGCGCTCCAGCGACTCGAAGCGTTCGTTGAGGAGGCGGTCACGGACATCATCCGGGTATCGGCCAAAAGAGAGGCCGATGTGGTTGTCGGCGGTGTGAAGGATTCGTAGGGGCATGAGGATGGTGAGGTTTGGGGACTGAAGGGATGTTGCATTCTATCGTCTCCGGCGATGGGCTTGTGTCATAGGCCTTTTTCCGAAAGCCAATGGGCGGCGGGGGCTTGGAGGAATTCGGTGATGGGGATGCCCTGGCCGCCGACTAGGAGCTTGGCGGTGGGATGGTGGGCTTTGTCGAAGGCGGCGATGCCGGGCAGGGTTTCCTTGCGTCCGCCGCTTTTGAACCTCGATGGCGACGAGGGCGTCGCCGCGCTGGAGCACGAAGTCCACCTCCAGATTCCGCTCGCGCCAGTAGGTGATCTGGATGCCGGTGCCCATGGCGGAGTTGACGAGGTGGGCTCCGACAGCGGATTCCGTCAAGCGGCCCCAGGCATCGCCATCGGTGCGCCAGCTTGCGGGTTCGCGACCGGACTGTGCGGTCATGAGAGCGGTGTTGAGCACTTGCAGTTTGGGACTGGAGGCGCGCTGGCGGATCTGGTTGCCGGAAAACTTCTGCAAACCGGCGACCATGCCGGCGCCTTCGAGGAGTTGGAGGTAGTGGGCGAGCGTGACGGTATTGCCCGCATCCACCAACTGGCCGAGCATTTTCTGGTAGGCGAGGATCTGGCCTGAATACGAGCAGGCAAGCTGGAACAAACGCCGCAGCAGCGCGGGCTTATCGACGCGGGTAAGCAGCAGGATGTCGCGCGAGAGCGTGGTTTCGATCAGCGAATCGTTGATGTATTGCCGCCAGCGGTCGGGATCGTCCGCCAGCGGGGCTGCTCCCGGATAGGCTCCGAAGAGCAGGAATTTTTCCAGATCCCAGCCGAAGGCCTCCCGCATCTCGGCGAATGACCAATGGGGAACGGGGATCGTCTCGAAGCGGCCAGCCAGACTTTCGGTAAGGCCGGACTGGATGAGCAGGGGTGAGGAGCCGAGCAGGATGACTTTCAAGGGCGTGCCATCATGGGAATCGGCATCCCAAAGCAGCTTGACCGTCTCCGGCCAGCGGGCGGCTTTTTGGACTTCGTCGATGACCAGCAGCGCACCATCCGGATGGGAGCGTGCCTTGAGCCGGGCCAAGTCCCATTGTTGCTCCAGCCATGCCTGATCCCTCAGCGTGGGTTCGTCGGCGGAGGCGTAGTGCGTGGAAAGGCCGGATGCTTCCATGACCTGGCGGGCGAGCGTGGTCTTGCCCACCTGGCGTGGCCCGGCCAGAACCTGGATAAAACGGCGGGGTTCCCGCACACGGGAAAGCAACTGGGAGTAGAGGGTTAAACGTTTCATTGGATTTACTCAGGACATTGAGTAAATTGAATCAGGTGGATGAGCAAGCTGGAAATTGGTGGCTGGATGGATGCAAAAGGGGCGCTTAATCGTTTGGTGAAGACATGATGGCACCGGGGGTAGGACAAATCCGGGGGCATGCTCGAAAAGGCCATGGGCGAATCCCGGCGTATTACACTTGGAGATCAATGACTTGCGGCGATATTTGGGATTATGGCGAATGGATTTGAAATGGGCGTATAATGTTGTCGATGTCCGATCCGTTATTTTCCCAAACGCCCTGCACATGGCCAGGTGACAAGGACTACGAGAATATCGCGGGCAAGGCTTTCTTCCACGGCACCAGCAAGCGCAACGCCAGAAGGATCCTCAAGGGAGGATTCTGTGATTGGTCGTGGACAGCGGAGACTCCGCTCAAGAAGCACAAGGCCGCGCGGGGGATAGCCCGATGGATGCATGGCGGATCCTATGGGCGCGGAACCTACATCACCTGCAACTGGCGCACGGCGCTCTATTTCGGGCCAGTCCTTTTCCGCGTGGAACTGCAACCGGCCACGCGCATCCTCCGTCTTGATGTGCCGACAGACGGCAAGGTGCTCGATACGCTCAAGCGTGAATTCGGCAGGGAGATCCTCACCAAGTCGCCCCGAAAGGTGATCCCGGTAAACAAACGCCTCACCTTGAATGAGGCGATCCAACTGGCCCGCCATCACGTCGCGGCCAAGGAAAGCGCTTCATTTCCGAGTCCCCGCGCGGATCAGCACGAGAAGCTCATGCTCGACCTTCGCAACATCCTTGTCCGCTATGGTATCCAAGGCTGGGGCGAGCCTTCCGACCTCTGTGGCATCGTGGTCTTCGCAACCGATCGCCTCAAGGTGAGTGAGGTGGTGTTGTCGCTTCCTACCGAGGATCTGTTGTGGAGTTGCCGTGATCCCAGTCTGCGGTCCGGGTGTTTCGCCTCGCTTAAAGCGATGACCCAGGCCTGCCGCTCCGCCCGCAACCGTGGGGCTGTCACCACTCGGGAGTGGGTAGGAAAATCCAATGAAGAACTTATGGGGAAAATCCATTCATTGAATCCCGCAGGATCTTCTTCATGAGATATAGAAGTGAGATCTGGAGTGATTAAAACCCGGAGATGATGGGGCTCGTTCCACCGGCCACAAGCCAGCCCAGACGGTGAAAACGAATTATTTTCCGTTTATGACACAATTTTCCTGTAACCAATTTGAAAGTTTCGTGTTTCACGCTAGTATGGCTCATCGCATCCAAATCTGCGGCAACTACTCCAATTAGAGTATCCACCGGATCATTCCGGCTCATGCCCGCACAGACAGTGATGACGAGTTCCAGAATCCCCCGGATCTAGCGCGGTAACCGCGCCCTGCTCCGATTTGATTCCAGCGTTTCCCAACGCAAAACGATCCCTC
>Ga0209491_10006494_pt1 | contig 16163 bp, 14 predicted proteins | sample BON02_FD_187213 | JGI IMG/M metagenome (GOLD analysis project Ga0209491, IMG submission 187213) | Freshwater microbial communities from Lake Bonney liftoff mats and glacier meltwater in Antarctica - BON-02 (SPAdes) (version 2) | ecosystem: Environmental > Aquatic > Freshwater > Ice > Glacier...
ACAGGCGCCCGCGTTTTGCATCATACGTCGGGCTGTTCCATACCGGCGCACCGGACGGCCCGAGGATTTTTGCACCAGCGCTGGTTTTGCCCTGTTCCTTCGGCTTGGCCGGGACGGTGTAGGTCTTCCATTTGATTGCACCATTTGCCGGATCGAGCGCAGCAACCGAGCCACGGAACGTGCAGCAATCATATTCTGGATCAGCCGCTGAGGTCACTTCGAGCGACGAGACCGGAACGAACAGGCTGCCCGCGTGCAAGGAAGGTGTACCGGTGATGGTGGCGTTGGGGTGATCATCCACCTTCTTACGCCACAATTGCTTGCCGGTCATCGCATCGAGCGCATAGACTCGGCCGATCACGTCACCGAAATACAGGCGCTTGGAATCCGCATCTGCAATTACCGCCGTGCGGATTTCCGCGCTCGCACGGAATGTCCATTTGGCGCAGCCGCTATCCACATCCAGCGCATATACGGTGCCGTCCTGGCTGCCGACGAAGATTGTATTCCAACCCACTGCGGGCTGCGAACGCCCCCGCACGGAATGGGGATATTCGAACGCCCATTTCAGTTTCAGATTTGGCACATCAGCCGCGGTCATGCCGCCAATCGACGCGGGTATGAAGCGGCTGTTGTCGAAACCCCAGCCGACCTTCGCCGGAGCGGTGCCGGCAAACTTGGCGGCGTCGCCAGTGCAGCTCTTGGGCGGCGGTGGCGGTTTGTAATCGGCCAGCTTGGTGCGGGCCAGATATTCGGCGATATAGACGCGCTCCTGCTCGCTCAGATGCGCGGCCTGTTGTTTCATCAGTCCGCCATCCATGGCGGCGAGAATGGCGTCAGGAGCCATCATCTCCAGCCAAATGACAGCAGGTGCCTTGGGCACGACGCCCGAATGGCACCCCAGGCAATTGTCATTGAACAGAGCGACCCCGGGGTGGGTTTCCAGATCGATCCCCTCCCCCTGCCGGGTCTGCAATTCGTCAGTCGATGTCATCCGTCCGGAATCGCCGCCGGCTGCCTCCTGATTATCTTGGCAGCCGGTAGCCAGTAGGGCCAGGCCCACAAGACCTGTGAGACCCAACCCTCTCATTACGGAAGCAGATCGCTGAAGTTGACGCCCAGCTCGATGCCGAAATAGCGCGGAGCACCATATTGGCTGTTAAGCCACAGACCGGCGACATTTTGCGAAGCCGTGCGGTAGCGTTTGTCAGTCAGGTTCTGGCCCACCAGCCGGACGTAATAGCGGTCATCGGCATCGGACAGGGTGATCGAAGCGTTCATCAGCGTCCGGGCGCTCAGGTAGGTATTACCTTCCGGTTCGTCGATTGACTGGGTGAACAGGTTCCGTGCCTGATAGGCGATATTGCCATTCACGACGAGCTTCAGGTCGCTGCTTAGTGGCGCGGCGTAAGTCGCATCGGCCGTCCATTGCCATTTGGGAGCACGATCCAGCGGTGCGGTGGCAAGATCATAGCCCGCCCCCGGTGCGTTATATTCGTCGTACTTTCCGTCCTGATAGCCCAGCACGCCGCGCAGGGTCAGGCTGTCGACTGGCTTCGCGGTCAATTCGGCTTCGAAGCCCTTGACCGTTGCGCTCGCAGCATTGACAAAGATGGTCACCTGGTTGGGGTTACCATTAACCACGATCGGCACATTAAGCTGTTTCTGCAGATTGGAGTAATCTACATAGAAGCCAGTCAAATTGGCGCGAATCCGATTGTCGAGAAACTCGCTCTTGATACCCACTTCATAGCTCTTGGCTTTTTCCGGGTCGGTCGGCCGAGCGGCCTCTGCAAATGCGTCGAGATCCGCCCCGAATGCTGCGAAACCGCCAATCTGGTCATTGAAGCCGCCGCCCTTGTAACCCGTTGCATGGGTTGCATAGATATAGATGTCGTCAGTGGCCTCGAACCCCAGGTTGACGCGGTAGGTCAGCTCGTTCGACTTGGAATCGACCCGTACTACGCCTGTGGGATAATTATAGACGCTGGCATCAAGCGGTTCATCAAGCGTGATGCCAAGATCAAATCCGCCCTCCAGCGCAGGAATGAACGCCTGCTGACGGCCGCGCCATGTCTTGTCGTCCCAAGTCTGGCGAACACCCCCGGTCAGGGTCAGACGATCGTTAAACTTGAAGGTTCCTTCAGCAAAAATTGCCTTGGATTTGGCCTTTTGCGCGTTGCACAGGATATAAGGCGTATCGTTCCAATTGCCGAACGGCAGCGGCCCGCCTGTCAGGTCGAGGAAGCCGAGGATCTGCGAAACGCAGAAATCAGCATTATCTTTCTGGTAGAATCCGCCGGCGACGAAATCGAACGCCCCACCAAGATCGCTGGCAAAGCGTAGTTCCTGCTGGAATGTCTTGCGGTTATCATCGCGGCTGGCATCGAAGATAGACAGCGGCTGGCCGTCACCTGCAATCGCTACGACGCCGGGATAGGAATTCGGCAGTCGGGATTTCTGCTTGCGCCAGCCTGTTACCGAGCTGAGCGTTCCGATATCGAAATTGAAGTCAATATTGGCGTACAGCCCGTCCACGTCGATACGCTGCTTTTCGCTCATAAACGCGTCGTTGCGCTGGGTGATACCGGCATTGTCGAGCGGATCGCTGCTGGGGTTCGCCGCCTTGAGGCCGAGCAGGTCGGTTAGGAATACCCCGGTCCCGGTATAAAGCTGGTTTTCGTTGATCGATGGGACTGAGCCGGACCGGTCGCGCAACCGTTCATACTGGAACAGAGCAGTGATCGTGTCGCTGGGTTCAACCAGCAGCTTGGCGCGTGCCTGCCATACGTCCTTACCGCCAATGTCGTCGCCGTTGAGGCAACCTTCGGCGTCTTGGAACTTGTTGGCGACGAAGAAGCCGGTTACCGGGCCGTAGCAGGCACCGTTCTTGTAATAGCCGTCGCTCTTTTCATAGCCGCCAACCAGGCGGAAAGCCGCGATGTCGCCGATCGGCACATTGGCCGAACCCTTTACACCGACACTACCGAAGCTGCCGTAGCTCAGCCGGCCTTCGACACCGATCGTATCCAATTCCGGGCGCTTGGTCCGAACGGTCACCGCACCGCCGGTCGAATTTTTACCGAACAGCGTCCCCTGCGGCCCGCGCAGAACTTCGACCTGCGAGACATCAAATGTATCAAGCAACTGGGTCTGCACGCTGGGAACCACGAAATCGTCCACCAACACCACAACCGGTGGTTCGAAGTAGACGATGATATTGTTCTGTCCTACGCCGCGCATCGCGAAGGAAGCGGCGTTAAAGCCGGTAATCGTTTCAGCGGAGAAGTTCGGAACGAAGGACGCTAGCCCCCCGATATTGTCGACATTTGCCTGCTGGATCAGCTCCTGATCGATCGCTGAGACCGCAATTGGGGTCTTCTGCAAATCGGAATCGCGTCGCGTTGCTGTTACCACGATTTCACCAATACCGGATCTTGGCGCAGCATTTTCCGCAGCGGGGTTCTCAGGTTGGGCCGAATTGTCCTGCGCTAGGGCAGTCGAAGTGCATGCCGCTATTGCCAAAGTCGCCGCACCGCAGCGCATCACCATCTTCATCATAAACTTTACTCCCGTGAGCAGCCGATACCAATTTAGTCCGGCCTTTTTATTACCGCCGAATCAATGGCACAGGATCCGATAACAATCAATCATGTTTGTTTTTTTCTTCGCAGAACTTTGCTGTTGCTTTATAGACGTTATGAAACACCGCGGGATTACGCACTCGCCAGGAGGCTTTGATGGCATTCGATTTTCGCAATTGGGATATTCACATCGGCACCCCGCACCCATTTAACAAAGAACGCGGCCGGCCAGATAACGGCACGGAACTCTCTGATCCTGCACGATATTATGATCCCGCAATCTGGCGGGCGGAATGGGACAAGATGTTCACCCGCACCTGGCTGCTGGCCGGCGTAGTGAGTGATATTCCGGAGGAAGGTGACTGGCTGCGCTATGACATTGCCACCGAATCTTTCATCGTGGTGCGGGGCAGCGATGGCGAGATCAAGGCCCATTATAATGTCTGCCCGCATCGCGGCAGCCAGATTGCGCTCGCAGATTTCGGCTCAGCTGATCAATTTACCTGTCCGTTCCATAGCTGGAAATTTGCGCTGGATGGAAAGAATGTGTCGGTGACCGACGAAGAAACATTCAATCCAGAAGTCTTGTGCCACGGCACCGATCTCAAATCGGTCCGCTGCGAGGAAGTAGCAGGCTTGATCTTCATTTCAATGAATGACGACATTCCGCCGGCGCGCGAATGGCTGGGCGAAGTGGCCGAGCATCTTTCCCTGTACGACATCGACCAGATGCATGTCGTGCAACACAAACGCTCCGACTGGGCCGCAAACTGGAAAGGCGGGGTAGATGCATTCTATGAAATCTACCACCTCCACAGTGTCCATCCCCAGACACAGGGGGTGATGGATGACCGCACGCAGATCGACCTGTTTCAGGGCGGAATGAGCCGCCAGTTCGTGCCCTTTGCCCAGCCATCGCCCCGCTTCCCTGACCAGGAATCGGTCAATCTCGGCATCCAGATGATGCTGTCCGATGCGGGCATCGCGCCGAACGATTATCCGGCAACCGCCAGCGAATGCCGCGCGGCCGTGCAGCGGGCCAAGCGCGCGCGGTCGGACAAATACGGGCTCGGCTATGAAAAGTTCAGCGATACCCAGCTGAGCGATTCGACGATTTACGGTCTTTTCCCCAATATTCAGATCGGCTGCCATCCAGAGGCCGTGTTCATTCACCGCTTCATGCCGCACCCGTCTGACCCTGAACAATTCACCTATGAAACGATCATCATGTTCAAGCCGGAAGAAATCCCCGGCTATGGCGCCCCGGCCTGGATGGGCCTGGCCGCCGAGACCGACACGACCGGCATTATCCGGCCCGATGTGGTGCACACGCCGCTAGGCGAGCCGCCCGAACTAGGCGAGGTATTGGACCAGGACAGCGAGCTGCTGCCGATCGTGCAGAAGGGATCGCGCTCACGCGGTTTTGCGGGGCCGTTGTGGAGCGAGCAAGAAGCTCGGCTGCGCCATTTCCATGTTGAATTGAACCGTTATCTCGATGGTTCCAAACCCTAGGAGCACTTCCATATGCCCACTACATTTCTCTCCCGCTTTAAGGTGAAACCAGACAAGGATGCCGAATTCGTTGGCCTGATCCGTCAGATGGAAAAGGTCGCAGCAGCGGAGCCCGAAACGCTGGGCTACAAATTCTACCGCCTGAAGGAACCGCATGCTTTCGGGGTGTTCGAAAGTTTCACCAACGAGGCGGCAGATCAAGCTCATCAGGAAAATCCCGCCTCCGCGCCGATCATCGAAAAGATGCTCACTTGCATGGATGGCAGCTATACCCGCGAATATCTGTTCGACGTCGAAAGTTGAACGCCACCTTTGGCCGCAGCAGGCCGCAATGAAGAGCGCAATATTATGACCAGCCCCGGAAAATCCTTCATCGCCACCTTGCGGACTAAGCCCGAAAAGCGGGACGATTTTATAGCCTTGCAAACCGAGCTGAAAGGATTGGTGAAGGACCAAGAGCCCGATGCATGGGTCTATGAAGTGCTACAGACGGATGACGATCCCGACCTGTTCTATTGCATTGCCACTTTCAAGGACGAGGCCGCCTTCGACAAGCATATGCAAATCGATTTTCATGACCGGCTGGTGCCGCCAATTTTCGACTGCCTAGCGAGCGAAATGGAAATCCAATATCTGAAATCCTGGCAATAAACCGGGAGATCGGGCCGCCGGACTATAACTGGTCCGGAGCCTCGATCAGATTGGCCAGCGCTTCCAGGAACTTCGCGCCGTCCACCCCGTCAATCGCACGGTGATCGCAGCTTAGTGACAGGTGGAGCACAGGCACCACCCTGATCGCGCCATCATCTTCCACCGGTTCCGGGCGCGCCCTGCCCACCGCCAAGATTGCGCCCTGCGGCGGATTGATGATTGCGTCGAATTCCTCAACCCCGAAGCTGCCGAGGTTGGACAGGCTGAAGGTGCCGCCCTGATATTCGGACGGCTCGAGCTTACCCGAACGTGCCCGCTGGGCCAGCGCCGCAACCTGACGCGCGATTGCCGCTACACTTAGATTGTCCGCCTGCCTGACGATCGGCGTGATCAGACCGCGATCCGTCGCGACCGCAACGGCAATATCGGCGCTGCCAAATCGGTGTATCTCGGTGCCGTGTACCTGAATGTTCACTGCCGGCACTTCGCGCAAGGCCAGCGCGCAGGCGCGGATCAGATAATCATTGATCGTGCCCGGCTTACCCGCAAGGTCACGCAGCTTGATCAGCTTGTCGACCCGGACGCGGCGGCGCAGGTAAATATGCGGAATTTCCTGTTTGGCGCTGCTCAGGCGCTGGGCGATCGTACGCCGCATGGCCGACATCTTGACGATCTCAACCTCGCCAGTCGTAACTGGCGGAGGCGAGACCGGCTTGGCAGGCTCCGCGGCAGGCGGTGCAGCCTTCTCGATCTTCGCGAGCACATCGGCCTTGCAGATCCGGCCGCGCGGGCCGGAGCCTTCGATGGTAGCCAGATCGAGTGAATTCTGCACCGCGATCCGGCGCGCCAGCGGAGATGCAAAGGCGTCTTCCTGCCCGGGGACTTCGATTGGTCCGGATAATTTCGGCATGCGGCTGCCCGCAATCACTTTGTCCACATCCTGCCGGGTGATCCGCCCGTTGCGCCCGGTTGGCGTGATATCTCCTGGAGCGAGCCCGGCAGCTTCCGCCGCGATGCGTGCGGCAGGCGATATCGCCACGCCCTTGGCGATGGTGCTGGTTTTTGGCGGAGTTGGCGATGGTGCTGGCACAGGCGCTTCGCTCGGCTTGTCCTGCGCTGCCCCCCTGCCCGCTTCACTGCCGCCAACGGGCACGAATGCCGAGATGAAGGCATCGATTTCCGCTGCCGAAGTGCCAGGCGGGCCAATTACGCCTAGCAATACGCCGACATTATAGGTTTCCTGTTCTTCGGCAATCAAGCGGACCAGACAGCCATCCGCCTCGGCCTCGACCTCGTTCGAAATCTTGTCTGTCTCGATCAGGGTCAGCAGGTCGCCTTTGGCATAGGGTTTGCCTTCTTCGACTTCCCATTTGGCAAGCGTGCCTTCGGTCATTTCGATGCCCCATTTGGGCATGGTGAACGGCTTGAGGTCGGCCATAGCTCCTACCCCCAATCCAGCGTGCGGCGCACGGCGGCGGTGATGGAATCAGGACTGGGCACCCATGCGCGCTCCAGTTCCTTGGAAAAAGGTACCGGACTGTGTGGTGCAGTGACCATTTGCGGCGGCGCGTCGAGGCTGGTGAAGGCCTTTTCGGAAACCAGTGCTACAATATCGGTGGCCATGCTGCAGCGTGGCGGGCTTTCATCGACCACTACCAGCCTGCCGGTCTGTTCGACACTGTCTAGGATGGCTTCTTCATCCAGCGGGCTGGTTGTGCGCGGATCAATCACGTCGCAGCCAATCCCATGCTCGGCCAGCGCGTCCGCGGCTTTCTCTGCGAAGCTGACCATCCGGCCGAACGCCACAATTGTAACATCGCCGCCTTCGCGCGCCATTCGGGCATGGCCGAAGGGAACGCGGTGCAGGCCGTCGGGAACCTCGCCTTTCTTGCCGAACAACGCCTTGTGTTCGAAGAACATCACGGGATCGTCACCCATGAGCGCTTCGTTCATCAGGCCCTTAGCATCGGCGGGTGTGGTCGGCAGCGCGACTTTCAGACCGGGGATTGCGGTCAGCAGATTATAAAAAGCCTGGCTGTGCTGTGGCCCTGAGTTCATCCCAGCGCCATAAATCAGGCGCACCACGACGGGGCAGCGGGTCTTGCCGCCGAACATGTAACGAAATTTGGCAATCTGGTTGATCAGCTGATCGCCGCAGACCCCGATGAAATCGGAAAACATCAATTCGGCAATCGGGCGCTTGCCGGCCAGTGCCGCCCCAGCGGCGGCGCCGATGATCGCGCTTTCAGAAATCGGCGTGTCGATAACTCGCTCGGGGCCGAATTCGCCAACGAGCCCGACCGATGTGCCCCAGATGCCGCCAATGGCTTCCTGTCCGCCCGCGGTCCCCGCACCTCCGGCAATATCCTCGCCGAGCATGATGACGTCCTTGTCCCGCCGCATCGCCTCGCGGATCGTTTCATTTATCGCGTCCCGGATTGTCATGATCGCCATCGTCTTGCTCCTCAATACGCTACGTAGACGTCTTCGGTGACGTGTGCGGGATCACAGGGTTCGGCATTCTGCGCTTCTGAAACTGCCGTATCGATCAGCGCCGCCACTTCGGCGTCAATCTCATCGAGATCGGCCATGTCGATTGGCTCGAACTTCACGACCCGGTCGCGGAATATCTTGAGCGCATCGCGGGTTTCGCGCAGGCGGTCGACCTCGCCCTTGGCCCGGTAACGCTGCGGATCGCCTTCGAAATGGCCGTAGAACCGCTCGGTATCCAGTTCGATGGCCGCCGGTTTGCCCTCTTTGCGGACATAATCCAGCAGCTCGCCCATGGCCTTGTAGGTGTCGAAGAAATCGCAGCCATTCGCTCGCCATGCCTTCATCCCGAATGCTTCGGCGCGGCTGGCAATATCCCGGTTGGTCCCGACCGCGTAATCGACGCCGGTATGTTCCGAATAATGGTTGTTTTCGAACACGAAGATGGCCGGGACGCCGACCACGACAGCCAGATTCATGGCCTCGAAAGTGGTGCCTTGGTTGCATGCACCGTCCCCGGAGAAAGCAATCGCTACCTTGCCATTGCCGTCCAGCTTGGCGGAGATTGCAGCGCCCACGGCTTGCGGGGCACCTGCGCCGACGATACCGTTCGCACCTAGCATGCCGATGGTCGTATCGGCGATATGCATGGAGCCCCCACGGCCCTTACACAGGCCGTCACGCTTGCCGTAGATTTCCTTCATCATCGCGGTCACATCACAGCCCTTAGCAATGCAATGCCCATGTCCGCGATGGGTGGAAACGATCATGTCTTCATCATCGAGATGTTCGCAAACGCCCACGGCTGCGGCTTCCTGGCCGCAATAGAGATGGGTGAAGCCGGGGATCTGTCCGGTCTTGATTTCCTCGTGCAGCCGTTCTTCGAATTGGCGGATGGTAGCCATCTGCCGATAGGCGTGCATCAACGCATCGCGCGATAGTTTCATCAAAAATCCCCTTCGCCCGGCCCGTTATGGCCGTAAAGATAATCGCTCAGCGTCTTGTGGAAATGGCGGATGCGCACTTCCTGATCGCCGATCCAGAGCCCTTCGAATGCTTCGCTTTGCATGCCGTTTTGCACATGCGGCAGGTTGAAGGCATCCTGGTCCAGAACCTCGCCGATGGTCCGGTCGCCATGTTTGAACAGCTGGTGGCGCGGACGATCAGGCCATTCCTCGCCCTCTGGAACCAGTTCGAACATCCAGATGTCATAGAACATCTTGTTTGGGTCGGTCGGATGCAGGCGCTGGCGGAACATCATCAGATCGTCAGCATGGACGTTCATCGAGACGTTGGGAAAAATCGTGTAATGGTAATCGTCGGTCAGCTGGTCGTCGTTCAGTTCCGAATAATCCTTGCCCTGTTCGAGGCCATGTTCGCGTTTGAATTCCTGAACCGCACGCCGGATGCCGGTGATCGGCCCTTCGTATTCGGCCGGATCCATCCCGGCAGCCTCCATGATCCCGGCGATCAGCGGCGGGATGGTCGATGGCAGCAGCACGCGCGGGCTGACTGCGGCGAACGGGATCAGATAGCGATTGTGCCGGTCGTAACAGTCGTACTGGACGTTGATATCGTCGAGATACCATTTCAGCTGCGGATGAATGCCCTGAACATGATAGGTTTCGTTGAAAGCATCGACGCTGGTTTTCCAATTGCAATCCCACTCAACGGTGACGTCCCGTGTCCATGCCATCCGCTCGAAGTGATAGGGGTCGAGATGCTCTGGAATGATTCCGAGATATTCGGTCAGCGGCGGTGCGTCTGGATCGAGCGAGAACCACACGAAGCTGCCCCATTCGGCAACTTTGATTTCCGGAATGCGGCCACATGGCGGCGCACCTTGGGGAAATGTGTCGAGATCCGGAATATGCTTCAAACCGCCATTCAGGCTGTAGGCCCAATGGTGATAACGACATTTGAATTCCATTTCCTCTTCGACCGTGCCGATACCATCGGGCTTCAGGCGATTGGCCCGGTGAAGGCAGACGTTGTAAAATCCGCGAACGCTGCCGTCCAGCTGGCGCACCAGAAGCACCGATTCCTTGCCGATTTCTGTCGCGATGTAATTGCCCGGTTCGGGCATATCGTCGGACCGGCCGCCCAACAGCCAGACCTTCTTCCACATCTGGCCCCATTCCAGCTGCATGAATTCAGGTGAGGTATAGCGTTCGGCTGGGATCAGCGCATCGCCCAGTTCCGCGGCTGGCGCCTGTTCAATAGGCGTGCCGCCCGGCCGGTCTTCCGGCTTGGCGCGCGTGATCTCCTGTTGGCGTTTTACATCCATGATCCCAGCTATTCGTCCTGCGCCGCTTTAGAAATGGGTACGCTGGGTGAAGCCGCCGTCGACCACCAGATGCGAACCATTGCACCAGCTGGCCGCCGGGCTGGCGAGAAAGCCGATAGCGCGGGCGATTTCTTCCGGCTTGCCGAAGCGGCCCTCGGGTTGCTGGCGGATCATGGCGTTGTAGAATTTCTCCATCGCGCCTTTTAGCATTTCCCAATTGCCGCCTTCGAATTCGATCGGCCCGGGCGACACCACATTGACCCGGATACCATGCTTGCCATTGGCCAGCGCCAGCTGCTTGCCATAGGTGACGAGCGAAGCCTTCATGGCATTATAAGCCTGCGGACCGCCCATGGCTTCACCGGCAGATGTGGTGGCAATCAGCACGATCGAACCGCTACCACGCTCGATCATTCCCTCAAGCACTGCATCGATGGCACGCACGGGGCCCATCACATCGACATCGAATGCCTTCTGCCAGTATTTCAGGCTTCCCATACCCCCGCCCGCAGAGCTAATCGGTACCAGAATATCGCATCCGTCGAGCTGCTCAACTGCGCCTTCCATCCATTTTTTGAAGTCATCGCCATCAGATACATCGGAAGCGGAACCGACGATCTTGGTGCCATATTTCTTTAGATTGGCGACAGCATCCTTCACTGAATCCTCGTTACGGGCGGTAATCGCGACATCACAGCCTTCGCGGGCGAACAGCTCCGCGACCGCATAGCCAATGCCTCGTGCGCCGCCGACGACGATCGCCTTTTTGCCCTTCAATCCCAGATCCATTATGAATTCCTTGCTTGTTTCAGTTCTCGGGCGGTTGGCAGCCTGCCCAATTGAGCGCCGCCCGAGATCTGGACGATTTCCCCGGTCATGAAGCAGTCCGGATCGGCAAGCCATGCCGTGGTTGCAGCGACTTCATCCGGAGTCACGCCGCGCCCCTCCAGAGGAACATCGGATAGATATAGATCGCGGATTTCCGGCACATCAAAGATCGATTTGGTCATCGGTGTCTGCGAAAAGCCTGGCGCGACGGCGTTTACCCGAATGTTTTTCGGACCCAATTCAAGCGCTGCAATCCGAACGAGTTGCTCCAGCGCCGCCTTAGCGCAGCTGTAAGTCGTCAGGCCGACCCCCGGCTGTCGCGCCGTGAGCGACGAAAACAGGATAATCGCGCTGCCCGCAGGCATCGCGCCCATCGCATGTTTCAGCAGCAGCACATTAGCAGTGTAATGGACCGCCATCTGCGCATCGACCCGTTCGCGCTTGATCCGCGCCAGACTGCCAGCCTCCGTCGTGCCCGCTGCATTGACTAATATGTCAATCGGTCCGCACGCATCGATCATGCTCTCGATAGATGCTTCGTCGATTATGTCGCAAGCAATGCTGGTGCCGCCCAGCTCTGCCGCCAAAGCGTCCAATGCACCCTTGTTTCGGGATGCAACGGTCAGACGGCAGCCATCGGCGGCAAGGCGGCGCGCGACAGCTTCACCCAGGCCACCTTGGCTCGATGCTCCGATAACCAATGCGTGACGTCCGTTTCCATTCATCCCGGCACTATAGGCGAGAGCACCCTTAGTTCAACATAAAAAACAATCATGACTGTTTTTAACATGATTGGTTCAAGGCCGGATGGTGAGGCCATTATCGATGATATATTCGCCTCCGGTCAGGAAGCGCGCCTCGTCGCTGGAAAGAAAGACCACCAGATTCGCGACATCGCTGGGCGATCCGGTTGCGCCGGCCGGAAGAACCCCGCTGGGGATTTCGTGTTCCTCGCCCGCGCGGCCTTCTGCGCCCTGCACCATCGGCGTTTCGATGGATGATGGATGCAGCGTGTTGCAACGAACCTTGTATCCTTTGTCCTGACAATGAACGGCAATCGATTTGGACATGGAGCGCACCGCGCCCTTCGCCGCCGAATAGGCGAAGAATGGCGGATAGCCGATATGGCTGGCGGTGGATGACATGTTGATGATCGATCCGGATTCGGATTTCGCCAGCAGCGGCAGGCCAAGCTTGCAGCCCAAGAATACGCCGGTGCACATCACCCGCATCACCCGTTCGAACTGGTCGAGCGTGGTTTCTTCCGGGTCCGCGACCACCACGATCCCGGCATTGTTGACCAATATATCCAACCTTCCGTGGTCCTCTTCGATTCGTGCATAGATCGCCTTCCAATCAGCTTCGGAGGCGACGTCATGCTTCAGCGCGGCGGCGTTTCCGCCAATCCGGTCGGCCACGGCCCGAGCCGCCACCTCGTCGATATCGGTGACATAGACGGTCGCCCCTTCGGCGGCCATCTGCACGCAGTCCGCCTTGCCCAAGCCGGAACCGCCACCCGTCACAAGCGCTATTTTACCATCCAGACGTCCCATGTTACTGCCTCTTCCAATTGAGTTTCAAATATTGTTTGCGCCACATTGCGTATCACGATAAAAAAAGCAATCGTGTCGGTTTTATTGGGTTAATCACATAGACAGAACAGGTGGCTTGATGGCTAGAGATGCAGCAATAGCGGCCACCCAGGTCGAAGGCATGGGGCTGACAGAGTGAAAGATGGGGTAGAGGGCCATCGCGGCGAACCCACCCTGCAGGCGGCCAAGAGCGCCAAGACCCGCGCGCGTCTAATCGAGGCAACGATCCGCTGCCTGGTGAAACACGGCTATTCCAAGACCACCACGCCCAAGGTCGCACTGGAGGCGGGCCTGTCGCGCGGCGCGATGCTGCACCATTTCGACAGCGGCCGGCAGCTAATGCAGGCCACGCTGGTGGAACTGAACAAGAAGCGTCTGCGCGCATTTCGCCGTGCTGCCGAAACCAAGGATCATAATGTGCGGACACTGGTCCGTGCCTATTGGGCGCAGCTGCTCCGGCCGACCTTCATCGCATTCCACGAATTGGCGACCGCCGCGCGGACGGACAAAGAACTGGCCGAAACGCTTGATCCGGTACGAATAGAATTCCGCGAACGCTGGCACGAATTGGCGATCGAATTATTCCCTGAATGGCGGCAGGATCTGGGCCGCTTCGACCTGTCGCTGGCCCTATCCCAGAACTTGCTGGAAGGCATGGCACTGAACCGGCTGACCAATGGGGTGGAGGAAGGCGATATAGAGGCCGTCCTGGTCCATCTGGAACAGCAGATATTGGAGCTGCGCCCGTCCTGACGGCTCAGCGTGCGGCGGGATCGCCCCAGGTAATGCCCCGGCGCAGCAATTCGTAGAACACCGGATAATTCCAGGCGCATCTCTCGGGATGCGGATAGAATGGTCGCAGTGGCTCCAAATCGTAATGCCCGCGGCAATGCCCCAACGTCAGATAGAGCACGCTGCCCTGCCCGACTTGGCGTTCATAGAGCACGGGCATCTGGTCCTCGTCCCAATGTTTATCACCGAATTCAGGGCAGGTGCCGGTGAAGGTCGTGTGCAGAAGAATATCGATCTCTGAGGTGCGGTGGGTCAAATACAACTCGTCGATCACGTTGAAATCGCGCAGGCCCTGCGTCAGCGGATGATCCGCGCGGCTGACGTGCACCTTATACGCGCCGATCGGCGGATGACCGGCAAAGCGCGTACCCAGCAATTCCATGAATTCGGGCGCATCGTCTGGCGTTTCGACGGTTCCATCGTCCAGGAAGCGCAGCAAGGAATTAGTACCGTGCAGCGCCAGCCAGCGCCCGCCGGCTTCGAGGAATTTTTTCAAAGCGGCGGTCTGCTGCGCATCCGGCACCAGGTCGCAGGTATAGGTGATGAGCAGGTCCGCCGCCGCAATCAGGCCGGTATCGACAAAATCTGCCGCCACGCTGGTCCGGATATCGGCCCGCTCCGCCAGCAACTTGAGTAATTCAAGCCGGGCGAAATCAATGTCATGATATTTTCCTGCAGTGATCAGGTGAACCCGCATCGACACTGTTCCTTTCGACCTGACCGTCGGGCCGGTTTAGCCGGGCCAGGAACAACAAGGCTATTGCTTTGTGCGGCGATGACAAGCAAAAACATACACAGTTGTTTGTAATTTTCCGGAGTAGAGCATGGCACAGGCGGGACGGGGCATGGGGCCCTTGCGCGGGGTAAAGGTGATCGACCTGACCAGCGTATTGATGGGGCCATATGCAACTCAGATCTTCGCCGATCTTGGCGCCGATGTGATAAAAGTGGAGGGCCCGTCAGGCGATACCACCCGTTATCTCCCACCCGGTCCAGCAGACAATCTCGGCGCGATGTTCATGAATGTGAACCGCGGCAAGCGCAGTATCGTGTTGGATTTGAAACAGCCCGCCGCGCGCGATGTCTTGCTCCGCCTGGCCAGCACGGCGGATGTCTTCATTCATTCGATGCGGGGGCGGGCGATGGAGCGTCTTGGCCTATCCTACGCACCAGTGCGCGAGGCAAATCCGGCGATTATCTACGCCAATCTATACGGCTTCGGCCGGGCCGGGCCCTACGCGGATTACCCCGCCTATGACGATATCGTGCAGGCGGCATCGGGCATCGTGTCGCTGCAGGCATCGCTGTCGGGCGGCGAGCCGACCTATTTGGCTACAGTGGTGGCGGACAAGGTGGCCGGCCTGACCGCAGCCTATGCCGTGTCCGCTGCACTGTTCGAGCGCGAGCGGAGCGGTTTGGGCCAGGAATTGGAAGTGCCGATGTTCGAAACGCTTGCGTCTTTCTCGATGGTTGAACATCTGTGCGGCAGCCTGTTCGATCCTCCAATCGGGCCGACCGGGTACCCCCGTGCCACATCGCCGCACCGTAAGCCCTACAAGACTCGCGACGGCTATATCGCAGTGATGATCTATAACGATAAACACTGGCGCAGCTTCTTCGAGGCAATCGGCAATCCCGAATGGTCGAAAGCGCCGATGTTCACCAATATTCGCGCGCGGACGGAGAACATCGGCACCGTGCTGAGCCATGTCGCCGAAACGCTGGCGACGCGCACCACGGATGAGTGGATGGAATTGTTCAAGAAAGCCGAATGCCCGGCCATGCCCATCGCCACTCTCGATGATTTACTGGACGACCCACATCTGGATGCGGTTGGATTCTGGCAGCGGCAGGAAACCGCAGCCGGCACGATCCGCCTACCCGGCCAGCCGGTCAATTTCTCCGAAACGCCGGGAGCCGTCGGCGAACCGGGCCCGCCCTTGGGCGCGCATGGAACGGAAGTGCTAGCCGAAGCAGGGTATTCCGAAGCCGAAATGGAAGCTTTGCGAGAAACCGGCGCCCTAGGCGGGGATGCGAGCGGACTTGTGGGCAGTCAGGCCGGATGAAAGACCAGCACCGGGCCTCCATCCTGTTCATCGATCCGGGCCTGAACCGGCATGCCGATGGTCACATCCTGCGCCGCAATTCCCTCGACACGGCTCATCAAGCGGGCACCTTCGGCCAAGTCGATCAGCGCGACATTATAGGGTTCAGCGGGCGGCCTGACACGCACCGTGGTAGTGGAATACACCGTTCCTACGCCAGCCGCCTCGACCCATTCCAGCAGCCCGCCGTTGGGCGAAGCCAGTCGGGGCGGGAAATGATAATCCCCGTTCGCCGGATCGCGCTGGAGCAGGAAACGCCCCTCGGCCAGCGCATCGCGCCAATGCTTTTCGGGCGGAAATTCAGGAGCCGTCTGGGTCATGC
>Ga0209491_10006497_pt1 | contig 16161 bp, 9 predicted proteins | sample BON02_FD_187213 | JGI IMG/M metagenome (GOLD analysis project Ga0209491, IMG submission 187213) | Freshwater microbial communities from Lake Bonney liftoff mats and glacier meltwater in Antarctica - BON-02 (SPAdes) (version 2) | ecosystem: Environmental > Aquatic > Freshwater > Ice > Glacier...
GATGGTATTTCCAGAAGGCCAGCGGGATCCGCGGGTCTTGGGTATAGCTGAATATTGTAGGAGAAATGGCCTTCAGCTAAGAAAGGATTATTTGAACCAAACATCCTTTGACAAAAAGCAATTGACAGAAGATTTAAAAACCCTCTTGAAAATCGAAGATTTTTCTGAGATTGATCAAGTGAATACTTTTTCACCTGTGGATGGTTGGGAGAGGATAGCTTTAAAAACTACTGATCAGCTATTGATCCCATTACTCATCAGAAAACCTTCAAATGCGGCGCTGGGATATGTTATTCTCGCATCAGCACAAGGGAAGCAGGAGATTGCGCAGGATAGGATCGATGAAATAATAGGTAAGGGTCTTGGGGTCGCCATTGTGGATTTAAGTGGTATAGGGGAGGCAGCTTCTCATAAAGATCAAATGACCACCAGGCTGACCCCTTTTCATACGCTGGCAAGAGCTAGATTATGGTTGGGAGAAACCATGCTGGGCCAGTGGGTAGAGGAATTAAACCTGGTTACCCGCTTCATAAAAGAAAATTATGATCCGAAAAATTTGACTTTTGACGGTGACAAAGAAGCTGGATTGGCAGGCTTGTTTTTGGCTGCGCTTGAAAAGGGCGGTTTTAGTTCATTGACCCTTAGAAATACTCCGGTTAGTTATCTTTTTGATAATAGGGAGGGGGTGGATTATTTCAGTATGGCCATCCATCTTCCTGGATTACTCCAGTGGGGAGATGTTTCCCTGGCTGCTGGATTGTCCGGGCAACACATCAATTTTGTTAATCCCGTGACCATGTCCGGCGAATCGATTGCACCTGCAAAAAAAAAGGAGTTGCAAAGTGAATTTGCTGCAATCAGGTCATTTCTTAGCGAAGGGGGAAGTAGCAAATTTCAATTTTAAGTTCAAAACCCACCAAAAATATATAAGTATAAAAATTTTTACTATGGAAACGATAAACAGAAGGAAATTTATTCAAAATACCAGCCTCCTGGCAGCATCCGGCCTTTTAGCACCATCAATTGGCTATGGGTTTAAGCGGGAAAAGAGCCGGGTGGTGATGGTAGGAACAGGTGGTAGAGGGATAGGTATGTGGGGTGCCCCAGTTCAGCAAGAGTACAATGATATCCTTGAATTTGTGGGGCTGTGCGATATTAATCCTGGAAGGGTGGCTTATGCCAAAGAAAAAATGAAAGTCAACTGTCCTGTATACACGGATTTTGACAAGATGATGAAGGAAACGAAACCTGATACGCTGATTGTGACTACGACTGATGCAACCCATCATGAGTACATCATCAAAGGGCTGGAAGCAGGCTTAAGGGTGATATCAGAAAAACCCATGACTACTGATGAGTTTAAATGTCAGGAAATATTTGATGCAGAAAAAAGAACGGGAAATAAGGTTATTGTTACTTTTAATATGCGTTACTCAGCTTATGTGCAACAAATCTGGGAATTACTGAGGAATAATGAAATAGGTGACATAAAATCAGTAGACCTTAACTGGTATTTGGATACCAGCCATGGGGCAAGTTATTTTAGACGCTGGCATGGTGAGAAAAAGTTTGGTGGCACCTTATTGGTTCATAAAGCTACCCACCATTTTGATGCCTTGAATTATTGGATGGATTCTGAACCTGAGGAAGTTTTTGCTTATGGTTCTTTGGATTATTACGGACCGAAAAACAGTAAGATCCATAGCACGAATTGCAGGCCTTGTCCCCATAAGTCCGATTGTAATTTTTATTGGGACATCACCGAAAGTCAAAGTGCAATGGACCTTTATGTAGCCAATGAAAAATACGATGGCTACTTACGTGACGGATGTATTTACCGTAAAGAAGTAGATATTTATGATACCATGGCTGTTCAGTACAAGTATGCCAATGGGGTAAAAGTAAGTTATTCCCTGACCGCTAGCTCGCCTTATGAAGGATACAGGCTAGCGATCAATGGCTCCAAAGGCAGGCTGGATGCATGGATCAAGTCTTCCATGCCCACAGGTGTACCGCCCTACCAGGAAATCACCATAAGAAATCTTTTCGGTAATGTAAAAAATATAAAAGTGATTCCCGAATCAGGAGGACACGGTGGTTCAGATCCAAGATTAAAGGACAAGATATTCAGGTACCCTGATAGTCCTGATCTTTACAAACAATCTGCAGGTTCCAGAGATGGAGCCATGTCGGCACTGATCGGGATTGCCGCACGAAACAGCATTGAAACGGGTAAAATAGTCAAAATTGCTGACCTTACATCTCTTGTCCCTTTGGCTAAGAAAGCCTGATAAATAGATATAAAACCACAACAATAGTTTTATAATCACCATTAAATAAGTCCATTTAATTAAATTTTCAATTCAATGAATCATCACAGAAGGAAATTCCTGAAAGTTTCCGGAATGGCTGTAACCAGTTTAGGGATATTGGAAGGATTTGCTGCCGGGCAATCGGGTAACTATCCAGCTACACCCATGCAGGATCCTACCCGTTTTCAAATTACAGAGGGGATGAAAGAGGCCTATCAGGTAGCACTGAAGGTTTTAAATCCCACCAAAAGTCAATTGGAGCATGGACTTGAACTGCATCGCAATTCTGTAGTTGTAGATTGTTATGGGTTCATGCCTCGGGCAGCGGTAGATGGGGAAAGGATGAAAGCAGCAGTGGAGGAAAATGCTTCTCCTTTGGAGCTTCAGGACATGCAGGAAGACATGACCATGACGAGATTTGTAGAAATTCAGCGTGAAACGGAAGAGTTTATCAATGCATGGAAGGCTTCTGGAGTTACCTGCGTCATTCAAAATTCTGGAGAGGAAGGAAGTGCCATAGAAAGGCTACTCAAAAGATTGTCCCGGTTTACCTATGCTACCGATTGGATGAAGGATACTTTAGTAAAAGCTGTTACTCCTGAGGATATTTTGCTAACCAAGCAGCAAAACAAACATGCGCTTTATTTCACAGGAAATGGTGTTCCTCTTCCTCAGGACTGGATTTCTGTAGCCGATGAGCTTCGTTATATCAGAGTGTTTTACCAATTGGGTATTCGCATGATGCACCTAACTTATAACCGGCGCAACATGATTGGCGATGGCTGTGGGGAGCCTATAGATGCTGGGTTGAGTGATTTTGGGAGAGCTGTAGTAGAGGAGATGAATCGTGTAGGTGTGATCGTAGATATTTCTCACTCGGGATGGCAAACAAGCCTAGACGCTGCAAAGCTTTCAGCAAAACCAATGGTAGCTAGTCACAGTACAGTGAATTCGCTGTATGAACATTTCCGTGCCAAGCCAGACAATGTTATTAAAGCCATAGCAGATACAGACGGATACATGGGGATATGTTGTATTCCTTGGTATTTGGGTGGCTCAGGGGATATAGCATCCATGATGAAGCACATAGATTATATGGTCAAAAAATTTGGAAGCGACCGAGTGGCCATTGGAACAGACGTGGCGCATAATTCCCAGTATGCTTCTGAAGAAAACAAGAAAGTGCCCTCCTACAGAAAGCGTCGGAACCGATGGGAAGCACTATGGCCAGAGCCAAAAGAGGCATTTACTACAACCAAGGAAATGACCCAAAGTATGGCCTGGACCAATTGGCCTTTGTTTACAGTAGGCATGGTTCAGATGGGCTACGCTGACGAAGATATCCAGAAAATATTGAGTGGAAATGTACTTCGCGTGGCAAGGGCTGCTTTATAATTTACATGGGCCTTCTATTCCATTTATTTTATATAGTTTCTCCATCGTTTTATTTCTTGGTTTCTATGAAAAGAAGAAAGCCTATTTGCAAGAAAAAACCAAAACCTATGCTTCTTTAACAGGCTTTATTTGTAGACTATCCTTTGAATCCTTAGTTTCAAAGGATTTTCTTCGGCTCATTTTAAGTAGAATTGAGTTCTGTTCGGAATGCACCAATTTAAACTCAGAAAAAATTAAAGGGAGTTGATGAAATGATGCCTAAATCAGCTCTTGTGAATTGGCTACCTATTCCATATTCACCTAAAAGTTTGGTAAAATGCCTAATTAGCAGGGTACGGTACCGGATATAAACATACTTTATAAACTATTGCTAATGCATCAATTTTCTAGCAATTATTTAGATGTCTTTTATTTAACCTTAATGTCAATATTATGAGAATATTTCAATCAACCAGTCCAAAGGGGCTTGGTAAATCAGCAGGAGAGGCCGCAGCACCCCATATCCGTGAGGCTATTAATAGCAAAGGGAAAGCCAATTTGATTTTAGCAACGGGCACCAGCCAGTTCGAAACGATTTCCCAGCTTTTAAATGAAGCCATCGATTGGAGTAAAGTGACTGTTTTTCATTTGGATGAATACATTGGAATTCCAATTACTCATCCTGCAAGTTTCCGAAAATACCTTAAGGAAAGGTTTGTAGATAAAGTAGAAAAATTGGGCGAGATACATTATATCAATGGAGAAAATGATCCTGAAAATGAATGTAAAAGGCTGGCTTCGTTAATAGAAGGACAAGTCATTGATGTGGCTTTTGTAGGTATTGGCGAAAATGGTCACCTTGCCTTTAATGACCCGCCTGCTGATTTTGATACCAAGGAACCCTACTTGGTTGTGGACTTGGATGTGCCATGCAGGAAACAACAAATGAATGAAGGTTGGTTTGAAAGCCTTGAGGATGTTCCCGGTCAGGCTATCAGTATGTCTATCCACCAGATCATGAAGGCAGCGCACATCATTTGTTCTGTTCCTGATGAGCGAAAAGCCAATGCCGTAAAGAATTGCCTTGAAGGTAAAGTGAGCAACATGAATCCTTCAAGTATATTGCAAGAGCACCCCTCATGTAGTATTTATCTGGATGAGGTATCTGCTTCATTGTTAACCAATGCATTAGAAAAATAAACCACTAAGCCGATAGCCCGTGTCCCGAGATGGTTTAGCTATCCTGGGATACGGCTTTTTTCTTACATATCACCTAAATAGGCTATCATCGTATAGTTTCCTGCCCCCATGGTTTTAGCGTAATTTGAATCTTCAACGGGAATCCTATTGTAAAACTCCGGTTGATCGCATACTGGATTCTCGAATGATTAATTCTCCGGGAAGCATCTCCTCCGTGAAGGCTAAGTTATCTTTTTGAATGTGCTTAAGAAGCAACTCACAGGCTATTCTACCGATTTCAAATGCCGACTCTGAGACGGTGGTAAGCGTGGGGGTAATAAGGGTACAAATAGGGTCATTTGTAAAGCCAACTACTCCAAAATCCTTACCAATGTGAATGTTTTGTTTTTTCAGTTGAACCATAGCACCAATGGCTTTCCTGTCATTTACAGCAAATATGGCATCAGGTTTATTCGTTCTCCCCATTAGTAATTGAAGGTCAGCAGATCCGCAATCCTGGGAAAACCCATTGTGGACAACCCATTCTTTTCTTACAGGGATTCGGTGGTGTTCCAATGCATTTAGGTATCCATTGAGGCGGTTTTGGGTAAACATCTGGTCTTTTGGTCCTGTGATGTGCGCAATTTTCATAAAGCCTTGTGAGATAAGGTGAGAGGTGGCTTCAAAAGCACCATTATAATCATCCTGCACCACTTTGGATGCATCTAAATTGTTGGTCCTGTCAAAAAACACTACCGGTATTCCCTTGTCTATAACTTCATGAATATGGTCATAGTTACTCGCGCAGGTAGAAATGAGAATTCCATCAAGTCCAGACAGGGTAAGATTGCTCATGATAAGGCTTTCCCTTTCCTCTGAATCATTGGTTAGGTAAAGAATAATATTGTAATTGAATTCATAGGCAATTTTTTGAATCCCAGTAATGACAGTTGAAAAATAATAATTGGTGATAAAGGGTAAAATTATACCAATATTGTTTGTCTTGCCTTGAGACAGTCCTCGTGCATTAAAATTAGGTTTATACTTTAGTTCTTTCGCTTTTTCAAGCACAAGGTGTTTTGTTTCGAGACTCACATCAAATGTGTCGCGCAAAGCCCTGGAAACCGTAGAGACTGATATATTCAATTCCCTGGCAATATCTTTTATGGTTATAGTCTGACGTAACATTTAATTTTTTATAAACCTGTCCCATAATATGCTGTTTTTTTAATAAATATGAAATATTAAATGTACAGAGTGGTAGAATTTTTTCAAGGCGAGGATCAGATTTGGGAGAATTTTAGATGAGAATTTGATAAAACCTTAAAGGTGAGCATTGGTAATTATTCAGGATAAAATAAACCCTAAAACCTCCGTTGATTTTGATATTTAGAAGGTTGCAGGGTCTTTTATAACCTATTACCTATTTCGGGTTAAATTTGAAAATCATAATTTATTATGCTGGTCCCGAAGTTAATTACGATTGGACAGGAGGGAAGTTATTTTCAATCGGTATCGCCTACATTCTGATTACAATAATTTCATTATAAGACAGGATCGAAAGATTTAGCATTTTATAATTACAATTGACCACCCAGCACCTTAATCAGTTATATTATCCCTAGAATCCAAAAATATAAGCAACAATATTTTTATTTGACAGAATAAGACACTAAATTTTAATATGCTTGTAAGTTGGGGCTAATTCAAGGTTAAAATAACCGGCCCCTACCGTAGCGCATTAGCTGGATAATGTCTTAGGGTGCCTTGTATATATTGTATTACTAGGAAAATAGGGGGGGAGTGGTTGGTGGATTTGTGTTGTCTCGGCAAATTTAAGAGGTGGCCTATTTCTAGTTCAATTTACAATGGCCAAATCCAATTGATTTAAAATCGTAACCCGGACAATGCATTGGTTTTTGCAATGGGTGGCAAAATCGCAAAATTAATCAGGGCCATTGGAAACAGAGGTAGAACACTGCTAATGCGAAGTCCAAAATAGCATGGATTGACTGATTATGAAGTGGTTTTAATATACAATAGAATGGCTAGTGCATAATTGGATTTAAAACTTTAAATGCCATTCTATTTCTGTAAAGTGCTTGATTTATAATTAATATGGGGCTATCCAGTGAAAAAAAAAGAGACCTTCAATTTACGTTTACCCGTGGTGGAAGGACTTCGGAAGTAGTAAAAGACGCTTCGAAGAATGGCCATAGTGGCAATGGTGATACAGTGCTTTGGAGGCAATTCAAGGATGGAAATGAGGTGGCTTTTTCAACAATTTATAAACGCTTTATTGTTGCGTTATTTAACTACGGAGAGATAATTACATCTGACCGCGAGTTGATTGAAGACAGCATCCATGACCTTTTTGTAGAACTATGGAAAAAAACAGATTCAATTGCACAAGTTGAATCTGTTAAATATTATTTGTTCAAAGGTCTCAAAAGAAAAATAGTTAAAAACCTGGAGAAAAAGAGAAAACTTCCCTTAAAGGAAACATTCGAAGATCATGATTTTGAAATAGTATTGTCCCATGAATTTGGTTTAATAGCAGGAGAGGTTTCTGCAATACAAAAAGAAAATGTCCTTAAAGCACTTAATCAGCTTTCCCGAAGACAAAAAGAAGTGATTGTTTTAAGGTTTTATGACGGAATGGCATTTAGCGAAATTGCAAAATTACTTGATATAAGTCAAAAGTCTACTTATACCCTAGTCTACAGGGCTCTAGCAGCCATGAGAGATAGTCTAGAAAATATCCTACTGTTTTTAATTATAATACAAGCATATTGTATAGATCATTAACCTTAGTTGATAGGCTTTAATGTCATTAAATATTTTTTTTTAAAATTTACTAGATTTTTTTGAGGTAATTTCTGTTTTACCTACCCCTTAGTATACATACACCGGAAAAGTGAAGGTATTTCCCCATCCTTTATTCCTTAAATTAATGTAAATGAAATCGGATATTCATTCTGTTTATAATTTATTATCAGACATTTCTTTCCTCGATTGGATAAAAAATCCTACTGAAGAAACTGACAGGTATTGGGAAGAATGGCAAGGAACAAATACAAAAAGAAAACAACAGGTAAAGCAAGCAAGAGCAATAGCCTGTTCTATAGATTTTAAAAAAACCAGTGGCGAAAATATCCGGAAGGAATTGATTTTTAAGCGGATTCAGAATTCGATTAACGAAAATAATGAAGAGCCGGCTCCCAATGATTTTGGGCTAAATAACATACGTAGAAAGAAGGATTCTTCGAGAATATGGATGAGATGGGTCGCTGTATTTATTGGATTAATAGTGATGAGTGGCATTTATTATTTCGCTTTTAACAAAAAGGTCATTACGCATACTACGGCCTATGGGGAAACCAGAAATATTACTCTTCCTGATAGTTCTGAGATAAAACTTAATGGAAACTCTTCCCTTAGTCATTCCAATGCTTGGGAAAGTGGAGAAGTTAGGGAGGTATGGTTAGAAGGAGAAGCTTACTTTACAGTAAAACACCTAGGGGGCCAGCAGAAATTTATAGTTCATGCGACTTCTGATTTTAATGTGGAAGTTTTAGGAACCGAATTTAATGTCCTTAACCGAGGGGGTAGAACAAAGGTGGTACTGTCATCAGGAAAGGTGATGCTGAATCTACAAAATGCCACCAAAGCAGAACACTTGCAGATGGCACCTGGGGAAATGGCAGAGTACATCCACAATGACCAGGTTTTGACTAAGAAGGAAGTGGATCCGATGGTTTATACTTCTTGGAGAAATAACCGCTTAATCTTTGATGATACATCACTTCTGGAAATCAAGTCCATTCTAGAATCCACATATGGTCTGACAGTAAAGGTTGAAGATAAAAGCCTACTGGAAAAACGGGTGTATGGTTCTGCACCTAGTAATGACATCTCATTGTTACTTAAAGGGCTGGAAAGAAGCCTCGGAAATCAAATTTCAATTGAAGGCAAAATTGTAACTATAAAATAGATTAGGAAGTGTTTTCAGTGAATTATTGATGCACTAAAGAAGAATTGTAAATGACAATAATCAGTCTATATAAATTTAAATTTATCTAACCACTAAATATGAATAAACTCAAGTGACCTCTTCCACCAGCACCAAAGGTGCTATTCCGAAAAGTGCTGATGGAATTGTAAAGTAGCTTTAACCAAAAAGGATCATTATTAGGTGATTATAAAAACCGATAACTTGAAAATGGTCTACATCTATAACTAACAACCTAACAATTCCGAATATGAAAAAACTTAACAAAATTAAATTTTCATTGCTCATCTTCATGATTGGGATAATGAATATTCAAGCCCAAGAACTCGCGCTGGGCGATGACCGACAGGTCGGGTATATCAAGAAAAAAGTCGAAATTAATAATTTGAAGACTTTGATAAAAACACTGGAGCCAATGTATGAGGTTTCTATAGTTTGTAACAGTGATTTGGTACATACAAAAATAGCTTATGAGGTTTCGGACAAGTCGAAATCTGTAGAAGACCACCTTACCAAATTGACATCAAAAAGTAACCTGAGTTATCACAAGTTGGACAAAGGTTTCTATGTGATCACTAACAAGGAGGAGAAAAGAGCAACCCATAGTGATGCTGTTCCAGTAGCTGTTCCTTACACCAAATCACATCAATCGGTTAAGAAAGAAGCTTATCGAGTGGAGAAAATCGAGGAGGAGAGAATAACAGGAACCATATCCTCTGAAAATGGAGAAACGCTACCTGGAGTAAATGTGCTGCTTAAAGGTACCAATATTGGAACGGTCACCGATATGGATGGTAAATTTGTGATCACTACTCCAAATAGTAGTGGAACACTGGTTTTCTCATTTATTGGTTTTTCTTCTCAAGAAATACCAATCGGAGGGCGGAGTATTATAAATGTGACAATGGTGGACGAATCTCAAGCGCTAGGCGAGGTAGTAGTTACCGCATTTGGCTTGGAAAGGAGAAAGGAATCTCTTGTTTATTCAGTAACAGAGGTAAAAGGCGAAGAGTTTACCAAATCCAGGGAAACTAATTTAGCGAATTCTTTAACAGGAAAGATAGCCGGAGTGAATGCTACCAGCATGGCAAGTGGGCCTGGAAGTTCCAGTCGAGTTGTCATCAGAGGTAATGGGTCTTTAAATGGCAATAACCAGCCCCTTTATGTCATCAATGGTATGCCCATCTCCAATAGTCCATCGACGGTGCGTGACCAAGCCAACGGTGCCACAACAGATCTGGGAGATGGTATTTCAAGTATTAATCCGGATGATATTGAATCCATAAGTGTACTAAAAGGAGGTGCTGCGGCGGCATTGTATGGAAGTCAGGCAGCAAACGGAGTAATCCTGATAACAACAAAAAAAGGTACAAGGCAAAAGAAGGGTGTAGGTATAGAGCTTAATTCCAATTTCACACTTGGTACCATTAATATTTTTCCGGATTACCAATATGAATATGGTCAGGGCAGCCAGGGAGTCCGCCCTCAAAGTCAAGGTGAGGCGATCAGTACAGGACGTTTGTCTTATGGCGAACCTATGGATGGCCAGCCTTATGTGCAGTTTGACGGCGTAGAACGCCCTTATTCTCCATCGAATATAAAAGACAATATCAAAGCTTTTTACAGAAATAGTACCAATATCGTGAATACGGTTTCCTTCGCAGGAGGAAATGAGTCTGTAATTTATAGGGCTTCTGTTTCTGACCTACAATCTGGAGCGGTCGTAGATGGATCCACCTATGACAGACAAACGGCTAACGTGAGTGTGAAGGCGTTTATGAGTGATAAGTTAAGTTTTGATACACAAATTCAATACAACTATGAAGTAGGTACCAATCGCCCAGGTGTAGGATACGTAGGAACGAATTCTGCATGGGGTGTATATTTGCTGGCCAACACCGTGGATATTACTGATCTGGCTCCAGGATATAATCCTGCAACTGGTCAGGAAGTGGAATGGCAACATGTAAACCAAGCGACAAACCCTTACTTCGCCAGAGACAGAATGGGTAACCAAGATGTAAAAGATAGGGTTATCGCTCAGGGTAGTTTGACTTACGATTTGCTGCCTAATTTGTTTATAAAGGCGGATTTTATGAGGGATTTCAGTAGCTGGAGAGAAGAAGATTTCTATCCTGTAGGTACTGCATTCAGGCCATTGGGTACTTACCGGTCTCAGGAAGAACTTCGCACTCGATCCAATGGACGTCTTATTGCCAATTACAATACCACCTTAGGTAATGGCATTAACCTAACGGCATTAGTCGGAGGAAATTTGGAGAGAGATATTCTGGATGCTTCTAATCTCATAGGATCAGAATACATTATACCAAACTGGATCAGTCCTGTCAATTTAAATATACTGGCACCATCGAAAGGTTTCTTCAGGACGGGTACAAATTCTGTTTTCAGTTCTCTGGATTTTAACCTTAAGGAAACTTATTACTTAAGTATCACTGGTAGGCAGGATCAGTTTTCTACCTTGAATCCTGGGAATAATAAAATATTTTACCCGTCAGTCGGTGGTAGTGTGATTTTATCCAATGCCTTTTCTCTTCCTGATGTGATTAATTTCGCCAAGTTAAGAGGTTCTTGGGCTCAGGTGGGATCTTCCACTGTGGATGCATATGCTATTAACCAGTTGTATGGCTTTCGTCTAGGAGGACATTTAGGAGTGCCGGTGCAAACATCCAATTCTGCTATTTCTAATCCTGAATTGAGACCTTTGACTTCTACAACCACGGAAATAGGTTTTGATGCGCAGTTTTTTGACAATAGGTTTGGAATAGACTTCACCCTTTACAGAAAAATCAACCAGGATGACATTGTTTCTACTTCCATAGCACCTTCATCAGGAGCTACATCGACACTTTTGAATGTAGGAGAAATAAGTAATAGAGGCATAGAGTTACTTTTAACAGGTAATCCTATAAGAACATCCGTTTTCTCATGGAATGTAAGCTATAATCTTGCCTACAATAAAAATAGAGTACTTACTCTAGCTCCAGGTCAGGCCACCGGTAACAGTAGTTTGTTAGGCAAAGACTCCAGTACACGGTTCGGAAGAAGCTACGAGTATACGGAAGAGGGTATTACGATATATAACAGTATAAGTGGCTATGCGATGCGAGGTCCAACGATGCCACTTGGTATAGGTGTTCCTCCTTATACAATGGGATTTGAAAACACCTTTACTTACAAGAACTTTTCCCTAAATGCACTTATTGATGCCAAATTTGGTAATAAATTCTTCTCCCAGGCCAAGCAATACATGTGGAGATTTGGTTTGCTAAAGGAAACTTTGCCAGGTAGAGACAATGGTCTGACTGTTGATGGAGTGGATGAAAATGGTGATGCGTTTAGCAAGAACTGGCCTTCTAGCTTTATGTCCACTTATTACAACAATGACGGTCAGTATGCTACAAACTTTATGATCGATGGAAGTTTTGTGAAATTAAGAAGTGTTGTGCTAAATTATAATATACCAGTAGAAAAGCTGAATTTCGTTAATTTAACAACAGCACAAATATCTTTGGTTGCTAGAAACCTTGCCATACTTTACAGAAACTCTGATCATTTTGATCCGGAGCAAGGATCTGATCCTAACAGCAACTCCCAGAATTTTTCAGGGGTTATGCTTCCTAGAACAAGAGAGATAGGTTTTAATTTAAGGATAGGCTTTTAATGAGGAGTATTCTGCATTTCACCAATTTATTTCTTAACCAATATGATATTATGAAAAAATATTCAAATATATATAAAATAGGTCTTGCCATGGCATTGGTGGTCATGACCTCCTGTAATGATTTTACAGATAGTCTGAGTGACTTAAATAAGAACCCCAATGCTTATGAAGAGGTAATTCCCGAATTTCTCTTTTCCAATTCTATGCTGGATGGTGTGGCGTTTAATTTCACCAATGGGGCAGATGGGCAACATTTTATCTTTGCTCAAGCAATGCAGCAATTTTCTACCCACTCAGAAGTTAGAGGAACAGGAGACAAATATTTCAATGAAAGTGCGGCAAGAAGCCATTGGGCTGTTTACAATACTGCCCTTGCTGACAATCAGCGCGTGATCAATAGAGTGAATGAGGATCCAAATGATATCAATATGCTCTCCGCTGCAAGAATTTGGAAAGTCTATCTGTTTCATATAGTTACAGATGTTCATGGAGATGTACCTTATTTTGAGGCATTGAAAAGTTCAGAAGGCTTATTACAGCCAAAGTATGACACCCAAGAAGCTATTTATGAAGACATGCTAAAAGAACTGGAGCAGGCAGCAACTGCATTCAACCCTTCTCTCCCTACTTTTGGCCCTTCAGATTTGTTTTATGGAGGAGATACAGAAAAGTGGAAAAAGTTAGCCAATTCGCTTATGCTTCGATTGAGCATGCGTTTAACGGAAGTTCGTCCCGATCTGGCAGAAGCCTGGGCAAAAAAAGCAATCGCAGGAGGAGTGATAATTGAGGATGAAGACATAGCAAAGGTCAATTACCTGGATGGACAAATAGAACATAGCAGAAATCCTAAAGCTGCCAATCTTTTGGTGCAAGATTACCAGAATCCTCAGGCAGGGGTAAGTAACACTCAAGGCGGTAAATTTGCAGAGACATTTATCGAACATTTAAAAATGACTGGAGACCCTAGGTTGAATGTTATTTCAGTAGTTTGGATTGACAATCCTGATGGAAATGGATATGTTTACGATACGGCTACAAATATTCAGAGAGGTATGAAAAGTGGTGCATTATTCGGTGAGCCTGAAGATTTCAATACCTATTCTGAGCCACATCCAAATACGGTTTTGAGTTATGCTAGCCCTGTTTTAACAATGACCAATGCCGAAACCAACCTGTTGCTCGCTGAGGCCAGCATAAGAGGATGGTACAGTGGAAGTGCTAAAGCAGCTTATGAAGATGCGGTAAGAGCTGGAATGAGACAATGGGCGCTATTTGGTGATGAAGGTATCATTGCAACTGAAAAAATTGAGGCTTATATTGCAAGGAATCCCTTCATGGAGAACGGCTCGTTTGACGAAAAACTTGAGCAAATCAGCACCCAAAAGTGGGTGTCACTATTTCTTGACAATTATGAGATCTTTGCCAACTGGAGAAGAACAGGCTATCCAACGTTAATACCTACCAATTATCCTGGTAATATTACTGGTGGAACCATCCCAAGAAGGCTAATTATTCCAGACTCAGAATTAGACCTTAATCAAGAGAATTTTATGAATGCTTATAACCGACAAGGAGTGGGTAATTTATTAACAAGTACCGTTTGGTGGGATCCTAAATTCCCAAGATAGTTTAACTTATTTCTAATAGAATTTAATATATAACCTGAGTTTGATTCTTCTTTAGTCGAACTCAGGCTTTTGCTTATACCAATAATAAAAAGTCCGACCAAATTAAATATGAAGAGAAAAAAACAAACGATTAGTCAAATGCCATTTATTATAAAGCAACTTTTTGGGAAATCCCAATGGCTTTTGGCCTTCTTATGGATAGTATCTATAGGAATGGTAAAGGCGGATCACGACCCTGGATCCAATTCAATCCTCAACGAGATCAGGATTGAAAGACATCAGCCAGTAAAAATGAGGGATGGTGTAATTCTTTATGCTGATATATACCGGCCGGTTAAGGATGGTAAATATCCCGTCATTTTGACTCGAACCCCTTACGGTGTTCAGAGAGATGGTGTGCATCATGAACGAATGATCAAATTTGCCCAAAGAGGGTATGTGGCCATTGTACAGGATGTCAGAGGAAGATATGAAAGTGAAGGTAAATGGGACCCGTTTAGAGATGAGGCAAACGATGGTTTTGATACCATAGAGTGGGCAGCAAAATTGGACTGTTCCAATGGAAAAGTGGCCACGCAGGGTGGTAGCTATTTGGGGCATAACCAATGGGCTGCAGCCAGTCAAACCCCTCCTAGTTTAGTAGCGATATTCCCTTCTGTAGCCTCTACAAATGTGTATGCCAATTGGATTACCATGGGAGGTGCTTTTAGATTAAGCTTTAACTATGGCTGGGGAGTGGTAAGAATGCCAAATAAGATCATGTTGCCACAACATTGGCACACCGCTGATTATACCCCAGAAGAACTAAAATATGAGAACATACTGTACCATTTGCCTCTTATGGATGGTGATTTGGCCAGTGCAGGTAAGGCAGTTCCTTTTTACAGGGATTGGGTAACCCACGAGTCTTATGATGAATATTGGAAATCTGTAAGTGATGAGGAGCGATTTAGTAAAATCACCGTTCCTGCTTACAATACCGGAGGTTGGTTTGATATCTTTGTGATGGGTACCATCAATGGGTATGTGGGTATGAAAAACCACGGAGGAACTCCTGAGGCAAGAAAAGGCACTAAATTACTTATTGGTCCTTGGGGTCATGGACAGTCCACCTCTTATGGAGACATGCAATTTACTGACGATGCTTATGTGGACCTTTTTGAGAATGAATTAAGGTATTATGACTTTTACCTGAAAGGAATTCAAAATGGTTTAGACAAAGAAAAGCCTGTTCAAATATACTATATGGGGGAAAACAAATGGCGTCATGAAGATGACTGGCCTATTCCCGGAACAGTATACAAAGAATTGTACCTTGGAGGAGATGCGCCAGCCAACTCTGGCAGGGGGGGAGGTATTTTGAGTTTTGAAAAATCTGGAAATGCTGCTATTGACACGTACGCTTATGATCCAGAAGTTCCTGTTCCTACTTATGGGGGAAACAATTGTTGCGGTACACCAACTCAAGCAGGACCAAAGGACCAGCGGACGCTTGAGAGGAGAAATGATGTATTGGTTTATACTTCTGAATTTTTGTCATCTCCTGTCACGATTGCAGGACCGGTTTCCATGAAACTATTTGCAGCTACTGATGGGCTTGATACGGACTGGATGATAAAATTGGTAGATGTCTATCCTGATGGTAGTGCCTACCCAATATCCGAAGGGATATTGAGAGCAAAGTTCAGAAATGGAACCGATAAATTGGAGCTTTTGAAACCCAATAAGGTATATGAATACGAAATTACCCTTACTGGGACGGCCAACGTATTTCTTCCTGGTCACCGGATCAGGGTGGACATTACTTCTAGTAATTTTCCACAATTTGATAGGAACCCGAATACGGGCGAGCCACTGGGAAGCAGTGCAGAGACCAGGGTAGCGCAACAAACGATACATCATGGAGAGCCAAAACCTAGCCATATTGTGTTGCCTATGGTTTCAGGTTTCTAAAGATTTTGAATAAGACAC
>Ga0209491_10006499_pt1 | contig 16152 bp, 10 predicted proteins | sample BON02_FD_187213 | JGI IMG/M metagenome (GOLD analysis project Ga0209491, IMG submission 187213) | Freshwater microbial communities from Lake Bonney liftoff mats and glacier meltwater in Antarctica - BON-02 (SPAdes) (version 2) | ecosystem: Environmental > Aquatic > Freshwater > Ice > Glacier...
TCACTTTGGTCTTTCTTCATTTGTACTCGAGGCGGGACTTGAACCCGCACGGACTAATGTCCATTGGATTTTAAGTCCAACGTGTCTACCAATTCCACCACTCGAGCCTAGCTGCTCTGTGCAGTAGCATTTTTACAATGGAGCGAAAAACGGGATTCGAACCCGCGACCTCCACCTTGGCAAGGTGGCGCTCTACCAACTGAGCTATTTTCGCAATTTAAAATGAACGTGCATCCTTTTCAGGATGCGGGAGCAAATTTAATATAATTCTATAAAAAGCAAAGAACTTTTCGCTAAAAAGAATCAAAATATTTATAATATGCCCAAGGTGAATATATTAGAAAGGAATTATGAGCGATACGGCCTTTTGGTACAACTCCTAGGCATTTTTCTTTTTGGTGAGCAAACGCTTAATTTCGTTAAGTTTCATCAAGGCTTCAACAGGGGTTAAGGTGTTGATATCCAAGTGTGTAATTTCCTCTTTTATCTGTTCCAATAATGGATCGTCCAAATTAAAAAAGCTAAGCTGCATTTCATTTTGTACCAATTGTAATTTATCGGTGAGTTCTTCGCTGGAATGTGATTTTTCCAGCTTCTTAAGAATTTTGTTGGCTTTATGGATGACTTGCTGTGGCATGCCGGCCATTTTGGCCACGTGTATCCCAAAACTATGCTCACTGCCCCCAGGGGTCAATTTTCTTAAAAAGAGGACATTGTCTTTTAATTCTTTTACAGATACATTGAAATTTTTAATGCGACTAAAGGTAGAGGTCATTTCATTTAGCTCGTGGTAATGCGTCGCAAATAAGGTCTTTGCCCGCGCCGGGTGCTCATGAAGGTATTCCGAAATGGCCCAGGCAATAGAGATACCATCATAGGTACTAGTGCCACGTCCTATTTCGTCCAATAGGACCAAACTGCGTTCGGAGAGATTGTTAAGAATGGAGGCGGTTTCGTTCATCTCCACCATAAAAGTAGATTCTCCCATGGAAATATTGTCACTGGCACCTACACGTGTAAATATTTTATCCACATAACCAATTTTTGCGGAATCGGCCGGTACAAAACTGCCCATTTGAGCCAACAAAACAATTAGCGCCGTTTGCCTTAAAATGGCCGATTTACCACTCATGTTGGGACCGGTAATCATGATTATTTGTTGCTCGTCCCTATTTAAGTTTACATCGTTGGCAATATAGGCCTCCCCCAAGGGCAATTGCTTTTCAATTACCGGATGCCTGCCTCCAATAATGGATAGTTCGGTGGAATCATCCATGTCCGGAGAAACATAATTGTTTTCCTTGGCTAATTGGGTAAAGCCACAAAGACAATCCAGTTGGGCTATTTGATAAGCATTATTTTGTACTGGGGCAATATATTCCTGCATCCAAACTACCAATTGGGAGAACAACTGTTGCTCCAAACTTAGAATTCGCTCTTCCGCACCTAATATTTTAGCTTCATATTCTTTAAGCTCTTCGGTAATATAACGTTCGGCATTTACCAAGGTCTGCTTTCGGATCCAATCTTCGGGGACCTTGTCCTTATGGGTGTTGCGCACTTCAATATAATAACCGAAAACATTGTTGGAGGCTATTTTCAGTGAGCTAATGCCAGTGCGTTCAGTTTCCCTTTTTAGCATTTTATCCAGATAGTCTTTGCCAGAAAAAGCAAGACCTCTGAGCTCGTCCAATTCGGCTGAATACCCCTTTGCAATAGTACTGCCTTTTAGCATGTTGACAGGAGCCTCCTCGCTGATCATTTCTTTGATCTTGGCTCTTAACATATCACAGGTATGTAACTGATCCCCAATAAGGTTTAGGGCTTCGTTTTTACTTTGGGTGGTGATTTGTTTTATGGGTACAATGGCCTCCAAGGAATTTTTAAGCTGAACCACTTCCTTGGGATTTATTTTTCCCGTGGCCACTTTGGAAATTAATCGTTCCAAATCCCCGATCAACTTAATGCTACTTTGCAATTTATGGTGGGCAACTTCATTATCGGTAAGATGGGTAATGACCTGATGTCTTCTTCGGATTTTTTCGATATTTTTCAAAGGAAGTGCCAACCACCTTTTCAGCATTCTTCCGCCCATAGGCGAAATGGTTTTATCTATGACATCTATAAGCGTAACCGCATTTAGGTTGTTGGAATGGTATAGTTCCAGGTTTCTTATGGTAAACCGATCCATCCAAATATATTCCTCTTCCGCAATACGTTGAAGGGTATTGATATGCTGTAATTGTCTGTGCTGGGTATCGGAAAGGTAATGTAATACCACCCCTGCCGCTACTATTCCATGGGATAAATGGTCTACGCCGAACCCTTTTAAGCTTTTAGTTTTAAAATGATTGGTAAGTGTCTCCAGGGCATAATCATCCTGAAAGATCCAATCTTCCGTAAAAAAGGTATGGAAGTTCTTGCCAAATACTTCAAGGAATTCTTTTTTATTGGCTTTGGATACCAATACCTCGTTGGGTGAGAAATTCTGAAGTAATTTGTCTATCTGTTCTTCATTGCCTTCCGACGTTAAAAATTCCCCTGTAGATATATCTACAAAGGATATACCCAATCGCTTTCGTCCAAAATGGACAGCACATAAAAAATTGTTGGTCTTGGCCGATAGAATATCATCGTTCATGGCCACGCCTGGGGTCACCAGTTCGGTAACACCTCTTTTAACAATGGTCTTGGTGAGTTTGGGGTCCTCCAGCTGATCGCAAATGGCAACACGTTGCCCCGCTTTTACCAATTTGGGCAAATAAGTATTTAAGGAATGGTGTGGAAAGCCGGCCAGTTCTGTTCTGTCTCCTCCGTTGTTACGGTGGGTAAGGATAATGCCCAGTATTTTTGAAGCCTTTACGGCATCTTCTCCAAAAGTCTCGTAAAAATCCCCAACGCGGAACAATAATAAGGCATCAGGATATTTCACCTTAATGGTATTGTACTGCTTCATTAAAGGGGTTACCTTTTTTGTTTTTCCTGAGTCGGCCAAAGCGATTTTATTAACTTATTTTTGCATTCCTTTCTGAAACAACGAATGTAAGGTTTATCTACTGGAATGTACACTATTGTTGATATTTTGGGGATAACTTTATGTTGGTTAGAGAGGTGTTCGACTAAGATTATCGGTATTGTAAAAAGTGAATATTTAAATTTAATTGAATGCGTAAACTGGAGAATAGCGAATTGGACCGACTTAATGTGGATGAGTTTAAACAGGTGGAAAAGACTCCAATTTGCATTGTGTTGGATAATGTAAGAAGTCTTAACAATATTGGGTCCGTTTTTAGGACGGCAGATGCCTTTTTGATCGAGAAAATCTACCTGTGTGGCATTACTGCAACCCCGCCTCATAAGGAGATTCATAAGACGGCCCTGGGGGCAACAGATAGTGTTGCCTGGGAATATCGTGAAAACGCTTTGGATTTGTTGGAGGAATTAAAGAAGGACGGGTATACAGCGCTTTCTGTGGAACAGGCGGAAGATGCGGTTATGTTGAACGAATTTAAAGCGGATAAAAACGAAAAATATGCCTTGATTTTTGGCAATGAGGTAAAAGGGGTTTCCCAAGATGTGGTCTCAAATAGTGATGGCGTCTTGGAAATTCCGCAATACGGTACCAAACATTCTTTGAACATTTCGGTAAGTGTGGGTATCGTGGTATGGGATCTCTGGGCCAAATTGAAGGCTTAAAATCAATAAAAAAGAATGCCTATATAAAACCAAAAACCCAACCTAATGGTTGGGTCGGCAATATATAGTTTGAGTTAGTTAGTTCAAAACCAAAGCGTCTTTCCATCGTAATTTTTAATGATAATTACAACTCAAAACTGCTTTCTTGGAGGCGCAAGTAAATAAATTGATTTGTTCTGTGCAAGTAATATGTGAAAATTATCTTAAAATGATAGTTTCATCGCAAATTTTTGGATTTGGTCCAATATCACCTCATAATCGTCATTGTTCTCGACAAAATCTAGTTCACTAACATCTAAAATTAGATTGTTCTGTTCTGGGAAACTTTTGAAAAAGTCGAAATACCCTCGGTTTATCTTCTCTAAATATTCAGGAGCAATATTCTGTTCGTAATCTCTTCCCCTTTGCTGTATATTTTGAAGTAAACGTTCCGTGTTTTGGTAAAGGTAGATGTACATTTTCGGTTTCTTAATCTCTTTGTGCATTAGAGTAAAGAGCTTCCGGTAAAGTTTAAACTCCTCCTCTTGCAAGGTGATCTTGGCAAAAATAAGGGATTTGTTAATGTCGTAATCGCTCACCATAAAGTTCTTGAACAGGTCATATTGTGAGGTGTCGTCCATAAATTGCTGATAGCGGTCCGCCAGAAAGGACATTTCCAAAGGAAAGGCAAATCTACTCTGGTCTTCGTAAAATTTGGGCAAAAATGGGTTGTCCGCAAATCTTTCCAGCACCAATTTAGCGTTGAAATCCTGTCCTATCTTATGGGCCAATGTGGTTTTGCCAGCACCAATATTTCCTTCAATGGCTATATAATGCAATTGGGAGAAAAGTTGTGATCTGGTAGGGTATAAGGTATGTTCGGTTCGGGTGATATTGCTTTTGTCCTTGCATTCTTGTAATAGGTTTCTAGTATCCTTGTTTAAGATAGGGTGATAGAACTGTGGGGCTATATCCGCCAGTGGCTTGAGTACAAACCTTCTCAATTGCAGGTTGGGGTGTGGTATGGTCAGGGCCTCGGTTTTAATTATTTCCCTATCATAATATAAAATATCGATATCTACGGTCCTGGAAGCGTAACCAGTTCCTTGATTGCGCTCCCTACCCAACCTAGTTTCGATTTTCAATAAGTTTTCCAATAAAACCAATGGCGTTAGGGAGGTTTCTACAGCAATGCAGCCATTGTAAAAATCTTCACCCTCAAAACCCCATGCTGGGGTTTGGTAGATCGGTGATATCTTAACAACTCTTCCAATAGTGGCTTGGATCAAAAACACCACCTCCTGTAGGTGGTTTAGTTTGTCCCCTAAATTACTTCCAAGTGAAAGATATGTTGTTACAGTCTTGTTCATAATCAGCGGGCAAAGTAAACAAAAGAAATTTACTTCATAAAGGGAAATAACAAAAACACGGGTAAATTTTATAGGACTTATTCAAGTTACTAATTCTAATGGCTCTTAGGGATATAATTCAATATTTATAATTGCATAAATTCCACTTTGGCTATCTTTGTTGGTTATTAGTAATACTTATATCGAATGAACTTTTTAAGAAATTTATTAGCGGCAATTATTGGTTGCCTCATTGCCTTTGGAATTATGTTTGTAATGTTCCTGGTTTTGGCAGCCCTTATAGGAAGGGGTGAAGATACAGTGGTAGTCAAGAATAATTCCGTATTGGAAATACAATTGCAAACCCCGATCAACGATTATGTAGGGATGGACGAAAGCAATCCTTTTGCGGGGCTTTTTAATGTAAATCAAGGATTGGACGATATTTTGCATGCCATTCGTGTTGCCAAGGACGATAACAAGATAAAAGGGATAAGCCTAAATAATAATGTGATTATGGCTGGTTTATCACAAACTAAAGCAATTCGTGATGCGCTGTTGGACTTCGAAAGTAGTGGGAAATTCATATACGCCTTTGGGGATTTTTACACCCAGAAAGATTATTATTTAGCCAGTGTTGCTAAGGAGGTATATCTTAATCCTGTGGGGGATTTGGATTTTAAAGGACTTTCTACTGAAGTATTATTTTTTAAAGATCTTCAAGAAAAGACCGGAATTAAAATGGAGGTAATTCGTCATGGGAAATACAAAAGTGCCGTTGAACCTTTTTTGGCTAACGAAATGAGTGATGCCAATAGAACACAGATCAAGGAGTTACTGGATGCCTTATGGAATTCAATGCTTACTAATATTTCTGATAGTAGGGATATTTCCATGGAAAGTTTAAACCTAATAGCGGATACCTTAGGCACCAGGAAACCAAAATATGCAGTTTTGTCTGGATTGATTGATGATGTGGTGTTCTTTGATGAATATGAATCAAAAATCAAGAAGGCATTGGAGATCGAGGATGATAAAGATATTAACTATGTTGCCATATCGGACTACATTAGGACAGCCAACAGGATAAAAATTAAAAGCGGTGAAGATAAGATAGCTGTGATTTATGCTCAGGGTGAAATATGGTACGGTGAGGGCGGCTCGGATGTAATTGGTCAAGGAATTATTAATGATGCGCTCAAAAAAGCTAGGGAAGATGATGAAGTTAAAGCGATAGTGCTTCGGGTAAATTCTCCAGGAGGTAGTGCGTTGGCTTCCGATATTATCTGGCGCGAAATTGAAATTACCAAGGCGTCTAAACCAGTGTTGGTATCTATGGGCGATGTTGCTGCTTCTGGGGGGTACTACATAGCCGCCGGAGCCGATAAAATTTTTGCTGAACCCACCACCATTACGGGGTCTATTGGTGTTTTTGGTACCGTGCCCAATATTAGTGAACTGGCCAAGAATATGGGAGTAAATGCAGAACAAGTGGGGACCAACAAAAACTCGGTGGAGTATTCCCTATTTGAACCAATGAACGATAATTTTAGAAATAATGTGCTAGAAGGGATAGAGGCAACTTACGAAACGTTTTTGGAAAGGGTGGCTCAGGGCAGGGGTATTACTATGGCTCAAGCAGATAGTCTGGCCCAAGGCCGAGTATGGAGCGGGGTAGATGCTAAACGATTGGGATTGGTAGATGAACTCGGTGGACTCGATGAAGCTATTGCCGAGGCAGCCAAAATGGTGAACCTTGACAAATATGGCATAAAAAAACTTCCAAAGTATAAATCGGATCTCGAGAAGTTTATGGAAGATATGGGTGGTGCCAGTGCCAAGAGCAAAGAGGCCTTTATTCAGCAGGAAATTGGTCTAGAGGCCTATACCATTCTAAAGGAAATAAAATCCGCGATGGAAAATAAAGGAGTTCAGGCCAGAATGCCTTTTACCTTGAATATCAAATAGGATTTATTAAATCGAAAATATAATTAAACCAAAAAGACCGTCCAAAAACAATTGGGCGGTCTTTTTTAATTTTATATCATCGGTTTTAATAACTAAACCTTACCCTGATACCTTCGGATATCCCAATTGGCCAGTTCCCGTTGTGGCGATTGATTTCTTAACTATTCACTGAGTTTTGTTATTCTTCAAATATCACATCTTTATGCTATTCCGGAAATAGTCTATTTGTTTTAAATTTAATATGGATTAAAATATAAAATAGGATGACTAAAACTACTTTGTTTCGTTTATTATTTATCTGTTCCTGTTTTGTTTCTTTAGGACAAAACTCAATAGATAAAATCAGGAAGGAATATGATAGTTTAACAAAAAACACAGTTTATGGCAATAATCCGGACACTGGGAAATATTATGATATTAGGGGTTTTAAAATGTATTGCGAAACTTATGGTACAGGGGAACCATTGCTTTTAATTCATGGCAATGGAGCAAGTATCAGCGCATTTGTAAAACAAATACCCTTCTTTTCAAAAAAGTATAAGGTTATTGTCGCTGATAGCAGAAATCACGGTAAGTCAGTGGATAAGTTGGATTCCCTTTCTTACGAAATGATGGCCGATGATTATGCTGCCTTACTATCGCAAATGAAAATTGATTCCACTTTTGTTTTAGGTTGGAGTGACGGAGGCGTAAATGGGTTGCTAATGGCGATAAGACATCCCGAAAAAGTAAAAAAATTGGTTATAACAGGAGCCAACCTGCAATCGGACTCTTCGGCAGTTTCGCCGGATGCACTGCAAAGGGCAACAAAAACCTATAATATGTTTAAAAAAATGTTTGCAGAAGAAGGAGCTAAAACACCCTTGGATTCTATAGTATTCAAGTATAGTAAGTTGTTGGTAGAACAGCCAAATATTACTGTGGAAGATCTGCATAAAATAACCTTACCGACCTTGGTTGTGGGAGGGGATCACGATGTTATTAGACCTAATCATACCTTAAAGATATTTCAAAATATTCCAAATGCATATTTGTGGATTTTGCCCAATTCAGGGCATTATACATTGGTGACCCGTACAGATGAATTTAATAAAGTTGCCGATGATTTCTTTACAACAAAATTCAGGGTAATTAAGGATAGGGATAGGGATTTTTAATAATTGAAAATCAGGTTTTGATTTTTGGACAACGATATTGATAATAATAAGGCCGTCCAACCATTTGTTGGACGGCCTTATTATATTTGGCTTAAATTATTAATTAATTTTTCACCAAGTTTATTTCTACACGTCTGTTTTCTGCACGTCCTGCTTTGTACATATTGGTAGCAATAGGTTTGCTTTCGCCGTATCCAATGGATGTTAACCTAGAACTGTCTATTCCTTTTTCAACTAAGAAATTCTTAACCGAAAGTGCCCTTTCCTCGGAAAGTTTTTGATTGGACGGTACACTGCCTATGCTGTCGGTATGCCCCTCAACCGTAAATTTGGCATTGGGATATTCGTTAAGGATCTTAATGATGTCTACCAAGACATTGGTAGATTCTATTTTGATCGTGGCCTTTCCAGAATTGAACAAAATGGTCTTGGCGTACTCGTTTAAGGTTTTTTGGACCTCTTCAGTAAGTTCGGGACATCCTTTGTTGGCCACTGTGCCGGCTACATCTGGGCAATTGTCGTCCTTGTCCAAAACACCATCACCGTCAGTATCGGGCCAAGGACAGCCATTATTTTCTACTACTCCGGCTTCTTCGGGACAGTTGTCATCCTTATCCAAGACACCGTCACTATCAGTATCTTCCCAAGGACATCCGTTGTTCTCGATTATACCTGCCTCCTCTGGACATTTATCATCCTTGTCCAACACCGTGTCACCATCTGTATCCTCCCAAGGACAACCGTTGTTTTCCACTGGTCCTGGAACCTCAGGACAACCATCTACCTTATCCAATACGCCATCTTCGTCTTTGTCTTTTGGTCTGGATTGGTAAATTGGAATTTTTAAACCTGCATAAACATCCGCACCTTTAGATTGGTCGCTTGTTAATACTGTTAATATAGATCCGGAACCAATATACAATGGCCCTGCCCTTAATCCAGCTCCCCACTGTACGCCTATGTTTTGGACATAGCTAACAGGAGAATAAAAACTGAACCATTTGCTTTCGAACCTAGGGGTAAGCGAAACAATGTTGGCAATACTATTGGTATTGGTATTACTTTTTGAGGTTATTGATAAATCGGTATTTAGATTCATATAAAAGTGATTGTTGATATTCCAATCAGCATTTAAATGCAAGGCTGTGGGCAAAACGGCTTTGGATGCGTTTCCAGACCTAATCTGTGTGTAAAGATTGTTTAGTTTGTCCTCAAACCCTTCTTCGTTGTCAAAATCGTCTTCGCTAATAGAATTGGTAATGTCATAAGCCTCTTCGGTCCCTTTATATTTAAGGCTACCTAGGTCCGTTAAGGATAGTCCAAATTTCAATTTGTATTTGTTAATGTCTTTGGGAGCGTAGGGATTGCCATCCTTATCCATCACCGTATAGTCTGCAAAATTTGGGCGCCATTCGTAAACAAAACCTAGGTCTACCCCAAAGCCGTCCGCACTTTTAACAAATTCGTAGTCTTCAAAATCGTTCGTTATGTTGTCACTGTTGCCATAGGATATTTCACCTTGGGAATCAATGCTTCCCGTAGTTCCGGAACCGTCAGCGTCATAATCTATAATTATATTCTTTCCACTGGAATAAGCGTTGCCATAACCCATTAAGTATTTTAAGGAGATACCTCCCTTAAGAAAATGTTGTTCCTCGTTCATAAGCACTGTGGCATAGGTAATCCCTGTTTCTGCCCAAGCATTGGCGCTCATCTGATAATCGCCTTCATTTACGTTGAAATCCTCATTTTCATCGAACTCATTGGAAATATTATCATAGGTATCTCCGTTGATTTCGTTGATATTGAAAAATACCCTGCCTCTGGTAAAAACAGCTAATGAATTTTTAGAATTGATGTTGAACATGAATGATGGTCCCAAAATATCAACATTGCCATAAGCGTTATTTGCATTTTTGGGCGATTTTGTTCCATCATCATCAAAATCAAAACTGTCTTTAAAAATATCTCCAAATTTTGCACTGTAATAGTCGTTTCCTATTAATCCACTAACCCCTATAAGGTTTATGTCCGTTTTAAATCTAGAGTCCACTATATTGGCCGGGTTGGACATTAGCCCATGCACCCCATTGTAATTGTCAGTACCTAGTCCAATATAAGACTGACCCTTTACTACTGCGGTTATTAGAATTAGGAATGCTACTAAAATACTTTTGTTCATGCTTAAAAATTTTGTTTATTTCTTTTTTATTGTTAATCGATTCTTGTTCCCTTAAATTTGATTTTTTTTCAAGAATCAAAGTGTAGAAACGCTTTTATTGGAATTAAATTATAATATGTTAAAATATTTTATTGTTGTATGGAGAATTCAGTCTTAAAGGATGAGGATAAAAAACTAGCTTTTAAGATTTACCTCTATTTGGGAGCTTTGTTCATTACCTCTTTGGTGGTTTCCAATTTAATTTTTCAAAAGTTTTTTTATTGGAAGCCTTTTGGGGATGTTACGGTTTTGGGAGCGTCGCTTTTTGAAATTTCTGTGGGCATTTTACCCTATCCCTTAACGTTTTTGATTACGGATCTGATATCGGAAATTTATGGCAGAAAAAAAGCAAACCAGATTGTAACCGCAGGAATTTTTGCGTCCTTTTTTTCAATGGGAATCGTTCTGTTGGCCAATAGTGTTCCCGCACTACCAAACTCACCAGTCAACGATGAGGTATTTAACCATGTTTTTGCATTATCCCCTATTGCTGTTTTAGCCTCAATGTTGGCTTATCTTTTTGCCCAATATATAGATATCGGTATCTATCATTTTTGGAAAAGAATAACGCATGGGAAACACTTATGGCTTCGTAATAATTTCTCGACTTTTCTCTCCCAATTTATAGATACGTTTACGGTAGTGGGGCTTCTGTGTGTTTTTAAAGTACTGCCATGGTCTATGTTTTACGGACTAGTTATCAGCGGTTTTATTTTTAAGATAATTGTGGCCTTCTTCGACACCCCTTTTCTATATTTTTTCGTATATCTATTTAGAAAGCGGTTTAATTTGAAAGTAAACCAGGAAATTGACCTTGAAGCATAATAAAATAACCTTTTTGTTGTTCTTAACGAAGAACCCAATAGTTCAATTTTGATAAAGCGTTGTAATGGTGATGGCCAAGGCCTAAACTGTTTTTCCTTTCTATGTTAAATATTATTTAAACTATATGGAAATTGGGCTTGGACTTGTCTATTTATTGTAGAATTGCGTCAAAATTTTAATGCATATGTTTAATGAAATAGCCCCGTTTTAAGTAATATTGGGCGATTTGGTTTAGATAAAGGATATCGTAGAAAAGGATTTGTATGCTACAGCTGGTATTTAAGGCCTTCGGGATTATCTTGAATAATGGGTTGATATACATGCAAGGCCTGGGAATTAATTACATAGACCAATAAAAAAACAGGTCTTTCAGATACAAAAAAGTTTAAATAGCAACAGATGAAAAAGAAAATTTTAAAGATTGTCGGTGGGGTATTTTTGGTATTAGTTTTATTATTAATTGCTACTCCATTTTTCTTAAAGGGAAAAATTGCCGATATCATTAAGAATAAGGTAAATAATAATATTAATGCCACCTTCAATTTTTCCGATGCGGATTTAAGTCTATTTAGAAGTTTTCCAAATGCTACCGTTACTTTAAGTGATATAACACTAATTAATAAGGCACCTTTTGAGGGAGATACTCTTTTTGCTTCTAATAAGGTAACCTTGGACATGTCTATTAAGGAACTGTTTAAGGACGCAAGTGAGCCAATTGCTATAAAAAGTCTAATCCTTGATGGTCCATTGTTAAATGTAATTGTGGATAAGGAAGAAAAGGCAAACTATGATATCGCCATTAATGACGGTTCTTCTCCAGTGGATACAGCGTCTACCGATAGCGGTTTCTCATTATCAATGGAATCTTATGGCATTAATAATGCAACTATAAATTACAATGACCTTTCTAGCGGTATGTTTTTTGCAATTTCTGAAATGAACCACAAGGGAAAGGGCGATCTCTCCTTGGAAAATTCTGAGTTGGATACAGAAACCAGTGGTTTGGTTTCATTTGAAATGGATAGCACAAAATATTTGAATAAAAATCCAGTGCAATTGAAGGCACTTATTGGGGTTGATTTAAAGGAAAATAAATATTCCTTTTTAAAGAATGAGGCCATGGTAAATCAATTGGCCTTAGTATTTGATGGCTTTGTGAAATTGAATGAAGATAACCAAGAGGTAAACATTTCTTTTAAAACGGTGTCTTCAGACTTTAAAAACTTCTTAGCGGTTATCCCAGCGGCATATTCCAAAAATATAGAACAGGTGTCAACTAGCGGAAATTTTACGGTTGCGGGTGAGTTTAAGGGCATTGTGGACGAAGATCATATTCCACAGTTTAAAATTGATATCAATTCGGATAACGCTTCCTTTAAATATCCCGATTTGCCAAAATCGGTTAGAAATGTTTTTATAGATACAGAAATTTCCAATAATACTGGAATTGTAGAAGATACCTATGTGGATATCCGCAGATTATCCTTTATGATAGACGAAGATAAGTTTAATATGGTAGCCAAAATAAGTGAGCTTATGGGCAATACCAAGGTGAGCGCCAAGATAGATGGAAAGATGAATTTGGCAAATATCTCCAAAGCTTATCCGGTACCGGCCGATTTAAATTTAAAGGGAATCTTAAATGCGGATATTTCAACGGCTTTCGATATGGCATCCATTGAAAAGAAGAAGTATGAGAATACGAAGACCAATGGCACCTTAAATTTAAAGGACTTTGAGTATAAATCCGATGAATTTCCCAATCCTATTATTTTAAAAAATACATCAGTCACATTTAATCCAACTACGGTAACCCTTAACAAATTGGAAGGGGCAACGGGCAAGACCGATTTTGATGCTTCGGGAACCATCAACAACCTGCTGGGGTTTATGTTCAATAATGAAAATGTGGAGGGCAACTTCAATCTAAGGTCCAATACTTTTGCCATTAACGATTTTATGGTGGCTGAAACGGCTACGGAGAACCTTGGGGGAGGAAAAGAGGCACCAACTAAATCCTCCGAAGAAAAAATTAAGATACCTTCTTTTTTGGATTGTACCATAAATGCTACCGCCAACACTGTGATTTACGACAACCTTACCTTGAAGGATGTGAAGGGTACGCTTCAAATAAAGGATGAGAAGGCGATACTAACCAATATGACATCTTCAATATTTGATGGTAAATTGGCATTGAACGGGGAAGTGTCCACCAAGGAGGCCACACCTACTTTTGCTATGAAATTAGGGATGGCAAGTTTTAAGATTGCAGAGACTTTCGAGGCTTTGGAAATGTTTAGGACATTGGCGCCTATTGCAAAAATCCTTCAAGGAACCTTAAATTCGGATGTGCAGATATCAGGAAGTTTAAAAGATGATTTTACGCCCAATTTAAATACCATTTCGGGTAATATTTTGGCAGAATTATTGACGAATCAAATCGATGCAAATAGTGCTCCATTAATTTCTCAACTTGACAGTAAATTGAGTTTTTTAAATTTGGAAAAATTGAATTTAAAAGATTTGAAAACGGCTTTGACTTTCGAGGACGGTGTGGTAAAGGTAAAACCGTTTACTATTAAATATCAGGATTTTGCCATAAATGTAGCCGGTAGCCATACTTTCGATCAAAAACTGAACTACGCAGCCACTATTGAAGTACCTGCCAAATATTTAGGAAAGGATATTGCCAATTTAATTGCCAGAATTGATGAAAAATCTTTGGAGAATTTGACCATTCCTGTAACAGCAAATATAGGAGGAGGTTATAGTAGTCCTACTGTGACTACGGACCTTACTTCAGGCATAAAAAATTTAACGGCTCAACTTATTGAAGTTGAAAAACAAAAATTAATTAATAAAGGTAAGGATAAGGCGAAGGATTTTATTGGGGATCTTATCACCAAAAACCAACAGGCCACGGATTCCACCAAAAAGAAAAATCAAGAGAGCGCCAAAGATGTTATTGGAGGTCTTTTGGGTGGAACAACCAAAAAAGCTGATTCTACAGGGAAAACGGATACTACGGCCATAGCGAAAAAAGAAGCCCAGAAAGAAGTTGCCAAAAAAATAATAGGAGGACTTTTTGGTAAAAAAAAGGAGGCAGAAAAGGAGAAAGATAGTGTGCAATAAACTAATGCTGTATGGCTCACAACTCTAAAAGTACCATTAATAGTTGCAATGGAATAGGAGTCTGCCCATTTACTTGATGGGTATGCTCTTGCGATTATTTAAATCGTTATAATTAACATTCCTATTATGGAGTTTGTCGTGGTGTTTAAATATTAGGTTGGCGACAATACATCTTCCAAAACTTTTATTAAATCCTTGGGGCTTTTTAGGTAGGTTACCATATTGTCATTATCCTTAAGTTCAAAATTAATGGGACTGCCCGAAAATAGAAGGGGTGTTTTGGACTCGGATGATAATTTAAAAACTTTTTCTTCAACTATTGAGGGTGTTGTAGTAACAAAAAAGGTAAGGAGGTAATTTGGTTTTACCAACTCTGCCATGGTTTTTACGTTGTCATGGGGCACATTTTGTCCAAGATAAAAAACTCTCCACCCTAGTTTTTTAGCAATAAAGTCAGACAATAATAAACCTATTTCATGACTTTCACCTTCAGCTAAAAACAATATTATCTTTGGGGCATTTTCTGGAGCAATCGGTAATAGATCTATAGCAGAACATATTTTTTGTCGAATTAAGTTTGATACAAAATGTTCCTGTGCCGGCATAATCTTATTGATGCCCCACAGAACCCCCACCTTGTGCAGAAATGGATAAATAACGTCGGTGAAAGTGGACAATATGCCATTTTTGATAATTTGGGACTTAATTATATTGTCAAATTCTTGTTCGTCCAAATTAATCATACTCAATATCAAGGCCTTAACTTCCTCGTCTTGGTTAGAATCGATCAAAGCCTCTGAAACCATTCTGTGGATATCGTCGTCGGACATCTTGCCTATGGCTGATAATCGAACACCTTGATTTCTTAAGATGCTTATGTTTAATAGCTTTTTTAATTGACTGTCCGAATAAAATCGAATATTGGTATCTGTTCTTTCTGGAACTAAAAAATCATATCTACTCTCCCATTTTCTCAGGGTATGAGAAGTAATACCTGTTAGGGAAACTATTTGTGCCATGGAGTACCTGCTCATCCTAATGTCTAAGAAATTTTCAGGTAAAGTTAAACAAAAATTCTAATGACCAATGGGTGGTTGAATATTTTTGTCTAATTATTTATATGAAAAAGTTGTACAAAACAAAATAATTATTATATTTGTCGAACTATACACATAAAAACATTAGACATGAAAAAATTTAGTATTTACTTTTTAGCATTAATCAGTTCTATGTTACTTGTTGTATCATGTAGTAATGATGACGATAATGACATAATTGATGAGCCCACTTTGTCTACCATAGTGGAAACAGCTCAGGACACGGATATTTTAAGTAGCTTGGTAGCTGCTTTGTCCAAGGCGGATGAGAATCCTGATTCAGATTTGATCGGGGCATTGAACGGTGAAGGAACTTTTACCGTATTTGCACCGACCAACACTGCTTTTACAGCACTTTTGGCCAGTTTAGATGGCTTTGATAGTCTGGAAGATTTTGATACTTCAGAGGAACGGGAGATTCTCGCAATGATCTTGAAATACCATGTAATTGTTGGTGCGGCCGCTAATTCTAGTTCGCTTTCCGATGGTAGTGAATTTACTACTCTGCAAGGTGAAAAGATTACGATCAGTATTGACGGTGATGTTTACGTTCAGGATCCTACCGATACGGATGCAAAAGTGGGGCCAGCAGACATTTTGGCTTCCAACGGTATTGTTCATGTAACTCAAGTTTCGCAGGTCTCTGAGTATCAAAAACATTGAGGTTTAGCTATTTTTATTGAGTCCTTTCTATTGGGTTGGATTATTCAATAACAGCACGTTACCTG
>Ga0209491_10006502_pt1 | contig 16151 bp, 16 predicted proteins | sample BON02_FD_187213 | JGI IMG/M metagenome (GOLD analysis project Ga0209491, IMG submission 187213) | Freshwater microbial communities from Lake Bonney liftoff mats and glacier meltwater in Antarctica - BON-02 (SPAdes) (version 2) | ecosystem: Environmental > Aquatic > Freshwater > Ice > Glacier...
GAGCAAAGCTGTTTCTAAATCACTTTCCTCTACAGCATCTTTCGCTTTTAGTCCCAAAAATTCAAATGCATATTATGATTTCACGATTTCTGATGACTTGACCAACTCGGCCTTTTGCTGTGTGATTTCCCGGAGCATCTCAGTCTTTTTGCTTATACCACTTCGTTCATAATAGAGGCTGTTGATTTGGCGTTTAAGCTCTCTCACACTCCAAGTGCCTTTTATACATTCTATTTCGTAGAATGTGCATTTTATCAAATCTTTGATCTGCAAAAGTTGCTCGATATGCGTGTATGAAAGATAATTAAGTAGCTTTTAAGCTGGCACTCGCATCTTATTTTGATATTGTGGGGTCAATGACTCCACTTTTTGAAATGCTTCTAATTGTGGGGTCATCAACCCTACAATTTGTTGTGAAAAAGAATGTTGATTTGTCCTGATGTACAAAGCTATTTGAGGATAGAGTAGGTAAAAATCTTTAAAACGATACAATGCTCTGTGATCAATACCTTCCGCAAGTAGGAGACTTGGTGATATTCGTAAATACGGCTGGTTACATGATGCACTTTTTCGAATCCAGTGCTCATCTTTTTCCTTTGGCGACCAATCTGATATGGAATCGAACGACAGAAAACGATAAAATACATTCTGCTCATTTTCAGAATGATGAAAATCTTTAAACAACTTTGAAATGATAGTTAGTGCAATAACCAACCGCTGGGAGATTATTTTTCATAAAGCTCATGCATTGCTCGCAATGAATATTGGGCTGAATTTGCAAAGCAGATTTTGGCCTATCCAAAAATATTGGGCTGCGGGCATGGAAAGCATCGGTGAGCACGATAACGATCAGCCCAAATGGAAAGATCGTAATAACCTCACTGCCTCTGGAGCTCCGCGTGATTACCGTCAGCATGGAGAAGTAAATTTGGAACAAGCTAATGCAGTGGTAAGAAGTGTAAAATACAAGTCGAGTTTTATAGTATTGATGGTTTCTGCCCATTTCCAAAAGCTATATGGAAAATCCGAAGAACCGGAGGTTCTGAAGTTTCTGGAAGGATCTAAGAAATCGCACGAGGAGATTTTGCTTCATCTGAGATTGAAAAAAGAGGAAGTCTCTCAATGTTATGAATTCCTTAGATTCTGTGATGACCTATCTCTTGCATTGTGTCAAAATGACTGTGACAACGCCAAAGAACCGGTGGAAATTGATCCTATATCAGGTGACGAGAAGATCAAATTATCCAAACTTCCCAACGGTGAGTTTCAGCTTGAGCCTTGGGTATTTGAAAAAGATGAGATCGCTTTCCATATAGATTATTTCACTACCAACACGAATAGTTACAGTAAAGATGAAGAGTTAAAAAACGATCTTGATTTGCTTCATCCCTTAGAAAAGGGATTCGTATTTAAGAAACAAGGACACACCTCAATATGATGTACTCTTCTTCACTTAAATGTAATTTTCTCTAGTCTGGATTCTGATCGCTAGGACTTCGAGTAGTAACTTAGTAAACGTACTATTGAATTCCTCTTTAAATTTCTCACTAATCTTATGACTAATATTCGATCTGAAGAGTTTCTCTCATAGTCAGCCCCCTTGATGATGCCGTATTGATATTCAAATTCAGTTGGCATTTCCATGATTTTAATGGTTTAGAATAGTTGAAAGTTTCATTAAGGATTTATAGTATGTAGAGATCAAATTATTCCTGATCATTTTGCTACAACCATTTATTCCAACCTCTTTTAGAATTCCATATAATTCGTACTTGGAACTGTTTTCGTCGTCTTTTTTTTAAACCTTTTTTATCAGAAATGGGGCTAGTTACGATTCTCGTAGTTTTGCTTTTGCTCATTCCTTCCTTGTGTAGTGTCTCTTGTCATTCATTATTTTTGATACTTGACCCGTGGTCTTTTATTATGATTTGTGGGGTTTAAAGTTAACTAGTGTGGTTTTCAAGAATCTGAAAGCCAGTTTTCAACATCGATAGTGGCTCTGTTAATGAAGACTTCTATATATTTCATCTCATAAAAAATACCGAAATAAGGAAGACGACTTCTAAGTCAGAATCTAATTTGGCAACCCAATTGATTACTGGATCATCTAACACCTTTAAAAAGACAGTTATGAAATTTAAGTTGTTTCAGAAGTATAAAGAATTTGCCGTTAAGGGAAATATAATCGACATCGCTATCGGTGTTATCATCGGTTCGGCATTCAACAAAGTGGTGGTTGTGCTTGTAAAGAAGCTTTTCCTACCGCCTCTTTCTTTCCTTACGAATGGCATTAACTGGGAAAACAAGAAGATCATTTTGCGTGAAGCGGTGACTTTAGAAGGTGTGACTCATCCGGAAGAAAAGCCATTGGCTATGATAAACTGCTCGAAGCAAGTGTTGATTTTGTGGTAATTGGATTCACTGTGTTTCTACTAGTAAAACTGATGTAACTACTCAGGTTCTTTTTTCCTTAACCGAAGGTCAGTTTTTTTGGGGTCTAAATGCCTTGCCGTGTCGTAATTGATTGTTTTGGTTCAAGGTTTTACGAATCGTTTTTTATGCTGATTTGTCCACATGACTTTGTGGGTAAAAATAGCTGGAAATAGTGGTTTATATGGAGTGAAGGTACAATATTGGATAACTAACGCATCGAGATATTGGACAAAAGGGATAAACAGATTCAGGATTTGGTCAACATGAACCTTAAACTCATGGGAAGGATCAGTATTCTGGAGTCAAGGATCGTTGATCTGGAAAAAGAGCTTGCCCGGTATCGCCATCCCAAAAACAGCAGTAACAGCTCGGTGCCTCCCTCCAAAGATGAGAACCGTCCAAAAAAGACACAGAGTCTCAGGGAGTCCTCCGGTAAAAAAAGCGGCGGTCAGCCCGGCCATAAAGGCCATACCCTTGAGATCAATGTAAGCCCTGATTCTGTGATTGAGCACATTCCCGGTTTCTGCCGGTGCTGTGGAAATGATCTGTCAGACATCCCCGCAGAACTTTCCTCAACAAGGCAGGTAGTGGATATTCCTGTCATCAGCCCAGTATATACAGCGCATAAGAGCTTCAGCAAAACCTGTCCCTGCGGAGAAAAGAACAAATCGACCTTTCCCCAACACATCAACGCGCCTATACAATATGGAAGCGGGGTAGAGACACTGGTGAGTTACTTACATGCCAGACAGTACCTTCCTTATAAACGGATGAAAGAGCTTTTCAAAGACTGCTTTGGAATTGGCCTGAGTGAAGGAAGCATTGACAATATCATCCAAAGATTTGCCCAAAAAGCAGCCCCTATTTACCAGATGATAAAAAAGGCAGTTTCCGACAGTGCGGTAATCGGCTGCGATGAGACCGGTGCCAAAGTGGACGGGAACAAGCACTGGGTCTGGACCTATCAGACGGAAGAACTTACTGTGTTGGCCCTATCCGAATCCCGTGGACTCAAAGCCATCACAAGCCATTTTCAAGAGGGGTTTGGTGAGGCGATCCTGTGCCATGATGCTTGGAGAACCTATTTTAACTATTCAGATAATCGTCACCAACTCTGCTGTGCCCATATGCTCAGAGAGCTCAACTACATGGTAGAACGCTACAAATCAACTTGGGCGGAGGAACTCAGATCTCTGTTCAGAGAAGCGATCACACTGAAGAAAAAACTAACCGAGTTTTCTGATCAGCAAGCTAAAGAAAACATAGATGCTATAGAATCCCAACTGGACAAACTGCTCGAAGACACTGTAAACTCAACCCATAAAGAAGTCGTCACTTTCCAGAAAAGACTCCTAAAATACAGAAATTCCATCCTGACATTTTTACATCACCACAAAGTGCCTCCTGATAACAATGGTTCAGAAAGAGCAGTAAGGAATATCAAAGTAAAACAGAAAATCTCAGGCCAGTTTAAGTCCATAAGAGGCGGCGACGACTTCTGTGTACTCAGATCCGTAGTAGATACGCTGATCAAACAGTCGCAAAATGTCTTGCAGAACCTTACTCATATCTCTCAGTTAGTACCTGAGTAGTTACAATGTTTCATCATTTTTGAAAAAATCACTGAGTTTTCCAAAAGATTTTTCGAAATAACCGTCTAGCATTTTCTTAATAATGAAAGAACGATATTCGTCTTTCGATACGATAGGGAAGTACTCATGACTCTTTCCGTAAGACTTGTGACTTACAAATCCCTTGCGCTCCAATATCCTAACTATCGTAGACACAGTGTTATACGCCGGCTTTGGTTCGGTCATTGGAGTAAGGATGTCTTTGACGAATCCTCGTTCGATATCCCAGAGGATTTGCATGATCTCCTCTTCTGCTCTTGTTAATGGTTTCATAAATAAGGTGTTAAGTTTTAATTGTAAGAAAATTATTCGTTTAGTTTCACAATTGCAAAAAAAATCACCTTTACTTTTAATATTTTTTATCTTTAAAGATGTGACGTTCGTATATTCTTTTATCACCTTCATAAGAAATGGCCTCATTTGAGGCCATAAAAGTTATGCGGATCTTAATTTAATTATCCGTGTCAAATGAAGTAGTTTAACGATGGGATAGGTTGGGTCAAACTCATACCATTTCACTGCAAAATTAGGTCTATTTGGTAGCTTATGGTGATTATTTTGGAACAGTTCACCAAGCATCAAAACATCAAGCATCAGACTATTTTTCGAGTGGTCATTATTGTCAAAGTTTGCATATCCGTATTTGTGCCCACTCCAGTTTACGATAGCGCCATGCACTGGCCCCATTAGGAAGTGAATGGGAAGCAGAAAATACATCCACCAATGTGTGCCAGGCATATCAAAAACTGAAATGCAAAGTACATAGATCGCTACGTACAATAATCCCCAGCTTACTCTTACGAGCATAGTATCAGCAAATTTGTCAAACTTGTTCCAATCAGGAATGTCTTTGGAGAACCTTTCCTCTGGCTTAAGCCGGAAAGCAAAGTATTCATTGTAGATGTTTTTTGTCTTCCACATCATCGTAAACAAATTCTCGGTATGATGGGGACTATGTGGATCCTTTGGAGTGTCACTATATGCGTGGTGCATTCTGTGCAGAATGGCGTATGCTCTAGGGGATAGGTAAGAACTACCTTGCCACATCCATGTGAAAAAGTAAAAGAATTTTTCCCAATATTTGTTCATGTAGAACATCTGATGGGCAGCATATCTGTGTAAGAAGAAACTTTGGCAGAACAGAGAGAAATACCAATGCAACAAGAAGAAAATGATGATTATCACTCGATGTAGGATTTATGTTAATTTATAAATATAAGGCAACGTAATTCAAGTAACGAACTTCATGTCTGATCCATTCCATTTTTCGTGGTGATATTCATGAGTTTTTTAGAATAGATAACCTAATTCAGTAATTTTATTTCTATGGAAAAGACGAACAAGCCATTGAACTTTCTAATCAAAATCTTTTTGGGTGGGATTGCAGTACTCATAGCAGAATTCTTATTATCTGGGATTCATATAGATACTATCGTAACAGGTTTTATACTTGCTGCGGTGATCATTTTAATCAACATTACGCTAAAACCACTTTTGATCATTTTGACTTTGCCGATTACCGTAGTGACGCTGGGACTTTTTTTACTAGTTATTAATGCACTGATGATCATGCTGGCCGACCGGATTATTCCTGGTTTTCAAGTGGATAGTTTTTGGTGGGCGGTATTGTTTGCCATTGTGATGAGCGTCATTAATTCTCTTTTTGGTAACAGTTTGAATCCCTCTGATTGATAGAATAGCCCTAAATAAATGATCATCAAATAGTAATTATTGTGTTGATTTTTGAAGTAGCTGGGTGGAGTAAGAATTATTAGAATAGATTTAGTCCTTTTATTTAGCGTCCGATTTAAAAGTGTTAACAAATCATTAAAGTCTGAAAAGTTAGAATTTGAACACTTTGACACTTAGAGAAGTTAAATGATAAGGTTACTAATTGACTCTTAGGTTATTATATTGATGAAAATTAACCAATTTGATAACAATTCTTTCTTAAGATTTTGTGGATTCAAATAAATTCCACTAGATTTTGATACCATATTACTAGAGTATTTAGTACTATTGGACTGCTAATCACTTTATACTAATATTCTTTAAATATTTGACCTATGTCAATTTCAAATTCAGGTTTTGACCCATTACGCATCAAAGAGCTTAAGGACGAGCTAGGGAAGCTCAAAAAGACCTTCAAAATTCTTCCCGAAGAAGAAAACTCTGACGAGTTTGTGAATTTCTATTTTATAGGAATGCATCAAGGTAAGGAGGTAATTTACGATGCTGCTCTATACACCCTCAGATTGCATCATTCTAGCGAAGTGTACGAACTAGCTGAGCATAAAGCCGCTCAGAAATTTCCGAACTTTAAAAGTATTTCCTATGAAGAAGATGAAAATGGCAACTTGAAGGCATTGACAAGTGAGGAGGAAGAGATTGGTTGGTTTATCACCGAGATCATCATGGAGATAGAAGAGGAGGAAAGTGTTAAAGTACAGGAATTCATAGATGTCGATACTCACCATGACTTTGGTATCGGTGTTGACGCTGGGTTGAATGTAGATCTTATCGATGAGGCAGTTATCTCAAAATTTGTTAAGGAGTTTAACGACGACACGTTGGTGCTTGATGATACCATGTATGCTTTCCAATCTGAAGAAGAAGATTTCGAAGATTGATTTTATTTCAGTTAGAACACAACAATGACGCTTGCTGACGCAAGCGTTTTTTTATGCTAAAGATTGCGTATTCACATATTTATAAGCATCCGTTGCCTGAGAACCATAGGTTTCCTATGGAGAAATATGAGTTGCTTCCAGGCCAACTGCTATATGAGGGAATTGTAAAGGAGGAGAATTTCTTCGAGCCAAAACCAATAGATGAAAAGTGGATTTTGAATACGCATACACAGGAATATTGGACAAAGCTCAAGGATTTGTCTTTATCTAAATCAGAAGTTCGAGCTACTGGATTTCCGCTTTCCAAAGAACTGGTGAATAGAGAGATAACTATTTTGAATGGCTCTGTTCAAGCCGCAGAATTTGCTTTGAAGTATGGAATAGCGATGAATATCGCAGGCGGTACACATCATGCTTTTGCAGATAAGGGTGAAGGCTTTTGTTTATTAAATGACATTGCTGTTACAGCAAATTATTTGCTGGAGAATCAATTTTCTAAGAAAGTTCTTGTGATAGATTTGGACGTTCACCAGGGCAATGGAACCGCAAGGATATTTGCCGATAATCCAGATGTATTTACGTTTAGTATGCACGGAGAAAAGAACTATCCTATGCACAAAGAAGTATCTGATCTGGATTGTGCTATTTCAGATGGTACGGGAGATCGAGTCTATTTAACTATTCTTCAATCTCAACTCGAGAATATTCTGAAAGACTTTTTGCCTGATTTTATCATTTATCAAGCAGGAGTAGATGTCTTGGAAAGCGACAAATTAGGAAGATTGGCGATGAGCATAGAAGGGGTGAAAAACCGTGATGCGAGCGTCTTAAATCTAGCTAGGTCTCTAAAAGTGCCAATCGTATGCTGTATGGGAGGTGGGTATTCACCAAAAATAGCTGCGATAGTAGAAGCGCATACGCAGGTTTATAGAGTGGCTCAAGATCTCTATTTCTGATAATCGAATCTCAATTTTTCCTATTGACTTCAAGTCAATTCTTGTAAAATCAATACTTTCTTTATATTTGCTCCCTTGTAAACAATAACATCAACAAAGTGAAAAGAGGATTAAAACTAATCGGTGCATTGAGCCTTGCTACAATGCTTTTATACGGCTGTAACAATGCTGGAACATCTACTTCAACTGGCGAAAGCACTTCTAAGGAAGTTAAACAAGGTGATTTGAACGTTGCTTTTGTTTACACGGATAGCGTAATTAATAAGTATGATTACTTCAAGACGAAGTCTGAAGAGCTTACGGAGAAAGGAAAGAAATTTGAAGGTGATCTTCAGGGAAGAGCTAGCGGTTTTCAGCAAGAAGTTCAAAACTTCCAGCAATCTGGCGGTAACATGACTGTAAACCAGCAGAGAGCAAAACAAGAGGAATTGTCTAAAAAGGAGCAAAACTTAATGACTTATCGTGATAATTTGATGCAAGAATTATCCGCTGACGAAGCTGCACTTTACTCTGAGGTTTACGATAAAGTTCAGGAATACCTAAAGACTTATGCTGAAGGCAATGACCTTGACTTGATTCTAAGCTACACAAGAGGTGGAGCCGTATGGTATGCAAATGATGCTATCGACCTTACTGAGTCTGTAATTGAAGGAATTAATAAAGCGTTCACTGCTGCTCCAGCAGATACAGCAAAATAAGCTGAAACACTTTTTAAAATATTAAAACCCAGCCCAAGGCTGGGTTTTTTTGTGGGGAAAAATTAGGTAATTTTGAAGCATTAACGAAAATTTATAGAATGAAAATCACTGAATTTTTAAAGCATAATTACCGTCACTTCAATGCGGCTGCATTGATCGATGCAGCTGAAGGTTATAAAAGCCATTTGGATAATGGTGGAAAAATGATGGTCACTTTAGCCGGTGCCATGTCCACTGCTGAGTTGGGTATTTCTCTTGCGGAAATGATCCGTCAAGATAAGATTCAAATAATCACCTGTACTGGGGCTAATTTGGAAGAGGATGTATTCAATTTGGTTGCACATGATTATTATGAGCGTATTCCAAATTATCGTGAACTTACTCCAGCGCAAGAGCAGGATTTGGTAGAACGCCACATGAACCGTGTGACTGACACCTGTATTCCAGAAATGGAAGCGATGAGAAGGATCGAAGACGTTATTTTGAAAGAATGGGTGGCAGCTGATCAGGCTGGTGAAGCTTTCTTTCCACATGAGTTTTTTTATAAAATCCTACTTTCTGGCAAGTTAGAGGAGTCTTATCAGATTGATCCAAAAGACAGCTGGTTGTTAGAAGCTGCCAAAAAGAACATACCGATTATCGTACCAGGATGGGAAGATTCTACTTTGGGAAATATGTTTGCTAGTCACGTGATTTCAGGAGATGTGAAAAATGTCCATACTGTCCGCACGGGCATTGAGTATATGATGTACCTGGCAGAATGGTATACAAATACCGCAACAGATGAAAGTACTATTGGTTTTTTCCAAATTGGCGGGGGAATTGCAGGAGACTTCCCTATATGTGTGGTGCCGATGTTGCATCAGGATTTACAAAGAGAGAATGTGCCACTATGGGGTTATTTCTGTCAAATCTCTGACTCGACCACCTCTTATGGCTCTTATTCTGGAGCTGTGCCAAATGAGAAGATTACTTGGGGCAAATTAGGAGTGAATACTCCAAAATTTATCATCGAGTCTGATGCAACGATCGTAGCACCTTTGGTATTTGCCATTGTGCTGGATCAATAAACTATGAGAAAATTTAAAAATGTATTAAATAGAGCAAGTGGCGTAATGCTACTTGCTTTTTGCTTTTCTTTTAATCTCCAAGCCCAAAAAGTAGTTTCGCTTTCTGGTGCTAATAGTCCGCAAGACGATATAAATCCGGTGTGGATTGGAGACAATACATTACTATTTACGAGAGCTTTTCACCCTGACAATATCGGAGGAGTTACAGATCCGGGAGATATCTGGATGACCAAAAAGTCTGACGCCGGAGAGTGGCATGAAGCTGTTCATCGATCAGATCTAAGTACAGATGGATATGATTTTTCTCTTGGCCTAGAGGATTACCTCACGTTGCTTGTGTATCACACCGGTGGCGAGCGTTTCGGAATTTATCAATATTCCAAATTTGGTGCCGACTGGAACTTTCTTCGCCAGGTAGCTATGACTGGATTGGATTCGCTTTCTGGGCAAGTTACCGGTCGAGTGGCATCTGGAGGAAAAGTGATTTTTCTTTCAGGAAAAAGATCGGATTCCAAAGGAAATGAAGATATCTATGTCAGTGATAAAATTGGACCAATAGACTGGTCAACTCCAATGAATATTGGTTCAGCTGTCAATACTATAGGGCAAGAGATGAGCCCTTTTTATGATGCGAAATCCGGTGAATTGTACTTCTCTTCCAATATGCATGAAGGGGCAGAAGGAAAGGATATTTTTATAGCTAAGCACATGGGAGAAGGTTGGGACAGCTGGAGCAAGCCTGAGATTTGGGAACAAGTGAGCTCTCCAGGATCTGAAGTTTCAGTCACTTTTATAAATGATGAAGAAGTGGTATGGACAAGTACTCAGAATAGTGATGGCTTTGCAGATTTATTGACTTTCGAAACTGTAGTTCCACTTATTAAGCCTGAGGAATTTACCGCTTCGGAGCCAGAGCCTTTAGCTCCAAATACAAATCCAGTACTAGCTAGAAAAGTAGCAATTGTACCTATTTTCCCTGCTTCTACCGTTGGTTTTCCTGAAGTGAAAGTGACAGAAGAAGTAGTTGAACACGAAGAAAGTCCTATTTCATGGTTTGTAGTAGATGCCAAAAACAAAACATTGGTTCCCTTCTCTATCAGTTGGAAAGCGGGAAACAACATAGTTGCAAAAAGTGCTACAGGTCTAATAAAGTACTCTGAACTACAGAGCTCTCAAGTAAGAGAGGTAAAGGTCAATGCACAAGGTTATTTCCCGAAGACTATTTTACTTAGGGACATAAAGACTTCTGAGCCGACAGTAGTGCTGATGACGAAAGCAGAATCTGGAAGTATTATCTTATTGGATAATGTGAATTTCAAAAGAGGAACAGCTGAATTGGAAGGAGAGGAGACAAAAGCGTCATTGGCAGAATTGGCGGAATTTCTTCTAGAAAACCCTGCTTTGAAACTTAGAATCCATGGTCATACCGACAGTGCGGGCGATCCAGGACTGAATAAAGGACTTTCTCTAGAAAGAGCAGGAAGCGTGAGAGATTTCTTGATTGAGCAAGGAGTTTCATTCGAGAGCCTCAGGATATCTGGATGGGGCGGAACCAGACCAGCTGCATCCAATTCCACGGAAGCAGGTAGGTCAAAAAATAGAAGAGTAGAACTAGAAGTAGAGCGGTAAAGTGCAATCTTAACCCTACACTCAAAATAAAACGTCTAAAAACAAAAAGTATTCATTCTCAGTCATCAATCCCGGTTTTTTTATTTGACACGCCGGTTTGCTTACAGTTCGGTAATTCTTTTTAGACTTCAAGAAAAAACGGCTTTGAAATGATTTTTCAAAGCCGTTTTCTTTTTAAAGAGAATAGTTGCCTCTATAATCCCGCTTCACAAATTGATTGGCAGGTTCGAAATTAGTAACCTTCATTTCTGGTCCATCCCAAACGAGCTTTATTCCACGTCCAGGATAGTCAAACTGTGATGCATTATCTGATTTTGGAGTTCTATAATCATAGCTTCTGATAGCCAAATTACCCATCAAAACTGATTCGGTAAGAGGGCCAGCGATTGAGAAGGGAGAACTTAAGTTTTTGAATTCTTCTGATCCATGTCCAGCGATACAAGCTTCAACCCAGTTATTATAGTGACCACCATCTCCACCTGGAACTCGATATAGCGTCTGAGGGACATTTGCGTCTTTAGTTTTAGAAGTAGGAAGTAGTTGAGGGTTTTTACCGTAGGTAGAGCACATCATTTTGCCTTTTGTTCCTTCTATGATTACGCCGTTTCCACCATCACCCATTTGCTCGTTTGGAGCCAATTCCTCTGGTCTATTTGGCTGAATACCGCCATCCATCCAGTGGAATTCTAGATCTTCTTTTCCTGGTCTGTCAAATCGTAAAGTGATATGAGAAGAAGGAGGGCAACTTTCCGGGAAATATCCTCTTTTAAATTCTCCTACATATACAGAGCCTACAGAGCATTCAGCAGATTTTGGATAACCTAAGCCTAACACTCGGAAAGGAGGTTCCATTATATGGCATGCCATGTCTCCAAGTGCTCCCGTTCCATAGTCCCACCAACCTCTCCAGTTAAATGGAATGAGATTGCCCACATAATTTTTTTGAGGGGCTGTTCCAAGCCAAAGATCCCAATCCAAATCAGCAGGAGGGGTCACTGGCTCTGTTGGCCATTGAATTCCTTGTGGCCAAACAGGTCTATCAGTCCAAGAATAAACTTTAGTAGCGTCACCTATTAATCCGGCATCATACCATTCCACCATTTGGCGAACGCCATCCCCAGAAGAACCTTGGTTACCCATTTGGGTGACTACTTTATATTTTTTTGCTGCTTCGGTGAGCATTCTAGCCTCATAGATATCGTGAGCAAGAGGTTTTTGTACATATACATGTTTGCCCATTTTCATGGCAGTCATAGCCGCTACAGCATGCATGTGGTCGGGAGTTGATACAGTGACGGCATCAATGTTATTTTCTTCCTTTTCCAGCATCTCTCTGAAATCCTTATAGTATTTAGCCTTGGGATGCAATTCTCTGCTTGCTTTAGCTCTAGTGTCATCCACATCACACAGTGCGATAAAGTCTGCTTTTTCTGTTCTGGTAATTCCGCGTACGTCACTGCCACCCATTCCCCCGACACCAATACTAGCTACACGGAGTTTGTCACTTGGGGCTATAAAACCTGGTCCACCTAGGACATTTCTTGGAACAATGTAAAATCCGGCTGCTGCTAATGCAGAGCCTTTGAGAAATTTTCTCCGGGACTTCCCAGAATTTGAGCCATCACTTTTCATCAGATTAATAGTTATGTTAAAGAGGGTTGTTGAACTTTATTGATTTTCTTCATCAGATTAGCATCTCACTAAGTGAAATCTGAAATTATTAAAAACAAGTCACAATCTTCTGCCCATTGGTAAAATACTAATAGAAATCGCAGGTAGTTTAGACGTTAGCAAGTTTAAGTGTTTTATTATAAAATTAATTTGGCCTGAAAAGATTGTTAAAAAAATAGATTAAGTTTACTCAAACCTCTATTCTATGAAACATATCCTGTGGGCAATTGCTTTAATATCAGCATTTTATATTAGTTCATGCCAAGCTCCAAATTCAATTAAACTTGAGGATGCCGGCATTATTCCAATTCCAAGATCTATTTCTTCCACATCTGGAGTCTTTGAGTTAAGCTCAAGTTCTTCCATTCAATTGATGGGATCTGGTGAAGATTTGACAAGAGTCGGGAATTATCTAACAGATAAGTTACGTCCAGCTACCGGTTACGATATACCTGTCACTACCGAAAGTGGTGATCTGATTATGGAGTTGATTAGTGGAGAGGCTACTGAGAAATATAGCATTGAAATCACAAGCGACAATGTAAAGATCTCATCGACTTCCGCAGCAGGACTTTATTATGGCATACAGACACTTATCAAGGCATTACCGGTAGAGATTGAAAATACCTCCAAAGTAGATGTGGGATGGATCATAGCGAATGGAAAGATTGCGGATGAGCCGGAGTATTCATATAGAGGCGCAATGCTGGATGTGGCGAGACATTTTATTAGCATAGAAGATGTGAAGCACTACATTGATCAAATGGGAAGTTTGAAATTCAACTACCTGCATTTGCATTTATCGGACGATCAAGGCTGGAGAATTGAAATCAAATCTTGGCCAAAATTAACTGAGATTGGTGGGAAAACGGAAGTTGGGGGTACTGAAGGTGGTTTTTTCACCCAAGAAGATTATACTGAGATTGTAAAATATGCAGCAGACAGATTTATTACAGTAGTGCCTGAGATAGATATGCCTGGTCATACGAACGCCGCCTTGGCAGCCTATGCAGAATTGAACCCGGGTGTCAATTTGCCTGATGGTGATTTTGCTACTATGACTGAAGGCAAAATCGATTTTAACATTCTTGATAAGAACCCGGAGCCAGCAGAGATATACACGGGTATTGAGGTAGGTTTTAGCACGTTTGCTACCAACAAAGAAATCACCTACACTTTTGTAGAGGATGTGATTAGGGAGCTTGTAGAGCTTACTCCTGGCCCATATATTCATATTGGTGGTGATGAATCTCATGTGACTGAGAAAGATGATTACATCTATTTTGTGGAGCGTGTACAAGAAATCGTAATAAAGTATGGTAAAAAGAGCATAGGTTGGGATGAAATAGCTACTGCAAAATTATCACCAGGCTCGGTAGCTCAATTCTGGGCGTTGGAGGCAAATGCAAAACTGGCTAAGGAGCAAGGCAATCAAATTCTAATGTCTCCCGCAAAGCGTGCCTATCTTGACATGCAATATGACTCTACATCTAGACTTGGGCTACATTGGGCTGCCTATATAGAACTTGATGACTCTTACAATTGGGATCCGGCAACCTATGCTGATGGGATAAATAAATCGGATATTTTGGGAGTTGAAGCACCGCTATGGACGGAAACAATTGCCAGTCGTGCTGATATTGAGTACATGGCTTTCCCAAGATTGGCAGCACTAGCTGAAGTTGCTTGGTCATCAAATGAACGAAAAAATTGGGAGGGGTTCCAAAAGCGAATTGCTCAGCAAGGTAAACGCTGGGATATCAATGGAATAGGCTTCTATAGATCTCCAAAAGTCGATTGGTAGACACTATTCAAGAAAATAAAGACCCGGTTTTGGCCGGGTTTTTTGTTGCTTAGGAATGGATATTCTTTGAATTTGGATAAAATGAACTTAATATGGATGTTAATTTTAAAATCACTCGATCAAGTTGCTTGATTATTATAACTAGAAAACGTTAATGGGCGAATACATTATTTCCTTTGCAAACTGGATTTGGGGAACTCCTATGCTGATCATTTTAATGGGCGGAGGAATGTTTCTCTTGGTACATTCAGGATTTGTTCCCTTTCGCAAAATAGGCCATGCGATAGGATTACTTAGAGGAAAGTATGATGATAGTTTAGCACCTGGTGAGATCACTTCTTTTCAAGCGTTGTCTGCAGCTATTGCAGCTACAGTTGGCCTGGGAAATATAAGTGGCGTCGCCATTGCAATCAATATGGGAGGTCCAGGAGCAATTTTCTGGATGTGGGTTTCGGCTTTTGTGGGAATGGCTACGAAGTTTTATACCTGTAGCCTAGCAATTATGTATCGAGGAAAAGACTCCGAAGGTAAAATTCAAGGTGGCCCCATGTATGTGATAGAAGAAGGAATGGGAAAAAAGTGGAAATTCCTATCCGTAATTTTTTGTGGAGCTGGTATTTTAGGCTTGCTGGCAATTTTCCAAGCCAATCAGTTAACCGCTGTGATTAGAACGGTAATTCTAGAACCTGCTGGATTAGATGAGGGAGATAAGACAAGGTGGATAATCGGGATTACTATGATGGTTCTTGTAGCGATCGTTATTCTCGGAGGAATCAAGAGAATCGCAGCTGTAGCATCCAAGATGGTTCCTTTTATGGTAGGGCTATATTTCGTGACTGTGCTCATTATTGTTTTCAAATACATCGGCGATGTGCCTGATATGCTTTTAAAAATAGTAACTGATGCGTTCACCGGTGAAGCAGTGGCCGGGGGAGCAGTAGGAGCAGTGATAATCGTTGGAGCTAGACGAGCCGCGTTTTCAAATGAAGCTGGTATAGGCACGGCTCCGATGGTTCACGGTGCATCTAAAAATAATGAGCCTATTCGAGAAGGTTTGTTAGCTATGCTCGGGCCTTTTATAGACACAATAGTAGTTTGTACACTCACTGCTTTAGTGATCATGCTAACTGGCGTTTGGGAATCATCCGAGAAAGATGGAGTGAGATTAACACTTGCAGCATTCGATATGGCACTTCCTTTTTACGGAAGATATTTATTGATGATCGCAGTTCTTGTATTTGCACTTTCTACCATGTTCACCTATTCATATTATGGGCACAAGTGCTTTGGATACTTGTTTGGAGCCAAAAGAGCTGATTACTACAATTATTTCTACTTGATCACAATTGTAGTTGGTGCAGTAGCGTCACTAGAAGTTGTGATTAGTTTAGTGGATGGAATGTATGCAATCATGGCCATTCCTACGATGATTTCTACACTATATTTAGCCCCAAAAGTAAGAGTTGCTATGAAGGATTATTTTCATAGAATGAAAAACACCGAATTATGAATATCTTGATTGCTCCAAATGCGTTCAAAGGCACGATGAGCGCTCGTGAAGCAGGAGAAATTATTCAAGAGTTTATTAAAAACAAATTCCCTCAGATCATTACCGAATTGCTTCCTATT
>Ga0209491_10006503_pt1 | contig 16142 bp, 24 predicted proteins | sample BON02_FD_187213 | JGI IMG/M metagenome (GOLD analysis project Ga0209491, IMG submission 187213) | Freshwater microbial communities from Lake Bonney liftoff mats and glacier meltwater in Antarctica - BON-02 (SPAdes) (version 2) | ecosystem: Environmental > Aquatic > Freshwater > Ice > Glacier...
TGCCGTTCGGGCGTGCAAGAAGCCGGGCCAGGCAGCTACCCTCTTGATTCTTCGCGGATGTAGTTCAATGGTAGAACATCAGCTTCCCAAGCTGAATACGCGGGTTCGATTCCCGTCATCCGCTCCAATCGCCGGAGCTGAATAAGACCAGCTCAGAGCCTTTTTCGGCTTGATCACTCTCTCCTCCTTGAGATGCTACGGTGGTCGGCGTGCCTAGAACGTGCCTAGAAGAATGCGTAACAGGGAGCACCAAATGAGTGCTACGCGGCAATTCGGGACGATCCGGAAGCTCCCGAGCGGGCGCTTCCAGGCCCGCTACTCGCACCTCGGCAAGCAGGTCGGAGCGAAGGACACGTTCGCTACGAAGACCGACGCTCGGCGGTGGTTGTCGAACATCGAGACCGACCTCGCACGCGGTGATCACTTCGACGAGTCGGCCGGCAGGGTGCGCTTCGGTGCGTACGCGCTCCGCTGGCTCGAGGAGCGCGCACTGCGACCACGCACTCGGGAGATGTACGAGTCGCAGCTGCGCAAGTGGATCCTCCCAACGTTCGAGATGGTCACCCTCAACGACGTCGTCACGCGCGACGTGCGTTCTTGGCGCGCCGGCCTTCTCCAAACGCATCTGGCGGAGAACTCGGTGGCGAAGATCTACCGGTTGTTCCGCACGATCATGGAGACGGCGGTGGAGGACGGCCTGATCCGGGCGAACCCTGTAAAGCTGAAAGGCGCGGCGAAGGAGAAGATCCACCTTCGGCCCGAGGTGACGTTCAAGGACGTGGTGCGCCTCGCCGAAGTTGTCGAGCCTCAATTCAGCGCGCTGGTCTGGGCAGCGGCAACTTCGGGGCTCCGATTCGGCGAACTCACCGCGCTTCGCCGATCCGACGTCGACCCAGAAACGGGGCAGCTCCGTGTCCTGAGGTCGCTGGCGTTCGTGAAGGGCGTCGGCCCCGTGTTCGGCCCTCCGAAGACCGAGTCGGGTGAGCGGATGGTCTCCCTCGATTCGACGACGCTCGAGATCCTCCGCAGACACATGAACACCTTCACGGAGCCAGCTGCCGATGCACTTGTCTTTCGGTCGGTCAAGGGCTGCCCACTGCTCAACCGCTATTTCCATCCGTCGTGGACCCGAGCGAAACGCAAGGCCGACGTCAACCCAGAGATCCGATTCCACGACCTCCGCCACCTCGCCGGCACGACGGCGGCGAGCGCCGGCGCCTCAACGAAGGAGATCATGGCGCGCCTCGGCCACTCCACTCCCGATGCGTCACTCCGCTACCTCAAAGCGACTGAGGCTCGCGACGCCGAGATCGCTGCTGGCATGGGTGATCGAATCGCAAGAGAACTGGCGTGAGCGGCGCGAGTTCGTCGACGAAGGCACGCCGGTTCATGCCGAGGTCGCTCACCGAGTGCCCCACGAGGATCCGTTCTCGAACGACAGTTTTGGCCCATAGGAGTTGGTCAGCGACGGTGAGGTCGAGACGACGAACGTCTCGGCCGAACCACGGCGCTTCTGGATCTGACTGACGGCCTTCAGTTGAGCGGGTCGATTCGTTGGCTGCGAATCCAGGCGTCGAGTTCGTACAAATCGAAGAAGAGGTACTTGCCAACCTTCGAGTACGGGATCCGTCGCTCAGCGACCAGACGTCGCAGGTAGCACACCTTGCAACCCAGCCACTCGGCCGCCGCCTCAATTCGTACCCAGTGCGGTGAGGGTCGATCGATCCGACCTCGCTTGTCATTCTTCTCGCTCATGTCATGTTCCCAACTCTCTCGGCGAGCCCGGCGGGCTCATCCATCACCCAAGATGGGGAAGAAGACGCAAGACCGTTTCACAGATTCTTGGGGAATCTGGTGAGAGTGACGCTGTAGTCCCCTGCACCAAGAATTCGACGTTGCCGGCCCACCGTCACTGTGAGATGACTGCTCATCGGAGCACAGATGTGGCGACCGCACACTCGGCACGGACATACCGTGCATCCGTGTCGGACGACCGAAAGCTGCCTCTCAGCCGTCCTGACCACGCGTCGATATGAGTTGTGACCCGTGAGGAAGATGTGCCTGATTGAGCGGCTTCTGGCTCTCGACGGTCCGGTTGTTATGCGTGCCCGATCCGGGGCTGCGGGCGTGATCCGGCAGGGTTTTTCGGAATTGCCCAGCGTAGGAGCCCCTCAATTTTCGAACGGTAGTTCGAGGGTAATCTCGGTAGATGGTGAACTCGCCGGAGCACGACGAGATTGACCCTTTTGACCAAGCTCGAGCCCACATCGAGGCTGCGAAGGAAGCCCGGTCAGATCTTGCCCAGTCGTGGAATGACCTTCGGGCTGCTCGACCCTTCAGCCACCAGCTTGTCTCAAGCGGGCCAACATCGGGACGGCTCGAGGTGAGAGTCATTTGGCCGGACGGCGTGCGGGAAGCCGCTGAACGAGCAGCGGCAAAGTTCGTCGAATCGATCGTGGGCGCATTCGATGCTGCGGTCCGCGCGGCGGTCAGCATCGCAACGGGTGAGCCGGTGGTGAAGTTTCCAGATGCACGGATGCCGATGTGCCTCGTCGAAAGCTCGTTCATCGAGGCATCGACGCAACCAGCGCTGCGACATCTGCGACCCGATCAACTCGACCTGCTCTTTCTCTTTCAGCCGATGGGCGATGCCCCGTTAGGTCATGGCGTGCCGCGAGAGGTTCGGCGAGCCATGGACCACCTTCGCTGGGTGTTGACGACGTCTGCGCAGAACCTGGTGGCGGTCTGGGTGCACACGGCGTCGCCGCAGTTCAGGACGATCGAGGGCGACGAAGTCATCATGAGGTGCAAAATCACGCCGCCTGGTGTTCTCCTCGACAGCCACACCATCGCCGAGATTGACGGTTTGGAGACCGCACTGTCATCGATCTCCAGCAATCCGGGTACGGAGTTCAGCCTGGTCCTCGACGCTAGGCCATACCCGGACGAACCCGCGGACGCGATGGGGGAACGCACCGCCGGGCTCATCGTGACTGCGACTGCGTTCATCGACGCCATCGAGCGTTCATGTGAACCGACTGCCCTGCTCCCTGGGTTCGAGTGGATCGCCCAGCAGATCGCCCGCCGCGACCGATCACCATGGGGGCGGGTGGACCTCAAGCGCGGTCCATTCCGCAGGCAGCTTCGACGTGCGTTACGCCGCTCGGGTCTCGGCTTGGCGACGTTAGTTTCGCCCGACGGCGATGCGACGATGTTCATTCGCTCCAAGAAAGACATCTACGCGCGGCCGATACCACACGCCAAGACTCTTCCCGAAGACATGGTCGCTGGTCCAGGCGCCGAGCACGCCTCACTGCTCGCGGCTGGAGAATGGGGCTTACGTGACTTCGTTCTGCGTCCACACCTCGTTAGGAAGGGCGAGGGCTCGCGCGAGGTTGGCGACGGAACGGTGGTTGTCGGAGACTGCGCGCTCGCTATCCAGGTGAAGGCCCGGGAGCTTGTTTCGGATTCGGCCGAGCGAGAACTGCGGTGGTTGTCGAAACAAATTGGGGCTGGCGGTCGCCAAGCAAGTGGGACAATACGAACCCTCCGCATGCACCCAACGACCCTTCGGAACCTTCGCGATCGGGAGATCGAAGTGGATGGCTCCAAACTCAGGTGGGTGCGGGTGGTCATCATCGAGCATCCCCAAGCGCCCCGACTCCAACTCGGCGTCGACTCGAAGGCTGCCGACCCGGTGGTCGTGCTCTATCGGCGGGACTGGGAGTTCCTCCTCGATCAGCTCCGATCACTTACCGGAGTCGTCGACTACCTGTTCCGCATCTGCAGCGACAGTACGTACACCCTCGGAGATGAGGCCACCCGGTACTTCGAACTCGCTCAGTTAGATGCGAAAGCGACTAACGGCAAGCCGGCATCATGGACACGGCGTTTTGGCTCGATCAAGGCTCTATCGAGCCCACGACTGCCGCTAACACCAGCGTCACGCCTCGACACGACCGGGCACGTGGTGTTCAGCATCATCCTCGACGACATCGCTGAGGCGCCGTGGGATCGGGACGAGAACGACCGTCTCCACCTCCTGTCACTGCTCGACCGATTCCCCGTGGCGGACCGATCAGCGCTCGGCCAACTACTGCTGGACCACCTCCAAGACGTGATGTCGGTAACCGACGGCGTCAAGTGGCGGTTCCGGCGCGTCCTGCTAGACGGAGGTCGTCTACAGCTTGCGTTCGGAGCAGCATCCAGACGGGACGAACAAATCGAAGAAGCATTCCGTCAGTGGGGAATGCTCCGTCACCACGAGTTCACCCAACACGAACCGGAGCCTTCACGGTCCGAGCTACGAACGGTCGCCGTACTCCTCACTCCCTGCCACACCGGCCTCCGGTACTGGGATACCACGATGCTCGCCGTCATTGGCGACCTTCAGCTGGAGCCAGACGAGGTCACCAATCTCCGGCGGCTGTGGAGCGGCGAACCCGCCACATAGATTATCAGCGCGACACTGAATCGGCGAGCAACAAACTCCTTCCCGGTCCAATTGGCCTCGGCTGGAATCTGCGCCGGCCGGTTGCCCAATATCGCTCGCATCCACTCGACAAGATGTGTCGATCTCACGCGGTCCTGGTGAGGTCCGGCCGCTGTTGTTCTGATCGGTGGAAGAGCCGCGAAGGCCCACTTTCCGGCAGCGGGCTTGTCTGAATGCCATGTCGCTGGTTGCAACCGTTGCGGTGGGCGTTACCGAGAGATGGTGCTCTGACGTCTCGTCAGGTCGAGAAACGCTCCGATGGATCAGCCGACAAAACGGTCAGCCTTCAGGATCGACGTCCTCTTCGAGCCAAGCGAAGGCAGACGCGACCGCAGAATCGTCGGTGCCCAGGATGCGAAGACTGGTTCTGATGAGGCCGTGAAGTTGGTCGACCCAGGCGACGGCGGTCGCCACGTGTCTTCCTGCGCCGAGCGACATGCTGGGGATCAAGTGACCGCGGTGCAGAACGTTGAGGCAGGGCTCCATCGAGTGGAGTTCGACAGACCACCACTCGGAGTGAGTGATTCCGCTTGCGATGTAATACGCCCGGCGGTACAAGTCGAGTAGGCCACACTCTTCGGCCATGGCGCGAATCGACTTTCCAGAGAAAGAGTCTGCGGTGTCGACGGTGCGGTGATCAATCACGATGTCGTTGTGGCTGACCCGCTTCAGCTCATCGAGTGCTTCGTCGAATCCATCGGTCCTCGCATCAGTCGGCAACTCATCGAGAATTCGTGAATAGAGCTTTGCCTTTCCGAATCCATAGTCCCTGAATCGCTGATAGATGGTCCGGTCCTGCATAGACATCCACTGCACGAGAATCTGGACCTCGACGAGGGTCCGGTTGACGTGTGCTCCGTGCTCGGAGGACCAGAGAGCGGGGTAGCCCAGCGCGGTGACTACTTCTCGGCCCGCCCGCATCACGAGGCCAGCCGTCACCTCCTGCACTTCATTGTCGTACAGTCGAAACGGAGCTGTTTCAAGAGCCTCGACGTAGCTGGCGATGAGATCCATTGCCAGTCTCTCCAGATGGTCGCCGCCCTGCGGGTGGTCGTTCGCAGAATTGGCAGCACCTTCCTCAGAACCGGCTTCGTCTTCGCCGGCCGACTCAACGTCGCGGCGCCGAACGCAGCTCGTTGAAATCGAGTTCATTCCCCAGAACACTTTCGCCCACTCGATGCTTCGGTCGAACCGGGCGCCGTCCTTCAGGAGGTGCACCCCTTTCATCGCTCCCCACGAGGCTCGGATAGCCGAATCAGCCTGACTGCGTGTGGACGGGTCGTTCGGATATGGCTTCAGCAGTTCTCTGGTCTGCTCATCGCTCCGAAAGGTTCCAGCCTGGACGGCGCTCCAGGTGTGGAGGCATTTGATGATTGCCTCTCGATGTCCGTCGGTCATCGCATCCAGAACAGCTTTCATTAAGAGATCAATGTCCGGCTGATCAGGTGGCCGCAATTCCGATTCGGCCAGCCACCGTGCCGGCCGGTCGGGGTACGTAGCGAGGACATCAGCGACAGGTTCGGGCAGAAGGTCATGCTCTGCCGCTCGTTGTGTGATGCTTGCTCGGACGTCCGGATGCTGTGAGTCCAGGATTTCAAGACTGCTCAGGCGACCATCGAGACCGTCCGCCAGCTTTCGAGCGTCAACGAGTTCAGCTAGATCCTGCTGAACGGCACGCTGCCAGTGGACGAAGTCGCGGTATGCCCCCGTTCCGCGGTGGGCCAGGAGCAAAGCGGGCCAAACGAGGTCCGGCAGATCGTCCCGGATCCAGTCTTCCATCTGAATCAGGTCACCCAGAGCTGGGACGTAGCGCCGGCCGCTGCGCACGTGCCCGGCCAGAGGTCCCGTCATCTCGCTCTTCTTGCCCTTCATTCCTCCAGCGTAGGGATCTCCGAGAATCGCCGAAGTGTCCTGATTCATGATTGGGAGGCGGTTCCACAATGACTTCGGGGCCGTCCGCTATCCGGCAGGGCTCAGCAAGGTGCGCGATATCACTCAGCGATGATCGCCTGCGAAACCACCCGAGATCCAATACGGCTGGCCCGGTTGAAATTCTATTCCCGCTTCGCTGATGTGCCCAGCCGGGAACTTGGACGGACGCCATCAGGCAGTGCCCGGCACCGGTGGGAGAATCATCAGCCTGAGCAGAGAGTCAACTCACCACGGTCCTGAGACGATCGCACTGGGCCTTTCCAAGATTGCCGAGATCGGAGCCCGGCTCGCTGAACGCAACCCGAGCATGCCGCGACCCCGCACACGAGCATGCACCGCAACCGCTTGTCGAATCTCCGTGGGCAGCAAGACCAACACCCGACGAACGGGCAATCCTCGACGACATCTGGTCGCCCGACAAGATCTCGGCCGAGATGGCATCAGGGCCGGAACGCGCGACCCCCAGGCCCGCGTCAACCACCTCGACACCGAGGTCGCCCAGCATCGGCCGCAGTTCTCATCGCCGGCGCAACCGGACTCGACTCCTCACCAGAACCACACCCGACGATGGTCACCGCCCAACCGTGACCCACGGGTTCTCATTAGCCCTGACATCGGTGCGCGTGACCCGCCCTGCTGAACTTGATGATCGAAACCAGCCGTGTGGCTGCGACTGCCGTGATTTCATGGCCCGAATGAAACGCAAGGACCTGAAGCCAGCGAAGCCGGCCAGTGACGCCGAGGTTCTCCGTCGCGCTCAGGCTTCGGCTACTCGCCATCAGAACCGCACGGCCAAGCAGTCTCGAGCCGAAACCGCTGACCGCGAATCGCTCCGTGCTGAGCCCGGCTGACGGGCTGACCCGATGTTTCCGGCGCACGTTGACATGGCTGATGTAGTGAAAGCTTCGGGTCCCGCAGCGCGACACCGCTCATCTAGAATCTGTGGAGAGTAGCAATGGTGGTGAACGCTCAGGGTCGGAACCTGTCGCTGGCATCTGTGCGTACGGTCGCCACGGCATCGCTGGCCAACGAAGCGGACCGCAGCATCGTCTCGTCCACCCACACCCTGATCCTCTGGGAACACGACGACGACGTCGACGTCGACGTCGAAGCTGCCACGGTCGAGTCCTATCTGATCGACCCGATCAGCGACCCCGAGTGGATGCTGGCAATGGACAGTGTCTCCCAGGATCTGTGCGATGTGGGCGAGGTTCTGCAGTTCGAGTACGAACGTCTTTGCGAAGCGCTCCAGCAGAACGCCAGCCGACGCGGCGCCGACGCGGCGCCGACGCGGCGCCGACGCGGCCGCTTCGTTGTGCTCAGCGAACTCCACACCCCTGCCGAGCATCGAGGCAACCAGTACGGCCTGCTGCTCCTCGACGAGATCGTCGCTCAATCGCTTCGCAACGCGATATTCGTCGTCGGCTACGCCTACATCTTCGACGAAGATGAGGCGACATTCGCCGAACGATCCGACTCCCTCGTTGAGCTGTTCAAGAAGCGCCTCGGTGCAGGGGTTCTCGACCAGCGACTCATGGTCATTCCCTGAGACCACCCTCAAGCAGATTCTGTCGCTGGCAGTCCCCCATCGCCGTGGTGGGCCCTCGGGGAACAAGTGAGGTGGACGCTGCCGGGCCGGGCACCGTGCCGAACGAGCCTGAGCGCGGCTGGATGGACCCCGGAGCCCAGGACCAACCAACGGTCTACGTGACTCGATTCGGGCGTCGTCGGGGTCGAACGTAAAATCAGACGAATGGGGCGACGTCGAGCAGGTCCGGTGGCGAAGCGGCGGCTCATCGCCGCCCAACTCGACGGGTCGCAACGTCGGCTCGAAGGCATGCACCGAACGTCTGCGGAATCGCTTGCCATTGAGCAACAGCAGCAACGCATCGAATTGCTTCACTCCGAAATGGCTGAACACGACGCCGTCCATGGAGCTCCACAGAACAACACCGGCAGTGGAGGTCTGTGGGGCACGACTGGTCCAGCCCGGCACGGCGGCGACTTGTACTCGTCGGGATCCGAGCGGTGACACAGCGCCGCACCTCGGGGCGTCCGGCGAAGATTCAGCTGGCGATCTCGCGTTGCGCGGCAATCGACCAGTTGTCGAGCAACATCAACGTCTGTTCGAGGCGAGCCCGCTCGCCCGGTGCGTTCACTTGCACCGTCTCAGTCCACCAGGCGCCAGTCGGCGACGTCATCGTGACCGTGACGTGACCGCAATGCTCGGTGCGGTACACGAAGAAGAACGCGATCCCAATGACCGACCAGAACGTCAAGACGCCCATCACCAACGACCACACGGGCTGGACGCGGTTGGTGCCCCACGACGACTCCCACTTCCAACGTGTACCGACCAGGTCGTACACGCCGATCGGGGTGCGGACGTGGCGGTCGGTCACCGTCATCTGCGCCAGTTGCAGCCGAACAGGTTCGTCTGTCATGAGTTCATCGCCTTTCCTTGCTCGTGGTCGTCATTTGCGGAGCGCCGTCCGGGCGGCGGCCAGGAACCGTGGCGGTCACGGTCGCGGCGTCGAGCGCGACGTGACCGATCTCGCGGCCAGAGAACGACAGCGCGGTACGGCTCTCACGCCGAGAGGTGCCGCACGCCGAGGTGATCGTCATGTGAGTACCGCATCGCGAAATTCGAGCGGGCGAAGCGCGTTGACTGGGGAGCGGTCCCACAGTCCGGGATCGACCGAGATGAACGGGAGCGTCCCAGGATTCGCGTGGAACGTGACATGTCCGTTGTTCGCGACGGCGTGGTCGACGAGATCGTCGGGTGTGCCATCCCACCACTGCTGTTTGTACGAGTTCCACGGCGACGAATGACCGTGGACCTGAGCGAAGGGCGGCGTCTCCCACCACGACCACGACTCGGCCCACGACGACCAGATCGGGCCCGGAGCCGTCTCGTCGGCGGCACCGAACATCTGGCCCGGCCGAGCAACCTGTGACAGCGGCATCGAGTTGAGCCGCTCAACAACTCGACGGCCGTCAGCGTCACCTTCCAGATCGGCTCGCCAGAAGCCGTGCGAGACACCTGCGTGAGTGATCACACCCACAACGCCAGCCGATGACGTCAGCGCTGCAGCGCGGCGGACCATCCCGGCACGGTGCCACTCGCTGAACACTCGCAACGCAGCGGGGTCGGCGGTGCGACCGTTCGAGTTCGTCACGTGGCTACCGCCAACCGCTTCGAGTTCCCAGTTGCCAATCAGCTGCACCCAGCGGCCGGCCTCGAGGTGAGGTGCAACCAGCTCGGCAACCGCCACGTCATCGCGCCCGCCGAAGAGATCACCGACCTGCACCACGAGCAGGTCGTGGGGCCACGACGACGCACTCACCCCAAGCGACGCAAGCGAAGAACGAAGATGCTCGACGTGACCGCCGACATCGCCAATCACCGCGACGCGTCGCCGAAGCGTCACCATTGCGGACGACTCTGAACGGGAAGGCGGCGACGGATCGATTCGGCCTGCTCCGAAGACGTGTACGGCACGAACACCACTCGACGGTGCACAGCGGTGCACTCATGAGACGGTGCCGCCACGTCGACTCTGACGGTGACCATGAAATGACCACACGACGGGCACACCCACGGAACCTTGACTTGCGTCTCGCTTTGCTCAGGCCCATTCGTCAACGTCGGCACGTCACACCGCCGCCGTGCAGTGCACCGCGCGACAACGCTCGCGAGCTTGATTGGCATCTCCGAGATGCATGACATCGCTCCGATCGAGTCGAGCGTTCAAGGAGGCCGAGTGCGAAGCTGGCGAACACCCAGCATCGCACCCGTCTACCCCAGGTGTCAACCCTATGTGTTGGGGAAGATGCGCTGAGCCCGTTGGTGTCATGTTTACCTATGGGTCACGAGCGGGAGTTCGTTTCACATCGCCGAACCGCCGCAGCATCAATCCGAGGTACGCGGACGCGCTCTACGCTCGTCGCGTGGACGGAATCGAGAACAGGGAGTGGCTGGAGGCGCAGATCGAAAAGAATCTGTCGATCACCGATATTGCTGATGTCGCCGGTGTGTCGCGCCAGACCGTCTACGCATGGATCGAGCGCCACAACCTTGTCCTTGTTCGTTCTCAACGAGTTCGACCACCGCCGGTCGAACTCGCTCGGCTCTACGACCGGTGTCGCACAACGCGCGAACTCGGCGAACAGCTTGGCGTCGCTCCCGAGACCGCTCGGCGCTGGCTCGTCGACGCAAACATCGATCGCCGGCGGGCACGCCTCGATACTGGCGAAGTGCGGGCCAAGCGTCGGGCAGGAGCGACCATTGGTCAGCTCGCAACCGAGTACGGGGTCGGCAACGACACAATCCGCAGGCGGCTCGACCCGTCATGGGGCGATTGACCCCAGCAGCAGCGGATCAGGCGATGGCGAACGCTTCGTCTGGGATCTCGGAGTCGGCGCACGACTCGCACAGGCAGATCGGGACAATCAACGGGGTGCGAATCACGTCGCCCGTGAAGAGGTACGGCTCGCCCACCTCAACTGCGGGGACGCCGGATCCAGCGGTGCACAAACCCAAGCCCTGATACGCGCACATCGTTGGCTTCGACGCCAATGCCCACCGAGCACGGTTGGGAAAGCGAGCCAGCCAGAAGTCGGCCGCGGTCACCACCATCTCGTCGTGGTCCATCTCGTTCACGGCCACCACAGTACAGCCTTGACATTCGGGGTCAACGGGTTACCGTGTCTGGTGGAGGGGTCAGTGAGATCGGGAAGTCGAAGCTGGCCCCTCCCAATGCAGCTCAGGTCGCAGCGCGGGCATTCCGGGCCGGGTGATCGCTAGCGAGACGCGGCGCGACGGACGGTTTCGTAGGCGACTCCGAAGTGGTCTGCGATCTTCTGCCACGTCCAGCCGTCTTGTCGGAACTTGTGGACCTGCTCGACGTCGACGTCGGCACGGTGTCGGCCTCCCGACACGCTGGGCTCGGCCATTTCCACGCCTGCCTGGAACAGCCATGTCCGCATGACGGCTGGGGAGATCTCGTACTCGGTGGCGAGGGGGCGGATGGAGCCGACTCGCTCGTAGTCGGCAGCCAATTGTTCAGGTGAGGGGCGATTGTCGTGGCGTGTGGTCGTCGAGAGGCCGTGGCGACCGAGCCAGGTCGAAGCGGTTTGGCGAGAGACACCAGCCTGGGCAGCAATCGAGGTGACGGTGTCGCCGGCATCGAGGCGCGCAGCGACCCAGTCACGGTCGCGAACGTCAGGAGGGGTGGTGGACACGGTGCACATCATCTCACGTCGCCCCGATCCAAGAGCGGGCGAACCGAGGGGGCCGAATCCTGCTCGAACAGCGACGGTTGGCGCTCGACAACAGCGAGGCGAACGTCGGCCGGTCCAAGAATGAACGATCGACGGCCAGTCGTCTCCACGATTGAGGCAACAACTTGGAGGGTGGAAGCAGCGGTGTACCCGGCTCGCTCCCACGTCTCGGCCCAAGCCGGTCCGTCGATGCGAGTCGGTGCACAGTCGACGCTCGCGAGGGTGTTCACCCATGCCCTGATCGTGTCGCCATCCCACCCGGTGTCGGTCCATGAGCCGTGATCTGACGGTGAGATGTTGTGGCGGTGGTACGCCCGCCATTGAGCGTCGGCGGGTTCACCGAACCATTCGTTGAGGATCATGAGAACAGCTCCTGTCGTTGCGCGATCTTCGTCAACAACATCGCTGCGGAGGTCCAAGTGCTGCGACCGCATGCAGATCGACCCAGACGAAAGGGTGTGGCGTGAGCCGGGCCCGGGCGGGCCGAGTGTCGTGTGCTCAGAACAGACCGAGTTGTTCCTCTGGACGTTCCGACAGTGGCCGACCCGGCCGGTCGGGATCTTCAGCAACGACCTCGCCGCACATGTCGTAGAAGCCCCTCGACCAGTGCGACCGCGACCCGCCCCCGACCCGAGTCGTGCGGATCACGCCGCCATGCTCAGGTGACAACGACGCCTTGAGGCCGTAACCGTCATAGAACGCAGTGATCTGACGCGCCCACTTCGCGAACGCTTTGTCGTTCGCGTCGTGATGGTGGCGAGTCACGATCGGCACCGAACGCCATCCGATCAGGGCGTGATCGAGCGCATCGGCAATCGCTGCTGCCTCGTCGCCGGGATGCGATTCCGAAGCCGCCCACCCGCACCCGAGGCACGCACCGCGATGCACGATCGCCCGACGTGTTGCCACGTCACCATGGCGACCAGGTGTGTCGAAGTCCCACAAGTACGTGTCCTCCACCGTCGCCTGACACCGACCCTCGATCACAACGTCATCACCGCTCAGCGCGCGCCCCGGCCAGCACAGAGCGACCTCGAAACGACGGCCCGTATGGAAGAAGTTCGCCGCACACAACACACCGGGCCGAGCACCACACATCCCGCACCTCGACAAGAAACAGCGGTCCTCGCGGCTCGACATCCAGGCCAAGTCTCCAACGGATTCGTGAACAGAAAGTATCTCCATATCCAAAGATTACTCGTTTCTGTCTTGACAGTCAAGACAGAAACGAGTAATATCTTCTACATGGCAACGAACGAAGAAGCCTCCACTTCTCGCCCAGCCCCGATCGGGGGAGTCGGTCCTCTGGGGCTGGGCGAAACCATCTCAACCATCGTGCGAGCCACCCACGGCTCCTGCCCGACGTGCGACTGGACAACCCTCAACCGGCACTCACTCGGAGCCATCGCCGCAGCAGCCGCACACAGCCGAGCCGCACACCCCGCAATCGCAGCCGCCCGCTACTTCTTCCCCGAAGACGCCTGGCAGCGCATCCCCGTCGACTTCGGCTTCGCCACCGTCGATGCCGTCGTCATAGCCGAAGCCGGACAGCTCGCACTGTTCGCCCCCACCCGCTGAACACCGCCACCCCAGGAGCACCCCATGGAACCCACCACCCTCAACACCACCACCCCAGACAGCACCACCATTGCCCTGACTGCCTTGATCGACCCGACCGTCGAAGCAATCGGACACGATCCCCGCAGCCGCTACGTGGAGACCTACTGGTTGGGTATCCTCGGCCCAACGGCCTCATGGGTTCTGCGTCGGACCACCGATCTCCTCGACACCCACCCCGGCGGCATCGAGATCGACCTCACCGAACTCGCCCGAGAGATGGGACTCAGCTACACCGTTGGACGCTCGTCACCGTTCGCCAAGGCCATCCAGCGCCTGATCATGTTCGGACTCGCACACACCACACCATTCGGCATTGCGGTCCGGCGCAGCATCCCCGACGTCGCCCACCGCCACGTCCGCCGCATGACCGACGCCCTCCAATCCCGCCATGCCTTCGATGTCGCAGCACCAGCGCCCACGCTCGACGACTTCACCCGGGCCCACACGATCGCTCTCGCCATGCGCAGCGCGGGAGATGACACCGCCCGCATCGAGCGTCAGCTCGTCGCCATCGGTGCCGCCGTCGCGGTCGCTGAAGCCATTGCCGCCAACCTCGCAGAGCTGGACCGCTGATGTTCGCGGGAGACGAAACCGACAGCTGGAGCGACGCCGGGCCTTGCCCCGCATGCCGAGACGCCGACTGCTGGCTCGCCTGTCCCGACGCCGAGATCGACACCGACGCTCAAGACGACGCCGACGAGATGCTGTGTGGCTGCGACTACTGCAACATGGTCGGCCAGCCGTGCTGGCGAGCATGCTCCGCACGTAGCTACGCCGACAAGGTGACCGCCACGATCGAGCTCTCCCCCGGACTGCGACACGCCGCAGCCAGCATCCTTGCTGCCGCTATCGGCCTGCCACTTCTCGACGCCTGCCACCGAACCACGACCACCATGTCGGCCTGCGAGGTCGACCACCTCGAGGTCGACCACCTCGAGATTTAGATGCCGGTCCGGGCGGAGCGCGTTTCCCAGCGGCGCGCATCGACCGGCATGCTCCACAGCCGGCGAAGCCGGTGGTACTCGCGACGCGCCACGACTGGACCTGCCGCCCCGCGGTCTGCAGCGCCACCCACGACCGAGCCGAGCGAACCGAGTAACACGCTGCGCCACGCAACATGACGATCGCCGTGCTCCTCGATCCGGTGCGACATACCAACGATCACTTCGGGATCGTCGGTGGCTTTCAAGCACACGTCAATGAGAACGCTGTGGACGTTGTTCTCGTCGCATCCGTGTCGAACGCAATGATCAACCAGGCCACTCAGGGCGTCATCGACTGAGAGGTCGGTTGACGTCGACAGCCGTTCCCACATCGCGGACAGCTCCTCGCAGATCAACAGGCCGGTCACAGCTCCAACTCGAGTCCAGCAACCGCATCGCTGAGGCACGCGTGCTGCAGGTAGCAGCCCCCCGACGCCCAGTACGCGTGTCTGTCGTCGCCCAGATATAGGTACCGGCGGGTCACGGTGTGCTTGTACAGCTGGATCACGACACCGGTCGACAACAAGACCTCGGCCATCCACATGAAGTCCGACGGCTCGAGTACCGCAGCGACCGCGTCATGTTCGGTCACGAACGTTTCGAGCGCCTCCCAGTTCGCTTCGGTGGCTTCTTGAACCCACCACACGCCAGGAACACCAGCGCCGAACCCATCCAATCGCGTCGAGGGGTCCATCACGTGTCGTAGTGGGGCCGCTCGACACTCAAGCCACCGTCGGGTTCGGAACGGTCACCGCGCACGAATCTGAATGCACTGGAGCGGCGACCCTCGAGCGCGATCGCAGCGAACCCGGCACGGAACCACAGGCCATCGACCAACCCGGGTGGCGACACCTGCGTCAAGGCGCGCCCAGCGACCATCGCAGCGAACCCGCACTGGCGTCCCGGCAGCCGCCCAGGAGCCGCAGCAAGCTCGCGCAGCGCCACGACTCCCGCCACACGATCAGCACGATCCGCCGATCGAGTGACGTCGCCCAGCAACATCACCGCGCTGTGCGGAACTCGCGACGACATCGCTGGGAGCCATGCCGCGACATCGTCGAGGTCGACCGGGCGACCCAACACGTTGCGACCGAGCCATCCGACGCGCAGCACTACTCGCAACAGCGACTCCGCACACACTTTGATGTACAGATCGCGAGCCGGCCCGTCATTGGCAGCGCCGTAGGTGGTCAACGCCGCCGCGGCGATCGACGCCCGCCGCCACGACGACGCCGCGTCGATCGGATCAACCGGGATCCACGCCAGCGACGAACGCGACACCTTCAAGTCGCTCACGACGCAACATCCGCGGCGGTATGAACAGCCTTCGCGCGTTCGCCAGCGATCGCCCGATCAGTGATTAGCTTGACAGCTGTACGCACCTTCGCCTGTGACCACTCGATCACCTCGGCAATCGCGCCGACGTCGGACACCTCAGCGATTGTCGCCAACGCCTCAGCTGCCTCCACGTCGAGGCCGTCCAACTCTTCGGTCAGGCGACGTCGGCGATCCTGCACGGCAAAGAACTCGACGTACCCCTTGGACTCACGATCACGACGATCCCTCAGTCGATCCAGAGCAACCCGCTCCGCTTCTGATCCTGCCTTTCGAGCCATTGCTCGTCTCCAATCATCTCAGCGCCCGCATCGATCACGAACGACTCGATACCTATGGGCACCCGACGCGCCGAACGTTTCACGATCCGCCACGAAACCCCGGCCTGCGCCGACGACAACCCGAACCGCCGACCAGCAGCTCTCGACCGAACCCGCCGCAGAACCGACTAAACCCGAAACCCCGACTCACTTTTTCTTCCTACACATATGCACTGC
>Ga0209491_10006505_pt1 | contig 16136 bp, 16 predicted proteins | sample BON02_FD_187213 | JGI IMG/M metagenome (GOLD analysis project Ga0209491, IMG submission 187213) | Freshwater microbial communities from Lake Bonney liftoff mats and glacier meltwater in Antarctica - BON-02 (SPAdes) (version 2) | ecosystem: Environmental > Aquatic > Freshwater > Ice > Glacier...
CTGCTCGCCCGTACCTGTCAGGTTGGACTCTATAACCCGCGAGTGACTATGTCAGGAAAGCCGCGTGGGGACTTCGTCTGACGCATGACTTTTCGAACAACCTGACGCCCATCTGGGGTGTACTCGAAATAACGGTCGGGTGCCGGTAGCAAGCCACCTTTGCGTTCGGACCGGTTCCTGCCTGAAAATCAACGTCAGCAGATTGCCGGGTTTCGTGACCGGGGAATGAGTATGCGCGAGATCGCCAGATTGCTGGAGCGGTCCCCGTCAACGATCAGCCGGGAACTGGGTCGCAACAGCCGCCCGGCTGGTTACGAACCAGTCGCCGCTGAACGTTGCGCCCAGGTTCGCCGTGGCATGCCTAAACAGTAGAAGCTGGCTGGCGATGTGTGGCTGGCCCGGTGCGTGCATTCCAAGCTGACGGCCGATCCGGGTCGACTAGGGCAACCGCCAGCCTTGAGCTGATGGATCTCAGTCCCCACGCATACGTTTGCAGGTCTAGGATGCACGTATGTGCACGCGCGTCTTCCTGTCGAACAACAGCGTCGCGAAGGTGGTCAGTCGCACACTGGACTTCAGCCAGATCGGTGACCCATACCTGTGGTGGTTGCCCGCCGGACTTGACTGTGACGCGGGTTCGAGCGCGCCAGGACTTCGCTGGACTTCCAAGTACGCAACTGTCACGATTCACGATATTGGGGCATGTCTCGACGGGATGAACTCAGCGGGCCTCGGCGCTCATTTGCACATGTACACCGCCGCGGCCTACGAACCTGTCGATGGTCGGCCGGTCATTTCTTCGGGCCAGTGGGCCCGGTTCGCCCTCGATAACTTTGCCACCGTCGCAGAGGCTGTGGATGGGCTCTCAGGTATCCGCGTCGAGCCGACCCTGTATGACGGCATGGAAATCGGCACCCACTTGGGCCTTGAGGATGCAACCGGAGATTCGGCGATTTTTGAACCCGTGAATGGTCGGATGGTTGTGACTCACAATCGGGAACTCCGCGTCATGACAAACGCGCCGAGCATGGCTGAACAGCGAGTCAACCTGCTGCGGTATCACCCCTTCGGCGGTGAACTTCCTCCGCCTGGTGACATCACGTCCGCTGATCGGTTCGTCAGAGCGAGCTACTTCCTGCATTACCTACCGGAGCCAGAAGACGCGCGAATGGCAGTTGCGGGCGCCATGCAGGTCACAAGTACGTGTGCTAAACCCCTTGGCGCGCCGTACCCCAGTGGAGAGGTCTACCCAACACGCTGGATCTCCGCCGCCGACCTGACCAATCTAGATTTCTACTTTTGGTCGCGTACAAGCCCGTCGGTGGTTTCGGTGTCGATGGACGATTTTTCGCTTGCCGTCGAACCGCGCTGCCTCGCCCTTGGCCTCTCCGGTCTTGCAGGTGACGTGGCCGACAAGATGTCGCCCGCCCAACTGGGCTACTGAGGTGATTGCCGGCAACGGATGTGATGGATTTCCTTAGGCTGCAGTGGCTGGCTCGATGTAACCGTAATGCACGTTGTTGGGTGTCTTGTAGTCGAGCGCGCATGCAGTGTCGGTTGTTGCAGAACCCTTCGATGTAGGCGTTGACGTCTCTTCTGGCCTGTGCGTTCGTGGCGTAGGAGGGGGTCGCTCCGCTGACCCCGGCGGCCCGAATCGCCCAAATGGCCCGGGGTGGTCAAGTCCCTAACGCATAACTGCTGATCAAGTAGGTCGCGAACACTGCTTTCGGAAGACTTGACCCAACCGGAACGTGATTCGGCACTGACTAACCGTGTCAGTAAACACCCCGCACGCCGGGCACGCCGCAGCGCCGGGGTCATCGGTGACCACATTCACCACTCGAATACCCTCGACGCGCTCAACGCCACGCACAGCCATTCCGGGCAGGCCGAAAAGAATAGCCGTACTGTTTTCCATGTTCCGTGGCTCCTTTTGCTGAACGGTGTCAAGAACCACCAGCATCAAGGAGTCACGGGCATAATCAGCCCAAGCAACACTCAGCCGAAAAGATTAGGTTTCCCCCTTCGCTTCGAAGAACCCAGTAAGTGGGTCTGTGGGCGTGCGCTGACTCGAGCTGGTGTGTAGGAGTAGCGTCGACGCGGGCCTGAGATGCGGACTCGGGCGCTGCTCGTTCAAACCAGAACGTCAAGTTGGGAAGGTGCATTTATGCGGGGTAGCAGGGGCAGTTCACTGGGCAGTAGGCGACTTCGGTGATCATTCCACGGGGCGACGAGACGGCAATTAGGTGCGGAGATGAATCACTGTCGTACGAAGAATTGGCGCGGGCCCGCGATCAGGTAGCGGGCGGACTTTCTGACTCGGGTATTGAACGGGGTGATCGAATCGCGCTGTTGATGCCCAACACGTTAGATCTAGTTACCGCGTTGCTTGGCTGCTGGGCGTTGGGCGCAGTCGCCGTGCCGGTCAATACGCGCTTTCGCGCTCCGGAAGTCAGCGCCGCCATCGCGCTGTCCGGGGCGCAGACGCTGATCTTCCATCCGGACCTGGAAGCTGCCGCGCCCGGCGATCTTCAGCGGGAGTGGAGAGTCGAGCCCGGCGGCGAATGGTCGCGGGCTGCGAGCAGCCCGGCAAGAAACTTCGCGCGACCCGCTCCGGAAGCACCGGCTCTGATCTTGTTCACCTCCGGCAGCACCGCCGCACCGAAGGGTGTAACGCATAGCTTTGAGACTCTCGCTGCAACGATCGCCAAGCAGGCAGCGGTGCAGCAGATGGGACCCGGGGACGTAAATCTCATTAGCCTCGCGATGTGTCATGTCGCTGGGCTCCTCGGTCAGCTACTGCCGACCTTGCTCGCCGGTGGGCAATGTGTCCTGCACGCGGGCTTTGACGCGGGAGAGGTCGCCGCGGAGGTTGAACGATCTCAGGTGACCCGGATTCAGTTGCTGCCCAGCCAGCTTGCGGATCTGCTCGATGTCGCTGGCGATTGTGGCGCCGACCTGACGTCAATCCGCTCCTGCATCGCCGGCGGCGATCGCGTCCCGCCAGCATTACACGAGCGGTTCCGGCAACTGACAGGCGCTGAGGTTGCCGAGGTCTGCGGCATGACCGAGTGCTTTAACTACTCCATGAACGAGCCGTTCGGGCCAAAGCGTCCGGGGTCAATTGGTCGGCCAACCCCAGGCAACGAGATCCGGGTGGTCGATGAAGCGGGTGAAGCTCTGCCAGCAGGGCGCCGCGGGCAGATGATTGTTCGCAGCCCATCGACGATGATCGGATACTGGGGAAACGAACCAGAAACGTGTCGGGCGCTGCGGGACGGCTGGCTGCAAACAGGCGATGTCGGCCGCTTCGATGACCAGGGCTGGCTATGGTTCGTCGGCCGCCAGAAGGATTTGATCATTCGCGCAGGTTCAAATGTGTCGCCGGGCGAAGTTGAGGCTGTGCTGCTGAAGCACCCAGCCGTGAGCCAGGCATGCGTAGTCGGAGTGCCCGACGACCGGCTCGGACAGCGGGTAGGCGCCTGGGTGCTACCCGCTGTTGGAGCTGAGCTCATGCTCGACCAGATCCGAGACTTTCTCAGCGACCAGATCGCAGAGTACAAAATGCCCGAGTACCTGTGGCTGTTATCTGAAATGCCGACCAATCCTGTCGGCAAAATCGACCGTGCAAACCTAAAACTCCGGGCCGCGGAATCCGTGTAGTTTCTTCGCTGGCCACACTCTGACCTAGGTCCTCACGCCAATTTTCAAATGAGTTCGTATCGCTTTCGCGAGTCGCTCATCGGCCATGAGCAGTTCGCAGCCGAGCGTTTCGGCAACAGGGCCTCCCAGTCGTTTCCAGCGCAAAACCAACGGCGGATTCAAAGGGTCGGAGCAACGACGCCTGCTGTGGCGTGGAGCGGTCCCCGAAAGTTGGACTCTGTAATCAAACCCTATGCGATGGCGGTTGTTTGGGCACGGTACTGATCCGGGCTGAGGTAGCCCAAGCGCTCTTGAATTCGGGTGGTGTTCCACCATTCGAGATAGTCAGTGAGCCCCACGTGGAACTCGTCGAGAGTCTCGGGTTTCTGGATGCGGAACCATCCCTGCTTGAGGTGACTGAAGAACCCTGCCATGACGGCGTTGTCGGGACACGCGCCCTTGCGAGACATCGACTGAGTGAGCCCCGCGCCGCGCAACGTATCCCGCCAGAGGGTGTGGCGGCACTGAAATCCCTGGTCGCAGCGGACGAGAGGTTTCTCATCAGGGCGCAGGGTGACTATTGCCATGCGCAGGCTGTCGGTGACCATCTTCACGCTGGGCGAGGGGAGATCAAACTCTGGGGAAAGAGTCCTTCCGGATTCACCCTTGATATGGCGCAGCACGATCTCGAACTTGGTCCCGAAATCGTACTGTCTGCGGTCTCTGGTCATCAGCGCACCTGCTCCTCGTAGCCGCCATCGCTGGTACAACATTTGGACAGGAGACCCGGCGAGGCCAAGGGAAATGGCCACGGACTTCGCAGTGAAGCCCTGCTCAAACAGTTCAACAGCCGACACAGCGTCGGCGTGACCCAACGTGCTCCGTGAGTACATCTGACTATTCCCTTAAGAAGGGTGCTTAGATTTAGTGTCCAACTTTCGGGGACCAGTTGCTGAAGATAGGCTAAAACCGGAAACTGGAACCTAAAACCGGACAAGCCAGAATCTTTGCGAGAATGAGTGCCTGGTTCCGGAGTCCACCCCGCTAGGCAGCCCGTGGTGGTTAGTACGTCACAGCGGGGTCTCGCGGCTTTTGTTTGCTCGCTGGTCAGGTAATCCTCCGCGAGTCGGAGAAACGACCAGTTCTGAGCTGCCCGGACACCCGTTCGGTTTTGAGTGAGCGCGTGACGCGGACGCGACTGGCCGTCAGGGGATCGACGAGCGGACATCGAGCCAACCGTCCGATCGGGATCTTTTGTGTGCACCCTAGGCAAGACGTATTACGAACGTATACGATAATGGGGTGTTCCGAGATGTCCGTTGGACAGCGGACCGCGAAGAACACATCGCACGACATGGAGTGGCCCCTGGTGAGGTGGAGCAGGTCATCTTCGGTCGCCCGATCTTTGTCGATGACCAGCTAGATGGGGCAACGATTGCTCTGGGGCGCACCGCAGCAGGCCGTTACCTTTTTGTAGCCCTGCTACGTGAAGACCATCGCGGCAACGTGTTCATCCTGACCGCGCGGAACATGACCGACAGTGAAAACAGACCTACCGCAGGCATGGAAGGTGACCACGATGAACGAAACACCCCAAGAACGTATAGAGCGCCTGGCCGCGTACTGGGATACCCACGACGCGCCTACCGAAGGCTACGAGCAGGTCGAGCAACCTGCGCCTGATCCGATGATCGTGTTCTCCCTGCGTCTACCTAAAGCCGTCGCAGATCAGCTACGCGCCGCCGCGCAGTCACGCGACCTGAAAGCCACCGAGCTAGCCCGTGAGTGGATCACCCAGCGGCTTAGTCATCCTGCCGAACACAGCCCCACTGCTGACACTGTCGCTGTCCAACTCGAACAACTGGCTGCGAAGCTGCGTGCTTCCTAGACCGCGGGTGCCCCGCAACACGATCGTCCTACGGACAGTTGGGCTGACTGCACAGCAACCGCCACCAGGTGGCTCCACAACACGGACTGGTAGAAGAATCAGTCGGTGTCAGACGGGCCGTCGGGGTTCCTAGCGTTTAGTTTTGAACTTGATCGTGTTCCGGTACCTCTCGTAGGTCGCGTTGCCTGGGGCCTTGTACGCGACCCAGATCTTGATGTTGGCGCATTGCCCGTTGGTTTTGATCACAAGTTTGCGTTTTGGGCCCTTTTTGACCTTGTAGCAGGAAATATCGCCGCGGGTGGCAAGGGTCTTCGATGACACCCGGGATATTTTCGCGGTCATCTTCTGGCCTTGCTTGGTCCGGGCGTTCTTCGTGTTCACGACCTTCTTGCCCTTGACCGGCAGCGTTTTGCTGATCTTCTTCTGAGACTGAGGCAGCTTCCCGGCTGGCGGTACGGGTGGCGGGTCCCCGTACACCACATACGAGGACCCCGAGTTTTCGCGGCCGTTGTTGTCCGCGTCAGGGGCACCGATGATGACGTCGGCTCCGCCGTCACCGTTGACATCCCCAGCACCGGCTACCGACGAACCACTGAAGTCTTCCGTGCCGGCGCCATCGATGCGGAAACCTGCCGCACCCAGGGAGTTCAGGTCAATGTCGGTTGGGGTGCCCGACCCGTACACCACATACGAGGACCCCGAGAGGTCGCGGCCGTTGTTGTCCGCGGATGGGGCGCCGATGATGACGTCGGCTTTGCGGTCACCGTTGACATCCCCGGCACCGGCCACCGACGAGCCACTCCAGTCGTCCGCGGCGGCGCCGTCGATACGGAAACCCGCCGCACCCAGGGAGTTCAAGTCAACGGTCGTTGGGCTGGCCGACCCGTACACCACATACGACGACCCCGAGAAGTCGCGGCCGTTGTTGCTCGCGAACGGGGCGCCGATGATGACATCGGCTTTGCCGTCACCGTTGACATCCCCAGCACCGGCCACCGCATCGCCACTATTGTCGTACTCGGCGGCGCCATCGATACGGAAACCTGCCGCACCCAGGGAGTTCAGGTCAATGTTCGTTGGGGTGCCCGACCCGTACACCACATACGAGGACCCCGAGAAGTTGCCGTTGGGGTCCGCCCCAGGGGCGCCGATGATGACGTCGTCTTTGCGGTCACCGTTGACATCCCCGGCACCGGCCACCGACGAGCCACTGAAGTCGGACGCGGCGGCGCCATCGATGCGGAAACCGGTACTGGCCGGGTCCAGGGATCCTAGCTGTACCGGGCTGGTGGGGGTCGCATTGCCGTACACCACATACGAGGACCCCGAGCGGCTGCCGTTGGGGTCCGCGAGAGAGGCACCGATGATGACATCGGCTTTGCCGTCACCGTTGACATCCCCAGCACCCGCCACCGAACCGCCACTGAAGTCGGACGCGGCGGCGCCATCGATGCGGAAACCTGCCGCACCGAGGGTGCCTAGGTCAATGTCCGTTGGGCTGGCCGACCCGTACACCACATACGAGGATCCCGAGTTGTTGCCGTTGGGGTCCGCGTTCGGGGCGCCGATGATGACGTCGGCTTTGCCGTCACCGTTGACATCCCCAGCACCGGCCACCGACGAGCCACTGAAGTCGGACGCGACGGCGCCGTCGATGCGGAAACCGGTACTGGCCGGGTCCAGGGATCCTAGCTGTACCGGGCTGGTGGGGGTCGCATTGCCGTACACCACATACGAGGACCCCGAGCGGTCGCGGCCGTTGGGGTCCGCGCGCGGGGCGCCGATGATGACGTCGGCGGTGCCGTCACCGTTGACATCCCCGGCACCCGCCACCGATAAGCCGCTTTCGTCACCCGCGGCGGCGCCGTCGAGGGTGATATTGGCCTGTGTCAGCAGGTCGACCGGGCTACTCAACGCTGCCTGCGCCGGGATTTGTACCACCCCGGTCAACATGACCGCCCCCAACGCCCCAGCAGCCCCGGCACACACGACCCGCTGGGCAGGTTTACTCATCATCAACTTACTGGCTCCACTCACGAACGAAAGTTTGCCATGGCCGTGGCTGCGCAGTGCACCGCACCCAGGCACGACAAACACCGGACACCCAACCGGGAACGATCGAATTCTGGCTCCACCCCACGGCCGTAAGCGGGTCGACCACCGGACACCTAGCAGGCCAATACTCGCAGCTTTCCCCCACGAATACCCGGGGGTGTCCGTATACCCTGTCCGCACCTCGCGGCCCGCACAGGTGCCCCAAACGGACAGGGGCAGGCAGTCAATTCATAACGCCCAATTCATGACGCCGCGGTAGTCCGTTCGCCTTTCCGGTTTTAGCTCAGCACAAGCCTTCCGGAATGCCGGACTCGACGAGGGACCGATTCCGGTTCTAGCGCATGCTCAGCACCAGTCCACAACCGACAGGAACCGAATTCGAGACACTTAAAGACATAAATCCAGTGCTCGGATCCAGTCAGTCCGGTAGTGGGCCGATCCAATTAGACGTTAGTGAGATCAATAGTTGTGCTGACCTTCCCGTTGGTCGACTCTGCGTCCAGGTCAATCCGGAAGGATACCGCGCTGATTTCTACCGGCCGAAGAAATCAAGTCGAATCTATGTTGACTTCAACCTCATTTGTAGCAACCACTCACCTATTGGAGATAAGGGCGCGTTCTGGGTCGAACCAGATCAACACCGCAGTTACGTTTTCAAGACAGGGCACGGTGTTAAGCCTTGTGCGGCGAAACTCTGGGTGACATCCTGCCAGTCGTGACAGACCGCGAAGGACGAACCTCGATAGGCAAGTGGGCACTACTTAGTGCCCACGCAACTCAAGACGATGGCAACGCGCGGTGAATCCAGTGACGCATGAAAATTGAAATCCAGGAGTTCTTGTCATTACTCGTAACCAAACAGTCGACCTAGGTCGGGAACCCCCTACCCGCATCTTGATCTCAGGCACGCGCTGTCGTGCAGACTCCGAACCAGCGGCGTAGAAGGCAGCTTCGATGGACTACACGCGACTGCCTACGTTGAGTCGATCACGAACCGGTTGCCGCCCGCCGCTTTGGCTCGGTAGACGCTCGTATCGGCCCGCAATAGGACGGAGTCGTAGTCGTCCCCTTGGCGTGAAACGGCCGCGCCAATACTCATTGACATCTTGACGCTCACGTCCTGCAGGTCAACGGGTCAGAGAGGATGGAGAGCAACCGACTGCAGAATTCAGGAATCTGGGCGGAGGGCATGCTGGTGATGACAATAAACTCGTCACCACCGAATCGCGCTAGCGCATCGGAACTCCTGACTGCGGCTTGCAATCGCTGAGCTGTCGCGATCAGCGCGCGGTCTCCGGCTTGATGCCCATAGGTGTCATTAAGTTCTTTGAAATGATCCAGGTCCAGGAACAAGACAGTCACTTGCCCACCCGCCACATCGGGAAACCACGTGCCAAGGGACTTGTCGAGTGCGCCGCGATTCGGCAATCCCGTAAGTGGATCGCTATCGGCGAGGTTCTGCAGTCGCAATTGTTTGGCACGGGACTCTGTGATGTCGGCGAACTGAGAAACGCAGGAGATCGGCTCATCGTCAGCGCCTGTCACCAGCCCCACCGAATGGGTGACCCAAATCTCGCTTCCATCGGCCCGAACCAGACGCTTTTCGGTCTTGGCCCACTTCTCCCGACCAGCTACGACCATCGCTCGCACGTCAAGGTCGGCATCATTGTCGTCGGGGTGGACGATGGCAGTGAACGAGCGATCTAAAAGGTCCTCACGACCTATGCCCAGCATTTGGCACAACGCATCATTAACTTCTAAGAACGTCCGGTCCATCGAGACCGACTCCATCCCCATTGGGGCAGATTCCATCGTCACCTGGAATCTTGCGGCGTTCTCAGCTTCACGTTTTTGGCTAGCGACAAGATCGCTAATCTCCATGGCGGACAAAACGCCTCCGATGATCTGACCATCAGCATCCATGACGGGACTGCAACTCAACGAGTAGGTCCGGGTGCCATCGGGAGTGACCACCTCCCGTCGAGTCGTCTCGCCCGCGAGGGCCGCCTCGTACATTGCCTTATTGAACTCAAACCGGTCAGGGGAAGGGATTCTTCGGCCAACCGACCCTCAAAGTCAGCGGGTGTCAAACCGTTGTCGAGGATCGCTCCGCCTCGAACAAGGACGAACCGGAGGTCGCGATCAAAGATGATAACCGCGGAAGTCGGGAGGTCTTTGAGCCCAAGCTCGACGAGGTCTTCTCGACGGACGACCGCAGGCATCGGCGATTGATCGATCGAAGCCATGATCAACTCTACCGTAGCGACCGCGCACAATGGCATCCTTTCTACGGAGATATTTGGTTGACTTTGTCAGAACGAAGCAGCCAAAGCAGGCGTGTGGAATCCCAGAATACTGAGCTACTGCTATCGACTGGGCGACACAAGAGCGGCAACCGCGGTTTCATTGGGCTGTGCCGCTGAAAGAGGAGAATACGAATGCCGAGTCCCCCGACGGGCGACTTCAGGTTCGTTCTCTTCCTGGCCTGGCCTTGTTGACTGGCGCAATATTGCTATACGTCGCGGCGGTCCCGCTAGCTCGACTCACGGTCTTTCCAGATGCAGATGTCGCACTCTTTTGGTTTCCGGTCGCCATCTTCGCGAGCCTGGTTGCGCGCCTTCCGCTCAACTGGCTGCCAGCGCTCATCGCGTCGGTGCTGATAGCGGAGTTTATCGGCACTCAGCTATTCGAGGGAGTGACTCTGCAGACGGTTTGGCTGGTGATGCTGGCTACCGCAATGGAAGTAGTATTCGTCGGGCTAGCACTGAAGGCTGCGGGCGCAAATCGACTAAGACGTCCCCTGGATCTACTCAAGTTCGCTTTGATCGTGCCCGTGGTCCTGCTGGCCTCAGCCACCGTGGGTGCGCTGGCTGCATCAACGACCTTCGGGTCAGATTGGTTTGTGAGCTTGTCAAGAGCATCGGCCAGCCCATGAGAATCGCTGGGAAAGGCCATCTACTAGGAACGGACGTTGGCATAGCCGTTGAACCGGAGGAGATCAAACACTCAGTGCAGCTCGCTATGCCCGCCGATGTGGCCTTACTTGAAGCCAATCATGAGGTCCAGCCGACGACAAAGTTCTTCACCGAGCCCTTTAACGAGCAGCTTCGTGCCCAGCTAGGCGCGAAGCCGCTGATTCGACATGGCTTTGAATAAGGGCACATAGAGGCTTGGTTTCAGCCGGTCTTTCATGCCGAGTCAGAGTCAGTCGTAGGCGCTGAGGCGGTGGCGCGGATTCGTACGAACGACGGTACGGTCCATCGCCCAGGCGGGTTCGTCGAAGTGGTCGAACACAGTGGCCTCATCGTGCAACTTGGCGTCGTCATTTTGGAGCAGACACTGGACTGTGTACAGCAACAGCAGGGGAATCGACGGCGGTTTCGCGGTGGTCGATGTGCAGTTCTTCAACGGGTTCTACGCATCGACACTGTCTGCGCTCCTTGACCTAGTCGGCCCAGAACTCGGTGATTGTCGCCGCATCTTCGGCTGCCTGCTCTGCACCTAGCCGAAGTCCCAGCGGCAACGCTGTTGCATCCATTGGATCCCCCAAGTCCTCGGCAGGAAGTTTCGCGTGGAGCTGGGTACCCGCTGCGTTGAGATCGACGATTTCTGAATCCCACTGCCCTGGCGCGTTAGTCCACTTTCCTTGGCGCGGGTCGTGGACGAGACCAATCAGCAGAGCTCGATCGGCGCCGACCGCAAGATCAGAGTTCGTACCCGAACGCATGCCGCCATCCATCAACCGTCGCTCGCCGATTCGGACAGGGGCCATGAGCCCAGGAACCGAGGCACTAGCCGCCAACGCATGTAGCAAGTGCGCGCTACCGCCCTTTGCATATACGTGTCGTTCGGCCGTGTACGCGTCATATGCCGTCGTGCGCAACGCGGGCGACGGCCAGCGCAGGCGTCGCACAAAGAGTGCTACCTGAGCAAACAGTGAGTATTGGGATGGTGCGTCAGCGGCCAGCGCGGCGTGGCCAATCGCCAGCAGTGTCTGTCGATCCCCATTGTTTGCGTCGTCGAACAGCGAACGCGCATGAGCCGCGGTCGGCTTTGGGTCGTCATCGTCTCGGATGTGCTCGAAGATATGCGTCTTAGCCGCCAACTGAAACGCTCGATGAAAGTTCCTCAGATCCTTCGCCAGCAGTTCGGTTCCGAGCAGCGAACCCGCTGACGTTCCGACTACGAGGTCGGCTTTCGAAAGATCGATTCCCGCTCCCACCAGCCCATTGAGATACGCCGCACCCCAAGCTAGCCCCGCCAGTCCACCCCCGCTGATCACAACGGCTCGCTTGTGTCCTTCGCCATACCTTGCGCCGGGGTCAGGGGGAAGGACCGGGCTATCTGGCCACGTGCTGCGCCAATCAAGTTGCTTAGACATAGAGCCAAGGTACAGACCAATGCGCAACCTCGAGCCAAGTTCGGTGGTCTTGGCGAGCCATCGGCAAAGACTGCCAACTGTGAGTTCGCTATTGCGCTGCCCACAAAGAATACCGTCGATCTAACCGATCGTCACCTGATCCCATTCTTCTGACCCACGGGTTGTTGGAGTCTCTTCGCCGCTGGTGCGACAGATTGGATTCCTGTGAAGAACCGTCGTCACACCCGGACCGAAGAAGTTCGCGGGCAATCGGGCGCTAGACATCGACATACTCAACGGGATTGCCTCAAGGGGATTGCGTCGGGAGACTTCTGAGCCCGGGCAATCGAAGCCGCATACAACGTCGGACAACTACAGATACTGACCATCCAAAATATCGCCGCGGACCTCAAACTAATCGAGCAAGGTCAACCAACAACCTCAACGGACATCCAATGTCCGTCCAACGTGCCAGATCATGCCCGGCCGCCCGCCACCAGTACGCGCGACCAACCCAACCGACTGGACCCCAGCGCGCTCGCCTCGCGGTCCAGTCCCAGTACCCTCTACCGCCCTTTGACGACCAGACGGATTCCGCGCCATGGATTGACCGCATAGCCGGGGACCGTCTGAGGAGTCACTCCAACAGCGGACAGCCACATCTGATACGCCGTCGCAGTGACAACGCCACCGTGCCAGCGGCGCCAAACGACTGAGGGGTCCTCCAGCGGAGGCGGCGGGGCGATGGTGTCGGTGATCTCCACGACATTGCCGCCCTGGTCCAGGGTGCCCCATGGCGACCGGGTCCGTGCTTGCCCCACTGAACTCATGTTCCCGATGTAGATGTCTGCCAGGGGCGGGAACGGTGTATCTGCACACTGCGCGACGGTGAACTGTGACGGACACCAATCCGGAGCAACACCAGGAACTGCCTCAAATGACGCCAGCGGCTGGGTCTTTGAGTTCTTGACATTCCCGTTGGCGTTCAGCTTTGTCGCGACGGGTTGGTCACCGGCCGCGCAGCCCGAGACATCGACCGGGCAATTTACAAAGACGCCTGGGTTCGTCGGGTAACCCCAGTACGAGTGTTTGCCCCCGCCTTTCGGGTCGAAATAGGCTGCCTTGATCCACTCGTCTTGGCTCGAAACAGCGAACCCCGTCGCAGAACTCCTGGTCGCTTTACGTTTGCTCATTTTGTACATGCCGGTCTCTGTCTTCCGAGACAAGCGGACTTTGTAGGTCGTGCGACCTAGCCGCTTTCCGTTCGCTGTGGAAATCTTACGGGTGCCCTTTTGGATCAGTTGACCATTGTCGATGGAGTTTGCCAGGCGGGCTGCCCGCGTGAAGTCAGCTACGTTGTAGGGCTTATTGGCCCATTCAGGAGATGCCACGTAGTAGCGCTGACCCTTGGGAGCGCGATTGTTGCGGTTCACCGACCCGTACTTTGGCCAAACCCGGGAACTCTGCGCGGCATCCCACAAGCGGTGCCTGTTCCGGCCGCGGGGGTCGACCGTGTTCAGGAAGGTCACCCACTGGGCGACGGTCAGCTCCGTCTCGGCAATCCGGTACTTATAGCCGACACGACCGACGGACATACAGGACGTTGCGGAAACGGCCTGCACAGACGGATCTGCGTTTTGGTCGATGGTGGCCCGCACAGAGGGAAACGCCGCGCGGCACGATGCTTTGCTGCGGTATACGTCGTTCCAGAACGGAATGATCCACGCCTTGCGATTGCGAGGCGAACGCACTGTCACTGTCGCGAGCTTGAGGATCTTCGCCGACGTTGCCTGGCGGGGGAAGATCTCGGTCACGGTGTTCGATAAAAGGTTCGCAGTGTAGAGAAATCCGGCCGCGTCGGACGCGATACCGATCGGACGCCTGCCGGTGCGGGCAATCACTCGCGAGCTACCGCTGCGACGAAGCTCCGAGACACTGCGGGAGCCATTGTTGGTTGTGAACACGGTTCCATACGGGTCGACTGTGACTCCGATGGGCCGCCGACCAGTCCTACCGAGGATGCTGGACTTCCCATTCGGCGTGATCTTGGATACGTTGCGCGAGTTCCAGTTGGCAGTGTAGATATTTCGTGATTTGTCGATCGCGATGCCCTGGGGCCAGCCGCCCGTCGTGCCGAACTTCGAAGCGACTCCGCCGGGGGTAATTTTGGTGACGGTGTTGGCGCCCTCGTTGGCGGTGAAGACGTTGCCGTCAGGGTCAAGAGTGATACCTAACGGTCGGGTGCCTGTTGCGGCGAGGATCGTAGACACTCCCGCTGGAGTAATTTTGGTGACAGTCGAGTCGCCGTAGTTCGTGGTGTACACGTTGCCAGCGGAATCAACCGCTATGTCGATGGGCTTATTGCCCGTTGTTCCTAGCACCGCCGACACACCAGTCGGGGTGATCCTCGTGACCGTGTTTGCCCCGAGGTTGCTGGTGTAGATGTTGCCCACAGAGTCCACGGCGATCCCACGGGGTTTCTTTCCCGTGGTACCCAGCGTCGAGGACTTCCCGGAAGGGGTGATCTTGCTTACCGTATTAGCGCGAGAGTTCGCGGTGTACACATTGCCGAAGACATCCACGACGATCCCGTCTGGGCCGGCGCCAGTTCGTGCGAGCACAGATGACTTCCGGAGAGCGCGCTTGGCCGAGGCGGGTGATACATCACCCCGCACTTCCACGGAGTTCCCATCTTGACCGGCACCCGATGCCGCGGGCACTGCTGAATCAGCGGGAGTGGGTTCGGCCAACGCGGACGGAGCCGAAGTCAGAACCCCCACCGCAACTGCGGACGAGGCGACGAACAAGGCCACTCGCCGGGACGGGACGAGAGGATTTCGAGGCATCGGTTTTACACTCCTAGCGTAGATGAATTGGGCCCGACGAGCTCAGACCGAAGCCCGATCGGTGACTCGTGAGAATCGAACCCTCCCATAGAAGCCACCGTGCCCCCGACCTGACACGCCCTCACAGATCTCACTTTAAGGTCGCGCAAGGCGAGTTCGACCGCGAGAACGTTCCGGACCATTTCGCGAGGCTGAGTGGAACGTCTCAGCTAGCGGCGGCGCAGCAGGTTCGCCGTTAGCAGCGCGTTCCATCTGGGCGGAGTAGATCGTTTTGACGATCGCACCGATCAGGGCCAGCCCCACAGCCCTACCGGCTTGGCGGCCGAACAGGTTCGCCGCCGAACCGTCTCCAGCCTTCTCATCCGGCAACGAGTCCATCATGGTCATGGTTGCAGGGGCTATGACGAAGGCCCCTCCGACGCCAAGCATGACAATCAGTGGCAGAAGCGCGAAGTGGCTGGTTCGCAGAAGCGCGGCTTCTCCAAGGAGTGATGCAGGCTCGCGGCTTCCATCGAAGGTCCGGGAGGGTCGAGATAGGTACCGAGACGAGGACCGCAGAGTTCAAGCGAATGGAGCTACGTGCTGACTTACCCCTGATCATTCCAGCACCCAGGACTAGCGGAACAGCGCTATCAGCTTGAGTGCCGCGCTCATTGATCAGCGCACGCGACTGTCCCCCACTATGGTCGGCGGTATGGACGTCAGATTGGCAACCAAGCAAGATGTGCCCGCAGTCATGGCGCTGGAATCACGTTACTACGTGGGCAATCTCGACCAAGTCGAACAAGCGGAAGGATTCGCTTCAATCCTTCAGCCGCGGGAATGGTTTGATCGGGCAGTTGACACCAATGGCCTACACATCGCCGTCGATGGACAGGGAGCAGCTGCGGGCTTCATCGCGATGACAGAGCCTCCGACCCTTAACGCCGTCACTGCACAGGCCTATCGAGATCGCTTCGACCTGGGAGTGCTTCGTTTCCGCAGACAATCCTCAGGCAGCCCACACGACGACGACCAAGCTCGGCGCAGAGTCGTTGGCGACTTTCGAGGCCGATGGTAAGCAGTATCACTTCCTGGCGTTCAGCTTCTGAATGCGTAGGTACTCTGACTCTAGGTCCTAGCTCTCACCAGATTCTGCAAGCTCCAAGCGGGCCGCGAGTGTCTTTCCAAAACGCCAGAGCTTTTTCGTGACGCATGATCCTTTACCTGACAAATCTGGCTCTCCTGACATGAATGTGGGTGATGTCAGGTCTGGTATGGGAGCTCGAGTTTGACGGTGCCGCAGGTGAGCATGATCAGGGCGAGGGTGGCTTCGGCGGTGTGGAATCCGTAGGCCCTGCGGATC
>Ga0209491_10006512_pt1 | contig 16127 bp, 11 predicted proteins | sample BON02_FD_187213 | JGI IMG/M metagenome (GOLD analysis project Ga0209491, IMG submission 187213) | Freshwater microbial communities from Lake Bonney liftoff mats and glacier meltwater in Antarctica - BON-02 (SPAdes) (version 2) | ecosystem: Environmental > Aquatic > Freshwater > Ice > Glacier...
GGCAGCACGAATGATTTCGCCCGCCATGAAGCTTTTTCCTAGACCGACCTCATCAGCGACAAGCACTCCCCCAAGCTCGTCCAACAGGCGCAACATTCGGCGAACGCCATCGCGTTGGAAGCTGGTGAGCTCAAACAGAGCAGAGGTGAAAGGCTGAGCATCGTCAAGAGTGTTTCCGTAGAGCTCATAGAGCATCCTGTTGAACACTTCCCAGGGAGAATATGGCTTCCACTGGTCTTTATAAAGGCCTGCTAGGTCGTAAGGCTCGCTGGCTTGCCAGTAGTGTTCGAACCACTCAACAGTCCGCAGAACTTGGTCATGGTCGCCACCTAAGTTGAGCTCTGCATTGCGGGCAAGGCCCGCATAGGTCATGTTCGACGATCCGACCAGCATCTGGGGACCCAGGGCACTTTCAGCAATGAAGGCCTTGCCGTGAAGAAAACCGCGGGTGTAGCGACGGACATCAACCCGGGCGCGCTGTTGAGAATCGAGGGATTCGAGCCACTCCACCATCTCCTTAGCGCTGTCAATCGCAAGCCGAGTGAAGCCCATAGCATCTCGCTCAGCGCCGAGCCAGGATGCGTGATTTCCCAGGGCGCCTTCCAGACGTTTGGCGCTATCAGGATCGTGCTGCTCGATCGCCCTAGTCACGTCCTCATCGGGTTCCGCGCCCAATAAGAGGCGGACTCTCGGCGCCTGCACAAGCTCATCCGCGATAAGGCTGAAGCCACCCGGGTTGATAAAGGCGGTGGCGATGGCAATGGTGGGTGGCTGTTGAAGGTTGGTGCGCAGCTCCGAAAAGAGCTCCTGAATTGCCCCCGCCACAGTTTCATCCTGATCAGGCCTATTCGTAGCAAAACGAGGTATCGGATTCATTACTTGCCCTCCCAGTCATCGAAATGGTGCAGAACCCGCTCAAGCCGGCCCTGGTAGTCCCAACCACGGTGGAATGTTTCAAAAATGTGCTTCACCTGATTTCTGTCAAGACCGTATGCGTGCGACACCAAAGCATCCAACTCTGCGATTGCGTCGTCGCGGACACCTTTTTCCATAAGGGTCCCGATCGGCACGCCGACCACCGCAGCCCAATCCGTAAATTGCTCGTCCTCGGCGGCAAGAGAGCCCGAGAGAAAAACGATTCGATCCGTTTGTGAACCCTCCGTCATGTCGGGGATCGGGAACGCGTTGAGGAAGTGGTTCATCAAACTGGTTTCCACAAACTTTCGGGAATACCAGTCCAGCACCACAGAGGAAAGGACTCCAAGAAGATAAGCCTCTTCGCGGCTATGGCCAGGGCGAATAAAGAGGTACGGCGCAGTGTGAGGAAGAATCCGGCGAGGCGGGACAAGAGCAGGAATTAGAGTTCTGGTGTTGGTTGGGTTGGTCATCCCCCGCAATGCAATCCGCGCCCCCTCGAACGGCAACTTTCCGCCAAAGTCGTCGGGCCATGTCATCCCAAAGAACGCAGACCTCCTGAGTCTGGTTTGGTTGCTCAACCTCTTGAGTAACTCGGTGCGAACAGTCTCGTACTCGGCCGTAGCAAAAACTTCACCGGTAAACGATTTCCAAATGTTGAATCCGCGACCGGAGAGCACCGTCACCGGGGCTACCGGGGCCTTGTGGTCGAAGTGGTGGCGGTCGCTTGTCGAATTAAGTTCTTGTACAGGACGAATTCCGAGTTCTCGCCATTTCGTAAGGCTCTGGGCCTTTCGCATCGAAGACAATATTTTTGCAGATCCCTGGTTTCCGATGTTGGGGAACGCCGAAGACTCGGTAAGGGTCAACAAAGTGTCGTTGTCCCAACTAGCGCCAGCATGCCTCCCAGCCAGAAAGTCCTTCTTGTTGAAATATGGCCCGCTGATGATCGTGGGGGGCGATTCACCCTTCACAATCACTCCGACACCTATGGAGAACTGCGGGTGGATATTGAACGCCCATTGACCTGAATTAACAATGGTCACCAAGTTCTCGAAGCTTCCGGATGACAATATTTCTCTGCGCCAATCAGCTAGCCCCTGAGATGAGAACGCGGATTTGGGCATGACAATCCCCATGCGCCCTTCCGCCCTCAGCAACCGATAAAAAGTCCACGCGAACGCCTCGGACAGGTCTACATGGCCGGCGCCCAATGGATACTTCGACTGCAGGAGCCTGCGAGACTTAGACATAGCGTCTGATTCGCTATCCATTTCCTGACGCAAGTCAGGACGCGCCTGTCGATATTCAACAATCAGACCAGCGCGCTCCGAAACAGCCTTGGCCATGAGCCCGGGGAACTTCGACGCCCAGAATTTCCGCTCATCTGGCACTAACGTCTCCCACGGTGGGTTGCCGATAATGGCGTCGAAACCCGGGTTTTCCCGGACAAATACCTCAGGAAACAGGTGGGGCATGTGGGCTGGGTTGACCGCACGAATCAGTTCCACAACCGCCGGGGCAACTGCCAAAGCTTCTAACTGGCTGGGCTCCAGAACCTGCTTTCGATCAATGACGCCGGCAATTGACGCCAAGGCAACGTCAAGCATCCCTTTAACCGAGGCGGTCTTCTCCTGAGCTTCGAGGGCAAGCTTCTGGGATTCCTGCATCTCGGCACGAGTAGCTTCAGACGCATCCGCCCACTGAGTAAGGAGATCCCGGGCCTCTGAAAGTGCATCGCGAATAACCCCGTCAAACATAGCGAGCTGAGAGTCCGTGCCAGTCAACTCAAGCGCTTTTTCTGCCTCATCGATTGAGCTAATTCCCGTCAAACTATTCGCACACACCAGGTTGTGATCCAGGGTTGACATGGGAAGGCCGGGAACGAAGGTGTGAATCCAAATAGCCAAACGGGATAGCTCCACGGCCAACGGGTTGATATCGATGCCGTAGACGCACCGGCGGGCAATCTGGCGCCTCAAAAGGACGGCATCATCGATGTCATCAATGGCCACAAGGTCATCACCAAGGGCTTTCCTAGCGGCTTCAGCCAAGCGCGCCAACTCATTCGAGACCCCTGCAATTTCATTGCCGGGCTGGGCGAGGAAGGTGCGCATCTTCGCCTCGATGCGATCCACGGCAGCCACGAGAAAGTGAGCAGATCCCATTGCAATATCAGCGACTCGGTAGTCAAAGAAACGCCTACCGGCTTCCTGCTCCTTACCCTCTTCGATCAATTGTTTGATGCTCGCCAAATGCTTATCGATGGTGGGATCAATCGCGCGTTCGATTAGATGATCGACAATGAAGTCGGGTGTGAAGTAAGACCCGGTGGCTTTGCGCTCCCCCGAGGTGTTGTGGAAGTACGGTTCGCCCTTTTTGGCCTCTACTGCGTCACCTTCGGCAGCCGGCAACCACGTGCCCTGAGTGTCCAACGTGAGATCGCAATCAGCCAGGGAAAGAGACGACTCGAGAAGCCCTTCGTAGATGCTTCCAAATTCTCTGACACTGAGAGAACGGAAATCCACCATCCCCGCGACACCATCGTCGGTGTCATCGATAAGGAGTGCTTTCAGCGCTGGGCCGACCACGGTGTTGGGCAACGTCAGCTTCTTTATCCGCGCACCGTAGGGGCGAAGCTCGGGGTCAGACCCAAAAAGCCCGCCGTTATAGGCCGGTACTCGCCATTCTTCGTTGCCCAGGTCGATTGCTTCCCACACCTCGTTGAGCATCGTCCAGAGGCTCAGGCTGTCATCAAATTCGAAACCGTTCGCCACTCCGTAGGAGGCGAACGTCGTCAAGCTGTTTTCATCAAAGATTGCGCTTCTGCCCGCAGGAAGGAGCCCGCGGTCTTCCGCGTACGCCTGAAAAAGAAACCTGAAAAGAATCCGAAGGGTCGTACGGTACGCGTCATTGAGGCCCTCACCGTCTAAGACCGCGCCCTGCTCTTGCATGTTCACAGCCACCGCTTTGGCCAACTCCGGAACGACGCGCTCGTAGATTCGTTCTCGCAACCGTGTTCCCAGCGCTGTGGCGTAGCGAACACTTTCTTCCAGTAGCTGCTGGGCAGTCCCGTTTTCGGCCAGCGCCTGAGCTGAAAAGATCAGAGTCAGAAGCCCTAGGTACTCATCGCTGAGAGCCGCAAGATCTAGTTCGAGGTAGGTCTCGGTTTGGCCTTTTTGCCCAACACCGACGCCGTCTTTGGCTGGATAGAGGCGAATTTGCTCACGCCGCAACATGATGAGCCAAGGAACCCCGCGATCGGCCGCAATGCTGAGGCCCCATGCCACGGGGGAAGCGTGAAATCGAGCAGACTCCCCTTCGAAGTTCTCCGACTCATCAAGCAACAGAGCCACCGCTGTGGTGCTGTCTTCGGAGTCCTTTAAAACAAGTGTCTGGTTGTCTTCCTCAGATACAAGAAAGCCGAGGTTTTCAATCAAGACAAGGCTGCGCGAATGAAGGATCTTTTTGGACTCATCCTGAAATCCAGACCAGTCCGTCCGTTTGACGGTGTTTTCTCGAAGATGGTAGGTAGCGAAAAGACCTTTGTTGCGGACACCAGACATCTGGCTCTGGTTCTGGGCGTCAGACAGCGACAGGAATCTCTTTCGGGCCTGCAGAGAATCCGATTCATCTAGCGCCGCTTGAAGCTGTCGCCGCGCGACGTCAATAGGGACGTTATGGGGGGAAATGCTGGCGTCAGGCCCACAGAGCCACACAGTTTCTCTGGATACAAGAGCCACAACGAGAGACGTGTCACGCTTCTGCAGTCGGTCCCTGTGGATTTCTTTGATCGCGGTCGCCGTAACGGGTAACTCGGCGGTGGCGACGGCAATTTCAAAACCGCCAAGCCCCTTCGGATCAGGCCCGAAGTGAATGGAATCAAAAGAAACACCCTCCGGTGCTTGCCCTCCCCAGGGGATAGTGAAGGCGGGATCAAGCTTCAAACTCACGGATTGTCCTAACTTTCAGTCACCTACTGCTGAACACCCTAGTCAAGACGGATGACAAAGATTCACGAACCAGCTCCTGCTACAAAGTGAGAATCCCTACCGGCCCATCCTCGCTCTGGTGAACCAAATCACCGTAGTTGGTGATTCGGAACGCCTCACCGTGGGCCAGACCCCGTCGATCAATTTCTGCTTTGACCCTCCTCACCTGTTCGGGGCTGAGATCCGGCGGCGTTCCATGTTCCTTTGTCGCCAAACCTGTGCCGTCGTAGACATAGATTGCCTTGGACTGGAACCCACGGTACTGACCGTCCGGCATCTCCGGTTCTTCTCCGACATATCCGATCAGGTAGGGGTGGCCGTCCAAGAATCCGATCGCAGCCCCATCGACAGGATCCACGTGAACATAAGGGGTGGAGGGTTTGAGCTCAAACCATCGAGTCACCGCTTGCTCGGCCAACTCTGGTGTGGGCCACCGATCTCTGGCTGAGTTTCCGGTTTGGGGGTCGAGAATGTCTCGCTGCTTGGAGTTGAGCTCCAGTTTTGTCTCGGGCAGAAGCCCTCCCCATGACGCACCTATTCGAGGCCGTGGCGTGCGCTCCTTGGACGCGGGGACACTGGCCGCCGCGGGAGTGAGAGAGTCGATATTAATAGGTGGGACATGCACGGGAACCTTCAGCGCAGCAGCCGCATGGGTCAAACTGTTCAAGGCCGCGAAGGCACGCTCCGCGGCGTCTCGCACGTCTAGTTCGGCGGCATCAGCAAACTTCACCAGCTGATGAATGTCGTCCTTGATGGAATTCATGCGCTCGTCGTTGCCGTAGTGGGCCCACGCATTCCTATTGTGAAAGATTCGCCACGCTAAGCCTGAAAGGCCAGGGTGAAGAGGTAGCGCCCGCAAAAAAGGAGTGTGGGGCATTTTGGCAAGCGCTTTGACAATGTAATAGGGGTCTCCGGCTGAATCCCACCCTTTCAGAGCAAAGTTCAGCGGGTCATTAACCATCTCTTTGTGCCAATGCGGGCCAAGATTTTCTTTCGCCCAACTGGTGACAAGAATCCGAAGATCCTCAAACACCGCTCTTTCGACAGAGAGATACACATACATCGCCTCGTGGAGGCTTGCCACCTTAGGCACATAAGGATTGAGAATCATAAGGACGCAGATAGCTTCTTGACCAACGCAATAGGCCTGGTGACCGCAATCATGCCCATCAGCGGAGCGATGTGGCCTGCAGGAACAGACATGCCCAAACCACCGGCCACATTTTTTCCCGCCTGGGGCACCATGTCCCCGTATAGACCCACATCGGTGTCACCGAGGCTCCCAACAAGATCCCTAAAGCTTCCGCCCGCCACGGCGTCGAGTTGTAAGTCATTAACCCGATTAAGCGTCGCCCAGTCCTTACCGTTGATCATCATCGCCCGAAGCGGAACAACCCAGCGGTCTCCCGCCGTAACGACGGATACGGAACCAGCATTCTTCAATCGGTCATACGGCGGCGATAACGGATTCTTATGCCAATAAAACTTACCGACGATCGTCCCCTCGTTGGGATATTCGAAGAAACCGAATCGTCCCAACCAGCCATCGACGGTCTCAAAGGTGGCCGGCTGAGCGGCCTTCGCATCTTCAGCAGGCTTTCCCTTGCTGGGAGCATCTTTGATGGTGACAGAGTCGTCATGAATAGTGACTGAGACCACACCGATGGTTAGCGACTGCGCCACTTCCTGACCTCTTTTCACTTAGGGCGGATGCCGTGAAGTTTATTCAGGCTACAGGGGACGGTCTTTCGGTGCCAAGCAGCAGTTGCTCCCTATCGCCTCAGGTTTCGAGAGCACAAAATCATCTGGTCTGAGAGCGCCCAGATGATTCTGGGCTTCAGCAGGGTGATCTGAACCGTGAGCGAGCTGATCTGCGTGACGAATAAGGTGAGCATTCTTATTTCTCGCTAGGCTGCAATGGTATTTCTTATGCGAAGGAGCACACGTGCCGCTAGCAGATTTTGGCGAATGGGCGTTTGCCGCTGGCGGTGGTGTTTCCGAGGGTTTCAACGATGCGGCTCTGGACACTTTTCAAGGACACGGTGTTCAGAGCATGGTCCGGGAAATCATTCAGAACTCCGCTGACGCGAGGTTCGACAAGAGTGAGCCCACCACCGTGGCTTTCTCAATATTTACGACCCCCCGTCAAGACATTGAGGAAGTGACTTCTCTCGCGCCTTGGCTTCAGCGCGCTTGGGATGCAGAACCACCGCAAAGCGGCGAGGCTGATGACGTCGCCGCTCAGCGCCACGATTTTTACTCGAATGCCCTGAAACTACTGGATAAACCCAGCATCACCATGCTGGCCATTCACGACTTCAACACCACCGGACTCACAGGTGAAACTACTTTTAAACCAGGTCAGATTGGTGGGCCATGGTGGGCCCTTGTGAGGTCAACGGGACGCAATAACAAGAGCAGTCCCGGCGCAGGCGGATCTTACGGGCACGGATCGAAAGCCCCCATAGCCTATAGCGGCCTGCGATCAGTCCTCTATTTCACGCAGTACCTGGAGGAAGACAACCTCGTCACCCGCTTTCAGGGGAAATCCATCCTGGAATCCATGAGTCACCCGCACCTCGACAACCAGTTCACCTCCAACACGGGATTCTTCGCGACCGGGCCCTCAGACCAGAACCCGCAGCCGCTAGAGGGGGACCTCGTGCCCGATTGGGCACGAAGAGACAGACAGCGGTTTGGGAATGGCCAGGGAACCTCGGTCTTCGTCCCGCTCCCGCAATTTGAGACCGAAGAAGACTTCTGGGTGCAGGCAAAAACGTCTTTGGTTGCGAACTTCGCCGCTGCTCTGCTCGACGACCAGCTCGTCGTGCATCTAGGCTCGAAAGCGACGGTAGATCACAGCTCCATCCACCAAGCGTTGAAGGATCTCCCTCGCGATGGCCTCGATGATGATGTCCAGGGACAATTGGAGTCTGCCGAGACGGTTCTTCGTGGCTCGCGACACTCCGATGAATGGCCCGGTATCGGTCGAGTGGAATATTTTTTCCGGTCCGGCGATGGCCTTAAGTCGCGACGAGTCGGAATCGCGCGATCCTTGGGCATGCTGATTACCCGCCGGATTGACGGGCTTGGCCCCGGCGCACAATATGGAGGCACCGAACCTTTTGATCTCTTCGTGTGGATTCGGGGTGATGAGGGAAACCGTCTCCTTCGCTCTCTTGAAAATCCTGAACACAACGCATTTGAATTTGACCGTATCAAAAGTGTCGCGAAGAAGAACCAGGCCAGGAAGAGCTTCAACGCTCTGCGCGCCCTCATAAAAAAACTGGCTGCCGACAGATTTGGTATCCGGGTTGACGAACGCCTCCCCATGGGTGACCTGGACTTCTTGTTGGGAAATTTTTCCCGAGGTGATGGTGGCTCCACCGGCGATGATGGAGACAATGCTCCGGCGATTTCTCCAATTCACCGGCCTGTGAGCCCAGGTGGTGGAAAGAAAAATAACAAGGCTGGGGCAAAGAATGCGAAAGCCTTGGGCCGCAAACCGCCACGCGGTGTTCGAGGGGTCCTCGACGCTGCGGGGGCACAAGTTGAAAGCAATGAACTTATGGCAGAGGGCTTGCGAATCGTCCCATCGAGCACCCATCCCAAGCGCGCCGTGGTGCACATCAACCTGCCCCGGACGGAGTACAGGTTTCTCGAGATTTATCGCGCAGGTGAAACGGTTGTCGACGATGAGCCGTGTTTAATTAAGGACCCGAGTTCTCCTGCACCACCGGCGCAGCGAGTTCCTCTGCCGACAGCAGGTAAGAAAGATCGGCTGAGCCTCACGGTCGAGTTCGGCAACGAAGAAGACTTGCATGGACCGTCACGCCTCGTGGGGGTGCTTCGATGAGTTTTGATCTCGGCGTCGTTCCCTACCCTATGGTGACTCCGTTTAACGATGACTTCTCTTCCGAAGCATTGCTGTGCCAGGTGGAGCAGGTGGGTTTTGATGGGATAACTGTCACTGCAGAATTTGAGTACGCGTTTCTCTCTTCCGAGGTCCCCGAGTTGATGTATCTCGAGGAATTGTGCGAAAAAGGTTTAGCGGAGCGCGCGTTGCTGTTTGAGTCACCGGAATCTCTCCACCGCAGTTCACTTCGTGTGGGTAGGAAGGGCAGGATCGCTAAGGGCAATGGTGAACTGTTTGGGCGGGTTGGAATCACTCCTTTTGTGATTGCCAAGGCACCCATAACTGATTACAACCCCCCGAACCGCCACCCAGAATGGGGCGACGGAAGTTTCTTAGTCAACCCTGGCGAGCTGCTTGCCATCGGAGAACTTTTCCGGGTCGAGATTTCCCACAAGCTTGCCCGGCAGCAGGCGATGATAGACCTGGTCCTCTCCGAAGAAATGGATCCTGAGGTCTATCGGATTGACGCCGGGGATGACGTCATTGTTGTCAATGCAGGAAGAGACATCCGGAAAGTCTTTGAAATCATGAAGCGCGATTCCGCCAAAAAGCCGGCACTATTCATGTCTCTCTTCAAAGACGTCCTTCAGCAGGGCCTCATCCAATCCCGGGAGAGCGGCGGCGAGCAGATATGGGTTCGGTCTCTGGAAAAAGAGCTTGGGATCGACTCAATCGAAGCGATGACCGATGAGGAAATGTGGGACGCTCCTCAGCGCCTCCTCTATAAATTCGGCGGCAAAAAAATTCTCGCGGAGGCAGAAGATGGATAAGACCCTAAAACTTTTTGATCACCCGACTCTCTTGAAGATTCGGTCCAAGATTCTCGAAGATGGTTTCGAGCACTACTTGGTCGGCTCGCTTGAAGAAATCGCAGAGAAGGTTGGTGGGAAACTCATTGATTCCGACATTGTCTTCGATTCGTATGAAACCCTCGAGCTACCGGCTGTGGGTGCAGACTCCTTTGACGACGTAGACATCGTGAATTCCACCATTCTCCATGATGCGCTACCGGGGCTCACCGCCTACCAGGCCTGCCGGGATGAGTTATGGGCAACTCTCGCTCTGGGCCACTACACCCAATACGTTCGGCGGCGGTGGCGGCCACCGTCCCAACAGGACTTTGACTTGCGCCGAAACTATCGACTGCATTACTTGGCATCAGGCGTCAGAAGTCGATGGCGTGACAACGCCATCGGGCGATTGTGGTGGATGCAGCATTTCTCTCTGACAATGCTCCCTGATGAACCGCAGAAGGCCCTTGAGGTCCTGTATTTCCGAGACAAAAATCTCGGCGAGACACTGCTCACAAAGCCTTCGATATCAACGGTATCTGCAGTTTCGGCTGCCGTCCTCGAGCTTGCTTACGAGCGGTTTATCAACCCTGGCGACACGAAGTTTGACCGGGATTCATTTCGTGGTTTCATCCAGAAAATCGATGTCAACTCCGGCCGATCACTATTGGCGTTGATGTCTGAGTCTGAAGTCGACTCCCTTGTCCAGAAGCAATTCGCAGTTTTTTTCTGACCCCCAGACGCCAACGCCCTGGCGCAGGTAGTGCCTTTAGGAGCCTGCGGCCTGAAACACCATCTCGCGGTGATACTCCAGGAAGTAAGTCTGGTCGGGCGAGAATGGTCCAACGTTGTTCGTGGGATCAATTTTCCATTTAGCCAACACCTCTGAATCTAGATCCGGAGAGACATAGACCTCGCCCCTTTGGCTAAAGGAAATAAGACCGCTGTCGAAAAGTTTGTCAATGTGAGGGGACAAAAAGAGTCCGTTGTTCCCATCGAGCCGCTCATCGTTCGTTGAGCCTTTCCACGGCTTGATATGGCTCGCAATCAGGAGCCGGTCCGAGCTCACACCAGTGACACGGCATTGTGGCTCAAATGCCCGAACCCTATTGCGGAATAAACCTTGGCCGCGGCGCGCCAGCACCAGAGCCTGCTTCTCGGTTTCTGAGACGGTGGGTTGGGAAAGGATTTCTTGATCGAGAGCCGTCATTGCCAAAGGATCAAGGGCAGGGAGCAGATCGTTTGGATCGGGTAGTGCCGGGTTGCGCAAAAGGTTGAGCAGAGCGAATGCCATGGTTTCTGGTAGCGGAAAGAGGTACTGCTGGTTTCCTACACCGTCTCTTCGAATAGGCGAATACTTGGTGGGCAGTAGGGGCCCAAGAACATCCATGTGGTTGGCGGGTTTGATTGGAGCGGAAACCCTGGTGAATTCCACTGGCACCCGCCACCCCGTGGACGCCCAACCTTCCCCAGCAGAACCGAACACCGTCGGCTTTTCCGATTCAAAGGCGCTTTCCAAGGCGACGCCGACCGCTCGAATCTCCATGCCAGCGAAGGAGAACACAACGTCGCCACGACCAATTTCTGTCATATGGTCATAAGCCGCAACTCTTGTGCCGGCCCTATTGGTCTGGGGCGACCATAGATAGCCCCCGCCCACCTCGTGGTTATAGGTCTTGTTCTGGCTAACCCACCAATACTTAGTCATTTGCTAACCAGCCTTCGATCTGATCTACGGTGTCTGGGCCATACGTCGTTACCGTCTGCGCATGAGGAAGAATCTCGTCTAAAAACGATTCGTGGCCACCAAGACTCGGGTCTTCAGGACTGTCATGAACAAAAAATATGACGATGCGGGCGGCCCTGCCATCCTTTTTCTTTCGAATCACCCGTCCCATTCTCTGAATCATCTGTCGCCTGCTCTGGCTGGCCGCGACAATCACCGCGACTTCTGCCTCGGGGACATCGATACCTTCGTCAAGGATTCGAGGGGCACAAATCACCTTAATATGGCCCGCGGCGAACGCGCGAAGCTTTGTGGTCCTTTCGTCTGCAGATGAACTTCCATCCAGCGGCCAACTGGGGGCGTGCTTGTTAATCCTCCACGCATGTTCAACCGCGCCCTTCTTGGTTTCAGTAAAAAGCAGCGTCCCTGACCGCTCCGACAGGTAGGGCGCGATATTTTCGGACGCGGTCAGCTTTGCACTTGATTCGGCAAGAACTTCCCTCTTTCTGCTAAACCCGCTCAGGTATGAGGAACACAGTTGGGTTTCATCGTCGAACCTATTTTCCTTGGTGGTGGAGCTCACTCGCGCAAAGAACTCACGCCAATCATTCGGGTAATTAAAGTGACCGCGCAGTTTTTCGGCCGCTTCCTTACACTTCTCCACGGCCTCTTCAAATTCACTGCGCTCTGAAGCGGTCAGGTCGACCCCTACGAAGGCAAGATGGAAGGGTGCCACAACATTGTCGCTCAGCGCCTGAGCGTAAGAATAGTCAAAAACGGTCTTTGTGAAGTAAGGGTCCAGAATCAACTCGATACCGTCGTCATTTGTTCTCTCGTAGGTTCCGGTCAGCCCCAGTCGCCACGTGTAGGAATCAGAAAGAGCTTTCGAAAAGGCGGGAGAACCGTAACGGTGGACTTCATCGGCCACCACGAGCGTGAGGCTTCGTCCTTTGAGCGGTGCCCTGTAAAGACTCTGCACTGTTGCCACGACCACGTCATGAGAGGAAAAATCAGCCTTCTCGCCACCCGATAGTGCTCCTACGTTCGCCCCAGGAAGCTGAGTGCGCAGATTAGATACCCACTGGGATACCAGAGCTCTGGTTGGCACGATGACTAACGCCACTCCCCCCACTTGAAGAGCGCTGTGGATTGCTGCAGTCCCCACAAGCGATTTCCCCGTTCCGGTGACCGCCTCGACAACCCCCTTCTGGCCCGCCGCTCCCCAGGCCTTGAGAGCAGCACGCTGCCACGGCCAGAGGGCCGCACCCTGATAGGACTCGCTGTGCTCTAGGTGGTCCCAGTGTGAATAGGGCTCGCTCATCTTCAGCCTCTCAAAGCCTTTCCCTCCCGCGGCGCCCGGGGCGCCGCGGGAGGGATCCTTTAGGAAAAACTCTGAATCCGTACCTTGTCGTTCTGGGCAGCGGCGACAGAGGTGATCAACGCAACGGCTTCAGCCATCCATTCCGTGCGCTTGACGATGAGGTCCTTGGTCCACCGGTCTTTGGTGCACACATCGGCATTCATGTCGACGTGTGACTCTTTCAGCCCTTTGTGCTCGAGCAAGCCTTGAACTTTCTTCGACCAGCTCGTGTGCTTGAGCGAACCGTGGAGGTCAAACTCGATCAGAGTTTGGTTTCCCCACATTTGGGAATACTCCCCATAGGATTTCTGATCGACCCCGACTTTTGCCGGGGCGATCAGGTCATGCCAATCTGAGTCGTCGGAGGGGTTCTTGGGAGCGAATTGGTCCACAGACGTTGGCTGTTTTGTCCAGCGCAACAAATCGCCTGTGAGGGCTCCTTCGACCCGTGTCAGCACGTATTTCAGCAGATTAGCCTTAGGGGCAGAAGACAGAATCTCGTTTCGCACTTCTTCATCAGAGGGTGCTTCGTTCATCAGATCTTCGAGGATCTGCGTGAGAGCGCCTGCTTTATCGGGAAGCGCTTCTTCACGGACTCGGCCTGCATAGCGCTGGTAGAGATTCTCGAGCACCTGGGCGTTCCCGCCGCGCAGAGTCCAGCGGAAGGCAAGCATCTCTGTTGCGCGTGCTGCATAGTTCTTTGCCTCGTCCGAGAAGGTGCCTCCAATGACGGGAAGGAGAAATACGCGGTGGGTTTCAGAGAACATATTGATGCGATCCAGTGTTGCGTTGAGATCATCATCGAGTGTCTCGATTTCCTTGTTGATCAGCATCGCGTATATATACGAGGCCTCTGCGATGTCTTCTAAATTTTGCAGCGCACCCCGCTGGTTAATCCGATCTTTGAACATCGCGAATATCTTTTTGGTTTGGACCTTCCCCACAGTCTGCGTGCTCAAAAGGTAGTGACGGAGGAACTTCTCAAAAGAGTAGGACCCGAGCCTCTCACCAGCAAGGTCCCACTGTGCGATCACGTCTTCAACGGTGACGAGATCCAGCCCCTTTGCTTCACGAAGGGTGTAGCTCTTGAGGAGATCCGCGGCGCTCAGGCGAACACCACGGTCGTTAAGAGTCTCGAAGAGCACGTACGCGTCGTTTTCGTCAGGAACGACAATTCGTAACACCTTCAGTGAATCCTTGAGGGCGTTAATGAGCTCGAACATAAACTGCTTGAGGGAGTCTTCGTTACCGGCATGCTCCTGGAGGAGCCCGGTCAGACTGTCTTTCAGTCGGAAGTATGCAGAGCGAAGAGCGCGAGTGGCTTCCTTTTCACGAGAATCCAGGCCTGCCCCACCCTTGGTGAGCGTCTTCCTGAGAACACCCTGGTCGATAAGGATGTAGTAGTGAAAAATGTCGCGGATCTGGTGGTTCGCGGTGAAGCGGTATTCGACAAAGTTGTTCAACTTCAGCATCTGGTCAACGAGAGTCTTCAGCGGCAGCTTGGTATCCCCGATCCGGTGATTGGGATCGTCCATCTCGCTAAGCCGGTCACGTATGAGGCACAACAACATGATGGTGGTGGTGAGGCGTTGCTGGCCATCAATCACGCTGTATGTGAGATCTCCCTCGTCCAGCAGCACTATCGGGCCGAAGAAGTGGTCCTCCTTGGACTCGATGACCGTTGTCAGGTCCTCGAAGTACTGATCGATGTTGGTAGCGTCCCAGGCGTAGTTGCGCTGGTAGTCGGGAATGTTGATTCTGTTGCCTCCGCCGAGAAGTCCGCTGAGGGAAAACTGTTCTGCTGAGAGTTCCATTTTTTCTCCATAACTGAATATTGATCACAGTGGATCATGATTTGGTGGTTGTGCGCAAGCTCACTTGCGGGAAAAGTAGCTGGGGCTGAGCCACAGTGGCCCAGCCCCCACCCAAAGAGCTAGCGCTCTTCTACTCTCCCGACGATTTTCTGCGCTCTTGAGGACTGAACTCAGTCCTGTTACCAGAGCGGCGATCGTTGACATAGCGATTGAGGGATGAGCTGGCGTTGGCAACACCAGTCGAGTCAGCCGAGTAGGTCATGGAGCTGCCTTCGTTAATACCCATCTCCGCAGCCTTCATGACGGCGTCTTGGTTGGCGCCTAAAAAGACGACGTCCCAGTTGTCCTTTTCGGTTTTCTCGGTGATGAGCTTCTTGATGGTCGTACCGGTGTATTCCGAGCTCGCGTTTTCATGGCCATCCGTCACGACGATGACCTGGACTGTTCCAGGCTTCGCATGCTCAGGAAGTGCGTTGATGTCGGCTGTGAGGGTGTTGATCCCCACGCCCACCGCGTCATAGAGCGCGGTGGAGCCGCGGGGTTCCAGCTCAATGGTGACCCCTGCGGGGTCGGCCAGGCGGTGAAGCACCTCGACCTGGCCGTCAAATTGCACCAGGTTGAGGGTGAGCAGGCCTGGTTGGTTCTTTTGCTCCTCCACGAGGGCGGTGAGGCCACCGACCATGTCGTCGCGGATACTGGACATCGATCCGCTACGGTCGATGACAAGCAAGAGTGCTGTGTACTGAGAATCTGACATTTTTTCCTTCTTTCGTTGTGGGTGGAGTATGTGCGGGTGGCCTTAGGCCTGGTGGATGATCCTGGCGTCTTCGTCTTCGGTGTGAAGCATGACGGACCATACGTCGCCCAGGTAATGGGCGTAGTCCCAGTCCCTGCTGCGAGCGATATGACTCTTGAAGTTGCTGTAGTCAATAGATCTAGCAACCTCTGACACCCAACCTGCGAAAACCTCAGGTTGAATGAATGCGCGGTACGGGTAGTCGCCATAGGGCGACCGGGCGATCTCGACGCCAGCTGCGCTGGCGAGAGGTTGTAGAGAGTCACGATCTCTGGAACGCACGGTGATGACATCGGGGTTCTCGGTCTTGCGCACAGCGCTGATAAATCCTGTTTCAGTAAAAATCCACATTTTTTGTCCTTTCGATTGGGGTGGAAGGGGCCTCTGGGAAGAGGGTGTGGGGGAGGGCTTTTCCCTCCCCCAAACGGGGGCGCATAGAGCAGAAAGGACTATGCGGCCATGAGTGAAGGTTGGTCGCTGATGCGAGCGATGAACGCCGGTCCGTGTGTGCGGATCCAGGTCACAAAGTGATCGTTACACAGCGCATAGGACGAACGGCGCTCGCGGATGAGCTCAATCGCATCATCGGGGGTGAGCCCCTTGAGCAACAAGACCAGGGCAGTGATCAGGCCTGATCGGTTCCAGCCTGCTTGGCAGCGAATCAGCACGCGCTTTCCGCGGGACCAATCCCGATAAGCGGCTCTGACAGCGTGGGCGAGGTCGTGCTCATCGAGGTCAACTTCGTTGTGGTCAAAGAATCCGAGGCGGACTTCTTTGACGTACCAATCGACGGGACCCGCCGACGCATAGAGTGTGA
>Ga0209491_10006514_pt1 | contig 16126 bp, 15 predicted proteins | sample BON02_FD_187213 | JGI IMG/M metagenome (GOLD analysis project Ga0209491, IMG submission 187213) | Freshwater microbial communities from Lake Bonney liftoff mats and glacier meltwater in Antarctica - BON-02 (SPAdes) (version 2) | ecosystem: Environmental > Aquatic > Freshwater > Ice > Glacier...
GCGCTTGGGTTGGGCTTCTACCGAGATGAGATCCACCGCCGTCAGCTGGAGCGGTCGGCTGCGGAGATGGGTTCGCTGACCAAGCGAATTCATCGGCTGACTGTCTGGGTCGCTGTGTTGACCACGATCAGCGTTGCTGCGTCTGTCGTGGCACTCGCCGTTGCGGTCAGTGGTTGACAACCCAGCTGCGGCGGGTGACCGATCACTCCAGCAGTGGCTGATCTGGACCAATGGCAAGAGCACCACCCGGATGCAAAGGGTGCCGCTGTGTCAGGACCCGATGGGCGGAGAGCCGCCACCGATCACACCGTTTCGTGGATGATCGCCATCGAGGACGGCCTCGTCGGTCTCCGAAACCGAAATCATTCACGCACTGAACGGTGACCCGCTCTCACTCGGTGGTCGAGACCGGCGTCGATCCGGTGACCCCACGCTTTTCAGGTGGCAAAGGCCGGATTCAGCGGGATGGAACAGTACGAGATTGGGCGTTGGTGACGGTACAGAACTGGTCGGGACGAAGCGGTACGCGGGAAAAACGCGGGGAATTGTTCAAGGTTTGCGGGAGGTCACCTACAAAGTTGCAACTGGAAAGTGGTCGTAAATTCATCGAGTGTTCGCCTTGCTGAATCGCCGGATTCGGATTGGGCTCCCCTAGTCTGCGCGGATGCCGTGCTGGTGCGGATGCGGGCGAGACCTGAGTTACATGCGAGACCGGGTGGCGACGCACGCTCGCGACATTGCCGTGTTGCTGCCGGTCGTGGAACACAGCGTCGAGCGAGCGCCCGAATTCAGCCTGTTCAACGAGTTCAGTCGCAACACGCTGGCAATCGGTGCAACAATCCACGATGACTACATGAATGTCGCTCATGGAGCCGGTGCGCCGACCACGGCCGTCAAGCACCGCAGGGCTTGGGTAAGGATGGCGAATGCCTGTTGCATGAGTGTTCGCGCCAACGACCCCCGATGGTTCGACGCGTACTCGCGGTCGTTGGGCTCTGCAGACCAGGCCTTGTTGTCGTCCACACTCATCGGCCCGTTGCCGGAGGGGTTTCGCCGCAACGCTCATGGTCACAACACGAGGGCTGCGGCGCCGAGCGATGCTTCGTTTCGGCCTACTCCGAGCAGCACGTCGGCATCAACGTTCGCCGTGCTCGACACTTACAAGTCACTTCAGCCAAAGTCTCGCACTCGGGTCGGACGGAATGTTGTTGCTACGTTGACGGTGGCGGGCCTGCTGGCGGTTGCTTCGCTGGCATGGTGGATACTCAGCCCACTGCGCGTTGACGCCACATATTGGACAGTCAGCGGTGCCAACACGAGCGAACCCGTGTCTTTTGACCTGAGGTGCGGCACGAGACTGCAGCCAGAACCATCAGACGACGCAGTCGCCGCCGCGATTGTGGTGGGAATCGATGAGTCGTACCTCACAGATAGCCGGCCCCTTTGGCCGACACGGCAGGGCGCGATGTTTCAGACGCCGGGCCCATTATCGACAGAGGCGTACTTGAGTGAAGCCGTTCAGCAATGCACGCAAGCAGCGACAAATCCTCCCATCGCCATCATCCTGCTCGGCGTACTGTCCGCCTATCTCGCTGCAGGTCTAATCGCGTTCAATTGGTCTGTAGGACGTCAGTATCGCCGTGGTCCGAACAAATTCTGAGACGGGATGGGACACGAGGTCGCCCGTTCGAGCAGGCATCAAGCCCGATGTGTTTGGACATTTTTGCAAGCCGGGTCGCCTCTTACGCGTTCGACGAGGATGGGTGCGGCGCTACGACTGGTCACTGCGTCAGTGTGGCGTCGGCATGGCTTTGCCGACACCCCATCGAGGAATGATCCCCTTCGGGGGGATCTTCCGAGAAGATGGGCGCGCCGGGATTAGTTACTCGGCAGGCGTCGCAGAGTGCTCGATCTGCAGTCAACGCGGGCAGGTTTGTGCGGGCGGGGAGTCTAGGCCCCCCCGATTTTCTGAGGGGTTCGGCGTGCGTAGTGGCCTCATAGGGTGGCGGCCGCTGGGCTGGACAAATTGGGACAGCGGACGGGACGGCGGCTGGGCGAAGGACGGCGTGCCGTCCCTCGCCCTGTCCGAGATTCGCCTTTGCCGTCGATGTCCGACCCTCGCCCATGTGTGTCCGAGAATCGCCCTTGCGCCGCTGGTGTCCGAATGTCGCCCTATCTTTAGATGAGATAGGGCGACATTCGGACACCAGTCAGTCGCCCCAATCGCGAACGCTGCGCTCCGCAATCACCTCAGCCACGACCGCCGAACCGAGGAGGGTCACCTCCGCCGGGGACAGCGTGCGGTCGCCGAATTGCTGTTGCTTGCGTTGCTCGTAGAACGTGATCGCCCGTTGCAGCTCGTCCGGACTGAGACGGTCACCGAACGATTTAAAGTCACTGGACCTGTCGGGCAGGGTGCGACCATGCCATCGAGGCGACGACGACAGACCCGGTAGTGCAAGCGCTTCTGATCGAGACCATTCCCACGCGTCTGCAATGGCTATTGGTGAGAGATGGCGTGCGGGCCTGCCCGATGGTGGCTCAATGTTCGTGACGATGTAGCGCAGGTCGTCGTCATGGCGATGAAGCGTCATCCACCATCGCGAATCAGGGTCGGCGTGCTTCGCGCTAGCGCGACGCAGTGCTCTGGCGATCGTGCTCCAACGCGTGCTGGGAAACATTCCCACGTAAACAGCGGTCTCCTCTGCAAAGGATTCGTCGCCGAGAGTTTCATGTAGCAATTCGAGCTGTCGTAGCACCCTGATCGTCGCGCAGCGCTCGCAGGTCCACACACGGCAAGGCAGTTGAACCTGATCGGTTCGACCTTGGCGATGACCGAACGCGTGGCGCTTGAGGCAATAGCTGGCCGACTTCACCGGCACAACCGTTGCGTCCCATAGGTCGTGATCGATACAGACAAGTGATATCCCATCCGAATGGCTTTGCGGCCAGTTGTGCAGATCATCGAATGCGAACGATGGCGGTGCAATCATGGTGTGAAGTCCTGTCGAGCAGGAGGGCAGTGAGGGAGAACAAGAATTGACCTGGGGGTGCCGGCAGGTCTGGCTGCGCTCACACACTTCCCGCGTCATCATCGTGGCGAAGGTTGCCGGCCGTATCAGAGGGATCCTCGCAGTCGTGGTCGCAAGTCCGCTCGCAGTGCGGGCAGTCCTGGTCCTGGACCGAATGGGGACACGGCGCACGATGTCGGTTGACATCGTCACGCGCCCATCGTCGTACGAAGCGGTGCGTTGCCTTGCGTAGCTCGCAGCGCACGACCAGGGGGCGCTCCAGCAAGTCGTCGCACATCACCTGAACCGTTGGATACAGCATGGCGCGCCTCGCCATCTCGTCGGTCATCCACTCCCTACTGCTCACTTCGCACCCTCTGCGGTGAGAGAGTCCACAAAGTCATGTAGCGCCGCTCCGGGGATTCGCCGCGACCGGCCGAGCTTCACGGACGGCAGTTGCCCGGACCGGATCAGGTCGTACACCCGAGTTCGCGTCACGGACAGAATCGTCGCGGCGTCCTCCGGTCGGTAGAGCAATCGGCCATCGGATAGGCCTTCGTGTCGGGAGGTGGGCGGAACGGTCACGATGCGTCCCCGATCGTCTGGTAAGTGCTCAGAGACTCCAGCAGGCTGACGTATCGAGCGAGGTACAACGGGCTGGGTGTTCCCCCTCCCTCCCATGCCGCGACTGCTTGGACAGTCACGCCGAAATCGGTAGCAAAGTCGCGCAGCGTCAATTTGGCGGCACGCCGGATCGCTCGGCGCTGATCGGGGTGGGGGAGCCGATGCAGCAGCTCGGCCTTCGTGTGGGGACTCATTTGGTTCATGGGGCCCAGTTCATCAGAACCGTCGGACTAATTCAACGTTTGTTACATCAGTTGATTTAGTCGTCCAACGGTGCTTGACTACACCCATGGCATCTGACGTGGTCGTCGAGGAGATCAGAACCGAGGGCACTCAATTGGTGGCCGTGGTCACCATTGCGGGCCATACCGGGTTCCATGTCCGGGTACGGCTCGTGAGGAAGCTGAACGGACCGCCGGCCGTCGTGGAGTTGGATGTCGTGGCGGACCCGGAGCACGAGGTTGACGACAAGGTGATGAAGGCAATCCGACTACCTGCGATCCGCCGAGCAGTTATCGCTGACTTCACTCGGAGCGCACGTGAATGGGTTGATCAGGCGGAGTCGCCAGCCGAGCGGATGAGGCGTGAAGCTGGTCGACAGGCGACGGAGGGTCTGTACCTGGCTCCGCCCACTGATGACCGCAGCTATCTGTGGACGGACGCGGTACTGAGCGATTTCGCGCGCGAGGCAGTTCGAGTGCAGCACGAGGTCACGACTGGCCAAGTGGCCGGCACCAGAAGACACATGGCGGAATGGCTCCGCCAAAACGTGAAACTGGACGCTACCGAAAATACTGTGAGCGAGGTCACCTTCAAGGCTCGTAAGCGAGGGTTCCTCCTCCCTACGCTCCCTGGGCGGCGCGATGTGCAGCTAGGTCCGAAGCTCGGGTTGTCTAGTGGTGACGATAAGGCTGAGGGGCCAGCCCGGAGCCTGCCGCGCGTCGACGCAGCGCCAACGAATAGTTCGACAGCGCGTGCGCGGAGGAACCCATGAGCGTCCACGAACGAATCAGCACGCGGCTCGATCCGGTGACCGGGGAACGTGCCGATCGTCGCGACGCCAGCGGGAAGCTGATGAAGACCTTTGAGGTCCGCTTCCGTGCACCCGACGGTCGCGAACGGTCTAGGTCGTTCAAGACGATCACCGAGGCCAGGAGATACGAACGCGAGCAACTCGTTGAACGCGACCGCGGTACTTGGATTGATCCGCGTTCGGGCCGGCTGACGCTCGCAGAATGGGCCGAAGAATGGCAACGGACGATGGTGCACCTGCGTCCGAACTCGCGCCGAATATACGCTGACAACCTGCGCCTGCACGTGCTCCCGAAGGTGGGCTCCGTCGAGCTGGGAGCGATGCGATTGACGAGCATCTCTACCGAGGTTGCTCGGGCATGGCTAGCCGCCTTGAGCACGAAGCGGACTGGTAGGAAGATCGATTCGGTGACCGGTGACGTGGGTCGCGCCCTTGCGCCTGCGACCGTTCACCAGGCGTACCGGACGCTGAATGCCGTACTACAGGCGGCAGTCGAATGCGATCGCGTTGTCAAGAATCCGATGTCCGGTGTCAAGCCACCGAAGGTCGAACCGGTGGCAATGCGCTTCCTCGATGTCTCTGAGGTCATGCGACTGACCGATGCGATCGGACCCGGGTACCGAGCGCTCGTGCTCGTCGCAGCGTTCTCTGGGCTGCGAGCCAGCGAGCTGGCAGGTCTCCGTTGGGACGACGTGCACATGCTGGCCCGCCGGTTGGATGTTGCCTATCAGTTGGACGACTCCGGTGCGCTGGTCCCACCCAAGTCGAAGGCCAGCAGGCGGTCGATCAACATGCCCTCCGTGGTTGCGGATGCCCTCGGCGAACACGCTTCGTTCGGCGCCTCGCAGGACGCGGCAGCGCGGCTGAGTCGTCTGGCCAGTGGCAACCGAGGTTTCGTGTTCGCTGCACCGGAGGGCGGGCCGATGAACCTGCACAACTTTCGTACGCGGGTGTGGGTGCCTGCGGTTGAACGAGCGGGACTGGCACCGTTGCGATTGCACGATCTACGCCACACCTGCGCCTCTCTCGCCATCGCCGCAGGTGCAGACATCAAGGTGTTGCAGCGGATGCTGGGGCATACCTCGGCCGCAATGACGCTCGACCGATACGGTCACCTCATGCCTGGCCAAAGCGAGGCAGTGGCTGACCGACTGGACGCCCTCGTCGCTCGTGAAACCGGAGCGGTGCGTGTGGGCTGAGGTAGGGCGGCGTGGTCCGTTCCGGGCTTCCGAATCGGGATCTGGACACCTTTGCGCGGGAACTTCGCGGGAAATACTCGACAGTGACCATTTGGTTCTCACGCAAGACGCCAAAAATGGGGCGGCTACCAGGCGTTATTTGGTGGTCGAGACCGGCGTCGATCCGGTGACCCCACGCTTTTCAGGCGTGTGCTCTGCCAACTGAGCTACTCGACCGTGTTGGTGTCGAATCTGGAATTCGACACCGGTGTTCTTGCAGAAAAGCCACTCACCATCTTGCGATGACGAGTGGCCCCTGCTGCGGTCCCGACGGGATTTGAACCCGCGACCTCCGGCTTGACAGGCCGGCGTGAACTCCAGACTTCACCACGGGACCAGATATGTATTCCAACGCTTTCGCGCCGCACCCCCAACGGGATTCGAACCCGTGCCGCCACCTTGAAAGGGTGGTGTCCTAGGCCACTAGACGATGGGGGCCTGAAGGCAAATGGCCTTGTCTCGTTGAGAGCGATACGAATCTAGCAGGGGCCGTTCGGCAATCCACCAGGCGATTCGTGGTGGCGATCTCGGCCTGCTTCAGACCGTGGTCTGAGGCACTGACGACCGAGCCAGGAACGGGTCGCGGTCGGTGAGAGCCGCCCGTGCCCTGAGTTCGGCGGGCACGATCGGGACGAGCATCCCGTACGGCGCCGAGTTGTACAGGTGGTGGATGCGGTGGGCGTCGGCGAGCCGGTCGAGCGCATCGATGCGTCGCGTGCCGAACGGATCGATCCGGCGGTGGATGTAGCCGTCGTGCACGAGGGCGTAGGCGATGCCGTAGAGCGTGATCCCGATGCCGAGCGGCACGAGCGCTGTGAGTGACGTGTTGAACCCGAGCCAGAGGCCGAACATCACGATCGAGGCGAACGCCACCGGATACCAGTCGTTGCGCTCCCAGCCCGGAGTCCTGCGCGAACGGTGGTGGCTGCGATGGAACCACTCGCCGATGCCGTGCATCACCCAGCGGTGGGTGGCAGCGGTCAGCGGCTCCATGAGCACGAACGCCACCACGATGATCAACACGAACCCGACCCAGGACACGTCGCGCAGGATAGCCCTCCGGCGTGGCGTCGAGCCGTGTTGCACTCTGCTGTTTGTATGGATTCAGTCCCAGAATCCGCAACCAGACCCGCACAGACGACGGTGAGGGTTCAGTTTGCGAAGGTGGCGAGTGCTTCGGCGAGCGTTGCCTGCATGACGCCGTGTTCGCGGGCGACCGCGTCGAGCCATTCAGGTCGGAACACGCTGGCCACGGCGATGGGCTCGTCGAGATCCGAACCGGCCAGCGCCAACCGGACGAACTGCGTGGCGTAGTCGGGCGGGCGCAGATCGCGACCCAACTCGACGAGCGCGTAGGGGTCGGGCGTGGCAGCACTGGTGGGCAGCGAGAAGAAGCTCTGCGAGGTCGGACCGGTCGGACCGCCGGCGAGCCCCGGGCCGTCGACGAGGATCGCCCCGTGTACCTGGGCGGCACGGGCCCCAGCGATCTGGAGGGCAATGTACGCGCCGAGCCCGCGACCCACGACCGTGATCGACTGGGTGGCGTCGCCGTTCGTCAGTGCTTCCAATGCTGCGTCGGCGTCGGCGAGCAGGAGTTCGGCGGTGTAGCCACCGCCGCGCGGGATGGTCGACGAGCCGTGGCCCGTGAAATCGAGGGCCGCAATCGGACCCGTCCACGCTTCGGCCCACGCTGGCACATGTTTCGCTGACACCTCGCCGAGGCCGTGCAGGATCAGCAGCGGTCGCCCGCCGCCGGCGGGGGAGGCCTCGCGCAGGTGGTGGAGTGCCAGGTCGACCTTGCCATGGCGCAACATGGTGACGCGCTCGGCGGTCACGCTGCGCCCCCCGCCGTTGCGCCGGGTGTCGCGATGAAATCGAGCACGAGCCCGCTGACGCGATCGGGCTGTTCGACGTGCACGAAATGGCCCACGTCCTCGAGGATCTCGCAGCGACCATCGAGCGGCATGAACGGCAGCACCTTCTCCGGTGGGGTGCCCCAGCCCATCTCCTCCATCTCGCGGCCGAGGATGCCGAGGAACGGCATCGGCAGCCCCGGGAGGCGCATCAGGGTCCACTCGGGCCGCCACGGGCCGAACCCGCCGAAGCGCATCGACGGGTCGATCTTCCAACGCCAGCCGTCGGCGGACTCGTAGCCGCCGGTGGTGACGAGGCGCTTGAGCCAGTCGGGTTCGAGTCGGGGATTCATCCGGCCGCGGCGTGCCGCGAGTTCTTCGACGGTGCCGGGCTTGCGCTGCGCTGTTGACGTGGTGCGGCGATGATCGAGCCAGCCGGCGATCTCGGCCGACACCATCTTGGTGCGCTCATGTTCGGCGACGTCGGGGATTCGCCGGTTGAACGGGATGCCGTCCATGTTCACGAGGTGCGTGAAGCGGAACGGCTGGGCGTCGGCGAGCTGCGTCATCAACGCACCGCCCTTGGAGTGGCCGATGACCGGCAGCGGGCGGCCAGGGCTGACGTGATCGAACACCGTGAGTGCGTCGCGCATGTCCGCGTCCCAGGAGTACAGCTCGGGATGCTCGCTGTCGCCGTGACCGCGCTGGTCCCAGCTCACCACTCGCCAGCCCCCGGCGGCGAGCAACGGCGCGAACACGTCGAAGGTGCGTGCGAAGTCGAACCCCCCGTGCACCAGCAGCAACGGCGGAGCCTCGGGATCGCCCCACTCGTGCACGGCGATCTGCAACCCGTTGGCGTTCAGCTGGTATTCGCGGGCGGGATGCTCGGCGCCGGGGTACTCGAACTCTGTCGACGGGTCGCCGAAGACCCGCTCCGTCACGCTCGGGGTGGTGGTGCTCGTCACGGCATCTGAGGGTACGTCGCTTGCAGGTGCTTCGCCGCCTACTCGGGGTGCTGGCGTGCTTCTCAGGCTGTTTGGCGCCTAGTGTCCCGCCATGAGGTTTCCCGATCGCACAGCGGCCGCTGTGGCGCTCGCCGTGCTCGCGGTCGTCGGGGTCGCGTGCGGAACCACTGATCCGGCGTCGCAGGAGCGGCTGCCGCCGATCCAGACCACCACGCCCACCACCACCACCACGACCATCATGGTCGTTCCCCAAGACATCCTCTACGTCGTGCAGTCCGGCGACACGCTCGGCAAGATCGCCACACGATTCAGCGTCACGGTCAACGCCATCATGGAACGAAACGGGCTGACGGGCGATGGCATCCAAGCCGGACAGACGCTCGAGATCCCCGAGGGCCTGCTCGTCGTCGACGACGCCGCGACCCCCGACACCACTGAACCCTGAACTGTCGCTCACGGAGGGGTGAAGGGTCACAGTGCCCTGTTCGTGTCCATCCCGATTCGTAGACTGCTCTCATGAGTTTCTGGCCGACCCTCGATCACTGGAGCGTGGCGATCCCGCTCGACACACCCCACCGTCGCCTCGACGTGTTCACCGGCACCGGATTCGTCGCACTGCGAGATCTTCCGTACGAGATCCCTGCGTCCGAGTTCGTGGATCTCGAATACCTCGACTGGAAGTCGGGTGGCGACACCAACTTCGCTCCACTCGCATCAGCCGACGGCGAACTCGACTGTCGCGGCTTCTGGGACAAGGGCAAAACCGACAAAGATGCGCTGTGGACCTCGAACGCCGAGATCGCTCCGACGATCCGTGCGTACGTCGACGACGTCGGCGCCAACTTCGGGCGCGTACGGACCATCAAGCTCGAACCCCAAGACCGCGAGCAGGCGATCAGGTCGATCCACCGCGACGACAACAACCGATTCAACCCCGACGACGAGGGCTGGGTGGTGCGGTCGTGGATCGAACTCACCGACAACCCGAACAGCTACATGCTCCTGATGGACAACGGCCCCGACGGCCTGCCCGATCCGTCGACCGAGCAGCGCGTGCCGCTCCACAAGGGCGCACGCTTCGTCGTCGACACCCAGCGCCTGTGGCACGTGGTGGTGCACAACGGCGACGCGCCTCGTTACGCCCTGATCACCAGCTTCGAATCGAGCGACGCGCTCGACTCGTGGATCCAGCGCGAACTGCGCCAACCCGCCACCGTGTAGTCCCGTCGGGGCGTGTGTCCCGCAGCGTTCGTGCCGTGAACGAGTTGTCGCTTCCCGGGTGGGCTCTCGTGACGTCTGGGTGAGCGACAACGCATGGATTCGGCGTTGTTGGTCCCACAGAACATGGTCCGGCAATCTGTGTGAGCGGAAACGTCGGGCGAGGGCGCGCCGATCCCTCATCGACGCCATCCGCCACCGCGAACTCTGTGACAGCCCGCTGTCATCGTGGTCGTCATGACCAACACCTACCGTCGCATCGCGGCGGTCGCCACTGGTCAGCTGGGCCTGTTGTCACGACAGCAGGCGAACGGCGTTGGGCTGACCAACGCACAGCTTCGGAGCCGAGTCACGAGCGGTTCCCTCCTGAAAGTCGGCACCGACACGTTTCGACTCCCTGGCGCTCCGCCAAGCGCGCTCGCCGATCTGCGTGCGCTGATGCTCGACGTCGGCGGCGCCGTGGTGGCGAGCGGTCCCACGCCGCTGCGCTCCACGGCTTCGACGGGTGCCGGCTCAAGGCGCCGTTCGACATCACCATCATGCGCGCCCGCAATGTGCGGCGCATCGGACACCGGATCCACACCACCGAGCGCCTCGACTTGATAGATCGGTGCCGGGTGGGTGACGTGGCGAGCCGGAGTCCAGCACAAACGTTGATCGACCTCGCCCGCACCGAGTCGGCCGAGCAACTGACCGTGGCGCTCGACTCCGGTCTGCGCGACGGCAAGTTCAACAAATCGCTGGTGCACCGCCGGATCGTCGCGCTGCGCCCTCGCGGTCGGTTCGGGGTACCCCGGCTGATCGACGCCATCGAGGGAAGCGACGCCATCCGCAACGCTCACAGCTGGCTCGAATGTGAATACCTGCGTCTCGTCGCAGTGGCAGGGCTGGCTCTCCCGCTCACGCAGCAGGTGGTCACCAGCGCCGGTGGCCACCTCGTGCGGGTCGACTCCCGGTTCCCCGCTTCGCCGCAGCTCGGGCCGAGTGATCCAAGTATCTCGAACGCCATACCGATGCTCGACGGAATCGAGAAATGATGTTGACATTGCCCCACCCTCGCAACTGGTGTGCCCCCGGCGCACTGAGCGTCTCGATGAGGTTCATGCGCCTCTTCTCACCACGGCAGATCCCCCTCACGTCGGTGTTGTCGCTGATGTTTGCAACCTGGTTCCGGGATCGATGATCTGGTCGCGCTTGCGCGACCGAGCATATTCAGGGGGTACCCCAGAGTCTTCGGGTCGAACGACGCCACGCGCCCGCAAACGCGTCAACCACTCGGCGGAGTGGTGGTCGTCACCTGGGTCACCCAACAAGGCACCGACGTCAACCAACCGTTGCTGATGCCGGCTACTGCTCGACAAGCAACATCGGTACCGCTCACGCGAACGGTGACAACGTGTTGGTCGCGACCGGCCGGCTCGAACACCACGAACAGATTCCTGACGCACCGCTCTGGGAACTCGACGACGCCGAGTTGGTCCCCTGGCGGTGATCCGAGCACTGCTCGCCTACGACCACTGGCGACCGACCCCTTTGGAACTGATCATCCAGGGGAGGTGGACTCTCGGGCTGTACGAGGACGCGGCTTCGACTATCCGAGGGTCCCTGAGTGCCGACCGTCTGCGGTGCCGGCATCGTGTTCGTCGGCGATATTGGGCCTCGATGGCGAGCGGATCGGGACGGTCTGGTCGATGCCGGTGATGGCGAGGAGTGTGCGAGCAATGCTGGGCACGTCGACCAACAAAGTGAGATGGAGCGAGCCTTGGACGTGGCGGTCGGCGAGTGTTTGCAGGACGCGCATGCCATGACTGTCGAGGTATGCGACTGCGGTGAGGTCGATGCTCAATGTGCTGGAGGCGTCCGCGGCGACGGTCAGCTGGGCGGCGACCCAGCCTGCGTTGGAGGCGTCGACCTCGCCGATGATTCGGGCGCTGGGTGATGCGCCGGCCATATCGACGATCAGGACTTGTGCGAGGGGTTCGGTCATCGGTCCACCGGGAGCCGATTCGGCGCCGCAAGGCTGAGGGTGATGATGGTGCCGCCCTGGTCGGTGCTGGATTGCTCGTAGCGTCGGCTGAGCGCACGCATGATGTTGGTTCCAAACCCTCTGTTGGCGCTGTGCGGTCCGGGCGGGCGCCACGAGCCGAGGTCGACCACTCGGGCGACCAGTTCGGCGCCGTGGTCGCTGAGGTCGATGGTGATGATGTCGGTGCTCGACGTGTCTCCGTTGCGTTCTGGTCGCTGGTTCGATGACCGATAGGCATGGTCGATGGCGTTGGTGCATGCTTCGCCGATGGCTGTGAGAATATCGGCGTGGTCGTCGGGGCCGATGCGTCGCTCGGTGAGCCAGTGGCGAATCTGGGAGCGAAGATCAGCGAGCTGGTCGGCGCGAGCTGGGATCTCGAGGTGTAGCGCTGCCAGTTCCGGTGTGTAGCGGAACGCGGCGACGGCGATGTCGTCTTCGGCGGGTAGGTCGGCCGTCAGGTCGCTGATGATTCCTTCGACGATGTCCACGGTTGCTTGGTCGAACCGGTCGAGGAGGGAGGTTTGGAGGCGGTCGATGCCGACATCGAGTGATTCACGGCGTCGCTCGATGAGTCCGTCGGTGTAGAGCACGACCAGCGAGCCGGGTTCGAGCGTGAGCGTCGCCTCGGTTCGGGCGGTCGGGGCGAGCGCACCGAGCGGCGGCGATTGGGCGCGGTCGAGTCGGATGACCTGTCGGTCCGGTGTGATCACGAGCGGTGGCGGGTGGCCGGCACAGGTGTAGGTGAGCGTTCCGGTCGTCGGGTCGACGACGACGATGGCGGCGGTGGCATAGATGGTGCCGTCGGGAGAGTGGGCGAAACGGTCGAGTGCCGTGGCGAGCGCAGCAGGGCTCGGAGGTCCCGCGTTGGCGAGGGCGGAGGCGGCGGCACGCAGGCGACCCATTGCGACCGCAGACTCCAAGCTGTGGCCCACGACGTCGCCGACCATGACTCCGATGTGGTCGGGCCAGGCGTAGGTGTCGAACCAGTCGCCTCCGACTTGGAGGTGGTCGCTTGCGGCCTGGTAGCGCGCTTCGATGACGGCCGCCGGGTGCCAGCGGGTGCCGTCGGGAAGCAATGCGTGTTGCAGGGTGATGGCGACCCGCTGTTCGAGCCGTCGTACGCGTTTGGCGGCGAGCATGAGCTCAACTCGTCGGCCGAGGTCGGTGAAGAAGTCGAGGTCGTCCTCGTCGTACAGGTCACGGTGGGGGTCGGACAGCCCGACAACGAGGGCGCCAGATCGAGTCTCGCCCAGATCGATGGGGATCGTCATGTGTGAGCGAGGTGCGAGCTCGGCGAGCAAGGCCGCGGTCGCAGCGACGTGAGCCTCTTCGGTGCCGAGACGGTCACGTAGTCGGAATTTTCGGAGCATGCCCAGGCGTTCGGGATCCCGGTGTGCCGCCCCCAGGAGCCGATACTCGGGAGCGCCCGTCTCGACGGTCGCGTGATCCGCCAGATCTCGGACCAGCAGCTCCGCGAGTCGCTGGGCGGCACCTCCGACGGTTGTCTGTGCCTCGATGCCGACCGTGACGTCGGCGATGAGCGTCGCCCAGCGTCGTTGCCGTTCCAGCGCCTGTCTCAGATGGTTCCGCTCGACGGCTTGGGACGTGCGTTCGGAGGTCTCCTCGATCATCTTCAGCTCGTTCGGGGTCCAAGAATGTCGGTTGCCACGACCGACCACGAGCATGCTCGCGGTGCGTCGACCGACGCGAAGGGGGTGCACGACGACCGAGGCGATCCCGGCTGCGGCGGCGGCTTCGCGAACGGCGCCGGTCAACCGTGGGTCGGACGTGGTGTCGTCGATGACCACGACGTTCTCGTCGCTCACCAGCCGTACGATCGCGACATCCCAGGCCTCGACATCGCTCACGATCGCACCGGGGACGGCCACGAGCTGGTGGTCGGGGGTGCGATCCGTGCCCGTCTCGTCGACGGCGACGAAGTGGGCGCGACTCGATCCGAGGTGTTCTGCGAGGATCTCTGCTGCTGCCGCTTCGAGCACTGTCGTGCCGACGAGGTCGCGCAAGGTGTCGGCCAGTCGGGCGCGCAGGGCGTCGAGCAAGCCGACAGCGGCCATCTCGGCTTCATGGCTCTTCTGTTCGCTCACATCGATGGACAACGACGTCACCTGCGCAACGTCGCCGTCAACGGTTCGCCGGAGCGGTGTCGTGATCGTCCGGAACCATCGCCACGACCCGTTCTTGTGTCGGAACCGATAGTCGATCGATGTGGCCTCGCCGTCGCTGAGGTCTCGAGCCGAATCCTGGTACGCGGCAAACGCACCTGCGTCGTCGGGATGCAGCACGGCGCCGACGAAGTCCTCGCCGAACGCGATCACTTCGTCAGGGTCGTAGCCGAGCGTGTCCAGCGTCTGTCGACTCGTGAAGACATTGCGTCCCGTCACCAGATCGAACACCGAGATGACACCAGGCACGAGGCTGGTCACTTCACCCACGAAGGCGCGTGCCGCCGCCAGATCGGCTTCCGCTCGGCGCCGATCGGTGACATCGGCGCTGGCACCGACATGACCGAGGAAGCCCCCGTCCGCCTCGAAGCGCGGCCGCGCCCACGATTCGAGCCACCGCCAGTCCCCGTGACGGTCACGAACTCGCACGCTGGCATGGAACTCGCGATGCTCGGTCACCGCCTGCGCAAAGGCTGCTGCGTACTCGTCGCTGTCGTCGGGGTGCACGAGGACTTGCCATCGCTCGGCCTTCATGGTGTCGCGGTCGACACCGAAGAACTCGCAGAACGTGTTGTTGACCCATTCCTGGTTGCCGTGGGCGTCATGAACCCACACGATGAGTGGTCCGTCATCGGCGAGTCTGCGAAATCGATCCTCGCTCTCGTGTAAACGATCGGCGTTCGCCATCGACTCGTCGAGCAGCGCCGCCACCTTGACATTCGCGACCTGCGCCTCGATCAGTGCTGCGTGTTCGGCATCGAACAACTCGACACGTTCCAGCGCTTCAGCAACCACACCGCTCATCAACGTGAAGGCCTCACGCTCGCCGTCGTCGAACGGCCGGTTGCGACGCCCTACCCCGATGTATCCGCGGTCGACCCCGGGCAGCACCAACGCGCCGAGCGCCTCGATGTCGAGGGCCATCGCGACCTCTGACCCAGCAGGGAACCGCCGAACGAGCTCCTCGCGGTCGGAAACCCAGATCGGCGTGCCGAGCCTCATCGCTTCCGGCCCAGGTACCGGCGTGCTCGACGTCCAAGCCGCGATCTCATCGCGGGTGGTGTCGGGCAACGTGTCCGACACCACCCGGAATCGGTCGAGGCCGGAGTCGTACCGGCCGAGCCACAAAACCGACACCTGGTACCGGTCGGCCACAATCGAGGTATACGTTCGCACGACGTCGTCCAGCGAGACTGCCGACACCAGCCGGCTGCTCAACTCACCGATGGTCCGGCGAAACTCTGCCTGCTCGAGCACCGCACCTTGTCGTGCTTGCTCCATCACCAGGCCGGCACGTTCGGTCGTTTCGACGGCCAGAAACCACACGGTCACGATCATCGTGACCAAGAACAACTGCCCCGCCGTGAGTTCCGTCTGAGGTGACACATCGAGCGCCGCGAATATCCCCCGGCCCGCAGCAGTAGCAACGTTCGCGACCGCGGCGACGCCGGCGCCGACCAACAGCACCCCAGGCGCACCGAACCGCAACGCAACCCACACGAACGGCGGCAACAGCAGGATCGTGGGCGGGATGTCCGACACCCAGTATGCCAAGACCGTCAAGATCAGCGTGCCGCCCAATGCGGCAACCGCTTCGCGCAACCGCCGCCCTCGCGGCATGGCCACGCCACGCATCACCAAGATCGGCGCGCCCACCACCAACACGCCCAACCCGTCCCCGATCAACCAGTGAAATGCGGCGTCCCACCACACGTCGCCCGTATGGGCTGCTCTCGTCGCCCCACCGAGGATCCCACCAGCCAGCGGCCCGGCTCCCACCGCCGCGACGAGAAACCAACGCATCCCCCGGCGACGGTCGAGCCGCGTGTCACCCGCCGTGAACCGCAAGAACAGCGACGCACCGACGAGCGGCTCGACCACGTTTGCCGCCACATACCCGGCCGAGATGGTGACGCTCAACCCATTCGCCAGATCCACACCGAACTCGCCCACCACGATCACAGCCACCACCAAC
>Ga0209491_10006520_pt1 | contig 16118 bp, 13 predicted proteins | sample BON02_FD_187213 | JGI IMG/M metagenome (GOLD analysis project Ga0209491, IMG submission 187213) | Freshwater microbial communities from Lake Bonney liftoff mats and glacier meltwater in Antarctica - BON-02 (SPAdes) (version 2) | ecosystem: Environmental > Aquatic > Freshwater > Ice > Glacier...
GCAATAACTACCTGGAACCCTTGAGACTTCGCGCTTTTTGCGAATTCCACCATCTTTTCGGGTGTGCGGTGTGCCGAAACCACCTCGGACACCACTTCAACGCCCGCTTCGATGAGCAGTTTTGTAGCTTGCTCCATCACAGGCCAGTCTGAATCTGAACCCATGATGACGGCCACGCGTGGGGTGCTCATTACACTATTCTACCCGCGTGGCGTCAGAATCGAGCGGGCGTGATCGGCTCTGGCCAATGCCTTCTCGGCGTCGCATCCAACAACCACAATATGGCCAACTTTTCTCCCCGGGCGTGGAGCCTTGCCATAGTCGTGAATTTTTGCCTCAGGCACTGCCTCCCACGCGCGGTCACGGGCACCACTATCGATGCTGCCCAAAAGGTTCACCATGACTCCGCCGGGCGACGTGAACGCAGTCGAGCCCAGCGGCAGGTCCGCCACCGCTCGCAAATGTTGCTCAAACTGGCTCGTCACAGAAAGCTCCGTGAAAACATGACCCGAATTATGGGGACGCATGGCCAACTCGTTCACAACCAAGGAATCATCATCCAGCTGAAAAACTTCAACGGCCAAGACACCCACAATCTCTAAGGCAACGGAAATCTTTTTGCTCAGCTCACCTGCTTCTTGGACCATACTTTCCGACATCCGTGGCGCCGGGGCGATGACTTCAGAGCACACACCCGCTACCTGACGCGTTTCCACTGGTAGCCAGGGAACCCATTCTCCGCCTTGGCGTCGCGCGCTTAGTAGCGCAAGCTCCCTCGTGAAGGGGACTTTTTCTTCAATAAGGACTGCTCCCTCTGCCAGCCAATCCTCAATCTCACCCCAAGAGTTGATTATTCGGACACCCTTGCCGTCATACCCACCGACTGGCTTTTTGGCAACGCAGGGGAACCCACCCACCCTGGATATTACTTCCGCGCGCGAGTCCACGTCCTCCACCACACCCCAGAGCGGTTGCGGGACTCCCATCTTGGCGAGGGATTGCCGCATCACAATCTTGTTGTGTGTCAGGGTCAACGCTTCCGGGGAAGGAGTAATAAGTGTGCCTGATTTTCGAGCCTCTTCGAGCACCTGAGTCGGAACATGTTCGTGATCAAACGTGATGACATCAACATCTCGTGCAAAATCTTTCACCTCGTGCGTGTTGAGGTAGTTCCCAACGTGGGTTGTGGCCAGTGCCGCTGGCGAACCTTCTGCCTCTGCAAAAACTTTGAGATGAAGACCCAGGTTGATCGCTGCAGGAATCATCATCCGAGCCAACTGTCCGCCGCCGATGACACCAACCGTCTTCATAGTTCGACCCTATTGGAAGAGATGTTCAACCTCAGACGCCGCAAGAGAATGGGAGGTGCCACTCTCATCGACGACAACTAAGTGGCCGTTGCGATCGAGTCCTTGGGCTGTCGCTAGCCAAATTGTGCCGCCTGGTTCCTCAACTCTCACTTTCCGCCCGATTGTGTTCGTCACCCCGGTAACGCTTTCGTGAGCCAGCGAAGCACTCCACGTTAGGCCCTCGCGCAATGTTGAAAGTGCGGCTGAAACCACCAAGTCCGGTGTCCCGGGATTCACCTCTATGTGGTCGGTCAGCCCAACGGCATGGGGTGATGGGCGTTGCCCCTGAAACCCAATGTTCAGCCCCACCCCAACAAGAACTTGGCCTGTGGAGATTTTTTCACATAACACTCCCCCAATCTTTTTTCCAGAAACAAGAATGTCATTTGGCCATTTCAGGCCAACACCGGAAATGTTGAGAACTTTCAAGGCTTCAACAACCGCAAATCCAGCGATGTGCGGCACCCAGGTATCGGGAACCACCCGACCCTTGTCCTGCGGCGGGAGCACAAAAGTGAGTGCGATTCCTTCCCCGGGTCGCGACACCCATTCCCGATCCCTACGTCCTCTGCCCCTGGTTTGATTGGTCGTGATGACCAGCGAATAATCCTTCAAGTTAGCTATACGACGACAGACCGCGTTCGTCGAGTCAGTCCGGTCGAGATGGAGAAAAAACGGGACAGATGACGCCGTTGAGTGGAACAAATAGGAGCTAGTCATCGAAGGACATGAGTCTCACATATTCCTCGATCATCGGGACTCTCCCTCTCACCTCTTTGAAGGTGCCACTGTCCACGACACGTCCTTGGTCCATCACGTGAACAATGTCAGCATGCTGAATGGTCGATAACCGATGAGCGATCACGATGACTGTGGTGTCACTACCAAGCTGTTGAATCGCGCCCGAAATACTTGCCTCGGTCGCAGCGTCGAGTGCACTTGTCGCTTCATCCAAAATAATCAAGTTCGGCTTTGTGTAAAGAGCCCGGGCAAGACCGAGACGCTGGATCTGTCCTCCACTGAGCGCGTCAGAGTGCGATCCCAAGTCTGAATGAATCGCAAGCTCTAGGGTGCGTACATGGTCAGCCAGTTGCGCTCCCTCCAATGCCGCCCAGATTTTCTCCTCGTCGCGCTCATGCTCGGCGAGCCCCAGGGCCACATTGTCGGCAATCGACCCTGTAACGATTCCGGGCTTTTGGGGAACGTATGACATCAACCCGGGGCTCTCCTCCCGAAGGGCCTCCGGTTCGACTCCATCGATTACCACGGTCCCGCTGTCAGGCTTATAGAGCCCCAAGATGAGGTCGACCAGAGTTGTCTTCCCAGCCCCCGAGGGTCCCACAATTGCAGAGTAGCTGCCCGCCGGTGCTCGAAGTGTGATCTGGTCAATTGTTTGACTCGAGGCGCCGAGGTGGCGAAAACTCACGTCGTCAAGGCGAACTTCTAGTCCAGCTCTTGCGTCATCACTGACTTTCTTACCTTCAAGGTGGGTGGGCGCGTAAATACTGGCATCGAGCAGTTCAGGAGTATCTTTCAACTCCAACAAGACTTCCTGGGCACTCGTAACCCATTTCTGCGAGATTCTCAGCTCATTCCAAATTTGCTGTAGGGGAAGAATTGCTCCCATCATCCGGAAGGAACCCGACAAGAAAATCCCCAGCGAGAGCAGTCCCTCCGCTAAGGTTCCACGACTGAGTTGCCAAGCCACAAACCCCAGAGCACCCAAAATTAGGCCCCCTTCAGCGATATATCGGGGGAGACTCTTCAGAATCTGGAGCGTCACACCTGTTCGAGCGCCGAGTTTCTTTGCCTCGAGGAACCGTGAAAGGAAGAAATTCTGCTTGGACAAAACCGCTATTTCTCGAAACCCATCGACCATTTCTAAAATTGCCGACCCTGCCCCTATTGTTCCTTCCTGAATACGTCGTCCTGACCGCAAATATCGCTTCGCCGTTGTCGATTGCAACACATAAACCAAACCTGCAAAATAGGCTCCAATCACCAGCGCTGACACCCAGTCGACAAGCAGAAAAACCGTGAAAATTGAGACAAAAAGCATCCCCTCAATTAGGAGGGTTGTCATTGCGCCGAGCACCCCAGAAAAGGTGGCGCTGATTGAAACCCCCACTAAGAACTCGATCTCGGCGCGCGAATATTTCCTCAACCGCTGAAGAGAGCCACTGAAAACGTAGCGAGCAACCTTCGCTGAATTCCTAATCTCAACCCCCGCCAGAAAAATGGCGGTCCACCGGGCAAACAGGATTCCAAGCCCCCCTTTGAGGATGAATAACCCAGCGACTATCGCAACCAGAGTGATGACGTTCCCAGATGTGGGCTCAGGCAAAGGACGCCCAAAAATAACAAAATTCTGCCCTGACAGTCCCGAAGCGGTGATTGCCCCAAGTAAACCCATCAAACCCACCGCGATAACGTCCAGTCCGTTAAGCGCTATCCGAATCCCCGCGCGGAGCGAGAAAAAAACCTTCTCCGAACTCGTCAGAAGTGACCAAGAGACTCCCGCAATTTTTAGGAGAGTGAGCACGCTGGCTTTATCAGATTGTCCTACCATTGCGGGCTCACCGACTCCGCACTGTGAGGGGCGCCGAGCCCAGCGGAAACACCCTGTGAAACTGCTTGAACATCTGCCTCCACCATAATTTGGGCCAGCTGTGGCGGCAACACACTGGGGCTCCAGCCGGTCGCAGCAATCACCTTGCTGGGGTCCCCGATAAGAGAGTCAACCTCGGTTGGGCGAAGGAACCGGGGATCGAGTTCAACAAACTTTTCCCAATCCAACCCGAGATGACCGAAGGCGAAGCCAAGGAAGTCTTTGACAGAGTACTCAGTGCCTGTGGCAACCACAAAGTCACCGGGCTTGTCGACTTGAAGCATCCGCCACATGCCCTCTACATACTCGGGCGCATAACCCCAGTCGCGGACGGCGTCGAGGTTACCCATAAAGAGTTTGTCCTGAAGGCCCGCTTTGATCCGAGCGGCCGCTAACGTGATTTTCCTGGTCACAAAAGTCTCCCCCCGGCGGGGAGACTCGTGGTTGAACAGGATGCCATTGGTTGCGAACATGTCGTAGCTTTCGCGATAGTTCTTCGTAATCCAGTAGGAATAGACCTTGGCAACGCCGTAGGGGGACCTGGGGTAAAACGGAGTTTCCTCGTTTTGTGGTGGCGGCGAAGCGCCAAACATCTCAGAACTGGACGCTTGATAAAAGCGAGCGTTCGAGCCCGAAACTCTAATGGCTTCCAGCAGGCGAATGGATCCCAAACCGGTGGTGCTACCTGTGAGCTCAGGCTCATCGAAGCTGACGCGAACATGCGACTGAGCAGCAAGGTTATAGACCTCGTCCGGAGCCACCAATTCAACGAGCGCCATCATGCGTGAGCTGTCACTGAGATCGCCGTAATGCAGGAAGAGTGTCGAATCCATCAGGGATTCATCGGTGATGAGGTGGTTTATCCGCTGAGTGTTGGGGCTTGAGGAGCGCCGCACGATACCGTGGACTTCATAACCTTTTGAGAGCAGAAGCTCGGCAAGATAGCTGCCATCTTGGCCGGTAATTCCGGTAATGAGGGCCTTCTTCACGATTCGCTTTCCAACTTTCATTACGTTCTGTGACTGAGACGCCCCAATCTATCGGGAAATCCTTGGCCATCCAGGCATCTACCCCAGGCGTTGCCTCAAGAGCAAAGCGAGATACCTGACCACCCTTGCTGTGGCATCGAGGGGGTGCCGCAGAGGGTAGGCCCACATTTCCCGTGCGTCACCAGCAGACTCCACCCGATCAAGCTCAGGGTTTGCTTTAATTTCGTCTGGATGATCGAGCGGAAAATTCAGCGTTTCAAGTTCCTGATGCGCCACCCAACTTTCGAAACGGGTGTGAGTAGAGCTTGGACCCAAACCGATGTTGGTTACCAGGTTCCGTGCCGGCACGGGGTTGAGATACCCCTGGGCAACACAGTGAACAACGAAAGGGAGCGCCCAGGAATCGAGGCTCTTTTCTCCCGCCAGCATCTTCTTCATCGCTCCGGCCCGAGCCCCAGAGGGAAATTTTGCCACGATTGTGCTTTGTTGCTCTGGGCTCCAGTGCCTATCGAGGTCGCCGCTGTCGGAAAACTTTCGCCAGGTTTGACCCCACGTCGCCCAACCCCAAATACGGACATCCGTGGAAAAGTCGTAGGAGTACCTACTCACAGTTGACCCTCGGAGCCTCGAAGACCCACTCACCATCCCCACGGCTTCTTCTCCGCGATAGCGTTGAAGCAACTCGGTTGCGTAGGTGAAAAAATCTATCGACGGCAGACAATCATCTTCAATGATGATTGCTTCCTCCACATGCTTGAAGACCTCGTCTAAGCCACTAGAAACACGCTTCTTCAGACCCAGATTCGTTGGGGCAAAGACCTCGTGAACCTCGCAATCCCAGTCAACTCCCGCGGCAACAGCCCGCGTCTTGGTGACCAAATCGGCGTCGCCGTCGTCGTTCGGTTTGGGCCCATCCATCACAAGAAATAGGTGTTGAGGCTTAGCCTCACGAATTTTCTGGAATACCTGGGCGGTCATTTCTGGTCGATGATAGCCAAGGAGGACAACCGGAGCACATGGTGAAATCCCCACTGGTACTCCTTAGCCAAACGTTTCCAACTAGCGTAGTGCTGTGCCCCGAACGATTCTTCACGTGAACTTTTCCCGCTCTGGCGGTGCCGGTGCCGTGGCAAAAATCCTCCAACACGAGCAAACGGCTCAGGGACACCACGCAAATTTCCACCACGTCATCGACAGGGACCTGCGAGCCCAGCCTTTTTCCTCCCCTCGGCACACTGTCGCAGCCGGGATTGACGACGCGATCATTAAGAGCTCTCACTTCGATGCCCCCATCAGCCTCCTCCGGGACCGTGTTGCCGGCCCTCAGCTTCCTCAACTCTCCGCCCTCGATGTTGTGCACCTGCATGGAATCAACGGCGTGTTCCCCCGCGACGTTGTTGAACTCCTTCCTCAAGCCAAAAAAGTGGTCTGGACCCTGCACGATATGAATCCCTTCACGGGTGCCTGTCACTATTCTTTGGGATGCAATCGATTCACCGAGGGATGCAACGGGTGCCCTGCGGTCAAACCAGTCTTTGAGAAGCTGGTGGCCGAACACTGGAGGCGAAAAAGCGACTTTGTAGCCGCGATACCGAATTTGTCCATCGTCGCTCCCAGCACATGGCTGGCCGAGCTCGCTGGTGAAAGCCCCCTCTTGTCAGATCGAAATATTTCTGTCCAAACAAATCCAATTGACCCAGCATTTTTCACTCGCGGTCGCAAGAGAGAGAAAGCAACAGATCCACAAACCTTCCGCGTTGTTGTCGTTGCGAAAAACCTTGATGACCCCGTGAAGAATGTTGCCCAGACCGTTAGCGCCTTCACCGAAGCCTTTGGAACATCTCTCCGCTTCCAGCTCCTTCTCGCGGGACGCGGAGGAGCGAGCTTTGTGTCGCCCAATATTGTCCTCCTTGGCGAGCGATCATCGAACGAGCTTGCCGAGGTATTTTCTTCAGCAGATCTACTCGTCGTGTCCTCTCTTGCAGAAAATGCCCCACTGGTCATCGCTGAAGCGGCCTCGCAGGGCTGCCCATCCTTTGTTGCAAACGTAGGGGGTATGCCAGAAATGGTAGATCTGCTGGGGGTCGGAGATGTGTTTTCCGCTGCGACCGAGCTCGTTGAGCTCCTTCGAGCCCACGCCAAAGCCGGCGAAGGCCATCGAGAAAAGGCCCGTTTGTCGCTCATGGACGCAGCATCTCGGCTGTTCAGTCCTGAAGCAGTCGTCAAAGGATATGACAAGGTGTATTCGTGAAAGTTTTGGTCACCGGCGCCGCCGGATTCATTGGGTCTTCGGTTACGAAGGCACTCAGCAAGCAGGGACACCCTGTTGTCGCGGTGGATGCTCTGCTTGGTGGACTGTATCCAGCGGATGAAAAAAAGGCTCGCTTTGACATGCTGGCCGACCTTGATGGCGTCGACCCGCACCACCTCGATTTGCGCGACGATGACCTTTCTGTCCTTCCCCACGACATCACGCACGTTATCCATGAAGCAGCAATGCCGGGCCTAGGCCTGAGTTGGAATGACTTTGCTCTGTATGAAAGCTGCAACCTTGGCGCCACTGCCAGAGTGATTCAAGCGGCTCAACACTGGGACCTGGAGAAGTTTGTCCAGGTCTCAACTTCCTCTGTCTATGGAAAGCACGCCGCGGGGGATGAAACTCTTCCTCTTGTCCCAGCCTCCCCCTACGGCGTCACCAAGCTTGCTGCCGAGAACCTCGCCCTCGCGCACTGGCGCGATTCAGGTTTCCCCGCCACAGTGCTTCGATACTTTTCGGTTTACGGGCCAGGCCAGCGTCCGGATATGGCCTACCGGAGATTTATTGAGCAAGCGCTGAGGAACGAAACGATCAGTTTGTATGGATCAGGTGAGCAAACGCGATCAAACACGTACATTGATGACTGCGTCACCGCAACGATTTCCGCTCTGACACTGGGTGGGGAGGGTGAAATCTACAACATTTCGGGGAACGCTGAGCGCTCTATCAACGAAGCGCTAGAGATTATCGGCCGCCACGTGGGACAAGCTCTCGATATCGAGCACCTCCCCACCGCGCGAGGCGACCAGGTAAGAACGATGGGGGACACCACCAAGGCTCAAGCAGAACTTGGTTTCACGCACACCGTTGATCTCGAAGAGGGTTTGGCGAGGCAGGTTGCCTGGCAACGCGATCTGGCACACGGCTAACAAGGACTTCTTCACGTGACAACAACTCACCGAGTGGTCTGTGCGATCGATTCCCAGATGGCGTATGCCCTGGCCGTGTTGCTGGGTTCTCTCAAGCGAGGAAGCTCGAAAGGGTTCAGGGTCACGGTGGGGTACCTAGAAGACAGTCTTCCCCAGAAGGACCGAGACACTTTGTCTGACCTCGCTGCTGCACTGGGGATTCCCCTTGATTTCATGCCCCTGCCCCACAACCCCCTGTTCATCGCTCAAGGCCACATTTCACCCACCACGTTCGCGAAGTTTCTCCTCTCCGATGCGATAACCGATTCACACCTCTGGCTAGACGCCGACACCGTGGCGCTCCCCGGGTGGGACAGCATCTTCGAGGTGATTGATGCCAGCTCAGAAAAGCACGGCCTCGTCGTTGCCAAACGGGGAGAATCTCTCGGTAGCGCTCGCGAGTCCATGGCCTTCAACGCTGGTGTGTTGGGTTGGCCCCAGGGTGCCCGGAGAAAGTGGGAAGAGCCGTTGAAGCTCATGGAGTCTGTTGATACACAGGAACAAGCACTCTTCAATAACCTCTATTCAGAAACCGCTTCGTGGGTGTCAGAAAAATACAACACTCTGACCTACCGAATAGATCAACTTGATCCGGCTGACCTCCCCTACATCATCCATTACGCAGGCGCCCACAAACCCTGGCACTTGGGGAGAAGGCTTGCCAAAGGCTGTGTTGACTATGGGTGCCCGTGGTCTGAGTGGTTCGCCGCTGAGGGATCGTTGATCCGGGACATTGAAGAGGAGCCGCTAGCTGAAAAAATCCTGTTGCTCCAACGCGCTGCCCTGGCCACAGGACGCTTGCGGTGGCAGCGCGACCATTCCGGTCTGTGGCTTGTGAAAGTGCTCACTACCCTTGGACCTGCTGCTCGAGTTGTGACGTGGTGTCTGGGTCTACTGAAACAATGGATTCCACGGGGAACCCATCCCCTCCATTAACGGCAACGGAATCTAGGGTGTTGTGGCTAAGCAAAAAGATGAAACCCATGTGGTGGCCATCGCTTTGGATGACCACATGGCGTACGCCTTTTTCGTCCTGGTCCACTCGCTTGTCACCACCGCACAGGCTCCTTTCCATCTAATCATCGGACACTTCAGCGGTCGCCTCTCCACAGCCAACATCGAGGTCATGGAGGCGTTCCTTGCCACACAAGCGCTCACATACGAAATCCGCGAACTTACCCCCCATCCGCTTTTCACGGAGCGACGTCACCTCACAATCACCACCTTTTCCAAGTTCGTCATTTCTGATGCGGTAACCAGCGCCCACCTCTGGATCGATCTAGACACCGTTGCGAGAACCGGGTGGGACGACATTTTCAGCACTATCCATGGGGCCGCTGAAGGGGTCCCTCTCGTTGTGGCGGCGAAAATTGACAGTCCTCACACTCGCTTTGAGGGCTTCAACGCAGGCGTTTTGGGCTGGACACGGGAGAAAAGGAAACCCTGGATTGATGCTCTGCAAAGCCTCCCCGAAAAGCGCTTCAGCTCCGAGCAGTACCTGTTCAACACCCTTTATAGCGACAACAACGTCGTCGTTGAGAGTCGCTTCAATTTCCTTTCCAGCTGGCATGCCCATGCGGTGGAGCGAAACCAGGCCAGCATTATTCATTACTCTGGACCCATCAAACCGTGGCACCTGGCTCGCCGTCACAGACGGGCCTGGGTCACCATCAACCCCACTTGGGAGTCCTGGTTTGAAGCAGAGGAACAGCTACATTCTTCGATCCAACCCTCCATGGCAGCGGAACTGCGTGCTTTGGCGAGACGGGCTCTGGCGAGCGGTCGGCTTCACACCGGTAAGGGCGCACTCGCGGGTTGGTTCATGAGATTCCTTGCCTACGGCGGAGCACTGGGAGACCCGTTCGTGTACTTCCTGAAATCACGGGCTCGACGATGACCGCAGTCAGCATCATTCACTACACGGGGGCGACCGCGAAAAGCCAGTCGGTGCTCGTTTCGCTTGCAACGGACACTTCTCGAGCGGGTGCTGATGTCACCGTGATCGATATTGGTCGAACAACAGTCATCCGACAGGGTTTCCCGCCGACCAAACTTGTGAAGGCTCTGGGCCACACTGTCTTTGATCAAGCTTTTTCTCTCCTCCTCACACAGGCTGGAGTTCAGCTTGTGGGGCTTCCGCCGGGTAAAAAAGTCACCAAAATTTTGAAGCGCGATCGCCAAGCTCTCGACCAGGCACTCGAATCAGAACTACTGACGTACTTTCGCTTAGACCACATTCCTGACACCCCCGAAGCACGCCAGCTGAAGTCAACGCTTCACGAAGCAATGCTCGACACCTACTTTTCCCTCTTCGCTCTCTGGTCGGATTCGCCTCCAGACAAGGTGATTATCCCCAACGGACGAACGTCGCGGCAAAAAGCAGCGCGACTCGTCGCCGAGCGTCTAGGACTCGAGGTTTTGCTGTATGAAAACGGCCGGGCCACCCCCAGCTCCTACTATCTCGGCACAACCCAACCCCACGATCGGATTGCCTCACAAGAGGAAGTCCTCGGGGGTTTCCCCCTCCCGAAAGGTCGCGCGCTCAAGGAAAAAGCAGAGTCTTGGCTAGCTGACAGGATGGCAATCGGCGGCGGTACAAACAATTTTTCACAGGGATGGGAAACGCTCGCAGCCGACGTGAGCCCTGCCTCAGACACCCCCACCGCCGTCTTCTTCGCGTCATCCTTCGACGAGTTTCGAGCGTTTGGGCCCATGTGGTCCATCGACAGCTGGGCGAGCCAGTTTGAAGCATTCGACTCGATGATGAGCATCCTCGAAGAAAAAGGTGTCTCTCTCGTCCTTCGTCTTCATCCCAACCTTGGATCAAAGAGCAGAAAATACTTCCTTCGAGAAACCCAAGAAGTTTTGGCCCTCCGGGCCAAACATCCTGGGTTGACCATTCACTGGCATAACCAGCCAGCTAATTCTTATGACCTGATCCGCGCGGCAACATACGTGATTGTCGAACGCTCCACGATTGGCTTGGAAGCAAGCGTCATGGGGAAACCGGTGTGGGTCACCCAGGCAAGCCAGTGGGACATGATTGCCGATATTCGCCAAGTGCTGAAACCATCAGACATCACCTCCGACACCATGGCCCTCTGGGAACCATCTCCTGTAGGAGCACAAAAGTTTGTGAGCTATTGGATGGCGCAAGAGCATCCTCTCCACCGCGACTGGCAATCCTGGGCGACCTGGAACCCTGACCAAGCAACGCTTCGGATGAAGCTGGCGCAGTTGGCGCTGCCTAATTCCCTCCGTCACAAGGTTCGGCTGTTGCGCCTCGAGCTCGCCAAATGGCAAAACCATCGCTTTGTTCCCCCAGAGAAATAGCGGAAAACAAGTAGGGTGAAGCCTGTGAGCGAGGAAAAAGAAGCCCCCAGCATGTCCACTACTGCGGAGAAAATTGCAGACCTCAAAGCCCGGTACAACGAGGCTGTGACGGCGAGCGAAGACCTCGCGCAGGAAAAGCAGCACGCTAAAGGCAAGATGACGGCCCGCGAGCGCATCGAGGAACTACTCGACACGGGCTCTTTCGTTGAACTTGACGAATACGCCAGACACCGATCCCATGCTTTTGGGATGGAGGCAAAACGACCTTATGGCGATTCTGTTGTCACCGGTCTCGGGACAATCCATGGCCGTCAGGTTGCCGTTTTCTCTCAAGACTTCACGGTCTTTGGCGGATCTCTGGGAGAAGTTGCGGGCGACAAAATTATCAAGGTAATGGGCCTCGCCCTCTCCACCAAAGTCCCCCTCATAGGCATCTTGGATTCCGGGGGAGCCAGAATCCAAGAGGGCGTTATTGCGCTCGGAAAATATGGTGAAATCTTCAAACGCAATACCCAAGCTTCCGGTGTGATTCCCCAAATTTCGATTATTTGTGGGCCCGCAGCAGGTGGTGCGGTCTACTCTCCGGCCCTCACCGATTTCGTCATCATGGTCGATAAAACCAGTCAAATGTTTGTCACCGGCCCCGACGTCATCAAAGCTGTCACGGGTGAAGACGTTGGAATGGAAGAGCTCGGTGGGGCGCTCACCCATAACAAAACCTCGGGTGTCTCGCACTACCTCGCCAGTGACGAAACTGATGCTTTCGACTACGCCAGGGTTTTGCTCTCCTACCTACCCGATAACTTCGAATCGGGTGCCCCCGTCTACGCTTCAGTAACCGACCTGGAAATCACGGATCGCGACCGTCGCCTCAACGACGTGATACCGGACAGCCCTTCGGTTCCCTACGACGTCACAAAGGTTATTGAGGGGGTTGTCGACTACGGTTCGTTCCTCGAGGTTCAACCCCTTTTTGCGCCCAACATCGTTATTGGCTTTGCTCGAGTAGAGGGCAACTCCGTCGGAATTATCGCGAATCAGCCCAACCACATGGCTGGGACGCTCAACATTGACGCGGGCGAAAAGGCGGCCCGATTTGTTCGATTCTGTGACGCGTTTGGCATTCCGATCTTGACGATTGTCGATGTTCCTGGCTACCTGCCGGGCACCGATCAAGAATGGACTGGGGTTATTCGAAGGGGAGCCAAGCTCCTGTACGCATACGCTGAAGCGAGTGTCCCGCTCATTACCGTCATCACTCGCAAAGCCTACGGAGGCGCCTACATCGTGATGGGCTCTAAGCAGCTGGGCGCAGATTTGAACTTTGCGTGGCCTACTGCGGAAATTGCCGTGATGGGCGGGCAAGGAGCAGTCAATATCCTTTACCGCGGTGAGATCAAAGAAGCCGAAGCCGCAGGGGAAGACGTTGCAGCAGTGCGCGCAAGACTAGCCAGCGAATACACCTACAACGTGGCGAGCCCTTTCTTGGCAGCGGAACGAGGCGAGATTGACAGTGTCATTGAACCGGCAGCCACCAGAAGTGTGATCGCCAAAGGTTTGCGCGCTCTTAAGTCAAAAGCCGCGCGCCCACCCATGGGAAAGCACGGAAATATCCCTCTGTAGAGCCAGATTCGCAGAGACAAGGACCCTCGTCCCCACAGGATTGGCCTAAAGCCCTAAACTCTCGATGTGGTCGCGATATCGAAGGTGCTGATTGCCAACCGTGGAGAAATTGCGGTTCGGGTCATTCGTGCAGCTCAAGACGCGGGGATTAACACGGTTGCTGTGTACGCGGACCAAGATCGCAACGCCCGATTCACTCGGCTTGCTCACGAGGCATATGCCCTGAATGGCAACACCTCTGCCGAAACCTACTTAGTGCCCGAGAAAATACTCTCAATTGCCAAGCGGTCCGGCGCGAACGCTATCCACCCTGGGTACGGTTTCCTCTCTGAGAATGCCGACTTTGCTCAGATGGTTATCGATGCCGGCCTGATCTGGATTGGCCCGCCCCCTGCGGCCATCAGAGCTCTCGGCGACAAGGTGTCCGCTCGCCACATCGCCCAAAAAGTGAAGGCTCCACTCGCGCCGGGGACATCTGACCCCGCATCCAGCGCCGATGAAATAGTCGCTTTCGCCAAAGAGCACGGTGTTCCCGTTGCCATCAAGGCAGCGCACGGTGGTGGTGGCCGTGGCCTCAAGGTCGCCTACACCTTGGAAGAGATTCCTGAACAATTCGAGTCCGCCACGAGGGAAGCTCTGGCGGCATTTGGGCGCGGGGAGTGCTTTGTGGAGAAGTATCTCGAGCAACCCCGGCACGTGGAGACCCAGTGTCTGGCTGATTCAGCAGGAAATGTGGTCGTCATCTCTACAAGAGATTGCTCGCTTCAGCGGCGCCACCAAAAACTCGTTGAAGAAGCGCCCGCGCCGTTTTTGACCAAGGAGCAGGAAACTCTGCTCTATGAATCCTCGAAAGCGATTCTGAAGGAAGCCGGATACGTCGGGGCCGGAACCTGCGAGTTTTTGATTGGTAAAGATGGAACAATTTCGTTCCTCGAGGTCAACACCCGTTTACAGGTCGAACACCCCGTTTCGGAAGAAATCACTGGCATCGACTTGGTTCGCGAACAGTTCCGCATCGCGGAGGGCGGCCTGATCGAATACGGCGACCCCACCCATCACGGTCATTCCATCGAATTTCGCATCAATGGCGAGGATCCCGGTCGAGGTTTCCTCCCCACCCCCGGGCCTATTCACTCGGTCAGATTCCCTGGGGGTCCTGGAGTGAGGGTTGACTCTGGCATCACGACTGGTGATGTGATCACGGGTGCTTTCGATTCGCTCCTTGCGAAGCTGATCGTGACCGGGGCAACTAGACAGGATGCTCTCGAAAAAGCGCGTCGAGCCCTTTCCGAGTTTGAAATCACCGGACTCCCCACCGTGATTCCTTTCCACCGCGCGATTGTGGAAGAACTCGCCTTCACTGCCTCCGGACAAGACGGCTTCTCCGTTCACACGCGGTGGATTGAAACCGAATTCACCACGGACATTGAGCCTTGGGAAGGTGCTATCGAAGAAGGCTTCGACGCGGAAGACCTTTACCGAACCGTGGTTGTCGAAGTGGAAGGGCGCCGACTCAAAGTTGGTGTGCCCTCAGGAATTTTCGCTGCCGGTCAGAGTGCGAGTTTGGGTAAGGCGCCAAAGCGAGCGTCCTCTCAGCTGGCGGGTGGGTCAACCGAGGGAACCATCACCTCGCCGATGCAGGCCACCGTCGTGAAGGTTATGGTCGAGGTTGGCACGAGCGTTGTTGCGGGGGATATTTTGTGTGTCCTCGAGGCGATGAAGATGGAACAGCCGATTATGGCTCCGAAGGACGGGGTTGTTGAAGCCGTAAACATCAGCGTGGGCGACTCCATCTCGGGGGGCCACCTCCTGGTAGTGCTGAACTAGCCACCCGCCTGGATTCTCCTGGATAGGCTGAAGGGATGAGCTCATCCATAGATCACACCCCTTTTGCCCTCGCCACTGAGGCGGCACAAGTTGTTGCCGAAAAGACGGGCATTGACCATCACGACATTGCCCTCACCTTAGGTAGCGGCTGGGCGAAAGCGGCAGACCTCATCGGTGAAACCATCGCGGAGATCCCCGCGGGAGATGTCCCCGGTTTTGCCTCATCAGGAGTTCCCGGTCACACCGGGACGATTCGCTCCATCAAGATGCCAAACGGGAAGCATGCCCTGGTCATCGGGGCTCGGACTCACTTTTATGAGGACAAAGGAGTGCGTGCCGTTGTGCATTCTGTGAGAACTGCCGCGGCGTGTGGAGCAAAGGTGATGGTCTTGACCAATGGCGCCGGTGGGATCAAAGAGCACTGGACCCCCGGAACCCCGGTGTTGATTTCTGACCACCTCAACTTGACTGCTAGCTCCCCCTTGGAGGGGGCAACATTCATCGATCTCACCGACCTTTATTCGTCCCGGTTGCGTGACATCGCCCGCGGAATTGACCCGACTCTTGATGAGGGTGTCTATGTTCAATTCCGGGGCCCCCACTACGAAACTCCCGCCGAGGTCCAGATGGCAAAAGTCATGGGAGGTCACATTGTGGGCATGTCCACGGCTCTGGAGGCTATTGCTGCCAGAGAAGCGGGCATGGAAGTGTTGGGCTTATCTCTGATCACCAACCTCGCGGCTGGAATTTCACCAGAACCCCTCAGCCACAAAGAAGTGATTGAGGCTGGGCAGATGGCTGAGCCGGTGATTTCCGCTCTGTTGGCACAGATTGTTGCCGCACTGTGACCAGCCACATGGACACCGTAGTGGCGGCAGCCACCCCATGGCACGACCAGGACCCTGACACGCACACACAAGCTGAACTAGGGGCTCTGCTCGAGAGTCACGCCGGGGGCAACCTCGAAGCAGCTGCGGCCCTGTCTGAACTCTTTGGTGGCCGCCTCGCTTTTGGGACTGCAGGAATTCGGGGACCCTTGCAACCAGGACCGCGGGGAATGAATCGCGTGGTCGTTGGACAAACCACCGCCGGGCTAGCCCAGTATTTGCTGGAGCATCGCTCCACAGAACCAGGAAAAACTCTGAGGGTTGTGGTGGGGTGTGA
>Ga0209491_10006525_pt1 | contig 16110 bp, 17 predicted proteins | sample BON02_FD_187213 | JGI IMG/M metagenome (GOLD analysis project Ga0209491, IMG submission 187213) | Freshwater microbial communities from Lake Bonney liftoff mats and glacier meltwater in Antarctica - BON-02 (SPAdes) (version 2) | ecosystem: Environmental > Aquatic > Freshwater > Ice > Glacier...
ATGGCAGTCTGAACATTTCCGACAGTGGTCGGACTCGTCGGGTGATCTGCCAAACATTTTGGGGAAAGTTGGTCGGGCTGCAATGGGATTTGGTGCAGCGCTAGCAATATGCTGCCACCACCAGAGAAATGCCAGCCAACGAATACGCCCACGAAACATGTTATTGTGTCATTTTCCGACACTTTGAAGTCGTATTATACATCACAAAATACTTGTATACAAGACACACACAGTGCTCGAAACACAATTATATCGAGTGTTTGAGACATCCTCAGGCAATACACATGCGTCCATTTTCCGAATAGGTATGGCAGTCTGAACATTTCCGGCAGTGCTCGGACTCGTCGGGTGATCTTCCAAACATTTTGGGAAAAGTTGGTCGGGCTGCAATGGGATTTGGTGCAGCGCTAGCAATATGCCGCCACCACCAGAGAAATGCCAGCCAACGAATACGCCCACGAAACATGTTTTTGTGTCATTTTCCGACACTTTGAAGTCGTATTACCCTGCAGCACACAGCAACACACTGCAACATATCGCATGTTTAAGACATCCTGAGCAGATACACATGCGTCCATTTTCTGAATAGTTATGACGGTCTGAACATTTCCGGCAGTGGTCCGACTTGTCCGGTGATCTTGCCAAACGGACTACAATGGGATTTGGTACAGCGCCAGCAATATGCTGTCCTGCTGTATGCTTCTTGATCTACGCCCGGAATAAAGTAGGCAACACGGTGCAATATGACCAAATGCATGCGCAGGCGGCGCAGGCGGCACATTCATCAAACACCCTTTTACGTACGCCAGCCGGGGCTGTTAATCCGTACTGGCACCATAACGGATATTAGTCTTGATTTGCACAGATCCAGACCTTTACGTACGGACATAGACGCGGAATCACGGGGGAATTAATCGTTTGTTGATAATAATAAAAGCAATCGTCCGGCTTGCGGGTGAGAAGCACGCAGCAGTGCGGTTCATTGTGTGTCGTCATTTCTCTAATTTCTTCAAATAGAGGTGTGTGGCCCAGGTTGGCAGGATACTGTACAATCAGAATGTTTTGACCAAGGCCCACAGATTGTGATATATGGGGCCCGGGTATTTTTGAATGATTTTCTCAACGAGTTCGAGTGGTTTGTTATAATAGCACTCGAATTGATTGCAGGTGCGAAGAATCAGACTTGTTTGTAGCCACGTTTTTTCGTGCATAAGTTCTTGGTGCAGTCCATACGAGAAGTAGAGGGCAACACATTCACACACAACATGCTCTTGGAAGTTTTTAGATGTCGTCGGGTCGTTGGCGTCGAGAACTCTTTGCAGTAGGGCTGTGAGTGGCGTGGATCCGTCGGTATAAATCTCGTGAACATCGACGCCCCGTTTGTACAAGTATCGAATCATAGCAGGAGATGATGCGAAGAAAAAGGCGTTTTTAAGACCGATGTGGATGTTGCCACCATGATCTTCGACCAGGAAATGCAAGAGTCGCATATCGTCACGCTGCACGGCATCAATGATGAGTAAGTTGGGGACAACGATTTGCCATGACACAGGTTCGGGAAGGCCGTTCATTTTGCAAGCACATTGATAAATGAGGTGGAATCCTCTTTCGAAGTGGTCTTTGGGAAATTCCTTGGTGTTGCTGGCATACACCTGAGAGATCTGGCGGAATTCCCGGACTCCCCAGGTGGAAGCAAATTCTGTGATATTTTCTTGGATCAGTCGCAATTTGTCGACCAGAATGCGGGGAAACGAGCGGTGTGCCACAATCATCCTGCCGATCAAGTTGGTCTTTCCAAATTGATATCTCGTGCAGTATCTGTGTTCTGAAAACACCCGTCTCAAGGTGTCTGCGGACTGTTTTGGGTCTTGGATACACTGGTAAAGGAAACAGGTCTGTACAAGTTGATGTCCACCGATTATGCCGTAACCGTGCCAATTGGTAGCACATTTTTTGAAGGTTTGTAAGGTATACTGTGCGACGTTGATGGCATCGTACTCGACACACTTGGATAGAATTTCCCACAAGTGCTGTGGCGGGATGGGTTGGTGCGAGTCTTTAAGTTTTTGCAACTCAGCCAGTGCAGTATTTTCGCGACCACGGGTTATGTGGTCCAGAATAGAAAACACCGACGAGGACACGCTGTTGATGAGGTTGATTCTGGTGCTGTCAAAGGGTTGAGAACATGTCAAGCAGCGGACGGATGATTGTGGCAAGGAGTTGGCTGCAGCTATTTCGTCGGTATGCATCCAGCAATTCTCTCTCACGGTGGCGTCGTTGTGTATTTGTGCTATGTTTTTTTTGTCATTGATTTGTAGAGCTTGTTCGTAGTTCATGCCCGCGTCACTGACATGAAAGTGGTGCCAATTTTCACGCGCAACTGCTGTGAATTCAGTGCCAAATCGGATATCACACGATTGAGCTGCCGCAAGTATTGCGTCGCGTGAAACTTTTACCAAGAGGGGCATGTTGTAAACGGGATCATTTTGTTGTATCTGCCTGCCGTCCACTTCAAAAGCAGAGTTGATCACAAGTTCTATCATGGTGGGAAAAAGTTTGTGGAATCTGACAAGTGCCAGTTCTTTGAAGTTGCTGGCCAAGCACTCGTTGTGCGTCTGCTGGACGGTCTGAATATATTGGCTCAGAAGAACATGACTTTGCCTGCCCCAGCACACAACGCATGCGCTGGATTCGCGTATTTTCATTGCGGTTGTGTTGCGAAATGATGGACAGGGTATTTATATAGGTTTTATTCGACAATGTGGGTAGAAGAAGGCCATATACAGACAATTCGTGGAAACACACATTCACAGCAAACACGGTCAACCTCGGTGTGAATTGCCATACAGGAAAACAGAGATTTCAGTCCAGCATGTGTTTCTTTGGCCAAATGATGAGTACCCCCATAATCCGAATTCACCACTGAATTTCTGGGGACATAATTACAATATGCTGAGTTCTCAAGTGAATGATCAGGTGCACACGACAAGTAAGGACCATTCCATGCAGAAGTCTTAGTCTTCCCCGCTGGACATATTTCGCATTCTAGCGGAGAATAACCAGCTCAATTTTGTCCGAATGAACTGTCACATTCGCATACGTGAGAAAACGGTGGCCAATTCATTTCGTTGGGGGAAAAATCCGAGACTCATTGAAAATTTTTCTGCTCTGAAAAATCCACAGTTCCCGTCAGATACAAAATAAACAAATACATTTCCAGTAAAAATCAAGCGTTGTTTATGTTTTTCGCGTTACATTATAGCAAGTGTTTTTTCGAAACATGAGATGCTTTGCGGGATATTGCTAACTTTTCTCTCCCTAAAATCCGAGATTCGTCAAAAAGATTGCTGCGCTGAGAAATCCAAAGCTCTTGTAAAAAAAACATGTTTCAAAATGTGCATCTCATACTATATATCAGGTAAAATATTAATTCTTTCACATTACTTTTTAATAGTTATTGAATCTTTTATCTGTGCAAATAAGCAAAAATATTCCGAAATCACGAATGCAATCGTCACAGCAAAACACAACGAACATCTTGCCAATAGACAAATTTGGAAATATAGTAATGCAGGCCCTGGACGCCAATTCTCCTTTACAATATCTTATTCTTTTCGTCCTGATCTGGCTGGTCGTTTCTGCATGGTGTCTATACTTTGTTGCACTTCTCACAATCATTCACAGGTGTCGAGAATTTTTTTTGCATCGCAACGTATTACTTGCACTTCGTGTTTAGCACTAATCTGTCAAAAATGAGAAAATAAACCATCAAAAATAACCTTCTTCAGACTTCTTCAGACTCACGTGTGTAGTGAATATTGCTAATATCAAAATGTGCTTTCAAAGCACATGCCATGGGTTAAAAAGGCTATGAACGCCACGTTGCAGCTACAATTTCCTATATTTGCCAGTTTCACATTGTGTGCAAATACCACCATCTTTCCCGGAATACCCAGCGTTACAAATGCAGTCTGTTGCACTGCCGCTTCCTGTAGCCGAGTTCGAGTTTTCTTCACATGAAACACAAGGATCTGAATTTTCTCCAGATTTATATTTGCCTTCCTCGCACAATTCACATTGTCCATTCGAATACGATTTTGAGGAAGGACAGGTGGGCTTACATCCAGTTATATCTCCAGAAGTCCACCAATTCGCGTTGAACCCCTGCCCTGGTGCACCAGAATTTGAGGTGAAGATAACTTGTAAGAAGCGATGCGTAATACTAGTCTGAAAAATACCAATGTCTTGAACCCCATATCCACTTATCCGCGTAGCCTGGACTTTTTCATGGCATGATGCAGTCTTGCAATGATTAACAGTGACAAAGTCTTTTTGAGTTTCTGTTGATAAATAAGTAAATTGAAGTGAACTAATAGCATTGGAGCTAATCACCCACTCACAGTTTTCATCGTTTTCGTAATTTTCAGGGCCGTCCGTGATGATACCATTTGTTTGTGACGTTACAGGAGTTGAACCTCCGCATCCACAACCTCCGTAACAAATCACACTTGCGGTTGTGACAGCAGTTGCACAATCTAAACAAGCACCTGATCCCAATGTATCCTTGTAGGTGCCAGAGTTACATTGTGTGCATGCTGCATCATTTTCCCCCGTGTAACCAGTATCACACTTACAGACACCCGCTGACACAACTGAGTTTGATGGACAATCACACCCATTTTCTGTTGCGAGTGTACATGGGGTACACACTGTGCCGTCAAATGAGTAACTAAATTGTCCACAATCAACACACGATGATTGAGTAGAGTCTGTTCTTTGGTCACCATTCTTACATGCTTTACAATTAGGAGGGTATCTTGATGGACTATACCCATAATCCTCATCCATCTTAGTGTATTCGAAATATCTTGCTTCTGGACAAAGTTGACAAACCCCTTTGAAATACAACTTGCCATATTCATATACCGTTGTGTCGAGGACAAACACACTGCCAGCGGGACATGTCGATGGAACGAAACGCCTTTCAGTTTCTGCTGTGACTAGTGTAAGCAAGAGCAAATGCAAAATTATATAATTGATGAACATATTCGACACTTTCATCATTGAATGTTTTCAACCGTGAGATTGATTTAATTGAAAACAAGTGACATTTTGGGCAAAAACAAGATTGCTTATATACCATTTATTCCTTGTGCAAAAAATCCGAGATTGGTTGGAAAAAATGCTTTATAATTGGCAACAGGATGTCTTTGTGTGAAGCTGCAAGGAGCTGGAGTAACAAGGCTCACCGAGCATTAGATCTCACGAAACGGTACCATGCTTTCGCACAAGTTCAACATACATACGACAGTGCACATGCAAAGCAAATCAGTGTGCTCGAGCGCAGAATCCAAGGCAAAAAGCGCCATTTCCATGGTTTTCGCAGACTGTGTGCGCAATACTGTGTTGATCAGCATAGGGTCGTCGTTGCACATTTGTGACCCCCCCACTTCCAAGGCCCGACTGCTGGCAGGCAATCAAGACGACAATGGGTTCTGTGATGGTCAGCGCGGTGACGCCAGACTTTCAATTGTGGCCAGTGTGGCAGTCGCCTGCGATGGCAGTATTTTCTTCACAGACTGGATGAACCATTGCATCCGAGAAATCACCACAAGTGGATATGTGCGAACCTTGTATGGAGCGGCGCCAAAAAATATACCCGAGTACGGGTTCAGCGACGGATACGGCCTTGCAGCACGCTTCCATCGCCCCTGGGGACTGTGCCTGTACTCGGATGAGACTGAACTCATTGTGGTAGATGGGTTCAACAGCAGCCTGCGGCGCATTAATCGGGCCACGTCGCATGTTGCGACTGTACACATAGAGCAGGATATGTCAAGGACGCTGGCAGCTCCAGAAGTAGTGGTGCAGCCCACACAGCTCTTATATCCATCCACCGTTCAAGTTGCCCCTACGGGACAACATGTTTTTGTGGTCAATGGCAGCGGGCACCAGATTCTTAAAATTAATCTCACCACAATGATATATCACCTAGTTCCATGGTGCCCCGAAGCGCATGACAATTTTCGCGGTGTGGATGGATGTCACAGCAAGTGGGATGCTGCTGGTGGCGTACACAGGGTATGACAAGAAGATGAACATGCGCAACACAAAAATTGTATCGTTTGGCGATCTGCAGCTGTTTTGTGCCGAGAGAGACGTGATTCATTACAGACTGAGAGGAAAAATCGAAACCGGTTCATGCGTGAGTTTTGCGCTGGCGGTGCACAAGCAAACGCACGATGCCTCTGTCTGGATAGCAGATTGTCGCTCGGAATCCCGTCTTCTGCGCGTACGCCTGGAGCTCAAGTGGAGCTTTTTGCGCGTCCTCCTGCTGGCCGTTCTAAAACCACATGCAGCCTCGTTTTTTTCGCTGCTTCCAGTGTGTTCGCACAAGCAGCGCATCGTGTGTCCTCTTCTGCAGCACATTGTCAAAATGCTGCAGGGCGTATGTGCCTTCGGGTGAAAACACGCCATCATCTCCGGTCCGACATCGTCTGCATTCGCCCAAATTCGCCCAAATTCGAAAAAAAACACACGTGCGGAAAATGGCGAAATGCGACGATTAACGGTTATTTTGGCTATATAAGCCAATGATGTGGGAGCGACTCAGGTTTATCGTCTTGGGTGTGGCACATGGCATACCGTGGACCCGTGGAAGTTGTGAAGGGGGCTGGGAATATTACGCACACCACGCGTTTTCCATGCGCGGAAGAGATGTTCAAAGACGGGCCCCGCCGTGCGATCGTAGACATATCCTTGCAGGCCAACCAGCACTATCTTGAAGCCTCGCTTCTGCAAGAAACCGACCCTGCTCGGGCGATTCTGCTCGACAAGGCCATCAACCTGCGCTCGGATGAGAAGAGGCGCTGGCTGGCTTTGCAGCCTCCCGATCAGCATGGAGCATGGCAGGCCGACCTTGCCATCGCCACATACCTGAGCCAGAAAAAAAACATGGTTGCGGCATACGATATGCTCATGAGCGTGCATATCGGGGCTCCTCGTAGCAGTCTGGTGTATGCAGCGGCGACCAAGAACCTGACCCAACTATTTGTTCAAGCCCGCCCCTGGCTCACGGGAGACTGTACCTTTTCCGAGATGCCGTCTATGGAACAGTTTGCGTGTATCCGCACTTTTTGGGCGTGGTTTGAGTCACTCCCGGAGTGAATAGGAAGCTTGTGTGTGTAATAAAAACGCTTGTACTGTACATCTGTTTTCAAAACACTTGCTCTATACCAAATCAAAGCATGCGCTTTTGCACATGATTTTGCTATGTAGCCAACCTGATTTTACATTCCAATGGTGTTGAGCGTATTGTTAAGGTTGTAGAACTCTGTGTCCCAGTCACCGGCGCCATCTGCGGCGGCCAGCAATTGAATGAACCCCCACTCCAGGATCAATTTTGCCGACAGACTGAGCACGGTGTACCAGGTGGAAACATTGGCCCATTTGAGGTGTGTATACTCGGGGGTTATTTGGGTGGTAAACATTGCTTTGAGAGCCTGAACGGTGAGCACGATCCCGAACATAGAGAAGAGCGCACATTCCAGCACTATGATGATAATAATCCATGGTGGCATTACCGAGGGGTTCTGGCAATCGATGAGGGCCTGTTCTGAGGAACGGAACTTTATGATAAGGATGGCCCAGATGATAGTGTGACACAGGTATGCGCAGAGCAGGAGGAAAACCAGCTTGATTTGGATCAACAGCACGTTTTTCGACTGGAAGGTTTTGCGGGGGGCTTGGCTCTGCCAGAGGGCGATTTTTTCGGTGTAGAGGGCCTGTATTTCCATTTCTATGGCGTATCCCGAGACCACCAGCGCGCCTTGCAGGGCTGCCATCAATGCAATGAGCAACGTTTCGCGGAGGTAGAAGGACCCTGCAATAATGATGATCTGCAAAGGTGAAGTGAGGGCATATTCGACCCAGCGCCAGAAATCAGGGCCGCGGCTTGGGACGTACTGAAATAGCTCATTCTCGTCTGCATCCTCCAGCTCGGCAAAGGCCCAAAACCGCCCGCCTTGGAAAAACACGGAACACAGCAGGATCCATTGTAACATGACCCACGGTTTATAACTATAGCCAGTATCCATGCCCACCGAAATGCCAGAGTAGCTTTTGTTGCTCTAAATGAAGATCCAGCGCATGTATTGAGCAGTGTCTCTGCCAGATCATCCGTCGCAGCGCGTATGTCGGGGTCGGTCGTGAAAATCATGCTACTGTCCCATAGCGCAACGTTGGTGTCCTGCACGTATCCTAACGTGACACACAGTCCGATAAAAGACGTCAACGCCGAGACTCCGTCTGCAATTTGTACACGGCAGGACATTGTGGGTTTGGCGCACAGATCAGATGGATTCAGTTGTTGTGTCTGTAAACAAAGGGCTTTGTGTCATGTTATATAGTATGTGCATTGAAGGGCCCTCGCGAAACATACCTGAGGTCGTTTTCAATCTCCGAGATATTGAGCTCCATGATGGTGTCTTCGTCCACCTGTGTGCATTAGCCGATTGGGGTAGGGGTGGGTGGGTGGGTGGTATTTGGCCCAAAATAGATCAAATGTCTATAAAACGCAGCAGGAGAAGATTTGATCAAATACCTCAAGCTTTTGCCACGTTTTCTCGAGGTTCTTGTGCACTCAACTTTCAAGATGAGCGATACACCTTTCTACAACGACCCAAACACCCCCGCCAAGAAAGACAGTGCGAATGGCACTGAGACCAAAAAGGCCAAGAACGTCAAAATCGTCAAGCCTGTTGCAATCCTGCAACCCGTCAATCGCTTCTCGACACACACCAGTGCAGATGACGGCTATTTTGTTTTCAAGGGTTCGCCGTCGGGCCAGAAGCACGCAAGGCAAAATGCCTTGTTGCATCCGCCTCAAGAAATGCGACTTTGTCTCAAGGACAAACTGAATAACAGACACATGAAACATATTGGTTTGGGCGTGTTGAGGGTGGTAGAGGCTTCGTCTCCTATGTCTCACGCCAAGCCGGGGTACGTTCGACGCACTATTCACACTGCGACGACAAGTCTTGGTGGTGCCCAGAACAACACGACGAGCAAGCGCAGCAAGACATCACAAAAAGACAAGAAGTCGCAGGCCTACACCGACATTGCTGGAGGAGATTACATGGACGGTCTGGAGCAGCATGTGGCAGTCAACGAGGCCCCAACCAGATACTGGTCTTTGTCGAGGTGGGGAGAAGAGATAAACCCTGTCGCTTGGGATGCCCTGTCCATTCAGTTTGAGAGAATAGTTGACGACGATGACGAGACAAATGCAAGGATAAGTGCGGAAGCAAGGGCATTTGAAAAGATGCCACTTCAGTCGAGTACTTTTTGTAGGTATGAGTGAGGTGTGGGAGCGTGGGAGAAGGGAGAGATTAGAATGTGGAGAGAACGGGAGGGGTGTTGGTGTAGGTAAGGACATGGGAGGCAAAAAGTGTTGTGAATCGAAATAAATGGTTGAAACGAAGTTTTGATGTTTTTGAGTTTTTGTGTTTTTATTCATGTTGTGTTGTGTTGTGTTGTGTTGTGTTGTGTTGTGTTGTGTTGTGTTGTGTTGTGTTGTGTTGTGTTGTGTTGTGTTGTGTTGTGTTGTGTTGTGTTGATGTTGCGAGAGAAGGATGGAACGTGGTGGAGATGAAAAGGGCGTTGGAGAGACTATGCATGTTCGCGGAGTGTTCTCATGGCAACAAATGACGAGGGAACTTCTTGTGAAAACACGGGGACAAATTGCCAACTCGAGGCGATGCGTCGTTGGGACGTATCGTAGAAGCGCAGCGAGACGGAGAAAACAGAGGCGATCCGTACTGTCAGTGACTTTTGGATACAAGAGGGAGCGAGAGAGAGAGAGAAAATAGTCAGTGTGGTGGTCGCTCGATGCGCAAGTTCATAATTTTGCTAGAGGTGACCTTGATGGGCATGTCGTCGATGGAAAGTTGGAAACTGCCCATGAAGTCGAGGTTGAGTTTGTCGCACTCAGAGAGTTGGAATGTGACCCACGATCCGCCAGCATCGAAGCCGGTGGTGAGATAATTGACAAAGACACGCGAATTGTTGGTCGACTGCAACGACGTGGACAACTTGTGGCGGATCAGATCCAAATTGAGCTTGGGTATGTCGCACACTGGTGGTTTGTGTGGTGGAGGACCAGACGTCGTAGAGAGGTCGGACGAAGATGCATCGGCAGTTTTTGTGTTTGTCATTTGTTTCATGCTGTCGACCTCGAGCAATGTGGTGTCTGTCAGAACGGGATCGTGGTGCTGTAGCCGTTGTCGTTTCCTCTTGTGCATACACGTCCCCAGTATGTATTCAATGTTCTTGGGCGCGATATCGTGTGTTACGACGACTGAATCCAGTCGGTTTTCGTGCAGGAATTCGACGTGCATAGTGTTTTTGATTACGAGTGGGCCGTGGATGCGGAACGGATACATCATACAAATGGTGTAAACGAGCACACTGTCAACCTGGGCCCCGTTTTTCAACGTGAGGACAAGGATGTCGCGATCGTCTTCCAGCAGCAAATTCCACTTCTCAAAGTTTTGGTCAAACTTGTCGTGCAACAAGATGACCTTCAAGATGTTGGCAATGTGTCCTGGGACTGTCTGTGTGTCTTTCGCGGGGGGCAATGCCGACGACGGTGCTGACAGCACTTCAGCCATTCGCTCCATGGGCGACCTTGTTTTTGTTTCATTTCTGGCTTCTCGTTCTATGGCGGTGTTAACGGTGCTGTTGGTGGCATTGGCACCAGACTTGGATTTATGCGACGCTGTAGCCATGGTTCAACGACGCGACCGGAACAGCGACACGACAACAATTTCTCGCACGAGATTGTGTGATCACGGTAGAAAGATCCCAACGCTACACGGTAATGGGTGCATATATATGCTTTAATGTGACGAGAGACGTAAACACGCGGCCGATGTGACGTGCTGTGTACAAAAATACAAAACTTGTAACCTGTTAGACGTATTGACAGGGTGCAAAACATAAAAATACATATATTGCACAAGGTCGTGGGTCCGTGTGGCGGGTGGTACATACAGTGGGTGCATTTTCAAAACCATAAGTGAATACTAGACAATGTGTGAACGTAATGGTATGATTTACACAATCGCCGCTATCCAGAAGTTGTCTCTCCGCTTCTCGGTCGACTCGGTGAGTGTTCACAGCGCCAAACTACTGGTGAATGCCACACAAATTTTGCAAAGCGCGCTGTCTTCCAGAATTCAGGGGTATGAAACTCTGTTTGAGATCATTGGCGAGACAGGCGCTGTTCCGTTGCATGACATGTTATGCACATGGCGGCCGGCGTTTTGCATCGACATATTCTTGTACTTTGGCAAGAATGACACTGTCGTCGTCGGGTTGCCCATGCTGGCGGACGATCTAGAGCCAAACTCAAAAAATGACGACGGTAGCGCGATTGAAATAAAGCACTTCTCGCCCGAGAACACCACAGCAGTGAGCAACCTAGCAGAGTGCGTATGTTTTGCACACCTTACCTGCGACACAGACGAAGAGGGGAACAACACAATGGTGGCGCTGGTGTACGATATTTTGCTACAAGACGAAAACTCCCTCGACACGCGGCAGCGCTACGAATTCCTGCGGTCGATTTCAGATCCACTCTCACGCGTCGTCATCGGCGACGCGTGTGTTCGCGTGCAGTGGGCAGGTGACCCCTGCATGTACGACCGACTTAAGTCTCTGGTGCTTCCGCATGCTCACGATGGCATTGTTCTCTATGGAAACGATCGCTCGTATTCTCGATTTGCATTTGAGCTCGAAGCAAGTGTTTGTGCATCCGCTGCACAGTACTAGCGAGTTTCACAAGATACGCTCATCAGCGTATGCGCTGATTTTGAATTTGGAGCCCCTAACATCATAAGCAACCGGCGCTGTCTAGCACCGTGGGCCATATGGCTATTTTCTATAAGATCTTAACACCCTCTGTGTCACATGTCAAAATGTCAAAATGTGGGACGCTTTGTCGCGATTCGGACCAGAAATATGAATGCAGGCAAGCTTTACGCTATCCGAGCACTCAAACACCTTGCCAAATACGCATATTCAACCCTCTCAAGGTCTACCAGTGTGGTGTCTTGTGTGTCTCTGGTAAAATGCACGAAATGGAGATTTTGTGATCATGTGTCCACAAAGTACGGTAGACTCGAGGTGTTGGATTTGTATGGCAAATCAAGTGTCAAAATCGGTAGATTCAAAAGAAGTCGTACAGTTTCAACATCGGGGCATTGTGAGCGAGGAACGCCGTGGAAGTTTGTAACAGCTGATTTTAATGAATAAACGTATGACATGCAACAGACTCAGACGCAAATACGCAGATAATCGTCGAGAATCTGCATACGGGTTTGTATATCGCTCGTCTCTTTTAGTGTGATTTCGACAAACGTTTCGTATGTGTTGAGCAGCCAGGTGCAACGCTTCTGTGTCATGTAGACATAAAAAAAGTGGACCAGACGGTTCATGGTGCACACGTCATGGGCGAAATACTGGCGAATAAAGTCTGTAAACACCATCCTCCCCTGGCGAAGAGTAATCTGCGCCTCGATCCTGGCCACCTGGGCACTCAGGCGGTTCTGGAAGATTAATTTCTCGCTGGTGTAAGTCTGCATGGCAACAAGTCGGTACAGCTCCTTCTTCTGCTCAGTCGTCTGCTCCTGGTCGCTATTGAGGATCACGCACACCCCGGCGAGCACGTCGATGTTCATGCGCATGAAATACGAAAATTCACTGGCAATGATCCAGTCGAGCAGCAGAATCCCTTGGATCACGGTAGACTCCTGCACGGCGGTGGCACCGCACATTTGCGCAATATGTAAAATCTGCTGCATCTTGTACACACACGCGGTACGCAAAACTAACACGCTGTGCGCAAGTGGTTCCTTTTTCATTTGCACTACTTTGCTCTGCATAAACATGTGTTGCAATATGTCGTGCTTGTTGGTGTCGTCCTTGCTATATCCCGCCGTATTTTCGCAGGCATCAGCATCCGTGTCGGAATCCGTATAGTAAACAGAGACTTGCTCTGTGCTGCAGTCGGAAAGCCCCGACGTTGTCGGGCCCTCTTGCGAGCTATGGTAGCTGTCATCGGCTACCAACACGTGCATTTTGCGCTTGTTACCAGTGCGTCTGACAAACAAGAGTTCTTCGGGTGCCGATGGCAGTCTGTGCATTTCTTCGTGGCAATGTAGCAGGGCCTCGGGGCTCTGTGACATTCGCATTTCGTGCGATTTGTCCAGCCGTTCCACTGTTCCCTCGGATCAAGTGTCATGTGGTATTTATGAACGCATAAGGAATCGCGGGATGTGCTATTTTCGGCTGTTGCTTCGAAAACACTAGTGCTGCGATTTGAACCCTTGTTTTTTTCCGCTGGCGCTTTTTTGGGAGGGAGGGGGAGGGGCGGTTAAATAATGAAAACGGAAGCGTATTCAATGTTTTCAAATCTCTCGGTGTTGACAGTGGCGCTGCTCCAGTGTCTGTAATATATAAAAGCATACCACCTTGTTGTACAACAAAATTAACATGGATGATCACCAGAGTATTATGCCGCATTCAAACACCGCACGCATGATGTTAGCCGATCGCGAGTGGATGCAGCTTTTGCTCGAAAACGGCGTGCCAGCCAATCAGCACGGCATCGAGTTCCTGCTGTCACCGCGACTACGAAGTGTAAACGTCACATGGCGCAACGCAATTGATCGTGTTCTTGGCAACCACACATGGATGGCACCTTCGGTTTTGGGTGGGTTTCACTTTGCCGAAAATGAACTTCCACTGGCCCTTCACACTGCGCATCAGGCATTGGTCACCCGAAACCCAATGGCGGAGACGGATACTGCGTCGCTGGTATTTAGACAAAGCTTGGCAACAATAATTGCAGGCATGAACCGGTATAGATCGGACTTGCCGACCCAAGCCCGTATTATGACAGGGCTCATCACGCTCTTCAAAGACCATTTCGGTGTGCAGCATGTGCGGAAATATATGGATGAAACTTGTATGTATTACCCTTCTCCGATTGCCGATGGCTTAGAATTGGTGCGTGCAGTGATGTGGGCTATGCGTGTGCACAGCGGCGAATATGACCTGTTGATGTTGTGCTTGGGGCTTTTGCGGCTTATCTGCCGCAGCCGTTTCCAGATGTTGCACATTGGCATAGGCTGCGGAGTGGTTCCGATGTTGCTGGAAATTATGAGGGCAAATTTGCAACACCGAGCGCTGCTGATCGCAAGTTATCGTATTCTCATGGATCTCTGTGGCGAGACGCTCGCGGGGAAGGTGTATCTTGTTGACGTGGGTGGAATCCCTATTCTTCGCAAGGTAATGCTTGAGGAAATGGGGTTCGCCGAGCAACGAGCCGGCGCAATGTGCGCATCCTTTCTGGCAGCTCGCACAGACCACGTGGACACCGAGAGGTTGTACGGACGCTTTATTCGTGATCGCAGGAATGGGTCTGGGCCTTGAGAACTTGAGCTTTTTTATGAGTGTATGTGGGTGGCATCTTGTGTTGTCGCATGCCACCACTTGGAAGAAAACACAATGCGATGAGGCTTGGGTGTTTATTGAGAATTAAAAAGTGGCATAAATTCAACGCACACAGAGTGTATGGAATGGAGATCCTGACTTGATTAGTTGTCCAGCATTTGCATGTCAGCAACAGATATGGTCTTGCGCTTAGCGTGGGTGGCGTTTTTGTTGGCATGCTTGAACCTCTCGATCACGTAGCCTTCCACCGCTTCCTGCAAGGCCTCGATTGCTTTTTTTTGGTACAGAATGGAGACACCCATCTCGGCTGTGATCTGCTTCACAAGCTTGCGAAAAGGCCCCTTTTGTACGAGAAGATTTGTTGTTGTCTGCAGCTTTTTGATGACCCGAAGTGTCACAGTGCCAGTCTTGAAGCGATATTTGCGCTTCTTGACACCGGTTTCGAGAATCGGATTTTCGGGGTCGGTAGCAGGAGTGGTGTGAGAGATGGGCAACATGATGGTGCGTACGTTATGCTGTCAAGCCAGGCTAAATGCGCTGCGTTAACTGTGCTACACGCAGCACACCTCAATTCGAATGTAGGCAGATTTTTCTTTTTAACGCTGTGGCTGGTATGCCAGAACAACAGGTCTGCGTCGAAAACACGGGAGAAGCCTGTTTTGGTGTGTTTTTGTGGGTGTAGTGTGCCTGGTTTCGATACGGGCAGCGAAAAACAAAGTGTTTGTATTTGGTCGACGAACGAGGTGATTATATATACACGAGAGACATATTCGTGGTTGTAAACAGCCCCGGCGGACTTGTACGATGGCGATGACGACGGGACATGTGCGCAACGACGACGCTTTTTTCACAGAGTATGTGACGAATTCATGCGCTGCAGTGCAACACGATGAGGACGACGAAGCACACCGCGGCATGACCAAGACAGCCCGCGACTTTCTGAAGAAGAAGTTTGGAACAATTTCACGTTTTTACTCTGGAATCACAAGTGCCGACACAGCCGACGTCAACGGATTTTCCAGGATCAACACCCTGCGCAAAGCACTTGCAGCCCTAGATCGTGGCGGCTGGGAAAGATCGTACCACCAGCGGATTTTCCACGTGTGTTGTGCTAGTGAAATGTGTTTTTGCTTGTGTTGTGCATAGGCATAGACGTGTGTTCTGGACTTTGTACGACAGAAACACTTATGTATTCACTGTCGGTGGCATATATGTTCAGGAATCTTTCCTGAATTCGGTGGTGCGGGTCCTTTTCAAGACAGACCCGCCTGGGTTTTTCGAGCGCTCATACCCTCGGTTGCTCGAGATGAATACATGGCAGAGTATCAATCAAGAGATTTTGTATGTTTGTCCACAATGTCGCGTTGTACACCACACTGTCTGCTATCTGCTGTCTGCTGTCTTGTGTCTGTTGCGTTTTCACAGTATTGCACGCGTTTTTGCAAAACACAGGATTTCCACTCCCCGGCGCTTTGGCAAGACTATCTCGGTGTGTCTTTTTGTCGCTGCGTTGGTTTTCGCCTGCCCTATGGTGGAGATATCGATCTACAGCACATGTGAGTTTCATACGGGACATCGTCCACCATCTTTCCC